>Ga0316191_10000601_pt1 | contig 23667 bp, 22 predicted proteins | sample Eddworburr2cm_MG_FD_204928 | JGI IMG/M metagenome (GOLD analysis project Ga0316191, IMG submission 204928) | Coastal sediment microbial communities from Maine, United States - Eddy worm burrow 2 cm | ecosystem: Environmental > Aquatic > Marine > Coastal > Sediment | place: USA: Maine... | reverse complement strand
ATGCCATCGATGAGTTCACGGCCATCGGCCAGCTGCAGACGCACGCCCGCAGCGGAGGTCACGGGATACACCGGCTGATCGCCACCCATTGCACTGTAGGGATGCCAGACATGCTCGCGGTCCAGTGCGAGCAGCTCCGAGACCAGGTCACCCGTCATCAAACTGTTATCACTCATTTCCCGACATCCAAAAAAAAACCCACCGGCCGGCTACGGACGGTGGGTTTAGAATACTACCCGGTGTTGATCAGTTAGCGGGCTGCGTTATACCCACATGGATATCAACACGGCGGTTCTCCGCGCGACCTTCCCTGGTTGCATTGCTGGCAACCGGATTGGACTCGCCCTCACCGGATACGTCGATAATCGAGGGGTCCACACCTTCACTGACCATATAGTCCCTGACAGCTTCCGCACGGCGTATCGAGAGGCCCATGTTGTATTCTTCACTACCGTCACTGTCGGTATGACCGATGACATCGATATCAACCACGCTTGCACCCCTGGCCTTGATGGATTCATCCAGGTCGTGCAGTGCCGCCTTGCCTTCATCCTTGAGGTTCGACCTGTCGTGGTCGAACAAGGCAGATGCAGACATGGTGTTCTTCTCGTACTTGACAACGGTAGCAGGCGCAAGCAGCACGTCAGTCACATAATCTGCCATGGCAGCAGACGATGCCAGCGAAGCGGCATCTACCGAAGAACCGCAACTGTTGACACCGGCCAGTGCCGCAGTCAGATCACCACGCTGGACAGCATCACCAACCTTGATGGTGTGAATACACAGCCGGTCACCATAGTCTGCCTTCAGTGTGTCTACCGTTGCGATAACGGCATCGCTGTTGATTTCCCAGAAATCACTGACGAGAATCAGGGCAACCTTGCCCGAACCTTTTACCGCGCCGCCACCGACATCGACTCCGTCCGCCATCGGCGTGACACCGCCGGCACACTCGAGCATGGCCAGCCCGTTGGAAAAATCATCACGCTGATAGGTTGCCGGGCCATAAACCACCCTGGCATCCTCGCGGTTAACACAGGATCCGGAACCGAAACCCACCAGCGCAGACTGGTAGCCCAGCTCCGGAATCGTCTGGTTCAGGTGGGTAACCACGTCCTTGGCATTGTAGAAATTACTGCGATCCTCGTAGTCGAATTTCATTGAAGATGAAGCGTCCATCACCACCACGAAGGCATCGACTTTCGCGGCGTAGGACGAGGTGTCAATAGTTGCCGCTGTAAAGGGTGCAGGGCTGTAGGGGGTGCCCGCACAACCGGCAAGAAGCGCGGCTGAGGTAATAGATAGTAAGGTTGATTTTAAGGATATGGTCATATTCTTCTCCCTGTTTTTGCCACTCCCGCTGCAATCAGGGAGAGTCTCTCTTGGACTTCGTATTCATACGGCAATCTCTGCAGTCTGAACAGGTCAAAGTCTAGTTTCAGTACTAACCCAAGTCAATCAAGGAAGGAACATGACATCTATTTACAACTCACAGCTGGTTTAAAGTGTGGAGTGTAATGTTATCAAGACGATGGTTACGCCCTATCTCCGCTATCAAACGGCCGTCCACACCACTTGCCTGCGCAAACTCCGGCCACTTGCTGACCGCAGCTGCAACCTCGTCTATCAACTCGCCCGGCCTGGAAATACTGATGGACTCTCCCACGGTGATTAAATCATCGCGGGTGAAGTGATCGCGCTTGCCGTTAATGCTCATCTGGTGCTGGTTGGTCCACTTGCCCGCCGGGTTGTGCGCGTAGATCACATCGAAGGCAGGTGACAGGCGCCACTCCCCGTCGGGGCCCATGAGAAACGCAATGTTCTTGGTGTGGTCATCCTGGTTGCGGGCCAGCACGTTAAAGACCATGCGCCGGTATTGCTGGATGGCCTCGGCCTTGCTCAAATACAGTTGGCGCATCACGGCAAAGGCCTGCTCATAGCCGTAGGCGCCCGCCATGTTAAAGTCGTAATGTGCGATCCCGCACAGGGACTGCATGTGTATCTTCCTGCCCGCCTCGCGGTCAAAGCGTTTTGTCAGGAAGTGGGCGCGACCATTTTCCTCGAGCAAGCGGCATTCCTCCATCTCGATACCGGCGGCTTTTGCCATCAGGTGGTAGGCATACTCGATGCGGCCATAGCCCCGTGGTTCTCCCAGCTCCAGGTCACTGACACCGTCAAATTTAAGCAGCCAGTAATCGTAACCGGCAGGAACCTCTGCCTGGCCCGACACCACGTTGCCAGCGGCATCTATCGCGATGACCGCCTTGGGGCGCGCACCACCCGCCGACGTACCCACGCGCAGGATATCCATAATCGCCTCGGCGTTGCCCTGTTCGTCGCTGCCAAACTCAACATCCAGCGCCATGCGTTGCATCATCACGCCTTGTGCCAGTTCGACAAGTTCCGCCACCTCGATGGGCACGGCCCGGTTAAAACGCTGCTGTACCGGTGGTGAAAACTCCAGCGCTCCCATGCCACGTTTGCCGATATAACAGAGGCGTTCAACCGGACTGAAGCTGCTGCCATCTCGCCCGTTACGCGCCAGCCACGCATTGATAATACTGTTGCCGAACTTGTCCGGCAGCGCATCGGCCAGCAACCCCGGCAACCCCAGGAAGGTGTCATTCGTCAGGGCAGGAAATGAAAAGATGCCATCACCCTTGCGGGCCGCATCGAGTCCCATGTGCAGCGGCGAGATATCGATGCCCTTTTTTAAAAAGGCGGGCTCATATTCAAAGACGGCATGGGCGCGCTCATCGAGCCAGGCAACGGCCCCGACCTGCTCACCCCAGAGTGTTACGAATGCCGTTTCAACGCGGGCTACCATTCATCACGTTCCCTGGCATGCTTCACCCGCTTGCCGGAGGCGCGCTGGCGCTCCTTGCCATGCTGTCTGGCCAGTTGTAACGGGCTGATGCCCGGTTCGCGAATAAAGCGGTCCAGATCGTCGAGCAACCTGAATTCCCGCAGCACGGCGATCAGACTGGAGAGTTTGCCTTTCCCCGCTTCCAGCGACTTGATGACGTTCAGGGACAGGGCCGTCGCATCCGACAACTGCTGCTGCGTCAGATTCAAACGCAGCCGCCACGCCTTGATCCGGGCACCCAGCTCCGTCTCAATCGCCTTATCGCTCATCGAATTGTAGTCCATAACGGTATATATTCGGTCTATTAAATAATTAATACAGGATAAAAAGCCTGTTAAAAAGCTATTATAGTCATGGATATCGGAAGGTCAATCGAAATACTTTAATAGACTATTTTTAGTACATTATTTACATTTTAATGCCTTTATAGTCTTTTTTATTGCTCTTAATATAATACCCCTGCACACGTAGGATGTGCTGAGCGTAGCAAAGCGCATCATTTCGCGATCGATGCGCTTCGTTTCACTCAGCGCATCCTACGGTCCTACACCCCCATCAGGTTAAACCGGCACCGGCTTCCGAAGCACGCCGATGTTCCCTGACCAGCAACACACCCGCCACCAGCCAGCAAAGCACCAGGAACACGTTGAAGGCAAAGAATTCCGCGGTGGCCAGGGCCAGCACGTGCACACCGACCAGCACCGTAATGGCCGCCAGGCCATCACCCAGCCGCACGTACAGGGTATCAATCGCGGGTTTACCGCGGAACTTCATGACAGAACTCACCGGCAACCACAGGACATGTCGAGAGGTATTGTTCAGTGAATAGTCGGTGGCATTCTCGGCAATCTTCATCACCTTGACGACCGCCAGCACCGGCAGCAGGGCCATCACCGAGTAAGACATCAGCGCGATGACCGGCAGGACCAGCAGGATGGCGGCAAAGCCGCCGTACTTCAGCAAGCGGGAAGCGACGAAGGCCTGCAACAGCAGCGCAACGATATTGACCCAGAAATAAAAGTTGCCATAAAAAGCCGTGGTGCCGTCCCGAATGTACTCCAGCAGGGGTTGCCCCCCGGCAATGCCCTGCTCCTGTGCCGTGACGGCCAGTGTCTCCTGAATCACCCGGAACAACAGGTTCTCGCCATTGGTATTGACCCAGTTGGTAAACAGGGTCACCAGCGCCGCCAGCAGCAGGAACTTGCTGACCAGCACCAGTTTCGCGCCACTCCAGATGCTTGCCTTCTCCGCTAGTGCCCCGGAGCCGGCATCACCGTCTGCCAGCGCTTCGGCAACGGGGCCTGCAGGCCGACCTTCCTGCTGCTCAACCAGGCGGACCAGTAAAATGGAGACAATCAAGGGTACGATAGCCACCAGCAAGAGCGCCTCGGTTGGCACCAGGCCCGACTTCACCAGCTGATCCACCAGCCAGGACCCGGCCGCCGCACCGGACGTTGCGCCAACGGCGATAAAGGGCAACATGCGCTTGCCCCGCTCGTCTGTATAGATGTCGGCACAGAAGGTCCAGAACTGGGCAACCACAAATACGCCGAACATCCCCACCCACAGGTAATACACAATCCCCGAGAGCGGCAATTGTGCGAAAAAGAAATTTGGCTGCAGGAACCAGAAAACAATCATGTTGGAGATGCAGAACAGCGTCGCGCGGGTAAACAGGGTAACCCGGTCCCAGCGATCTGCCAGGTGCGCATACCAGCCAACGACAAACAGCAAAAGAATACTTTGTGCGAAGCTGGAATAGGCCTTGACCTCCATCTTCGACAGCCCTTCCACATCGGACACCGCAATCCAGCCCTCGCGCAGGGGCTTGATGAAATAGTAGGCCAGCAGGATCAGGAACACATTGGCGAACATCATGACTGCAGTGGCGCCCTCGCCGGGTTTCACTTCAGTGAACAGGCATAGCATGCGCTCGGTTCTTGAGAGTTGCGGCATATACGTGGAATCGAGGCAGCTCTCTCGAGCACCCGCGACAATCTCCATGATGTAAAAGGGGGCATAGTACTAAGTGACTGCCCGGAAAGATATTCAGTTGCCGCCACCATGAAGCGGGCGAACCCTGACAGTGGCCTTCAACAGGACGACCGTCGCCAGCCGGCGCGGATTCCCTGCAGGCGGATCTGCAGCGTCCCCACCCTTACATAGCTGTACAGCCAATTAGCAATAATTCCTAAATTACTGTTTATAAATATTATTTATTTTTAAAGTTTCTGTGAACCTAGCCGATAGCTGCTTGACTAATAAGTATATTAGACTATACTGATGAACATATTAATTTAGACGAGGTATATATATGAATATCCTCATAGTTTTGAGAAGAGTGATGACGGTTTTCATCGCTATCGGCTGGTTGTCGCTGGCGCACGCAAATTCAGATGAAAACGACCTGTGCACACCTTTTAGGGATGGCAAGGTCGATGCGTCGCTACTCTCCACCATGCTGGAGGCGGCCCGTGATGGCTATCTCTACAGGATAGAGAATGACACCTCGCAGGTCGGTTTCTGCGTGTCGAGCAAGTTTTCCGAGGTAAAGGGCCACTTCCACACATTCAGTGGCGGACTTGCACTCACACCACCTGGCGGACGGGCAAATACCGAACAGGCGATGATTGTCATCAATACTGCCAGTCTCGACACAGATGGTTCGCTTGTTGAGAGCATGATCAAGGGTGAGCGCTTCTTCGATGTTGAAAAGTACCCGGAGATCCTGTTTGTGAGTCATGACTTTGAATGGACCGGTAAGGATACCGCAACCATCCACGGCGACCTGACGGTGCATGGCGTTACCAGGCCAGTGAAATTTGCCGTGACGTTAACCCCCGTCAAGGCGTCAGCGGGCAGCGAGGAACGCATGGTCGTCAAGGCTACGACAACCATACAGCGCTCAGAATTCGGGATGGACAACATGTCGAAGGTTGTCGATGACTCTGTCAATCTCTGCATGAGCGTCGAGGTGGTGCGCTACACGTCCTGATCAGTGCTGGTAGAGGATAATGGATGCATTGTCCTGACCGTCGTGACCGACGGCCTCGATGGAGGTCGTCAGGTCTTCGGCCAACTCCTGCAGTGATCTGTCCCGCGGATTTTTCAACACAGTGGCCAGTTCATCCCCGGTCAGTGTCTCGACACCGTCGCTGGCCAGGATAACGATATCCCCTGCATGCAGCCGCATGGGTTCCGCGCACAAATCGACCAGCTCAATCGCCGTGCCTGCCACCGCCGAAAGCAGCATATTCCTGCGCACATCCACCAGCGCCGCCTCTTTGTCCATGCCACCGCTCCTGACCATCTCATCCAGCAACGGCACCATGGAATGGTCGGCATTGAGGCGCTGTAACATGCCTTCACGACATACCCACAGGGGTGAATCCCCCACGCTGATCCAGTACAGCTGATCCTCCCTGATGACGCAGCCAATCAGCGTGGTACCCATCCCGCTGAGTTCGGGCATCTCCGCTGCGGTATTCGCAAGCGCTTCATTGGCGACATCCAGACAGCTGCGCAGGTCCACAGGAACATTCCCGGTACTGTTTTCGTAGGCCGTGCAGAAGTGTTCCACCACTACCCCGCTGGCCACTTCACCACCGGCATGCCCACCCATGCCATCCGCCAGCACCAGCAACAGCTCATCTGCACGCCCGTCCGCTGCCAGCGCCTGCACGGCCAGCGTATCTTCCTGGTAAGCACGCGCACCCCTGATCTGTGCAGTTGCAACGGTATTCGGTATAGCCCGTTCAGTCATTGTTTTGTCCCGTTCATGGCGCACAGGGTAAAAGAGCCAGCCGGCCACGGCAAGGCCAGTATGGCAGCAGACTGTCCGCTACGTGGATGCCAGCGGCTGCAGTTTGTTTTTCATGCCATGGCCGTTACTATTGACCCTTCGCGCCGCTGCAATTTGCAAAGCCAAGGATCAGGAACACGAAATTTACATGACAACCCAACAACCGGGAGGCGTCAGCAGGTTACGCTGGCAACCCACCGCAGTGTCTGCTGCTGCGCTGGTCAAGCGCAAACACCTGTGGCGCGTGCTGCCGCTGCTCACCTTAATGTTCTTCCTGCTGGCCGGCGCCTGGATCCACAATCAGGTCGAGGATGCGCTGCACCAGATCATTTCCCAGAATCTGCAGGCCATACTGGAAACCGACATCGCCGCGATTGAATTCTGGATGGAACAGGAAAGGACCAATGTCATTTCCTGGTCCGAGGAAGAAAACCTGCGTGCTTTAACACAGGCACTACAGGAACTGGCTGTCCGCACATCCACCCCCACCCGCACCCTGCCGATGGCTGCCCAACAGGCACGCCTGCGAGAACTGCTTGAGCCCCTGATTGACACCGACAACTACCTGGGTTTCGCCATCATCAACAGCGCCGGCCTTATTCTCGCTGCCAGTGGCAACGATACCCGGATTATTGGTCAACGCCTGACCGTGCAGGGTCAGGCCGGACTTGCCAGCATCTTTGCCGAGCAGGCGGTCTGGATTCCACCCTTCTGGAGAGGACAGTACCTGGACAGCGAATCGCTGCAGGAGGACACCACGCTCATGGGTATCGCCGCCCCCATTGCCGGCAGCGACCAATATCCACAGGCCACACTGCTGCTGTTTATCCCGCCGGAACAGGACTTCACGCGAATTCTGTCAATTGCCCGCATGGGCGAAAGCGGCGACACCTATGCCTTCGATGCAAACATCAGAATGTTATCCGATACACGCCACCTGGAATCACTCAAGGCGGCCGGCATCGTTCCCGACACATCGACAGCACGTGCGGTGCTGCGCGTCGAACTGCGCGACCCGGGTGGCAATCTGCTCAAGGGCTACCGGACAGATACGCCCCTGACAGGTCGGCCATTGACGCGACTGATTGCAGCCGCCCGCACCGATGACTCGCAACATCACGTCATCCTGGAGCCCTACCGTGACTACCGTGGCGTACCCGTGGTGGGCGCGGCCCGCTGGCTGCCACAGCTGGGCTTCGGTATTGCAACAGAGGTGGAGCCAGCCGAGGCATTCCGCGCCCTGCGCCCGATCGAGACAGCCTTCTGGATATTTTCCGCCCTGCTGTTTATGGCACTGGCCGGCCTCGGCGTTTTCAGTGCGCGGCTTCGCCGCATGGGCCACCGCATCGAGGAAATCAAGCAATTGGGTCAGTACACCCTCAAGGAAAAAATCGGTGAAGGCGGCATGGGCGAGGTCTACATGGCGCGCCACGCCCTGCTGCGGCGCCCCACCGCCGTGAAATTGATCAGCGCCGCAAAAGTGGACAAGGAAACCCTGGACCGCTTCGAACACGAGGTACAACTCACCAGCCAGCTGACCCACCCCAACACCATCGAGATCTACGACTACGGTCACACGCGCGAAGGCGTGTTCTACTATGTCATGGAATACCTGCCAGGCATCGACCTGTCCCGCCTGGTCAGGGAGGATGGTGCGATTCCCGCCAACCGTGCGGCGCATATCCTGTGCCAGGTCTGCGGCTCTCTCAGCGAGGCCCACGCACGCGGATTCATACACCGTGACATCAAGCCCATGAACATCATTCTCACCGAACGTGGCGGTCAGCTGGATTTTGCAAAGGTACTGGATTTCGGCCTGGTCAAGGACCTGAATACCGGCATCGAACACACGGTTGCCGAGGCGGTTCCCGGCACCCCGCCCTACATCGCACCGGAACGCCTCAGCGACCCGCGCAATGTCGACTGCCGCTCGGACCTCTATTGCGTCGGTGCGGTCGCCTTCAATCTGCTGACGGGCAAACCCGTTTTTGATGGCAACAGTTCCATGGACATTGCCTATAAAGTCGTTGCGGAGGTGGCACCACGGGTCAGTCAATTCGTGAGCATCGATGCAGAGCTGGACCAGCTGGTCAGCGACTGCCTGGAACGCCGGCCCGCTGCACGCCCGCAAAGTGCAGAGGCCATCATCGAGCGCCTGCAGGCAATTATCGGTCAGGACACGTGGTCCCAGGCAGATGCCCGCAACTGGTGGCAGCAGCATCCGGAATGGCTTGGCAAGGATGCTAACGGAAAATAGCCCCTAAACTCGAAGGCCACCGGTGCCATCCCGGACCATTTCAAGGCCGAGGCAGATGTCGACAACACCCGCTATATCCTGCGCGTGGAATTTGCCAGCCGCGTGGACGAGACCGTACTGCGAGAATTCCTCAAGGTCCTGGACAACATGCTCAAACATGTCAATATCGAGTACCAGGCCAAGCGTGACTCGACCCGTCTCGGGGCACCCGTACTACATGTCATGAGCGAGGGCTGGTACGAACGAGCGTGGCCGCCGGCAACTGGCGGAAAGCGGCAAACGTGTATTCCAGGCCAAGACCGAGATCCTCAGCCCGGTCAAGCTGGAAACCCGGATGGTCAAACCGGTGCTTGTCAGTATTATCGAACTGACCGACTAGTCAATTGCTTCGTCGTCATCGGCGCATGCCGGGGTCCAGAGTTTTCAATGCATTGGATGCCGGCTTTCGCCGGCATGACATATAAATCAGCACCCCCTGGACATCGCGTCTATACGCACATCTCCGTCTTTGGATACTTTTCCTTTACCAGGCGAATTTTCTCGTCCACCTCGAGTTGCCTGGCATTATTCCCCTGCCGCGCCTGGTATGCAGCGTCCAGTTGTTCCTCCACACTCGGGTACTCGGCCCGCCTCAGGGTGGCATACTTTTCCTCGTGGTGTATATCGGAGATTTCCTGCAGGGCAGCTTTTATTTCCTGCTCGCCAGGCCGGGATTCACTGGTCGTCCAGGCAGCGATATAGGGTTCCTGTTCCGGGGCATCCTGCCCGATAAGATAGTCGACACCGACGGTGAAATCCGGATTCAGCATACGTATAGCACGGCATAGCGTACGTGCACGCTCATCGTGCCGGATGAGATCGTGCTGTTGTGCAACCAGATTAATGGTGTCGTTCATTTTGCGCGAGTTCTTCCACAGAATGTACAGCCAGATGCATGCAGCCACCAGCACCACAATAATAATATTAATCGCGCCATTATCCATCATGTGTTACCCCCCGATGATTGTTCAGTGCCTAGTGTAGCAAGAATGACCAGCTAGTCAGGCTTGCAGGTGCGTGCAACCTTCTCGCCAGCCAGAATACGTCCCGTGCCAGCAGGCTTCTCGGCAAGATCGCCACCCGTGGCGCCATCTGTCCGGCTGATTGCCGGGTGCTGACGCGCCCTGACACCGTAACCCAGCAGGGCACCACCGGTAGCGGATACGGCCAGCAGACCCAGTGTCATAAACTGGGTTAACAACAGCAACACACCCAGGCCGGCAATTCCCGCCATCGCCCCGCCAAGTTTCAGCGCCGAGCGGTTCTGCAACCGCCTGGTCTCACGCAGAACCTGTTGATGGCCGTCCCTGAGTTCCCTGGTTTTCTCCTTTTCAGCCTGTCGGCGCATGCGATCACGCTGCCGGTTGAATTTTTCGCTGGCACGAGCAAAGGAATGCTGGCACGCATGGCTGGCAATCGCGGAAAACCACAGCGCAGCAATGACGCCAATCAGGACACCCAGAGAGAGCAGCAGCCACGTGTTCCGCTGCAGGTCTGCATCCTGCACCGTTATCACCAATAATGCGGTCGTCCCCTGCAGCAGGAAAACCCCGAGCAGGAATTTGATAAATGCAGGAAGACTGAATGGAGCCATCGCCATGCCCTGAGTGTAACACTGTGTACATTGTGCCACCTGCGGGAGCCGCTCGCATCAAGTCCCCCTCATAAAACACAAGGTGGAAGCGGCGTCCTCGCCGCGATTCGCGCCGGGGACGGTGTCCCTGCACCAGCAGACAGACCTGCTGGAGCGGATCGCAGCCGCGCTCGACTACCACACGGCCAATCTCATGTATATTATGGACCTGCCCAGAGGAATCACTGCACACCATGCCCCGTAGCAAAACATACAGACTGTTCCTTGCGCTCCTCGTCTTCGTCGTAATGATGGTGCTGCTGGCGATCATACTGAGTGCAGCACAGTTCAGCCTGTCACTGTGGCAACAATTACAAACCACCCCGGTCTGGGTCGTGACACTGATCGCCACCCTGGCCGGACTGCTGCTGGGGTTCGGGCTCTGGCTCAGCTGGCGGATTGCACGCCCGGCCCGTCCACGCTCCGAAAAAGCTGCAGCGCCCTTGACTGAAGCCGAGTTGCAGTCACGTCTGGATGCCGCCATTGCGGCCGGCGTCGATGTCGCGTCCGCCAGGCAAGAACTGCAGGAACTGGCACGGCGCCGCGAACTGGAGATCATCCACCTGGCACTGTTTGGCGAGATCAGCAGCGGCAAGAGTTCCCTTATCAATGCCCTGCTACCCGGCGCCAGCGTGGCAACAAACGTCATTGGCGGGACCACCACAGCCATCCAGCACTACCACTGGCAGCGCGAATCCGGCGATGAAGTCGTACTCGTCGATGTACCCGGTCTCAACCAGGTTGACCGCGAGTATGACCGCACAGTCATGGACGAGGCACAACGGGCACACGTGGTCATCTTCGTATGTGACGGTGACCTGACACGCGATGAATATCAATCCCTGCAACCGCTACTGGAACTGAAAAAGCCGCTGATCGTGGCATTTAACAAGCTGGACCGTTATTCAGATACTGACCGGCAACTGATCCGACGGCACCTGGCTGAGCGGTTTGCAGGCAACCCGCAGGTGACCATTGCCGGTATCGCCACCCGGCCAACACGCCGGGTCATCAAGGTCGGGCCGGACGGAAGCGAACAGGAAGAAGAACAGACCCTGCCGCCGCAGATCGACGAACTGCGTGCAGCCGTTCAGTCAGCACTCGACAGCAACATGGCACTGCTGGAACACCTGCGCGATACCTCCGTGTTTGCGCTGACAGCGCGCAAGCTGGAACAATCAAGGGCGGAGCACCGGGTAAAGGCGTCCGCGGAACTGGTGAAGACCTATACCCGGCGGGCCGTGGCCGGTGGACTGGCAGCCATCAGTCCCGGCACCGATATCCTGATACAGGGGTACCTGGGCACGCGCATGGTCAAATCACTGTGTGAACTCTATGAAGTACCGGTGCGCGAGATGGAACTGCAGAAGTTGCTGACGATGACGCAACAGCAGGCGCGCACAGCACTGCCATTGCTGCTGGCCGTGGCCGGCAATGCCGCCAAGGCCTTTCCGGGTGTGGGGACACTGGCCGGTGGTTTGATGCATGCCGTTGCCTATGGACTGATCTTCGATGCGCTGGGGCGCGCTGTCACCCGGACACTGGAGACCCGCGGCGAACTGCGGCCCGCCCCGGCAAGTCTGATGTTCAGGGACAACCTGGTCAGCGATGCGGAATCACAGGCCCGCAAACTGTTACGACTGGCCCTCGATATTCGCAAGGAGCAGCGCCATAATGACTAGGACGATGGTTACCTTGCATACATATTCCTGCAGAAGTGTCTTCCCGGGCATTAGTCGCGCCGGGGACGGCGCTCCTGCAACTGTGATGCCGGGCTGTTGCGGTTGTGTATTCACCTGGAGGAGCGCCGTCCCCGGCGCGATTCTCCCAACGTGAGCACTGACTCCCACCTTGACCAGGCACGCGACAGCCTGGAACTGCTGCTGCAGGACCAGCGGCTGCCGCCCGAGGCCCGTGCGGAGCTTGCTGATGATTTCAGCCAGGTGCAGGCGATGCTCGACAAACTGGAGCATGGCCACATCCATATTGCGGTACTGGGTCGCGTCAGCGTCGGCAAATCCTCGGTACTCAATGCCCTGATCGGTGAACGACGCTTTTCTACCAGCGCCCTGCACGGCGAGACCAAGCACAACGAAATGGCTCACTGGGATGAACAGGAAAGCGGCTCCCTGTTCCTGACCGACACGCCCGGCATCAATGAAATCGATGGCGAGGCACGTGAGCGCATGGCGCGCGAGGTGTCACAGCGCTCGGACCTGGTGCTGTTTGTCATCGATGGCGACATGACTGACAGTGAGTACAGCGCGTTGCAGGACCTGGCGCGCGAACACCGGCCACTGCTGCTGGTACTGAACAAGTGTGACCGCTACTCTGCCGCGCAACGGGAGGAACTGCGCAGCAGCCTGCTGGCACGTCTTGAAACCATCATCGCCCCCGAGAACCTGATCGAGGTTTCCGCCGACCCGGCACCGCGCATCTATATCGCGGTCGCTGCCGACGGCCGGGAAACAGAAAGCGAACGCCCCACCCCTCCCGATGTCTCGGCCCTCAAAGACCGTATCTGGGAAATCCTCGAGGCGGAGGGCAAGACGCTGGCCGCACTGAATGCCAGTCTGTTTGCCGGCGATTTGAGTGACAAGGTTGGCAAGCGCGTGCTGGCCGTCCGCAAGCAGCTGGGTGAAAAGGTCATCCGCAACTACAGCCTGGTGAAGGGCATCGCAGTAGCCATCAACCCGGTGCCGGTCGCGGACCTGTTAACAGCGCTGGCTGTCGATGTTTCCATGGTTGCACACCTTGCAGAGGTCTATGGCATGCCGATGACTCGCAGCCAGTCCGGCAAACTGATCAAGACTATCAGCGGGCAGCTATTGCTGCTGATGGGCACCACCTGGTTCGTACACCTGATGTCATCGCTCCTGAAAGCAGGCAGCGCCGGCCTGTCGACCATATTGACCGCCGGTACACAGGGTGCCGTCGCATACTACTCGACCTATATTGTCGGGCGCGCAGCGGAACAATATCTTGCGGCCGGCTGTTCGTGGGGAGAGGACGGTCCCAAGCGGGTAATTCGCAATATTCTCGACAGCATCGATCGCGATTCGATGCTGGCCAGGGCGCGCCAGGACATCCTCGAACGCATCCGTACCTCGCGCGCCTGACACAATGGACGCCCGGATACCGCGGCAATCACTTTCCCCGGGGATCGCCCACCCGGGTTACGGCAACACCCCGGCATTTGCTGATTATGCTGGCAAATACAATGACGACTGTACTGACAGTATCAGGGCCATGGGTCTTCCTGTACGTATATTCCACAATAGTAACGAGGTGATATTTAACCTATATTGAAATTGCAGGTTTTTTTCATTTCATTGCGACTCCTCAACGGCAACCCTGAACCGGTTGCCGTTTTTTTGCCCGTCTTTCACGGACATTATTTGCGACGGGCCTTCTGCAGCATGGCATATTTCCGGACCAGGTCAGGAAGCGATTCCGCCCCCATTTTTTTCATAACCCTGGAGCGGTGGACCTCTATGGTGCGGTCGCTGACGCCAAGCAATTCCGCCAGATGCCGGTTCGACATGCCGTCGACAACATGCTGCAGAACCTCAACCTCACGAGTCGTCAGCGTGGCAAGGTGTTCCCTTAATCTGGCAACCCGGTCGTCGTTCTTTTTCATCTCATCTGCCAGGGAAAAGGCCTCCCTGATGCTGACGAGCAGATCTTCGTTGCTGAACGGCTTTTCCAGGAAGTCTATCGCACCGGCCTTGACGGCCTTCACGGACATATGCACATCTCCGTGCCCGGTAATGAAAATAATCGGGAGTTCAATACCACGTCTGTCGAGTTCAGTCTGCAATTCCAGGCCGGACATTCCGGGCATCCGCTGATCCAGTAACACAACGCCTCGCGGAACACCTGCTGTTTCTTGCAGGAAGGATTCAGCGGAATTAAACGTGCTCACGCTGTACCCGGATGCAGCAAGAAATACCGAAAGCGCGTGGCAAACTGCCGCGTCATCATCCACCAGAAAAATTCTCCTGTTGACTGGCATGGCGTCAATTAGCCCCCGGTAAACTCAGGTAGAACAATGCGCCCTGTTGCCGCTGCTGATCGAACCACAACTTGCCATTATGTGCTTCAATGATCGAACGGCTGATAGACAACCCCATCCCCATACCGGTCTCCTTGCTCGTCTGGTAAGGCTCAAACAATGAAGAGGCTATTAGCGGATCAACCCCCGGCCCGTTGTCGGCAACAGTGACTTCAATCGCCCCCGCCGCTGTCACGCGGGTCGCAATGTCCACCTGCCCGGCGGAATTACCCGCCTGCCTGATTGCCTCGATACTGTTTCTTATCAGGTTGATCAGCACCTGGTCAATCTGGACTTTGTCAACGAGTACCGTGCTGGCAGAGGAATCCGGCAGAAAAGTGAGCTGAATGCCACTGTCGCGCAGCTCCCAGCTAATGAAATCGATCATCCCCTGTATCAGGTCATCCATGACGATCCAGGTCCTGTTATTGCTGCCCTTGCTGACAAATTCACGCAAGTGCCGGATAACATCGCCAGCGCGGTGCGCCTGCCCGGAAGCACGTTCGAGTATATCGATATACCCCTCCGGCAATGACGGCATTGTCCGTGCCAGTTGCAGCGCCGTGCCACAGTAGCTGACCAGTGCCGTCAGCGGCTGATTCAGTTCGTGGGCCATGCCGGACGCCATCTCACCCATGGTGCTCAGGCGCATCACATGTGCAGATTCCTGCTGCATACGCCGTGCCGCTTCCTCGGCGTGCTTGCGCTCGGTGATGTCACGCCCTTCGGGGATAATCAGCACAGTCTCCCCCAACTCGTTCAGGACCGGCTTCAGTGAAAAATCGATAATGGCCGTCTGTCCTTCCTTGCCAATATGCTCTGCTTCAAAACGCACCAGCCTTCCCCGGGCCGCCTCCACAACCCCTTCCCTGAGGCGCTTCTGCAGCAACGGCGAGTGTGTCCACCAGGGTGTTTCCCAGAACTGTTTGCCGGCGAGATCCGCATTGGTGCTACCGATAAAATCAAGTGCTGTCTGGTTGACCTCGAGAACATTTCCTTCCGGGTTGAGCAGGCCGATGAACTGGTAGGTGGAGTTGAAGATGGCACGGAAGCGCCGCTCACTTTCCTCGAGCTCGCGGGCCACCTGCAGGCGTTCCGAAATGTCGCGCTGAATAACAAGAAATGTCGTGAATGCGCCATTTTCATCGGGGACGGCGGTGGCCGAGCACTCCATGTTGATGATGCTGCCGTCCTTGCGGACAACGTCGACATCCCCCCGTTTATAGCCGCACTCCCGCAAACCGGAAAAGCTGCCGTCACAGATGTGCTGTGAATCCGGGGTGAATAATTCCCTGATCTTGCTGCCGGCAAGCTCGTCTCTGGAGTAACCGGTGGAGGTGTATACATTTTGATTGGCGCGCAGGATAGTACCTTCACTATCGATCACAAAAATGAATTCGGCGGCCGAATTAAACAGCACGTTCAGGCGCTTCTCTGCCGCCTGTATCAATGTCTTGATGGCACGTTCACGCTGTAGTACGAAGAAGGCGTAAGCCCCGAAGCTCGTGGTAAGCACGATGATGGCCAGTCGCATCAACAGCTCGGATGCCGCGGGGTGCAGCAGCTGGCCATGCAAAGTGCCCTCGCTGAACAACTCGGCATCGACGAAGGCATCAAGGAAATATATCGCAACACCGTTCAACAAGCCCAGCCAAATGAGGCCATAGTGCCGTCCTGACGCAGTGGTCACTGTAGAGTCATCCTCTTCAGTCATAACATTATCAATCGCCATGATGTTATCCACTGATTATATTAACTATTTTATTTTTCCCGCCGCGCCTGTACGCACTATTTCATATAAGGACTCTCATTTCTATAAGGGAATACCGAAACATGCCTTCGTCCGGTCATCGTCGTGCCAGTGCCCGGCACCATACTCACTGGCAAGTGGCAGCTACTGTACCGACATCGGCACAGAAGCCGGCTGTCTCAGCGGATACGGTAACTATAGTGGCAGGCCACGCATGCGGCGGTAATGCGTTGGTAGGCAGTCATCGTTTTTTGCAGGTTACCCTGCCTGGCAACCATTGAGAACTCGGCTGCGGCATTATGCAGTTCCCAGCCGATTTCCCGCATTTCCTTCGGCATGTACTTTCCGGGCCGCATTTCCTGGTCCTGGTATTTGCTCAGCAAGCTCCGGCCCATGCCGGTCTCTGCGACCTCTGCAGCAGACCTCAGATCGTTAGCAGCCAGGAAACGGTTGATTTCGTTCAAAACCGCCAGATGGTCGAGCATGTCTTCCATCAGTATCAGGCGTGGCTTTTCGGGGATCTCGACCAGGGTGCGAAAATCGGTGAACTGCTCCACAAGCGCTTCCCCGTCATCTTCAGTGCCATCTGTATTTACATCGCCATGCACCGCCAGCGGCACAGACAGCATGGCTAGTGCCAGCAGCCTGAAAACCCTGCCAACCCTGCACGGATTAGCTGATGGAGACTCGATCTTGCTCATATTAATCCCTCTTGCTGTATCAATAATGCGGCCAGGCCGGCAAACGGACAGTGAATGTCGGCGGGACAATGACCAGGGGCACATTCATGTGTTACAGAATATCTGGATTACCCGGTCTGAATGTTGTGAATGTTTTAACCCATTTGATCCTGCTGCCACCACTTTTAGTCATGTATTTCTTGTAGACACGCCCTTCTTTGGTGATGGGGGCGCAGCCTTCCTTTTTACCCGCCCACTGGACACAATGATTGCCTTGTTCATCGACCCGCCACTCGCCTGTCTTTTTTGCCGTCCCTCCCCGGATGCTGCGCACAGTTCCATCCGTTGAGAAATACATGACAAAAGGCTCATAAAATGTACTCACTCCTCTCGGATCAACATACTTCTGTGTACCTTCCCTGAACTCACCTTCCACGGTCTGCCCGCTAAAAAGCGCGCGCACCTCCTCTGCTGACAAATTTCCAAACGCAAACAGCGGGCTCGAAAAAACGGTTATCACAGAACAGCAGAAGGCAATGACACAAGCAGGCCTGTATGTTCCATGTACCCCCCTGCAAATGACAGGTATGGCTCCAGTGGCGGTTAACACCCTCAGCATGAGAAACTGAATTGCAGGGATAATAACAACAGCAGCATATGGACACTTTGATCTTGATCAACACCGCGACCGGAAGGCAATAGTGTCTTGTTTTTATGCAAGAAACCGGAAGGGACGCCCATCCTCACACGGGCACGCCGATAACCTTCAGAAAGGACCGGGAGAGCTCGCCGCGCCCCGCCCTGTCGAGGATCTGTCCCACGGTTTCGGTGATTTCCGCTAACGGACCGGAGAAAAACACCATACCGAGTTGCAGGGTCGCAGGCAGATCAGCAATGGGATTCTGGACGTTCGGATGTTCGGGGGGCAGGAAGATCATCCTGATTTCACCCACTTCATCCGGTATCGATTCGCACCCGCCTCCGGGCGCGACGAATCCGAACAGTTCCTCTGGGCTGTGCAGCGTCACGCTTTCTTCATCAAACTCTATATCCCGATCCCTTGCGTGGAACTCAACAGTAAGAATTGGTTTCATCTGCAATTTCACCCCTTGTTACTTCGTACATAAAACCCGGCCTGAACGAAACTGTTCACCACATCCTGCGGGGTGATTGCAGCCCCTCATGGGTCAGGCTGCGTGCTCCTTGTTGCCGCTGAGTTCCCGGACCAGGGGATAGAGCTTTTCCGTCTCCATCTGTATTCTGTCCAGAACCAGTTCAAACATCTCCTCTGAATCTTTCAGAAAAAGCGCATGGTCAGCGATGGCCAGGGAGTCGGCCTTTTTCTTCGGGCACCATTTCTTCATGTACGACGCCATGATTCTCCTTATTTCCTGCGAACCCGACATAAAGTTTCTCGCCAGATTCTGTATCTCGTGGTCTTCGTGCGTCAGGAGTTTGCTGTAGAGATTCTTGTCGACCATATCAATATGGTCCTTGACCTTGTCCGTGTAGCGGTTAAAGAGTTCACAGCAGGCCCCGGTATCGCACATGGATCGTTCATTGAACAGATAGAGCAACACGTTGGATAGTTCTGTAATACTGTGATTCTGGGTATTCAGATCATCATAGGTAATCATTTCCACTCCTTCTTGGACTAGTCCTGCATAAAATTATCAGCTTGCGATCACGTCGCAAACGAGAAAACATGTCACCTTTCCCAGGTCGCTGACTGAGAAGACCGATCCTGCCTTTGCAAGTGATTATTATTTACCACCAGATGCACTCGCTGCGAGCGCCTGGAACGGCATTATTAAACAGGGATTATAGGCCATCAGGCACACTGCGGGAAAGTGTGGCTGGACTGTCTGCCAGCTACCGGCTCCAGCCTGATGACCTGGCAGGCTAGCGCGTACAGTCCGGCACGTGAAACTCCTCGTCGAGGCCATAGACCTCATCAAAGGTGCCATCGCAGTTGCTGTCGCGGATAACATAGTTCCGCGTACCGGTCTCGTCATCGCGTGTATCGAGACTCCAGCCCCACAGATGCCCGTTACTGGTAAAACTGACGATGCTGTCGCCGTTTGCATTCAGGTACTGCCCGATCCGGGTTTCGTTTTTACCATCACCATCGCCGTCGGCGTCACGCTCATCATGCTGGTTAAACCCCTCAAGATCAGGTGGTTTGAACTCGCTCGCCTGAGCCAGTGGAAACATACCTGCCAGCAGAACTGCCAGGATGAGGGTCAATTGTGGCAAATGGAGTGAGTATTGTTTGTTTTTCTTAGCGTTCATAGGGCTTGCCCCCGGCCAATACAGGTGAATGATCAAGAGTACTTACTGTACCATGTCTATTGGTTTCTGGAACAAATGGCATTTACGAAATAAAGAAAAAAGACCTGTATTCCGGCTAGTTGGTCTTTTTGCTGGGGCGGCGGCCCCGGCCGCGATCATATTTTCACGACGGAATCGCGGCGAGGACGCCGCTCCTGCAGGTTGATCGCATTGTTACCCCCTTGTGGCAATTGGCTTGAGTAAATGCTGTTCGTGAGAGGGAAACAGGGTCATGACACCCTCACCCACTGTTTCGGTTATCATAGATAACATCAGGAAAGGGCCTGCCAAGCATGAAAAACATACCTGTCACATTTATTGCGATCCTCTGCCTGGCCTTCACGCAGGTCGCAAATAGCCGTGAGCTTTCCCCGTATACGGCACATCCAGGCACAACGGTCTTCGATCTACCCGATCTCAAGGGACAACAACACAGTCTGGGAGACTATCGCGGGCAGGTGGTACTGGTCAATTTCTGGGCCAGCTGGTGCTCACCCTGCATCAAGGAGATACCGGTGCTGAAGCGCCTCAAGCAAGATCTGCACGACCAGCCGTTCGAGGTACTGGCAGTTAATGTCGGCGAGCAGAAATACCGGGTATGGAAGTTCGTAAAACTTATAAGTTTCGAGCTGCCGGTGTTGCTGGATACAAGCAAGGACACCTTCCAGTCATGGGGGGCCAGCGTGCTGCCTACCAGTTTTCTGCTCGACAAGCAGGGACGCATCCGCTACCGGGTGCAGGGCGATACCGAGTGGGACAGCGAGAAAGTGGTCGCCCTTATCGAGACATTGATCAACGAAGAGGAGAACGCACAATGAAAACAGGACAGCTGATCACCCTGCTGCTCGCCGCCAGCCTGATGCTGCCAGGCCTGGCGGTGGCGGATGAAAAGGGCCACGTCGAACAGGTCGAGATCCTGTTCAAACTAACCCGCATGAAAGAAAAGATTGACGAAAGTGTCGAGTCCGTCGCACAGCTACAACTGCGCCAGAACCCGGCCATGGCTGCAAAGAGCGATGAGCTCATGGACTTTCTGGAAAGACATATTGGCTGGAATGCGGTCAAGGCTGACCTCTATGAAATGTACATGCAGACATTCACGGAAGATGAACTGAAGACCATCAATGACTTCTACATTACACCGACCGGGCAAAAGGTTATCGTCATCGTGCCGCAACTGGTGCAGGAACGGAACCGGCTGTCGATGCAGCGTCTGCAGGAGAACGTCGGGGAGTTACAGAAAATCATGTCCACCGACAACCCTCATCAATAACCAGGTACCATTCCCTGCAGGAGCGGGGGTGCCGCTCCTGCAAATATGGCCAGTAATTGCAATCAACCATCAGTCTTGCTTGCAGCCACAAACAAATCAAAGCTCTGACTCCTGATTAGCGGGATTCTCGAGCAAACCTCGTCAAAGGCAACGAGCCCGCGCGCCACCGATTCCGCCGCGGGAATCCATTTCATAATGGGCAGCAGATCACTCATTCCACACAGGGGCTGGGAAAGAAAAGAAAAATACTTTGTACCATTGATCCGGAACCCCGCGGCTTCAATGGTCTGTAACCAGGGTCTGGATCTGAATGCTTTATGATCATTACCAAAGCGCGCCATTCTCCTGTTTACAATGCTCCGCGGCAGCCGCAGCAACAACGAGTCATCATTGGGTTCGGAAAGCAACAATGTTCCGCCGGTTTTCAATACCCGGTTGGCTTCTATAAGGGCTGCCCGCTCATTGGCCATATGATGCAAGGAGCCGCGAAAACAGACGACATCGAAGATTCCTGAGGAAAACGGCATTTTTTCACCCGGACAGGCCACCCATTCCATCTTTTCGTTGTCACCCAGCCGGGTCTTCCCCTGGATCAGCATTGCCTTCGATATATCCATGCCGAAGACGTGCTGCCCTCGCAGACACAAGTCCCGGGAGAGATCGCCATCACCACAGCCGCAGTCGAGAATATATTCGGGATCCGGAGGCAAGTGCTCGAGGAATTGCCGGTTCCAGTACCGGGAGTAGACTTCCGAGAAGTCGGTGCTGTATCGCTTGCCATACTCGCCGGAAAGCTCCTTGTGAAGATCGATCTCGGTCTGGTGCTGTTCCTCCAGATCACCACCTGCCGTGAAGTCGACGATTCCCCGGTCTGTTGCAAACCCCCTTGAACAGGAACTGCACTTAAGCCCTTCCCAATCCAGTTCGCTCTTGCATTCAGGACATCTCAGTACTGTATTAGATTTCTGATCCATTGAAGACCACTATTAATTCCGGCGCGAGAGACTGATTCCCAGTCGCCAGAGTGCCAGCAGAAAAACCGGAAAGAGAATATTAATAATAAACTCCAGCACCAGTACCGGTGGAATCGCCTCAGGAGCCACACCCCACCCCCCCAACAGTGCCAACAGAGAGCCTTCCCGAACACCAATCCCCGCAATACTGACCGGCAGGCTCGCCAGTGCACCAACACTGACAGTTATTGCGACAATATCGAGCCAGCTCAAGCCGATGTCCACCGCTCGGAATATCAGCACATTGCTGGACATGTACATAAAAAAACCGGCAGCTGTTAATAGCCATCCCGCCAGCAACGCTCCCCGGCCCAGCATGCGCCCGAACCAGTACGATATCAGGAAGTACGCCAGCAACAAAACAATTCCAGACCACACAAGCACGGTTTCCGATACCCCGTACTTCGTACTAACCACGCCCGCTGTCAGCACAATCGCGACGGGTATGTACAACAGGTCTGACAACTTGTCGAATACCGTAACCCGGACTCGCTTGCCAGTATCCATCCCGGTATTCCGGAGCAGATATATGCGCGAGAACTCTCCCAGTCGTGATGGAGTAATCGACCCTAGTGCAATACTGAGCAGATACAGGTCAATCCACTCTGCGAAGGGCAAGCGTTGCTCCGCAAGCCGGTGAACCCAGAGACGCAAGCGCAGCAGGCGAAAACAGTAGACCAGGCTGACGGCCAGGGCACTGCCGACAAACAACGGTATCGACACGTTTTGCAATCGGTCCATAGACCCTGCCCAGTCTATATCACGAAGTAAATAATAAACCCACAGCAGGCCACCCAGGGAGATCGCAGCCTTCACCATATACCTCGTACTGGTGGTGGATTCCTTGTTATTCATGCGCATATTGACTGCTATTCTGACTGAATAAAGCTAAAACGCAGCAGCAATCGACAGCTGCCATCAGGTCGGTATTCTCACTCGAACCAGCGGGCCAACCGAGCGGTGGATCCATCTGGGCAAGTGACGCCACAGAAGGATTGCGGGCGCCAGCGCCGGGTTCTCTGGCAGAATCTGCGGTACGACATGCCCCGGTTTCAACAGATAAAAATAATTCAGGGGTTTCTCAATCGCGCCCCATTTGCGCTTGAAAAATCGCTTCCCCGAATCCGCCCTGGTACGCCCGAAATCAAAGTTCGTCACTTTCCCGGCTGCTATTGTCTTTTCAAAAAACGCCCATAACAGCTTGTCCATTACCGGTATATGCCGGTAATTCGCGTCATTTATCGCTGCATGCAATATTGCCTTTTCCTCATGGTATAACACCATCAATGCACCAATCGGCTTATCCTGGACACGCCCTATGATGATCTCTGCCTGCTGGCCAAATTTCTCGACAAGCGTCGGGTACCAGGACCGCTTGTGGATGGGGGTGCCGTGATAAGCGGCATGTTGCTCGTTAAGTTCCTGGAATGTGTCAAGCTGACTGCCTTCACAGAAGGACACCTGCACGCCCGACTTATCCGCCTTTCTGACACTGGTGCGCGCATTTCCCGTTATCGTATTCTTCCACATCTGCTCTACCGAACCGGGAAGATCCAGCTCATAGCGAACGAAATCCCCGCCTGCTTCGAATCCTTGCAGGGGACCATCAAGTTCCCTGATTTCCAGGGCAAATGCCCTTGTTGCATTGAAGTAGTCGTGCAGCGGTATTTGAAACTGTTCTGCAGCAAACGACGACAGGTCCTGCTTGCATATAACCCCCCCATAATTCCCGAACGGCACTGAAATCAACATGGGCCGTAACTTGCCTATTACCTTGATCTCGACCAGGGGAAGCAGCCAGACAACCTCCTGAGAATCATCGACGCCAGCCAGGCGATGCAGTCGCAAGCGGGGATATACCTGTGCAATCAGTTCGAGCCAGCGCGGGTCCTGATAAATTGAACCGTAGCGGGCTTCCCCGCAGAGCTGGCGCCACTCGTCTGCCGAGCAACAACGGATTTTCACGCAG
>Ga0316191_10000600_pt1 | contig 23689 bp, 17 predicted proteins | sample Eddworburr2cm_MG_FD_204928 | JGI IMG/M metagenome (GOLD analysis project Ga0316191, IMG submission 204928) | Coastal sediment microbial communities from Maine, United States - Eddy worm burrow 2 cm | ecosystem: Environmental > Aquatic > Marine > Coastal > Sediment | place: USA: Maine... | reverse complement strand
GCGCCGGCTGGCCCCATCAACGGCCGCGCCGAGATCAGATTGGTGAAGTACAGCGAAGGCGTACCACTCTCCTTGGCCTTCTGCACGACCGGCGTGGTGCCTATTGCCAGATCCGGTTTGAATTCCCGCATGGCCGCCAGATCGTCTTCGAGCGATGCGCGATACTTCACGATGACGCCTTTGGCCGACAACCAATCGCGATCGGCTTCCGACCAGGGCGTCTTCGCGCATGCCGTACCCACATAGCGCACGTCAGCGCCACTCTCGATCAACAGCCGCGCAACGAGCAGTTCGGAGCCCTCGTAACCCGACAGGGTGATGCGGGCGTCGATGGGATTGGCACCCATGGCACCCTTGATCGCAGGCAGGACGGCATTACTCGCCATGGCCAGGCGTGACTGGCCGATGTTGCAGGCCCCCGCGATCTGCCGCAGCCAAGCTGCCGTGCCTTCATAACCGACCGGCGCCGAACCGACACAAACACGCCCTGCCGAATCGAACTCGCGAATCGACGCCGTGTAGAAGGGATGGATCGCGGCCACCACGGCGCAGTCGAGCGCGGCATACAACTCGCGCCATTCCCGTGTCGGCACCGTTGGGCCGGCCGCCAGATCCAGTGGTTCGAGCATGCGGCCGATGCCGATCGCATCCACCGGGAAGATCTCGCCCAGCAGAGTCACCGCGGGACGACCGCTGCGACCCTGCGCCGGCTGCTGTACCGGTCCCTGCTCGGCCTCGGTACGCGCGTAGCGCAACATCGCACCGGCCAGCACGTCTTTCGCCTCGGCATGCGTCGGTACACCGAAGCCGGGCACGTCGACGCCGATCACCCGAACGCCGTTGATCTGCCGGGGCAGCAGGTCGAGCGGGACACCGGATGCCGTCGGCACGCACAGATTGATCACGACGATAGCGTCGTTCTTTTCGGGGTCGGCCAACTGGACCACCGCTTCGCGGATATCCTCGAAAAGCTTGCCGGTAACCAGCGTTTCAGAATCGAACGGTACATAGCCGACTGTGCGCCGGGCACCGTAGAAATGTGAGGTGAAGGTCAGGCCATAGACGCAACAAGCCGAGCCACTCAATACCGTTGCCGTCCGCCGCATGCGCAGGCCGACCCGCAGTGAACCGAAAGCCGGGCACATACTCTGGGGTTGATCGTGCGGACCGGTGGGATAGTCGATGGCATATTGATCAAGCACATCGCTCTTGCCGGCAGCAGCGGCCGCACGGCCCATCTCGGCAGCCCCGGCATGGCAGCCGGCACCGTCCTGCGACGCCGCGCCTGCGACCCCGATCGCTGCAGCGTCATTCCTCACGTCATCGGATGACTTAGACGCTGTCATAGACGACCTCGAGCGAAGGCTTGGTGATCGTCGACTGGCCACACATGTCCTCGACGGTGGCCGGATCGAGCACGACGTGACGCCCTACCGCATCGCCAGCGAATAGATCGAGCAGGCCGTCCTGGGTCAGTGGCGTCGGGTGATGAGGCGGCGACTCGGCGACATTGCGCGCCAACTCCGTAAACAGCGGCCCCCACTCGCCATCCGGGTGGCCGATGATGTCGTAGTTGGCGCTCTTGCGACGGATATCGTCATTGGCTGGAATCGAGGCCAGTTCGGGTATGCCGACGGCCTTGCAGAATCCCTGCGCTTCGCCGCTGCCATCGTCCTTGTTGGTGACCATGCCGGCCACCCCGACGTTGCCACCGAGGCGGCGGAAATACTCGACGGCGGAACAGACGTTGTTGGCGACGTAAAGCGACTGGAGATCGTTGGACGCAACCACGATTACCTTCTGACACATATCGCGGGCAATCGGCAGACCAAAACCACCGCAGACCACGTCGCCAAGGAAATCCAGCAACACGTAGTCGAAATCCCAATCGTGGAAGCCGAGCTTCTCGAGCGTTTCAAATCCATGAATGATCCCGCGGCCGCCACAACCACGCCCAACCTCAGGGCCGCCGAGCTCCATCGCGTAGACTCCGTCACGCTTGAAGCACACATCACCGACCTGAATGGCCTCGCCGGCCAGTTTCTTTTTCGATGCCGTCTCGATGATTGTGGGGCAGGCCCTGCCGCCAAAAAGCAGCGACGTGGTATCGCTCTTCGGATCGCAACCGATCAGCAGCACCTTCTTACCCAGCTGCGCCATCATGTAAGACAGGTTGGCCAGCGTGAAACTCTTGCCGATACCGCCCTTGCCATAGATCGCGATGATCTGTGTCTTGGCCGCCGCCGGCGAGGTTGCCAGCGCGCTACTGTCGATCGCCACCTCCACTGCGGCGCCATCACGTGGGCCGGATTGTGTGGGAACGGCAACGGAAGTCGCTCGCGGATCGGTCATTGGCTGGCTCTCCAGTCGAGGATCATTTTGAGGCAGTCGGCATCATCGAATGCCGTGTGATAGGCGGCAGCTGCGTGCACAGGTGACTCGCGGTGGGTGATGAGGCCGTCGAGTGAAAGTCGGCCGACCTCGAGCAGGTGCATCACCCGCTGCAGATCATACGGACGCCATTCGGCGGCGATCTGCAGGCGTGCCTCGCGCATGAAGGCGGGCGGGAATGCAAAGCTCACCGGCTGCTCGTAGAAACCGGCAAGCACGATCAGCCCGCCATGTGCCAACCTCGTGATCAGTTGATCGAAGATGGTGCCGTTGCCGCTGACATCGCAGACGACCCGGTAGTCGGATCGGGAATCGGCAGCGGGATCGACAACGGGGTAACCCTGATCGTCGCCACGGCGGGTGGGATTGGTCTCCCAGACCGTCGGCGGCTCGCCATCGAGTGCAATGACCAGGCGCGCGATCAAGCGGCCGAGTACACCATGGCCTACGATCAGTTCGGGCAACACCGGCTGGCCGGAAACGGCCAAGGCATGGTGAGCGGTGGCCGCCAGCGCCAGCAGGACCCCCTCTTCGGCGAATGCTTCGCCCAGTGGCACCAGGCGATCGGCCGGGACGACAACCCGAGCGGCAGCGCCGCCGAAAAGACCACGGACGCCATCGAAACCCCGCGAACCGGGAACGAATACGCGCTGCCCCTCGGTCAGGCCAGTCGCCTCACCCGCGCTGCTTACACGGCCAACGGATTCATAGCCGGGCACCAGTGGATATCCCATGCCCGGGAAATCAGGCATCTGGCCGAGCCACAGCAGTCGCTCGGTCCCGGTGCTGATACCGCTCCATTCGATGTCCACCACACAGTCGTCACGCCCCGGCACGGCGAGATCAAGCTCCGTCAGGGCCAGGCATCCCGGTTGTTCGAAGACCACGGCGGTCGTTGCGAGACTCAAGTCAAGGTACCTCGGCGGTTGAACTGGACGGCTGCAAACAGACGCCCCTTTGATGTCAGTTTAATTAGACATCTGATATTGTCAATCTAAAACGACACGGGAAGATCAGGCTTGCGCGACCAACAGGCGGACCAGTAACGGCCTGGAGGTCCTGATCTCGCGGCAGCTACGGTAGCCGGCCTGCTGCAGCAAGCCGCGCAGCTCTTCGCTACGGCGCGCCCTGCCGCTGCCCATGGCCCAGAGATACAGGCCGAAATAGGCATCGCCGACCTGTTCCGCGCCCGGTGTACCGGCCATCGGCTCGGCGACCAGCAATCGGCCACCGGGGCGCAGCGCCCGGCGTGTCGCGCGCAGCAACTGCAGCGCCAGCGCGTCATCGTGATCGTGCAGCACCCTCACCAGCGAGATCAGATCGACGCCGTCGAATGCCTGCAACTGCAGGAAATCGCCGCCATGCGCGTTCACCTGTCCATCCAGGCCCAGCCGATCGAAACGCTGTCGGGCACGCTGAGCGACCGCCGGCAGATCGAGCAGTGCCACGCGCAGATGCGGCCAGCGCTGCGCCGCGAGGGACGCAAAAACGCCTTCGCCACCGGCCACATCGAGCATCGAACGGTGGCGGCGCAAGGAGTAGTGATCGAGGATGTCGCCGCCGACCAGCGCCTGGGAATCCGCCATCAACTCGCTGTAGGCGCCAACCTGTCGGTCGTCGAGTGACTTCGGACAGTCGCTGACGGCATAAGGCCAGTAAGCGGACAACTGCGAGCCCTTCCGCTGTCGCAGCAACGCAACCGGATCCGCAAGGTCGGCGTAAAGCAGGGTGTGATGCCGGACCATCGCGGCGATACCCGGATTTCCCAGCAGCGCAGCGCCGTGCGGTCCAAGGCCCCAGCGTCCGTCGCTGCGCTGCTGAAGCAATTCGAGGGATTGCGCGGCCAGCAACAGTCGCGCCATCGGTCCTTCGGCGAGGCCCGTCAGCTCGCTCAGCCGCTCAATTGGGACCGGCTCGGTCGCGACTTGCTCGAACAGGTCCAATTCCAGGCAGGCCTTCAATACCTGGGAGTAGACGAAACCGGCCGATATATCGAACAGCTGCAGTGCGCGGCGATTGGCAATCGGCCGGGTCAACGGGAACCGCGCCGCCCACCGCTGGAACCTCGCGCTGCGCAACAGGCGATCACGCAGCGCCAACCAGCGGTCGCGCAGGCCGGACCCATGCGGACCCGGCGCCAGGTCGACGCCGTCCGACAAAGGCTCTATGACGCTCAAACCGAATCAGGCGGCTGCCCGGCGTGCCATTTCCTTCGGTAGGAAGCGCTTTGCCTCTTCCAGGATCAGCAACTTGAGCAGATCACCGCCGGGACAAGCGGGAATCGAATCCACACCTTCTTGGACCAATCCGCGCAGCCTGTTTACCGCGCCGCTGATGCCCGATTCCTGAACGGCGCTGGGCCGACCGTGTATCTGGTCCTGGCCAACGGGCTTGCCGAGGGTCTCGGCATCCGAAGTCGCGTCGCGGATATCATCGGCCACCTGATAGGCCTCGCCGATGCGCTCCCCGAGCAGGGTCCAGGGCTCGGCATCGCCGCCGGCTGCCGCCGCACCGGCGCAGGTTGCCGCAACGAACAGAGACCCGGTCTTGGCGCGGTGATACTTGGACACATCAACCGTCGGTTCACACTCCCAGGCCTGGCCGGCGGAGATACCGAACGGCATGCCGACGGCGCGGCCGGTGATCGACAGCAGACTGGACAGGCGCGCCGGGGCCAGGCACTCGCTGGCGGCCTGCCCCAATGATTCAAAGGCCAGCACGATCAACGCATCACCGCTCAGAACGGCGATCTGGTCGCCAAAGGCGACATGTACCGAGGGCTTGCCACGGCGCTCATTGGCGTTGTCGAAACACGGCAGGTCGTCATGCACCAGCGAAGCGCAGTGCAGCAATTCGATAGCCGCCGCGGCGGCAGCGGACAGCCTGGGATCGTCATCGCCGTGTGCTGCCGCCACCGCAAGACACAACTTGGGACGCAGCCGCGCGCCACCCGGAAACACCGCATAGCGAACTGCGCGCGCCAGCAGCGGCGGACAGGTACGGTCAGTTGCCCCTCCGACGACGGCATCCAAGACTTCCTCGATTTTCGAATCTGCATCACGCATAACGCCCCCCGGCTGAAGAGTTGAGTGTCGTTGTGTATAGACACTAGTTAGTGTAACTTATCGTAGACAGTTATTCCGCACAGGTCAACGTTGACGCGAGGTCCGGCATAAAAGCGCTTTCATCGCCAGTTGTTGTGATTGGGGCCGGCATCGGCGGACTGAGCGCCGCATTGGCGCTTGCCGCTCGCGGCGTCGATGTCGTGGTCTATGAAAAGGCCGCTGCGCCAGGCGGTAAGATGCGCACCGTCGAAATCGGTGATGCGCATATCGATGCGGGACCGACGGTATTCACACTGCGCGATGTGTTCGAGATGATCTTCGACGAGGCAGGCGCCGTGCTCGGGGAGCGAGTGCAGGTCGCACCGCTCGAGATCCTGGCGCGCCATGCCTGGGACACCGACAGCCGACTCGACCTGTTCGCCGATCGACAGCGATCGGCACAGGCGATCAGTGAATTCGCCGGCGCCGCCGAGGGCCGGCGCTATGTTGATTTCTGTCGTCAGGCCGGGAAGACCTTCCGAATACTCGACGATACCTTCATCCGCGCTCAACGCCCCAACCCGCTCAGCCTGACCCAGCGCACGCTGACCGAGGGTCTCGGCGGCATACGGCATATCAAGCCGTTCGGCACGCTTTGGGGCAAGCTGCAGAGTCAGTTCCGGGATCCACGCCTGCGTCAGTTGTTTGGCCGCTACGCCACCTACTGCGGTTCTTCACCGTTCCTCGCACCGGCAACGTTGATGCTGGTGGCACATGTAGAACAGGAAGGCGTCTGGGTTCTGCGCGACGGCATGCACCAACTGGCATGGGCCATGACACGCCTGGCCCAGCATTTGGGTGTGACCTTTCACTTCGGGCGTGAGATCAGCGCCATTGAACTGCAGCACGGCAGCGTCGCCATGGTGCGCGACGCCACCGGCGAGGCCCAGCCCTGTTGTGCAGTCATCAGCAACGCGGACCCGGCAGCGGTGGCCCGCGGCCTGTTCGGCGAGCACGCGAGCCGGGCCGTCAACGGCTATGACAAGGCACCCCGCTCGCTGTCGGCGATGACCTTCAGCCTGTGCGCAACCGCGCAAGGCTTCCCGCTGCTGCATCACAACGTCTTTTTCTCGCGCGACTACCAACGTGAGTTCGACGACATCTTCGGCCGCCGCCAGCTGCCAACGGAACCGACAGTCTACGTCTGTGCCCAGGACCGTCAGACGCCGGGCGACGCACACCCTCGAAAAGAGCGCCTGTTCTGCCTGACCAATGCACCAGCAATCGGCGATAGCCATCACTTTGACGACCGGGAGATCGCGGCATGCATGACAACGACATGGCAAACACTGGGCCGCTGCGGTCTGCAACTCGACACGGAGCCGACGGAAACCGTGGTCACGAGCCCGAGCGATTTCAACCGCCTGTTCCCGGCGAGCGGCGGGGCACTGTACGGCCAGGCCTCGCACGGCTGGCGGGCGTCGTTCACACGACCGGCGGCCCGCACCCGGATACCGGGGCTTTACCTGGCGGGGGGGGCCACGCATCCTGGCCCGGGCATCCCGATGGCGGCACTGTCGGGTCGTCTGGCCGTGCAGAGCCTGCTCGCGGACCAGCGTTCGATCGCGCGGTCCAGCCAGGTGGCTATGCGTGGTGGTACATCGATGCGCTGAGCGATGACCACCGCCACGGCATCACACTGATCGCGCTGATCGGCAGCGTGTTTTCACCCTACTACGCCCGGGCAAGGCGCAAAGGCACGCCGCCAGCGGAGCGCTTCGTCGCGCTCAACGTCGCGCTGTATGGCGCCGCGGGTAAACGTTGGGCGATGACCGAGCGCGGTAACGATGCATTGCAGCGAGGCCCGGCGCAGCTCGCCATCGGCCCCAGCGCGCTGCACTGGGAACGCGACTGCCTGGTCGTCGATATCGCTGAGATGACTGTCCCATTGCCGTCACGCCTGCGCGGGCAAATTCGGCTGTATGCGCCGTATCTGTCGAACCGGCCGTTCGACCTCGATCGCGACGCCCACCACCAGTGGTGCCCTATCGCCCCACGGGCGCGCATCGAGGTCGAGATGCAACAACCGGCATTACGCTGGCGGGGCGACGCCTACTTCGACAGCAACTGGGGAGACGAGCCGCTGGAGAGGCGATTCGAACGCTGGGACTGGTCGCGCGCGATGCTGGCCAACGGCAGGTGTGGCGTGCTTTACCATGCCAGGCTGCGCGACCAGCCGGCGCGTTCGCTGGGACTGTGCTTCGACGACACCGGACGGATCTCGACGTTCGAACCACCACCGGACCGGCAACTGCCAAAGACCGCCATCTGGCGGATCGCACGGGCCAGCCAATGCGAGCAAGACGGCAACCCTCAGGTCCGCAAGACGCTGGAAGACACGCCGTTCTACGCACGTTCGATCATTGACACCCAACTGCTCGGCGAGCGCGTTACCGCGATGCATGAAAGCCTGTCTCTGGCACGTTTCCGGCAGCCTTGGGTAAAACTGCTGCTACCGTTTCGGATGCCGCGACGCGCCCGCTTCGTGCGCGGCTGACACGGGTCAGCCGTCTTCGTCTTCGCGCCGTTTGTGGGCACGATCCTCCGCAGACGGCTTGTTTTCGTTAGCGTCGCGTTTCAGCGCGCGTAACTGTGATATGCCGAACCAGGCCACCACAGCAAAGATCAACAGCAGTTCAGCCAGCGCGAGCAGATCCGCATTCATCGCAGACGACGGTCAGCGTGAGATTCAGACGACCGATTCGTCGGCCAGTTGAGACTGCGCGGCCCGCTGCCGCTCGCGCCGGTCCAGTTCCTCGAACAGGTCGAGTACCCAGACGAACTTGTTCTCGATACGCGCAAGCAATCCCATCCGAACCGCTGCATGCACCATCCCGACGGATGGTTCGACAGCCGCCGCCGCGACCAGGAAACGGGTCTCGGGCAACACTGACTCGTGCAGCAGTGCATCAGGCATCAGTGCCAGCTGCGGCAAACCGGAGGCCAATACCCTTGCCTTGCGTTGTGCGGACACGACGGCACGTTGGCTCACGCTGTCGAAACCCCGACGTGCCACCTCCAGACCGATCTCGGCATAAAGCAATCGCGCGGCGTGTATCGCCGGTCGGCAGCGTCGGGGCAGGTGGGCAATGCCGCTGTCCGCACGCGCGTACAGCCTGCCGGCCTCGTTGAGCAGGCGCTCGATGACGCTGCCGAGGGCCGGTGAAAAATGGGGGTCCGCAGTGAAAGCCTGCGCATCGATACCGGCCTCGTCGAGCCAGTCCTGCGGCAGGTAGAGACGTCCGGCGCGGGCGTCTTCGCCGACATCGCGCGCGATATTGGTCAACTGCATCGCAACGCCCAGATCGCTGGCGCGGGCCAGCAAACAGGGATCGCGCACGCCCATCAAGATTGCCATCATGGTCCCGACCGAACCCGCCACGCGTGCCGAGTAGGCGATGACACCCGACAGATCTGCATAACGGCGACCTTCGACGTCCCAGGCGAATCCTTCGAACAGGGCCTCGAGTAGCGCCTTGGGCAAATCGAATGTCGCTACGACGTCCGCCAGTGCACGATCGGCCGCACCGCCTTGAGGTTGACCGGCGTAGATCGCGTCGAGTCTTCGATGCATCCGATACAATGCCGCATGGGCATCGTCGCTTTCGTCGACGGCATCGTCGGCGGCGCGACAGAACGCATACAGCGCCGAGGCCGGCTCGCGGAAACTACACGGCAACAGGAACGCAGCAGCGTGAAACGAACGCGAACCCACCCGCAGCTGGTCGCGACAATCGTGCAGATCGGCACGCACGCTGTCGCGCATCGCCATGTCAGTAGAGGTCAACAGCATCAGGAACCACCTTGTCGAGGACTCGTGCCGACGAGAGCACACCAGGGATGCCGGCACCCGGGTGCGTACCCGCGCCGACGATGAATAAGCGATCAACATCTTCGCTGCGATTGTGCGGCCTGAACCAGGCACTCTGCTGAAGGATCGGTTCGAAGCTGAAACCGGCGCCTTGGAAGGACGATAGACGATCGCGGAAATCGAGCGGCGTGGTCACGCGCGAGCTGACGATCTGTTCACCCAGCGCGGGCAGCATCGTGCGGGCCAGGTGCTGTTCGATCGCGGCGCGATAAGGCTCGGCCTGTGTCTGCCAGTCGACGTCAGCGCCGAGATGCGGCACCGGTGACAAGGCGTAAAAGGTATCGCAACCCGGTGGTGCGAGATCCGGGTCGGTAGCCGTCGGCCGGTGCAGGTAGAGACTGAAATCCTTGGCCAGCAGCTTGCGCCGAAAGATGTCTTCGAGCAGCTCGCGGTAGCGTGGACCGAGCATGATGGTGTGATGCGGCACATCCTCGTAACGCCGGCGCGTGCCAAAGTACCAGACGAACAAACCGTTCGAATAGCGTGCACGCTCGATCTTGCTGTCGGTCCAGCGACGACGGGTGTGCGCTGGCAGCAGGTTTCTGTAGGTCCAGGCCGCATCGGCATTGGATACCACGATATCGGCCGTAACCACATCGCCGGATGCCAGGCGCACACCGGTCGCCACGCCGTTATCGACCAGGATCTCCGCCACCGCGGTGTTCAGACAGAGCTGGTTGCCCTGCCCTTCGATCAAACTGACCATGCCATCGACGATGCGACCGGTACCGCCCATCGCCGAGTGCACGCCCCATTGACGCTCCAGGTGCGAAATGAGCGAATAGATCGAGGTCACCGAGAATGGGTTTCCACCGATCAGCAGCGGGTGAAAACTCAAGACCTCGCGCAATCGCGGATGTTTGACGTAGCTGGCGACCATGCTGTAAACGGATCGATGACTGCGCAAGCGCAGCATGTCCGGAACGATCCTCGCCATATCACGCCAGGAACTGAACGGCACGTCACCGAGCTGCTCGAAGCCGACCCTGAATACCGCCTTGCTCGCCGCCATATAACGCTCGTAACCGGCAACATCGGCCGGCGCGAACGCCGCGATCTGGCGCTTGTTGACCTCTGCGTCACCCGAATAATCGAAAATCTGACCGTCGTCGAAGCGGATGCGGTAGAACGGCGACATCGGCCGGAGGTCGATATCGTCGGCCAGATTGCGCCCGCACAGCTGCCACAGCTCGTCGAGCAGGAAGGGCGCGGTGATGATGGTCGGCCCGGCATCGAAGGTGAAACCGTCCTGTTTATGGACATACGCCCGGCCGCCAGGTGCATCCAGCTGTTCGAGAACGGTCACCCGGTAACCACGGGCACCGAGCCGAATGGCCGCGGCCAGACCTCCGAATCCACTACCGATGACCACGGCATGGCGACTTCTGCGGCGCTGCAGCGCCCCGGCGACCCGCTGCGGCATATGTGTCATTTAATGATTACGTTTTGCGTGTCCATTTTAATGGACAGTATAGCAGCCGAACCCGCTTACGCGAATCCGTTTTTTGTGTCGGCTTATCTTGCCCGTGAGTGTCCGGTATCGTCGGTTCCGACAGACAGGCCGAGTTCGCCGGCCAGATCAAGGATCAGGCGTTCGAATCGTCGGGGATCTTCTTCGTGGCCGAGGTGTCCCAGTCCTTCGACCCGATGCAGTTCGGCATTGGCCAGGCGGCCAGCGATACGCTCGGCCTGCGCCGCCGGCACGGTACCGTCGTTACTGCAGGCCACCAAGTACAGCGGCAGCCGCAGGCCCGGCAGCTGCCGGGCCAGTGTTTCGAGGTCCCATTTCGCCATCATGCGCAACGCGGCGGCGACATGGTCGGGTGAGCAGAGCAGCCGGTGGTACCTATCGATCGCATCGTCCGGTAGAACCGAGCCGGTTTCGCGCACCAGCTTCTCGACCAGGCGCCGGTCGAGCACACGACGGGCAAACAATCGAGGCACCATCGGCAGATTGGCGAGCAGTTTTGCGGCCGGCGAGAAGAGCTGGCCGAGCAGACCGCTCAACGGCAGAAAGGCACCGTTCAGACTGACCAGACCGCTTGGCGTGATACAGCCGTCGAGACACATCCGCGCCAGCACAGCCGCCCCCGCCGAGTGCCCAACGACCAGCACCGGATCGATCTCCAGCGCCGACGCCAACGCGCCGCAGGCCCGCGCCATGCCGGCCAACGAGGCGTTGTCGGGCGGACCGGCGCTGCTGAAACCATGTCCCGGCAGATCGGGTGCGATCACGCGAAAATGCGCGGCCAGCAACGGAGCCAGGCCGGCCCAGGAATGACTCGACGCCGCCGTGCCATGCAACAACAGCACGCATGGCCCCGTCCCCATATCCTGAAAGTGCCAGCGCAGGCCGCCGGCATCGAGGAACCGGCTGGCGTCGGCATGAGGCCAGCCCGGACCGTCCCGTGCCCAGTCGAGCGCCTGGCAGCTAACGTGGGTCACATCGGTTCGTCTCGCCATACCGCCAACCTGTCAACGCGCAGTGCGGGAATCGCTGCCGGCGGCGGTCTGGACCGCGCGCGACAAGGCCGCGGCATCGGCATGTGGCAGCGGCAGATACAGGCCCTGCAGCGCGTCGGCCAGTCTCGCGGCGTTGGCGTGCGGACGCGGCGCCGTATCGATGACCATGCTGCGAACGCCCGCAATGCGAAGCAAAGCGGCGCTATCCAAGGCTTGACTCAGTGCCTGGTCCCGCCCGGTAGAGCCCTCGCGCGTAATGTTGGCGCGTCCATCGGTCAAAAAGATCACGCCGGGCGTGCCACCGCGGCGCAGGATCTGCTCGGCCAGCACGCCTGCCGCGTCGACTGCGGCCGCCAACGGGGTGCCGCCACCGCCCGGCAGCGCCGCGATACTGCGCTTGGCCCTCACCAAGGAGCGCGTCGGCGGCAATAGCAACTCGGCGCTATTGCCGCGGAACGCAATCAGCGCCACCTGGTCACGGCGCACGTAGCAGTCGGCCAGAAGCAGCTCGACAGCGCCCTTGGCCTCGGCCAGCCGATGCAGTGCCGCCGAACCCGACGCGTCGACTACAAAAATAGTCGTCGTCTCCGCGCGCTGCTTGAATCGGGTCACGCGAAAATCATCCGGCCGCACCAGTACCCGTGGCTGCGCAACCCGGCCGCCCTCTCCCTCGCCCCGGTAGCGGGCCCGCCGCACCCTCTGCCAGGGTGCCGCCGCGCGCAGCGTGTCAATCAGGCTAAGCCGCGCGCCCGAGCGCAAATCGCCGCGCACCACCCCCATCGGCCTGCCGCGCAGCTTGCTGCGCTGCAGCGCGCCCGACTTGCCTGCGGACTGGCTCGGCATACGTCGCATATCCGCGGTTTTCAGCTGCGCCAGCAGGTGTGGCGGAATTGCCGCGAGCGCGGCCTCGAGGACCCGATCCTCCAGCGGCTGATCCGGTGACGGCGCCGGCTTCTCATCCGTGGCATCGGCGTGCTCGTCATCCTGTGGCGCGGTGGTTTCCCGTTCCTCGGCCGGCGCTGCGGAACGGTCGTCCGGCGGTGTGTCCTGCTCGGTTTCTTCGGGGGCTTCCGGCACAGGCAGGACAGTGGCCCGCGGCGCCAACACGAGACGTGCGGCCACCGCGATGTCCTCCTCCTCGGCCACCGTGCGAGCGCTCAACGCGGCGCTGACCTGCGCCGTTCTGGCCGCCAGCTGGCAGGCGCGCAGCGACTGCACGCCCAGGGTCTCCGCCAGCGCACAGATCGTATTGATCTGTCCGGCATCGAGCATCACTGCGGGCAGCGACTGCCGTGCCGCTATCACCGCTGCCTGGTCGTACGGCGTCTCGTCGATACCGTGGATACCAAAGTCGCGCAGGTCGATGCGCAATGCCAGGCGATCCCGCAGCACATCGCTCAGCCCCTCGTCATCGGCGACAGACTCGTCCAGCGCAACGATACCCAGCTCGACCGGCACACGGGCGCTGAAACCATCGCGCTCCATGACGATCTCGGCGAAATCCAACACCGCACCGAGATGTGACAGCGTCGATCGCGTGGCCCGCTCGGCCATGGCCAGCACGACGACGCCGCGATGACTCTCGGCCAGCAATCCGCGCTCGGCTACCGGCCGGCCGGCCTGCAGGGTCGCGGCGAGATCGAGGCCGCCCAAGAGTCGGCCTTCGCTGACATGCAGCGGCACGCGGCGCATGGATTGGGATGCCGGCAGCAACTCGCGAAAACGGGCCAGCCAGGTGTCACGGACCGGTCCGGGCAGGCCGTGCAGCACGACACCGCCCAGCCAGGCCGGTGCCACGGCGAGCAGTGCCGCGGCCAGATCGGCGTCGTACCAACGCGGGCCAGTGACGCCGGACACCCCGTCAGGTGCCGAATAGCTCGTCGATCGCGCGCTGCACACGGGTGCCGGAGCCCGCCTCGTCGAGCGGGTCTCGACGCAGTCGATGACGCAGTGCCGACGGTGCGACCCGCTTCAGCTCCTCCTCACCGACAAGCTGTTTACCCTCAAGGCTGGCCAGTGCGCGCGATGCACGGATCAAGGTGAGCTCGCCACGCAGGCCGTCGGTACCGAGAAGCATGCACAGCTGCGCCGCCAATCCAATCACATCGGGCGGCACCTCGACACCGGACAGATTCTCGCGCGCATTGGCCAACTGGCGACGCACCTGACCATCCTTGCGCCTGCATTTCTTTACGAACGCCTCATTGTCACGCTCGAACAGATCGCGCTGCTGAACGATCGCGACCCGTGTCTTCAGATCGTTCGGCGTCCGCACCTCGACCGACAGACCAAAGCGATCGAGCAACTGCGGGCGCAGCTCCCCCTCCTCCGGGTTGCCGCTGCCGACGAGTACGAAGCGCGCCGGGTGACGAATGCTCAGGCCCTCGCGCTCGACCACGTTTTCGCCGGACGCCGCAACGTCGAGCAACGCATCGACCAGATGGTCCTCGAGCAGATTGACCTCGTCGATATACAGGAAGCCACGATGCGCGCGCGCCAGCAAACCGGGTTCAAATGCCTTCTCGCCATGGCTCAGGGCTCGCTCCAGGTCGAGCGCACCGATGACGCGATCCTCGGTCGCACCGAGCGGCAGATCGACCACCGGCACCGGCACTGAGCGGGTCTTGGCCGCCTTGCCGGACTTGTCGGCGTTGCACTGCTCGCACAGCATTGGCCGGTCGAAAGCCGGATCACACTGGTAAGGGCAGCCGGCGACGACCGCCATGTTGGGCATCAGGGCGGCCAGCGCGCGTATCGCTGTCGACTTGCCGGTGCCACGGTCACCGAATACGAGCACGCCGCCGACCGAATGATCGACTGCCGCAATCAGCAGCGCGAGCTTCATTTCTTCTTGGCCCACGATGGCCGAAAACGGAAAAGGCATTGACATTGTCGTGCATCTGTACGACGGCCCGGTGCTGTCTCCGCGAGACTCACCCGAGCGGTCTGATCAGTAATTGGTCTGATTGCCTGCGCCGCGACAAACCGACCGGGAATTGTTTTTGCGCCTTCGCTTTGTACGCGTCGAGCGGCACGAAGACAAGTCGATGCTCGATAAGTGCGGCGCGCTGGACATGACAGGCATGGACTCACGAGCGGGATGCCGTCGCCGGCATCCCAGATTCCCGGAAAATCGGCATTTCCGATCGCCGGGGCAGGCTACTGCCCCGAGAACCTGCGGGGATGAGCACCCTCGCGAGTCGTCACGGGCCACGATGCCCGGAGTGAACAGCCGATCACGGGCGGGCCGGCGTGTCTTCACGTCGAGCCCGTTAACTCACGCAGGACGCAGTTCGACGTCGACAAACGGGCAAGTTGTTGAGACCGCATCATGGTGGTGCCTGCACAGTACCCCCAGCCCGGTGCCCCGCCGCCATCGCCTCGACGGTGTCCAGCGCGGCCTGTGCGATCGCCTGCCGGGTCAAGACCGTTTCACCCGGCGAACGCCCACCCGGTTCACACAGCAGCTCGCACAAGGCATCGGTCGGCGTTTCGAAATCGCAGTGCGTGGCCCCACTGAATCGCCGCACCCTGGCGTCGGACGCCACCGCATAGACTGCCAGCCCGTTGTTTTGGGCATTGCAGGACGACGGATCGGCAACCAGTCCGGCGATCGGTATCGAAAGCTCTGCCGCCAACTGCTGCCCGAGCCCGTCGCGATCGACAATATCCATCGCAAACACGCCGATCGCGTCGCGGTCGATGCTGGCGGCCACCAACGCGGCGAGGCCACCGGCCGAGAAACCCGCATAGACGACGTGGCCGGCACCGAGCCGACGCGCCAGTTGCACCATGTCGCGACCGTTCTGCCGATGGGCGCCGTCCCATGGGCGCATATTGCAAAGATCCAGCGTGAGTGTCGGTAGCCCGCGTTGCGCAAGCGCATCCGCGAAGCCCCGCATGCGATCCTGATCACGCAAAAATCCATGCGCCAACACCACGCGCACCCCGCCGGGATCATTCGCCAGGCGATAGACCCTGTAGTCGAGCCGGCAGCCGGTCTCGGAGTCGTCGTGCCCCAGTTGCCGAATCACACCGCCAGCAGCAGACTCTGCATCGATAGCCGTCGGTACCGGTTGTGTCGAGATACCCTGACAGCCAGCCAACAGCAACGGCGCCCAGAAAAACAGTCGTCGAGGGCTGATCGACCGGAGTGCCACGGCCGGTTTAAGATCTGCTTCCTGTCCGAGGTCGCACACGCGATCGCCCCGGCCGGTGGTACGATGGCACGATAGCCTCCGCCTCAGGAAAATCCGCAGTTTGTTTGCGTTCAAGGACAGCATGTCATCCACCACATCCGCAGCATCGGGCCGAAAAAGCGGGCTGCTCGCCGAAGCGACTCTGCCTGCGGCAATCGATGCGCCGTGCCGCTACGTCGACCTGCCACAGGCAGGGAGAATCGCCTATTACACCAATGACATGGGCAATGGCCGACCATTGGTGCTGCTGCATAGTGTCAACGCGGCGCCGAGCGCGCGCGAGATGCGCCCGCTGTTCGAACACTACCGCAACGAACGACCGGTCTATGCCCCTGATTTACCGGGTTTCGGTCGCTCGGAACGGCGCGATCGCGACTACTCGCCCGCACTCTATGCGGAGTTCATCAGACACTTTCTGCGCGATGTCGTCGCGAAACCGGCCGATATCATAGCGTTCTCGCTGAGTGCAGAGTTGGGTGCGCGTGCGATAGTCGGGTCGCCCGAACTGTGTCGCTCGCTGGTGATGATCTCGCCGACCGGATTCAGTCAGCGACAACCACCCAGCGGCCCACCCACCGACCGCATCCTCAAAGTGCTGCGACTGCCGATCCTGGGCGGCAGCCTGTTCAACATGCTGACCTCACGCCTCAGCATTCGCCACTTCATCGGGCTCTCGTTCGCCGGCAAACCGCCAGCGGATCTGGTCGACTACGCCTATGCCACAGCGCATCAGCCCGGCGCCCGCTACGCACCGTTCACGTTTCTGTCGATGAAGCTGTTCACCCCGGACGCCGACCGCGAGTTGTTCGAGCCACTGCGCATGCCGGTACTGGTGCTCTACGACCAGGATCCCAACGTCTCGTTCGAGCGGCTCGGCGCTTTCGAAAGCAAGGACAACTGGCACATACGCCGCATCAGCCCGACCCGTGGCCTGCCGCATTGGGAGCGCATGGAACAGACGGTTGAGGCATTGGACGCATTCTGGGACAGCATCGACTGACCTGATCGAGCCGACGCCGCCTGCAATTGTTGCGAACTAGTTCTGCAGTTCCGGTGCGAAGACGTCGATGAGCACGTCCAACTGCGCCTGCGGCAGCGGTCGCTGCCCGGCATTGCCATCACCGTTCGACTCGCCCGGTTTGCGCAAGGCCGACGCTGGTTGCGGAGCGTCTGCCTTGACCTCGTCGTCGGCCAACACCGGGAGACTGATCACCTGCGGGCTTCGCGGTGCCGGCTGCCCGACTGGACGCTGGCTGTTCACGGCTGCCGAGGCGCTGCCGGCTGTCGTCGCCTGCTGGATCGGCGCGCTGACGGACGTTTGTCCGGCAGGCGCGGGCGACACGCCTGGCTCGGCGCCACCGTCGGCGGGACGTTCCACCTGTACCACGGGAGACGGGGGCGACGCTGGCGTTTGCGCGGTGGCATGGCCATCATAGATGCCGGCGAGTTCCCGGATGGCATCGGGTCTCATGGTCATGGCCTGATTAGCATGCCGCTGCGGCGATTCCACCATCGCAACCTGCGGTCGCTGTTCAACCCCGGTGGCCGACGGCACCTCAGCGACCGGACCGGCTGCTTTTCGTTCGGCCGTGGCGGCCACGGCGCCGATTGGTTCGGACCCAGGCGCCATCGCCGCGGTCGGGCTGCCGCCCACCTCGACCGCGGACTGGGTCTCGGCCCGGAAGTAGACCTTGGCCAGTTCGCGGACTTGATTCACGCTCATCGCCGGCGAGCGCATCGGCGCTGACCCCGCGGGCTGACCTGTTGAAGGCGCTGGCACGACCCGTTTCCTCTCGGCAGTGGCGGCAACGTCAGCCTCCGGCGATGTCTCTGAGACTGCCGCCGCCCCGCTTGCCTCGACCGATTCGGTCGCCATGCCGTCGGCCACGGCCCCTGTGGTTACAGGGACCGACGGGGATCCCGCCAGGGCATCCGTCGGCGTGCTCTCGGCCGGTAGCGGCTTCGCCGCCGCCAACCGCGACTTCATCGCGGCGAGCGCCTCTGGCGGCACGGCTCCCTCCGGATAGGCCAGCCGCTGAATCTGCAACATGTCCAGCGCCGGCGGCAATGTGACTGTTGCCGCAGAGCTTACCGAGACAAGGGCGGCAAGGCCGAGCAAGCCGGCGCCCAAGTCGCGACGGGATGTGTGTAACGAACGACCGGTCAGGATGGCCTGGACAGAACGGCGGGATTTTAGGGGCTGCATGGGCAATGTCTCTGCAACTGGGTTCCAGAACGAGTATAGCGCCGACATTCTTGTTTGAACGACCGCTACCGCCCCGCAGCGCGGGCGGGATTCCATGCATCCGTTGTTCCGCGCATGCACCGGGCTATTCGGCACCGGCGCCAGATGCGCAGGGAAGGGCACAGAGATCCGCCCCTGACCGCGTTACCCTTGTCCGGGTCAGCGCCGTACGGATTGGGCGTTGCCAGGTTTGACTTTGCGCCCGCGAGTATCAAATATGAGGCCTGATCTCGATAAGGCGTACTGCTGTCGATTCAGGGGCCGGCACAAAAGGAGGCCGCACTCAGTGCCGGCGTCCTGGCCGGCGACGTCGACCCCGCTTTGCTCGGGGCGATTTGGGCAGCGAATGGGGTGCACTGTGGGTGGTGATGGTCATCGCAACGGCCAACGTGGTGCTTGGCGTGTGGCGCCCACGATTCAGTCGCGTGCCCAAGCCGGCGACCGTGCGGCGCAACGAAGATCCGGGTGCTCCGGTCTGGTGGCATCAAGCGCAGCCGACCTGCAGCGGCTAGACATCAAAACCCAGGCACCGCCGCGTGAACTCTGCACGGACTGCGGTATTTCGCGGACGTCGCAGCCGAACCGTTGCGGACAGGCATGTCAGTTCATCAAACCGGACTACCCGCGGCTCGAACAGCGCGTGCATGGTCGGGCCCGGGACGCCGAGCGGGCCGATGAGCTTCACTTCGGTCCCTTCCGGCGAATCCTCAGGGCATCCCTTGCGCCTCCGCGCGTCGGTGCGCAATGGACCGGCATCACAACGCGTATCGGTGAACGCCTGTTGGAAACGGGCGCAGTAGATGCGGTGCTGACGGTGGTACCGGATGTTCATGATCCGTGGCGTCCCGTCCCGGTCCTCGTCACCGACCCGTCAGACATGGCTCATTGCCGCGGCATGCGGATGGGTTACGCACCGTTGCTGGCACTGCTCGAACCGGCGCGCCAACAAGACATCAGGCGGCTGGCCGTGATCGGGATCCCGTGCCAGGTCTATGCGCTGCGCGCCCTTGAAGACGAACTCGGCCTGGACAAGCTGTACGTGATCGGCACGCCCTGTTCGGACAACACCACCACAGAAAATTTCCACCGGTTTCTCGACCTGATTGCAGAAAACCCGGAACAAGTGACCTATCTGGAGTTTCGTGCCGACTACCATGTCGAACTGCGCTTTGCCGATGACAGCAAAAAGATCATACCGTTCCTGATGCTGCCGTTAGCCGACCTGCCGGCGGATTTCTTTCCCCTCACCTGTCGTACCTGTGTCGACTATACCAACGCGCTGGCCGACCTCACCGTCGGCTACATGGGTGGTGAAGGCGAGCAATGGCTGCTGATAAGAAACCAGCGCGGCGAAGACCTGCTGGCGCTGCTTGGTGATGAAGTTCGTCTGAGTGCGCCGGGTAGCGCCGGTCGCCGGCAGTCCTCGGTCAAGGGCTTTCTCGCCAACGTCGAACGCGCAGCCGGTGGCCTTCCCCTGCGCCGCATGCCGAACTGGGCTCGTCCCATCGTCGCCTGGTTGATGCCACGTTTCGGGCCACGAGGCATGGAGTTCGCCCGCGCCCGTCTGGAAATGAAGGCACTGGAAACGATCGTCCATCTGCGTCGCGCCGCGCCGAAGCGGCTCAAGACGATGGTGCCCGAGCATGTCTGGTCACTGGTGCGCTCCTACGGCCTGCAGGCCGGTCCGGGCGAAAAGCGCCAGCATGACTGACACGGTGCACTAACGGATTCGGGCAGGTCAGCGGACGCTAGTGCACGCAGACTGAGCGCCATCATGATTGGGCCTCCCGAGTCTCCAACAGCGATTCATCGGCACGTACCGGTGCACAGCCGTCGCGAAACTGCAGCGCAGCCAGACTGGCATACAAACCGCCCTGCGCCACCAGCTCGTCATGCCGGCCGGTGGCGACGATCTTGCCTTCCTGGATTACAACGATGCGATCGGCCTTGCGCACCGTTGCCAGTCGGTGCGCAATAAGCAGTGTCGAGCGGCCCGCCATCAACTCTTCCAGCGCCAGCTGCACCGACTTCTCGCTCTGCGCATCCAGCGCACTGGTCGCCTCATCGAGCAAGAGCACGGCCGGATCGCGTAACAGCGCCCGCGCGATGGCGATGCGCTGTTTCTGGCCGCCGGAGAGCCTGACGCCGCGCTCACCGAGATAGGTGTCCAGCCCATCGGGCAGTCGATCGATAAAGTCCCGCGCATGCGCTGCCTCGACTGCCGAGTGGATCTCGGCTTCGCTAACGTCCAGCCCATAGGCGATATTCTCTCGTGCGCTGGCGCCGAAAATCACCGGCTCCTGGGGCACCACCGCAATACGCCGCCTGACCTCATCCAGGTCGGCCAGACGTAAATCGACCCCGTCGAGCTCGACGCGCCCTTGCTGCGGGTCATAGTAGCGCAGCAGCAACTGCAAGAGTGTCGATTTGCCTGCGCCGGATGGCCCAACCAGGGCCACGGTCTCGCCCGGCTCGACAACCAGATCCAAGGCGTCGATCACCCGCTGCCCGGGTCGAGACGGGTAACTGAAGCCGACCTGCTTGAACGCCACCCTGCCGATGGCGGGGACGGGCAAGGCGACCGGCGTCTCCGCAACGACGACAGACGGACTGGTTGCCAGCAATTCCATCAAGCGCTCTGTCGCACCGGCGGCCCGCATCAGTTCGCCAGCGACCTCACTCAGCGCACCGATCGAACCCGCGACCAACACGGCGAAAAAGACGAATGCCGACAGTTCACCGCCCGTCATGCGGCCCGCTAGCACATCCTGCCCACCGAACCACAACACCAGGCCGATTCCTCCGAAGGTCATCAGCATCACCAATGCGGTCAGTGTCCCGCTGATCTTCGCGCGGGCAATTGCGGCATCGAACGCGGCCTCGACATTCTCCCCATAGGCCCGCCGGTCGACATCCTCGTGGCGGAATGCCTGCACGGTACGAATGCCATACAGCACCTCGTCGATCCGCGATGCCACATCGGCAACGCGGTCCTGGCTGATGCGCGACAAGCGACGCACACGATGCCCCAGAAACCATACCGGAATGACCACCAGTGGCACGCCGACCAGCACCAGCAATGTGAGCTTCAGGCTGGTGATCAGCAGCATCACGACACCGCCGACAACCAAAAGCAGGTTGCGAATACTGACTGCCAGCGTCGAACCCACGACCGTCTGCAACAGCGTCGTGTCGGTGGTGAGCCGGGAGATCACCTCGCCGGTTCGGGTTGTCTCGAAAAACCCGGCATCCAAGGTCAGCACATGCGAGAACACCGCCTTGCGTACATCGGCAACAACACGCTCGCCCAGCCAATTGACCACGTACACGCGCGCCCCGACCGAGAGCGCCATCACAGAGACCACGGCGAGGAACAGTACCAACGATTGATTCAGCATCGCCCCGTTGCCGCTGCCGATACCGCGGTCAACAACCTCCCGAATGACGATACCGAAAGCGAGGACGGCACCGGCCGCGACGACCAGCGCGAGTAATGCAAGCCCGAGCCGAGCGCGATACGGGCGGAGAAAACCGACCAGGTGACGCAGGTTGCCTAGATCACGCGAAGCGGAGCGGTCGTCCTCGGGGTGTTTGTGACGCATGCGGATGGGTTGCGAAGATTTGAGTCGATAACTTTAGCATCGAGTGCGAACCGTCTACGCGCAGCATTGCTGCGGTTTTCGGCCCAAGTATCGCCTTGCGCCTGGCGCCGGGTGTGCCAGAGCCACGCGCGTCAGCAGTGCGGCCCCGAATCCACGCCCGCAAAGATCCGGCGCATGACGTTTGAGTCCGGTGACGGCCAAGCGTATGTTCTGATTGACCCGCATTCTGATTCAGAACAAGTTATCGCGCCGATGATTCGACAAAGGTCAATCGCTACCCGATCGCGAGTAACACAAGCATCGATGCGCGGAGTACGGAACCTACTTGCCGAATTATCGTTCGGCATGGTTGCTTTTGGGCTCAAAGCCCCAAGGCCTGACTGACCGATGAGCTGGATCACCGTCATCTGGTCGATGGCCGCCGGTGTGACCCTCACGTTGGCAGCGGTGCATTTCCTCGTGTGGCTTCGCGATCGCAAGGCGGTTGCAAACCTCCTGTTCTCGGTCAGCGCGGTGGCGGCTGCAGTTGTCGGAATCCAGGAACTGGTCTTGATGCGCGCGCAGACACCTGCCGAGTTCGGGGCCATCCTCCGTTGGATGCACGTACCCGCGGCGACGATTGTGGTCGCCTTGGTCTGGTTCATTCGCAGCTACCTGGGAGCCGGACGCCTTTGGCTGGCGTGGTCATTCACCGGCCTGCGTGTGCTGGTGCTCATAGTGAATTTCTCCCTCTCCCCCAACATAACCTTCGAAGAGATATACGCCCTGAATTCCGTATCGTTCCTCGGTGAGACACTGTCGGCGCCGGTGGGCGATATGAATCCCTGGCGATTTCTGATTCACCTGAGCACGGTGCTGTTGCTGATATATGTCCTGGACGCCGCCATTGCCGCACGGAAGCTGGGAAGAGGTCGGCAGGCCCTGGTGTTGGCGGCGTCTATCCCGGTTGCCATCATCCTGGCTGCAACCTTCGCGGGTCTGATGGTGCGAGGGATTCTACCCGGACCTTTCGTTGCCCTGGTCTACCTGATCTTGGTGTTCGCCATGGCCTTCGAGCTGAGCGTGGATCTGATACGCTCAAAACAGCTTTCCCGCGAACTGCAGGATAGCGAAGAGCGCATGCGGCTGGCCGCCCGTGCGGCGGACCTCGCTTTGTGGGACTGGGACGTCATGCGGGAGGAGGTCTGGGTCAACGATATCGGCAGAGAACGAACGGGGACCGCCGAGTCCGGGCACATCAGCCTCGAGCGTTACCTGGCGCTGGTCCATCCTGACGATCGCGATAGCCTTCGACAGTCAGTGGATCGGGCCCTTGAGCACAACGATGACTTCCAAGCGGAGTTTCGTTTGGCAGGCCCGAGCGGAGCCGAGCGCTGGGTCGCCGCGTCAGGTCAGGTTGAACGGGGCGCGCAGGGCGAGCCTTTACGTCTGCTCGGCATATCCATGGACATCACCGCCCGAAAGCAGTTCGAAGGCGAATTACAGAGACACCGGAACGCGCTTGCTCAGGCCCAGCGTGTCTCCGCCATGGGTCAGCTTTCCGCAGCCCTGGCGCACGAGCTCAATCAGCCGCTGGGGGCGATTCTCCGCAATGCCGAAGCGGGGGAATTGTTTCTGCGCCAGGACCCGCCAGATCTCGGGGAGCTGCGAGAGATACTGGTCGACATCCAGCAGGACGATCGGCGTGCAGCGGAGGTGATCGATCGCATGCGCGCGCTGTTGAGACACCGAGAACTCCGGTTCGAGGCGATCGCGCTGCAGGAATTGATCGAGCAGGTTGCGGCCTTGCTCAACCCCGAAATGCGGGCGCGCCA
>Ga0316191_10000599_pt1 | contig 23696 bp, 16 predicted proteins | sample Eddworburr2cm_MG_FD_204928 | JGI IMG/M metagenome (GOLD analysis project Ga0316191, IMG submission 204928) | Coastal sediment microbial communities from Maine, United States - Eddy worm burrow 2 cm | ecosystem: Environmental > Aquatic > Marine > Coastal > Sediment | place: USA: Maine... | reverse complement strand
CATGGAACCGGAAAGCCCGTGCAAGCGCTCCCAGAGGTGGCGGACTACGTGAACCTCGTAGCTCTCGGAAGCCGCGGCAGCGATGGTCTGCCCCAATTGACCGACCAGCTTGCCCGCTTGGGCTCGGCTCCTCTGGAGCGCATCGTCCATGCCGTGATCGAGCAAGTCGTCCCGGTAGCCGTCCAGAAGCGGCTCCATGGCCTCCATGAGCTTTCGGCTCACCATGTCGAGCGTCTTCCGGCTGGACCGCGGCCAGATAAACACCGATACCACGGTCCAGATCACGACCCCGACAATCGTCTCCATGGTCCGATATGCAGCGAAGTGAAACGCAGAGCCCTCCTGTGGTCCGGCCTTAATGATCATCATGCTGACAAAGGCAGCCACAAACCAGAAGTACTGGCCGTTCTTCCCTGTCATCTTGTAGGTGACGAAGGCCAGGTAGGGCGTGAACGCTATGAAAAAGTACCAGCGGTCCTGGGGGAACAGCCCGAGAAAGAACAGCCCCGCCACGAAGGCCAGGAGCGTACCGCCGATCCGCAGCATGCCCTTTCCGATCGACTGCCCCGCCGTGGGGAGACTGATGAACGCCACGGCAATAGCCGGCCAGGTAGAGCTCATCCACGCGAAGCGCATCGGCACGTAGTAGGCGATCGTCATGGCCAGGCCGATCTTGATCGCTTCCTTGAATTGTGTCTCCCGGTCCACTGATGTTCCTTTATGAGTTGGACACTCAACAGTCGGCTGCAGCTAAATCAGTGTTCAGGTTTCAGGATTGCTCGTGTGAAACTACACCAAAATGGCACGGTTTCTTTCCCGACCAGACTGGTCGCTCGCGCCCAGAGGCGCCGCTGACACCTGACACCTGAAACCTATACCCCCCCGTTCCCGAGAATCAAATGGTTTCACTTTAAAAACACATTTTCTCATCTTGTGGACGTATCCTCGCAGCTCTCGCTCAGGTTGTGGTTGCGAAGGGTCGTTTTGCCGGCAACGAAAGGGTTATCCGGTAGGTTCCGGAAGCCGCAAAATGACCGATTCATCCATACTGCGCCGGTGCAGATCCCGTTGGGGAAAGGCAATCTCGATTTTCGCTTCCCGGAAACTCCGGTCAACCGCCTGGTGCAGCTCGCTTATTACCCTCAGCCTTTCTTCGGCGTCCCACACCCAGACGCGAAGCTCGAAGTCGAGTGAATTATCACCAAATTTCAGAAATAGCACCTGTGATGCGGGCGTATTTGTGACCTTCGGGTTTGCCTTGGCGCACGCCAGCAGCGTCTCCATCACCAGGGTAACGTCGGAACCATAGGCCACGCCCACCGGAACAGTCGCCCGCACGCGACGATTGCTAAGTGTCCAATTGGTCACCGGATTGGTGACCAGGTCGGCGTTGGGAACGATCACATCCGCCTGCTCTAAGGTCTGGACGGTTGTGGCGCGCAGGCCAATATTTTTGACTTCAGCCCACTTCCCACCGAGTTCGATAAAGTCACCCACCCTGACAGGTCGTTCAAAGAGCAGAATGAGGCCGCTGACAAAATTGTTCACGACGCTTTGCAGGCCAAAGCCGATGCCGACGCCAAGGGCACTCACCATGATCGTGAGTTTTGTGAACTCGAACCCGAGTGCCAAGAGTGCCAATGAGAAGCCGACCACTACGAGGACATATGGTTGTTTATCGTTCAAAGATGACACATAGCAAGAACAAAAAGAATTTTTCCATTTCCAATGCCGAGGAGTTCATTGCAGCTATAACCCAGCATATTTCTGATAAAAACTTGCAGCTTGTCAGATACTTCGGCTGGTATTCAAACCGGATGCGCGGTGAACGCCGAAAAATGGAATTGGAAGAAGAGGAGGAGGATGTCGAAAATGGTGTACTAAATGTTGCTAACTACAACATTCGTCTAGGGGGTGTGATTTGGCAAAGGCCATCTGTAACGAGCTGCTCACAGGCAGCAAGGAACACACGTTCATTGCGAAGCAACAGGATTATATTTTGGTCTTAATCTTTGACCATTCCAATTTCTTGGCATTGAGCGACAACTGAGTCATAGCCGGACTTGTTGATGGGAGTCGATAATAATTTATCTTATGTTTTGATTTTGATATCTTGGGTAACACTCTTTTAAAGTATTCCTTTTCTGCCTTAACGCCATTAAAAAAAGCAGTCCTTACATTTTTATATTTATTGAAGAAAGAACCAAAGTCATTTTCAATGATCGTTTCATTATTTATATTTGTATCGAGACTACCTTTCCTTTCGCAATATCGCATAACATCCCATAGTGCTATTCTGTTTTCCAATAAGATTCTCTTTTTTACCTCGTATTTTAACGAAGGGTCAAATTCAAACAGGCTGCCCATAATTTTCCAGAAAGAGTTTCTTGGGTTTCCGTAATATTCATCCTTTCTCAACGATTCCTCTCCAGGCATCGTGCCCAGAATCAGGACCGTCGATGTTTCCTCAGCTATGGGTGGAAATCCCGCTTTCAGTTTCATGGTCTTTTAAACATAACGCTTAAAGGGGTGCAGCGGCCCTTTGCGTTAGATGAATTTATATGTTGGGCTTTATGGTATCAATGTTGACCAAACGCTATTCTTTGTAATATTATATATGTTAAACAATTTAATGACGATACACATCACCGTTTGTCATCACCATTTTACCAGGTTCGACACCCGCCGCCTCCACCAATCGTTCATATTATAAAATCAAATAGATAGATCATTTAAATGGGTCGATTCTGGCATTTGTGACCCTTTTTTATAAGCGTTAACCACAAACCAGGGCACTCAAAATACCATGAAAAAACATCTTGACATGACGGATTTTCATGGTATTTTAAGGCCATGATTCGGCGGTCATCCATACTTTCTTCACTCAATAATGCGCTTGCTCGCAGCCGTGTTGTTGTGTTGGTGGGGCTTCGCCAAAGCGGTAAAACCACGCTTGCCCGCGAGCTGATAGAAGAAGATTCCGTCAACTATTTTGACCTGGAAGACCCGGCAAGCTTGACCCGGCTGGATGAACCGATGACCGCCCTGAGGCCGCTGAAGGGACTGATCGTTATCGATGAAATCCAGCGACGCCCGGATCTTTTTCCTGTACTGCGCGTACTTTCCGACCGAAAGGGCACACCGGCCCGGTTTTTGATTCTTGGAAGTGCATCGGGCAATCTCATGCGCCAGACCTCGGAAAGCCTTGCCGGAAGAATGGAGCGTATTGTCATCGGCGGATTCTCGATGGCTGAGTTAGGCTCTGAAGCAGAGCAGAAGCTGTGGCTAAGGGGTGGGCTTCCTCTTTCCTTCCTGGCCGAAAGTGATCTCAATAGCATTGCTTGGCGAAAAAATTTCATCCAAACGCTTCTAGAGCGTGACTTTCCCCAATGGGGTGTGCGTGTCGCGGCTACCGCCCTCCAGCGTTTTTGGACCATGGTGGCGCATTACCACGGACAAATCTGGAACTCGGCCGAACCGGCCCGAGCCCTTGGTGTTAGCGAATCCACCATACGACGCTATTTAGATTTGCTCACGGATGCCTTCATGATCCGTCAATTGCAGCCATACCATGCCAATCTGAAAAAGCGCCAGGTGAAATCACCCAAGATCTTTGTACGTGACAGCGGACTATTACATCAATTGCTCGGAATCGATTCAATGAACAGCCTGTATTCCCATCCCAAGGTGGGTGCCTCATGGGAAGGATTTGTCATCGAGCAGATCTTAATGATGGAGTCTCATGACGAGATTTTCTTTTGGGCTACACACCAGGGAGCGGAAATCGATCTGATTTTACGCCGCGGAGATGCTTTGTATGGTGTCGAGTGCAAGAGAGCGGACACACCGCGCTTAACGCCTTCCATACGGATCGCGCTTGATGATTTAAAACTTAAGCATGTTTTTGTTATTTATCCGGGAATTCAAAGATTCCCATTGGCGAGTCAAGTAGAAGCTGTCCCGTTGCAGGCATTATCAAAAGGTGTGTCTCTATTGGATGAATTTTGAAGAAAATATGGTCCATAAATACATAAATAACCTATGAGGTTAAATTGTAATTCCTCTCTTTGGCGATTTGCTCTCCGCGGCTGACAGCGTAGCTCACCGCGGGTTGCGTCATCCCAAGGCGCTGGGCTAATCCGGTGGCCGTCAGTCCCAATTGGCGCACGGCCCAATAACACAGCAGACTTCTTGCGGCCACTTGAATCCTGCGGCGCCCCTTGGAATAGATTACATCCTTTCTAAAAACCGCCCGCCGTTCAATTCCGCGAATAATGATATGATGCAAAACACCGGGGGCATCTAATCGAGCTAAACGAGGCATAACACACAAATATCATCCAACCGTGAAAGATATAACGATGGTGAAAAGTTGACGAAATTTGTGAATGAGTCATCGCCAACCATGGCAGGAAATCCCGTATTGATGCCTTGGAGACACTTAACCATATCATCGTCCGGCAAAGCAAACTTGTTTCGCACGGGCGGCATGACCCGGCCCTAAAAAGCGTTGTCAACGATGCTCTCAAATTTGTTGTAACAGTCCGTGCCTTAGGTGGAGGTGGAGATTATGGCAACTTTTCACCATCTCTAAATTCCCAAGGCACGGATCGCCAGAGCTTGATGTAATTCACTGCCAAGGCGTAGCTGGAACTTTCCAGAATATTTTTTAACTGCTGTTGGCGTTGGAAGACTGCCGTCTTTGGCGTAGATTTCAATCCATTCGTCAACAACCAGACAATCCCTATATCCGTATATATATTCTCTTGCAATTCATAAAATAAACAACTATGCTGTGATACATCCAGATAATACACGATGGAGTCGTCGTATGGAAATTGAGTGACAATTACAGCTGGCCCCTTTGCTGGCAATGAAATCATTCTTTCTTTTTGGGCCGCGTGTTACCGGCAAAACCACCCTCATCCGTCAACAACTGGCCGAAACAACTACCATCATAGATCTTCTTGATTCACGCTACTTTCTGAGGTTATCCGGCGCTCCGCATGAACTGGAATCCCTCATTGCAGCAGCCCCTGCCGACATCATCGTCATTGACGAAATCCAACGCATTCCGGAACTTCTCAATGAAATCCACCGACTCATTGAGACCCAAAACATCACGTTTTTACTCACAGGTTCAAGTGCACGAAAACTACGCAGGGGTAAAGCAAACCTCGTGGCCGGTCGTGTCTGGGATGCCAGAATGTTCCCTTTTATCTACCTGGAGCTGGCAGACTTCGATTTAAACCGGTACCTGCGATATGGTGGTCTGCCTGCCGTTTACTTGAGCGAGTATCCGGAAGAAGCACTTAATGCTTACGTCAACACCTACCTTAAGGAAGAAATACTGGCAGAAGGGCTGATAAGGCGTCTTCCGCCATTTTCACGTTTTCTGAAGACCATGGCATTGTCCAATGGCGAAATGATTAATTTTACCAAACTTGCAAATGACTGCCAGGTGCCCCCTTCGACCGTCACGGAATATGTCAGACTCTTAGAGGATACGTTGATCGGTTTTCTCCTCTCCGCCTGGATCGAATCCAAGAAGCGCAAAGCGATCAAGACCGGAAAATTCTATTTCTTTGACCCCGGCGTCACACACATGCTGGCCGGGACGGAAACCCTTGATCCCAACTCCAATCTGTACGGAAAAAGTTTTGAACAATTCATCTGCATGGAGTTACGGGCTTATCTGAGTTACACACGAAAGAGACTCCCTCTGGCTTACTGGCGGTCAAAAAACGGGCATGAGGTGGATTTCTTGTTGGGCACCAAAACAGCCGTAGAGGTAAAAGCATCCAAAAAGATCAGTAGAAACGATTTTAAAGGATTAAAGTATTTGAAAGAGGAAGGTGTTTTCGACAATCTCATCCTCGTCAGCCGGGACCCGGTAAGTAGCCTTACCGACGGCGTCCTGACCCTGCCCTGGCAAAAATTTCTCTCGCACCTGTGGGGAGACAAATTTGTATAGTCTATTGTTTTATAATAGAGCTCCTTTTTTTCGTTTGATTGTGTTGGTTGTGATGTGATCGTCTCGCATGCGCAAGCCAGTGTGTGGCACAGACGATCACGCCTACAGGCCTTTTTGTCTAATGGTATTCCCCATTTCATATTAGCAATCGAGATTCGGATTTCGGTCACGAGTATTTTGTGAGAATGAATGGGTGGGTATTTCACTCGAAGAGGTCCGCGTGACTTCCGGTTCGTACGAGGCATAACTCACTGCCTTCGATTCGGTAAATCAATAACCAGTCAGGCTCAATATGACACTCCCTGCAGTCCTTTAATGTACCCTTTAACCTGTGATCCCTGATTTTCGTCGGCAGTTTTTCGCCTTCAACCAATAACTGTATAACGGATCAACATCCTTGCTCCACTTTTTAAGTCGATTTAAATCTCTTTTGAACTGAGTATCACGCCGGATTGATCGCATCGCTCAGATTCCAAGGTCATCAAACAGATCTTGGGTAGAAGGAAAGGCTTTTCCTTTGCCTTGCCTCGAATTTTCAATGGCCTGCATTGTTTTTTGATTGGGTACCTGAAGTTCAAACGGCAATCCCCGGTGGGCGATTATCTGGCGATAGTAGAGTTCAAATGATTTTGACACGGACAGGCCTAATTCTTTAAGAATGGTTTCGGCCTCCTTTTTTATTTGTGGATCAATCAATGCTCTGGCTGAGGCTGTTTTCGATGTACCCATAAGGTTCCTCCATGTTTATAGCATATAATATGCTATAATACCCTGTGGTGTCAACCGTGAACAATCATTTTTGTCAAATAATATTCAACTGCCTCGCTTTCTCGGCCGCCTGAAGGCGATTGCCGAAGTTGAGTTTTTCATACCCCAATATGGACTTTGACGAATAATTCCTGCTTAATAAAAAATAGCCAAAGAACGCGCGGTCTTTCAGCCTCCTACATTTGCAATTCAAGCTGTTATATTTTTTACGTTCTCATAACGTAATTTTCCGAAAAGCTGCAAAGAACGCAGAGAGAATCCGGAAAAGTCGCTTGGCCCCCGATGAAAATGTATTGACATGGTACCATATGTGGAAGATGCTGATGTTATTTTTCTTAAAACCATTTTTCCAAGTCGGAAATACACCAAAATTTATCTCAGAAAGGATGAGAAATAAAATTTCATGATAAGGAAGAACTGGAATTGATGAAATCCATTGAGACCGAAGCATGGGTTTCAGTTAATAATCTGGAAGAAGGGATGCCGTATCAAACCCTGGTTTCAAGCATCATTCATAAATATCTGATGGGACGACTTCAAGAACAACGCGAACAAGAAGATGTATAGACAATTGCGCATCAGAAGAAAATCTTGGTAAACCGGTGCGTCCTTTAAAAACTCAATAATCTTAAATCGACTTAAGCCCCTTTTGTTTTGCAACCCTCTCGTTTTTAGCGACAGCATATCCAACAGCAGAGGACTTCATTTCAAACCTTCGAGCCAGACAGGCTTGTTCGCATCGCGCCCGGGCTCACCAACCGAATTTTGAGCCAAAGCCCCTGACACGAAGAGCATGGAACCCAGCAAAAATAATGCGATGCGCCCGGCTGCTACTGCGGTTTATGTTCCTGTCATGGTTTTGCTCCTTTCTTTGATCAAATCAAATATTTTTTCGTACAAAGCCTTCAAGAGAATATAATGGCAGCGAAATAATTTGATTCTTCGAATCATAAGGCGCCTGGGAAATTTTTATTCCCTGCCGCACCTGGTACTTTTCCATAAACATATGCATACTTTTTAGTCTACCTATGGAACCGGACTTCACCTCAATTGGTATTGCTTCCCCCTCTTTTTGAATTAAGTAATCCAACTCAGCATTGCTGTTCTTTGCTTCACGAGCCCAGTAATACAACAAAGGTTTGGAATATGAATTATGATACGCCAAAAGCTCCTGGCCGACAAACTGTTCAGCGACAGCACCTTTAAACAGGGTAGTGAAATCTTTTGCCTGCACTGTATCCGGATATATTCCATTTACAGCATGTAATAATCCAACATCCAAAAAAAGCACTTTAAAAAAAGCATCTTTTACTCCTGCTTCCAATGGCAGGCCGGCACCGCTTGTTCGTTTAATTTTTTTCACCACACCGGCCTTTTCAAGTAATTCCAAGGCTTCCTTTAATTCTCTGGATTTAATGGTATTATCAACATGTGCATAAACAAATTTTCGTCCTACCATTTTGGGAACAGCGTTATAAATTTTATCAAGATATCGATGCTTTAATTTCCTGGAATATTTTCCAAAATCATCCTGGTATGTATCAACTATTGCACGTTGAATTCTTTGGCAGGAGATTATATCACCGGTCTCGCAATATTCCTGCACTACAGCGGGCATACCACCGAGAATAAAATATCTGCGGATGTATTCATTAAGTTTTGCATGCAGTGACTCAGGAAGCATCTGTAATTTATTTAGGTCACAAATATAATTACGGAGCTCTTTTTCGCCTGATGCCTCAATAAATTCACCAAATGACATCGGAAACAAATAAATATATTGAATTCGTCCAACAGGCATACGAAAATTTTCCGATTCCAGACTAAATTCCACCAATGAACCGGCAGCTATGACGTGCAATGACGGCATTTCTTCATAAAAATAGCGCAGGGCCATAATTGCGGGAGGACAATCCTGAACTTCATCAAAAAATAAAAGTGTCTTTCCCGGCTCTATTCTCTTACCGCTAAACAGTACGATTTTCTCAAGTATGTCCTTAGGTTCTAATGAATCGAAAATATCTTTATATTCAGGGTTCTTTTCAAAATTAAGCGTAATCAAGGAAATAAATTCACGTCTCCCGAACTCATCCACCAGATAGGTTTTACCCACTTGCCTGGCCCCACGGACAAGTAATGGACGGCGATTTGCATCCCGTTTCCACTGACATAATATTTCGTATAGATCCCTTTTCATGATCGAAATCACATGATATAAAATTCAGCAAAAACACTTCTGGCTACTTACCAATATTAAATTGGTACCATTCTGGCTATTTTCAAATATATTGGTATCATGTTTCCGGCTATTTTCCAATGATTATATTTCGGATTCGCGTTGACGCATGAATGTGCTGGTTTCGGGTTTCAGGGAACGCTCTTTAGGGGCAAATACACGGAATCCCTTTTATGAAACTTCATTAATTGATCCCTTAAACCTTCAGCTGTGCTGGAGGTTTAAGGGATCAATTAAAAATCAAGAACTTAAAGAACGGTAATTCAGGAAAGGGCCCGCTACGCTGATTCTCTAATCGATTGCCGGGCTCGAATGAAAAGCGTTTCCGCAACGACACGTTGCAGTCATTTGCTGATTTCAGGTTGCATCATCTCGACCAGATACTCAGACGTGGCCAGGGATACGCTTATATCACCTTGAACCGGATTTTGGTAAGCGTTCACAGGGCACCGCATCTGCTTTGTTGTCGGGCACTTGAAGTACAAAAGTACGTCTGCGCACCTGACGCCTTGCATCTGCGGCACCCTGTAAACGCTTAAATTAGGTTGTTTGAAGCGCATCGGACTTTGCAACCCTGTGAACGGTTACGGATTTTGATTCCGGCGGAATTTGTGACTGGTCGCAGTTGTGAGCCGATGGCGGCACTTGACAAAAACCGTGAAATGATGTCAAGTTTCATATCTCCGATTCTTGAAACCAGGGGTGAAACCGGTGCCGGTTGGTCTTACCTCCGGTGCCGCGGCTGACCCTTTTAGGGTCACGGTAAGAAATAATTTTACAAGATTGCGCCGGATTTGGGTTCGTCAACAAGGCACATCCAGCGGCGCATATCGAGATACGTGTCGGTGGATGTAACGCAGTAGACGATCCAAAAGACAAGCAAGATGTGGAATTATTTCTTGCTGAGACCCTTAAGCCCGCGCGCATTCTTTCGGCCACTATGACAAACGACATTGGTTCGCCGGGTCCGCCATCCGATAAACTACTGAAGCTCGCCGGTCATTTGGGGATCGATCCGGAGGATGCAGAAACGTTCGCCACCGACATCATTCCGTTCCTGAACCGGCGGTTCGCGCTGCTCACCCACGCCGCAACCCCCAACGAACCAGTCGAAAATCGGATTCAAACGATCCTTCAGGAGGAGCTGCCAAGGGTTCTGTCGAACTACGCCCTCGATGACCTGAAAGCAAACAAGAGCGTCATGCTTTTTCTCGTCAAACTGTTGGCTCCGGAATTGACCGACCTGCGGGTCAAACAGCTCGTCGACCGACAGGCCGGCCAGGCCGATCAGTCCCTGGCCGATCAACTGGCCGATCACCTTGGAATCCGGACCGAACAGGTCCAGCACTTCAGAGATAAAGTGATTCCAAAACTGAAGCAATATACCAAGGCCATGTATCGCAAAAAAGTACAGAGCCGGGAACCTATCGAAGATTCAAAGGCCTTCAATCAGTTTATCATCGATAATGTCTTCATCGACGAATTCGAAAACCACCCTTACATCCGGTCGGTTACGGACAAGAACAACAAGGCCATCTTGCTGCCGGAGGCCAAGTCGGTCGCCATGCAACTCATTTCGTCCTGGATGAACGAGGTCATCGCCGAGGAAAACCGGAAGTGAAACCGGCGCGCCCGTTTACCGTCTCCCTTCTGTTTTTTCAAACCAGTCGATCAGCCGGCGGGCAATGCTCCATCGGCCGGGAACCGGCGGCAGCGCGCCGGCGGAAAACCAGTCGGCGGCTGCGATCTCCGATGGATTCAAACGGATTTCACCTCCGGCATATCGAGCGGTGAAGGCCACCATCAGTGCGTTCGGAAACGGCCACGGCTGGCTGCCGAAGTAACGGATGTCCGTGACCCGCAGACCGACTTCTTCGCATATCTCCCTGCTGACACATTCCTCCAGAGTTTCCCCCGGTTCAACGAATCCAGCAAGGACGCTGTAAAAACTGGCACCGATCCGCGTCGAACGGGCCAGAAGAATGCGGTCGTCATTAATGACCGCGACGATAATTGCCGGCGAAACCCTGGGGTAGTTGATGAGGCCGCAGGCCGGGCAAACCTTGGCACGTTCATTCTCGGCGTCCCGGGTAACGTGCCCGCAGAGGCCGCAGAACTGATGGGTCCGCGCCCAGTGAATCATCTGGTTGGCCCTTCCGGCAACGGCCGCCAACTCGTCGTCGACCGCACCCAACAATTGCCTCACCTGCTGCAATTCGGCAGCTGAAGAGACCCTTGCCTTGGATGACAACTCGGCAGCGAAGCAATCGATGTCGTTCAGACGTCCGAGATACTGACTGTGCATCAAGCCCGCTTCGACGAAGGACACATCGGTAAAAAAAGGACGGACGGACGCATCCTCACCACGTCGGACCAGGATCCGGTCGCCACGGAACAAAAACCACCACTTCGAGCGGATCGAATCGGACGCTGGGTGCAGTGCGGGATTGAAGGTCATCGCGGGTTATCTGCTGGATCGGCGGTCGGGTTCGACACGCCGGTTAAAATTCGCAAACCCCGATATAATTTTCGGGAGTGATCCCCAGGAGTTCGGATTTGACCTCATCGGCAACATCCAAGCTCTGAATAAATTCGGTTATCGCACCTTGATCAATACGGGTGTGGGTGCGGGTCAGGGCCTTCAGGGCCTCATATGGTTCGGGATACCCCTCGCGCCGCAGCACCGTCTGAATGGCTTCGGCCACTACGGCCCAATTGTTGCGCAGGTCCCTGCGGATCACTTCTTCGTTGAGAATGAGCTTATTCAGACCCCGCAGCAACGATTTCAGTGCGATCAGCGTGTGGGCCAACGGCACGCCGATGTTGCGGGTCACGGTGGAATCGGTGAGATCGCGCTGCAGTCGCGAAACCGGCAGTTTGGCGGAGAGGTGGGCAAACAGGGCGTTGGCAACCCCCAGGTTGCCTTCGGCGTTTTCAAAATCGATTGGATTGACTTTGTGCGGCATGGCCGAAGAGCCGATCTCACCGGCCTTGATCTGCTGTTTAAAATAATCGAGCGAAATATAAGACCAGGCATCCCGCGCCAGATCGATCAAAATGGTGTTGATCCGTTTCAGGGTGTCGCAAAAGGCTGCAAGGTTGTCGTAGTGTTCGATCTGGGTCGTGTTGCGGGACCGCACCAACCCCAGCTGTTCCCGCAAAAATCGGTCGGCAAAGGCAAACCAGTCGAATTCCGGATAGGCCACGGCGTGGGCGTTAAAATTGCCCGTCGCCCCTCCGAACTTGGCGGTAAACGGCACCGCATCGAGGAGTGCCAGCTGGCGGTTCAAACGCTCCACAAACACGTAAATCTCTTTGCCGGTGCGCGTGGGGGATGCCGGCTGACCATGGGTGCGGGCGAGCATCGGAATGTCTTTCCAGCGCCGGGCCTTGTCGGTTAAAGCGTCTATCACCTCGATGAGGACCGGTTTGACGACCTCCAGCCAGCCCTTTTTCAGCCCGTACGGTAAGGCGGTATTGTTGATATCCTGAGAGGTCAGCCCGAAATGGATGAACTCCTTGAATGATGCAAGCTGGAGCTGATCGAACTTTTCCTTCAGAAAATACTCGACCGCCTTGACGTCGTGGTTGGTCGTTTTTTCGATATCCTTGACCCGCCGCGCATCCGACAGGGAAAAGTCAGTATAAATTTGGCGCAGCACCGTCGCCGGAGTGCCGTTGAGCGCCGTCAGCTGCGGCAGAGGCAATTCACAGAGGGCTATAAAATACTCCACCTCAACCATGAGGCGATATTTGATCAGCACCGCTTCCGAAAAAAAGGCGCTCAACCTTTCGGTGCTTTTGCGGTAACGTCCGTCAACCGGTGAGATCGCGGTAAGGGGCGTAAGCGTTGGATCCATTAAATTGCCTCTCCGTCGTCCATTGGGTCGCGGCAAAAAAATGCAAGATTGCGCCGCTTCGTGTTAAACATTCATGGCCCTCGGACCGCCACGGTGCGTGAAAATGATGCGCCGGAGCCCGGATGAGCGGTTGTGCCCGTTGAGCCGGTTTAGCCAGTTTAGCCCGTTGAGCCGGTTATGTTAGGCTAGTGATGTAACCCAAATTCTACTTTCGTACTAAAGGCCAAAAAACAAAACGCAGGGTTCATAGCTGAACCACTGCGCTCCGTTGAACCGAATTCAGGACCGGATGGCTTTCCCCGCAAAAAAACAAAACCAAGTGCTACCGGACTATTTTGTCGATTCCGATGTCGAGCCGCTTTTCCGGGAGGCGTAGCCGTCGGCATACCATCCGCCACCTTTGAGTTCAAAAGAACACGTCGAAATGATTTTCTTGGCCTTTTTACCGCACTTAGGGCAGGTAATCGAACGGGTGTCCATCTTCGTCAGTTCCTCTGTTACCTCACCGCATCTGCATTCAAATTCATATACGGGCATGTTCGCCACCTCCTCGTACACTTTCGCGTTTAATGTACCACTTGTTTAGCTTAAACAGTATGATTTTAGACATAATTTGTGAAAAGTCAAGATGAAATGGGCGCAACAAACCTTGTGGAACCGTTGAAAGTCGTCCCGGCGTAAGCAGCGCTTTCATCGTATTGTTTTCTTTAGCTTAAAGAGGGTGACGAAACGGTAATGTCGCGGTCAGGTTACGGTAATCTTCATGGTGCCACTTTCCTCCCCGGAATATCGTCACGTACCGCTGTCAATGGGGTTGCCAGAACAAATTTGCGCTATATATTAAAATGATTTTAAGAGAAACGCACATGGTCCTTGGAGCCGTCACGGTGCATGAAAATGATGCGCTGGAGCCCGGGTGAGCGGTTGCGAAAAGTGGCTGACTGTCTGAGTCGCTTACGGGGTCTTAGACCGGACCCTATGCCAATTCCGCTTGCAGGGTAAGATATTCAAGCTGCATCAGAAATCATTATTTAAAGACGGGACTGGTCCGGGCTTAGAGCCCGTTGGCGGCGAGTTTCAGCCGTCTTTCGAAATCGTTCATCCGGGCGGAGGTGCCCACCTTGTTTTCGTATTAATTTATAAAAACGTCACACAAACACCCCTTTCGGCTGCAGCATTGACCCTAAAACTGCCGGACACGTCGGCAGGGAGTATTTAACCAGGGAGGAAAAGTATGTGTTGGTCAAGAATCAGGACGACAAGTGCCGGCGTCTTCGTTTTTCTCGTCATTTTTGCTTTTCAGGCAGTGATCCTTACGCCCGAGGTTGCAGCCGCAGATGTCCCGCGCATGGTTCCCGAAAACTTCAGCCACTTAGCCGAGGTTGCCAAACCGGCCGTGGTCAACATCAGAACCGAGAAAACAGTCCAGGGGGGCGGTAAGGTTTTTAGGCACTTTTTCGGCAACCCCTTCGGTGGCCGCGAACGCGATCCGTTCAAGGATTTTTTCGGGCCTTTTGAGGAAGGCCCCTCGAAGGAGTTCAAACAACGCAGTCTCGGATCTGGCTTTATTATCGACAAGGAAGGCTTCATCGTCACCAATAACCACGTCGTCGAGGGAGCCGATCAAATCAAAGTTCGGTTGGCAAATGACAAAGAATACGAGGCCACTGTCGTGGGTCGCGATCCGAAAACCGATCTGGCCCTGATAAAAATCGAGGGCGCCAAAGATCTGGTTCCCCTACCGATTGGCGATTCCGACGCCCAGGAAGTCGGCACTTGGGTTGTGGCGATCGGCAGCCCCTTCGGGCTGGAGCAGACGGTCACGGCCGGTATTGTCAGTGCCAAGGGACGTATCATTGGCTCCGGCCCTTATGACGATTTTGTTCAGACCGATGCTTCCATCAACCCGGGCAACAGCGGCGGTCCGCTGATCAACATGAACGGCGAGGTCATTGGTATCAACACGGCTATCGTCGCCAGCGGCCAGGGCATCGGATTTGCCATCCCGATCAACATGGCCAAGGACATCATCGCCCAACTAAGGAGCAAAGGCGAGGTGACCCGCGGCTGGATGGGCGTCGGCATCCAGGATCTGACACCCGAACTTGCCGAATACTACAAGGTCAAAGGTGAAAACGGCGTACTGGTTACCCAGATTTTTGAGGGCGACCCGGCGGATAAGGCCGGAATCAAGGCCAATGACATTATCACGGCGGTTAACGGTGAACCGGTCACCAGCAGCCGGGAGCTTTCACGCCGGATTGCCGCATTAGGAGTGGGGCAGAAGGCCGAAATCACCATCATGCGTGACGGCCGGGAAAAAACGGTCACGGTCGAAACCGCCAAACGCCAGGACGAGCAGACACTGGCCAGCAAGGAGACGGAAAGCGACGACAAGTTGGGGTTGAGCTTGCAGTCATTGGAGCCGGACATGGCCGCGCGACTCGGATATGACGAGTCCGAGAAGGGCGTTCTGGTGACCGGCGTGGAAGGCGGCAGCAAAGCCGACAAGGCCGGCGTTCAGCAAGGCGACCTGGTCAAGGAAATCAACCGCAAGCCGGTTGCCGGGATGGAAGATTTCCGCAAGCAGTTGAGCCAGGTCAAAAAAGGTGACCCGATCATGCTGTTGCTGAAGCGGGGCCAATCCGGTTTCATTGTCGCCAAAATGACCCGCTGATCAAGGAGCGCGGGTCCAACCGCTACAAAGATATACTAATAAATTTCCCTGCTGCGTTGCAGCAGGGAAATTTATTTTTGAGCGAGCCCTAAAAATCGGCGCTTGTCAAACGATCCCTGAGCCGGGTGTAGCGTCGATGTGGCTCGGCATTGCCGACGGCGATCGCGAGGGCCTTGCGGGTGCCGACCATCACCACCAGGCGGCGTCCGCGAGTGACCGCCGTGTACATCAAGTTGCGCTGCAGCAGCAGAAAGTGCTGGGTCGTCACCGGGATGATAACCGCCGGATATTCGGAACCCTGGGATTTGTGGACCGAAATCGCATAGGCCAGAATGATTTCGTCGAGTTCCGAAAAAGCATAGGTCACGGCCTGGTCTTCGAACCGGATGACGACCTCTTGGCCGCTCGGGTCGATGCGGCTGACCCGCCCGATATCTCCGTTGAAGACATCCTTGTCGTAATTGTTTTTGATCTGCATGACTTTATCGTGTAGCCGCAGTTCACGATCTCCCCGTCTGATCAGATCCCGGTCGGGGTTGAGCGTCTCCTGCAGACGCCGGTTCAGGTTGTCGGCACCGATCACACCCCGATGCATGGGCGTGAGCACCTGGATATCGTCGAAGGGATCAAGACCAAAGCGGCGCGGAATCCTCTCTTTTGCCAGTTCCAGAATAATGTCCAGAACCTTTTCGGGGTCGTCCTGCTGGATGAAATAAAAATCCGACAGCGCCGGGAAGACCGAAGAGGCTGGAGCCCACTCCGGCATCAAGCCGCTGTTGATCCGGTGGGCATTAACCACGATGCGGCTGTGCCGGGCCTGGCGGAAGATCTCACGCAGCTCCACGACCGCGGTGATCCCCGAATCGATGATGTCCTTGAGAACGTTTCCGGCACCCACCGACGGCAGCTGATTGACGTCGCCGACCAAAAGAAAGGTGGCGCCCTCCGGAACGGCCTTGAGCAGGTGATACATCAGGACGGTGTCGATCATCGAGGCCTCATCGATGACCAGCAGATCACACCTCAGAGGGTCGTTTTCGTCTCTCTGAAATCCGCCCTTGGCCAGGCTGTACTCCAGCAACCGGTGAACGGTGCGGGCCGCGTGTCCACAGGCCTCGCTCATGCGCTTGGCCGCCCGCCCGGTGGGCGCCGCCATCAGAACCCTGACACCCATCCGCGTGAAAATCTGTAGAACCGCGTTGATGATGGTGGTCTTGCCGGTTCCCGGACCGCCCGTGATCACCAGTACCTTTTCCGTCAGTGCGGCCCTGACGGCACTGACCTGTTTTTCGGCCAGCCCGATGGCCAGCCGCTTCTGCACCCATGCCAGGGCATCTTCGACCCGGACTGGACGCAGGCTCCTGGGTGCCGTCCGGAGAAATTTCAAGCGCTCGGCAAGACCGGTCTCGCATACAAAGAAATGGGTCAGATAGACCGCCGACTCTTTCTGCCCGGCGCTGCCCTTGTTTTTTTCGATATCCTCGAGGACGATCCGCCGTTCGGTAATCAACTTGTCGAGCGCCTTGAGTACGTTCTCATGGTCGATGTTCAGTACCTTGCGACACTCGGCCACGAGGTGTTCCCGGGGAGCGTAAACGTGGCCGTCGCCGGACAACAGATCGAGCACATAGAGGATCCCGGCCGCCACCCGAAGTTCGGAATCCGGCAGGAAACCGAGCTGCTGCGCGATGCGATCGGCTGTTTTGAAACCGATGCCGAAGATATCGGACGCCAGTCGGTAGGGATTCTGCTTGACCACGGCAATCGACCGGTTGCCGTAGCGCTTGAATATCTTGGTCGCGTACCCCGAACTCACGCCGTGAGACTGCAGAAAGATCATGACATCCCGGATTTCCTTCTGGTCGTCCCAGGCCGCTTTGATCATGGCGATGCGCTTTTTGCCGATCCCCTCGACTTCGGCCAGGCGCTCGATGGCCCCTTCGATGATCTCCAGGGTGTCCCGGCCGAATTTTTTGACGATCCGGCGGGCCATTACCGGTCCGAGGCCTTTGATCATACCGGATCCAAGGTAAATTCGAATACCGTCGGCGGTGGCGGGAATGCTGCTTTGATACTGCTCGACCCGGAACTGTTCGCCGTACTTGGGATGGCGCACCCATTCGCCGGTCATTCGGAGAACTTCACCGGGAGTCGGGGCCAACAGGCCACCGACAACGGTGATCGGGTCCGGCCGCCCCTCGACCTTTACCCGGGCGATCGTGTAACCGGTTTCTTCGCTGGTGTAGGTGATGTGCTCTATCTGACCGACGAGATCGACTGGCATGGCTGTGTTGTCGACGGCGATCCCCGACGGCGAAAACCCGCGCAAGGTTATTGCCAGTCGGGAACCTTGACCGGCCCCTTGTCGTCGTGGGGAAAAAAGGATTTGATGTCGATGACCGGTGAACCGTCAAGGGCATCGATTTGATCGACCAGAATGCCGTCGAGAGTGACCTCTCTGATGCGACATCGCGACAGGGCGATAGGATTCGGCCGGCGCGGCGAATGGGTCGCAAAAACGCCGGTCAGCGGATTGGCGGGATTTTTGCGCGGTTGAACCTGCAGGATGCCGCGCGCCTCAGGCGTGTCGTTGAGGTGCAGCCAATACAGCACGTAGATGTGTGAAAACTGCGCCAACCCCAGCAGCCCCGCCGTGTAAGGTGGATAGATCTCGATCCGAACCTCGTCGTCAGTGTTGTGGATCACGCCAATCGAATGAATTGTGAAGGCCTCGGCCATGATTTCGTGTTAATCCTCCTGCAGCTCCTTCAGGTTCCCGTAAAATTCGAGGACATCCGGATTGCTCAAGGCATCGCGGTTGAGCACCGGCTTGCCCTCGATCATTTTCTTCACCGCCAGCTCGACCTTTTTCATGTTGAGGGTGTAGGGGACGGCCGGAACACTGATAATCTTCTTCGGCATGTGGCGCGGCGAAGCGTTTTCGCGGATCATGCGCAGAATCTTGTTCCTGATGTCGTCGGTCAGCCGGCATCCCTGTGCCATTTTGACAAACAGGATCACCCGCACGTCATTTTTCCAGTTCTGCCCCACCACGACACTGTCCTCGACCTCTTCGATCTGCTCCACCAGGCGGTATATTTCAGCCGTACCGATCCTCACGCCGCCGGGGTTCAACGTAGCGTCCGAGCGGCCGTAGATGGTGACCCCCCCGTGATCGTTGATCATGATGAAGTCCCCGTGCCGCCATACATTGGGATACACGTCAAAATAGGCGCTGTGATATTTGGTGCCGTCCGGATCGTCCCAGAAGTAGATCGGCATGGATGGAAACGGCTTAGAGCACACCAGCTCACCCTGCTTGCCGATCACCGGACGACCGTTTTCGTCGTAGGCCTCCACTTTCATGGCCAGCCCCCGGCACTGAAGCTCGCCGGCGTAGACCGGGCCCATCGGGTTTCCCAGCGCGAAACAGCCGTTGAGATCCGTGCCGCCCGAAATCGACGCCAGCTGCAAATCGGATTTGACGTCGCTGTAGATGAAATCGAATCCTTCGATCGAGAGCGGCGAACCAGTGGAAAGCAAGGCCCTTAGGGACGTGAGGTCATAAGTTTGGCCGGGTTTGACACCGGCATTCTGCAAAGCCGCAATGTAACCGGCGCTGGTACCGAAAACCGTGAGCTTTTCGTTCTGGGCCATCTCCCACAGCGCACCGGGATGGGGGTGAAACGGGTTGCCGTCGAAGAGCACCACGGTGGCCCCAACGGCCAAAGAACTGGTCAGCCAATTCCACATCATCCACCCGCAGGTGGTGAAGTAAAAAATTCTGTCTTCTCTCTTTAAATCCGTGTGCAGCATCAGCTCCTTCAGATGATGGATCAAAATGCCGCCGGCGCACTGGACCATGCACTTGGGCAAACCGGTGGTGCCCGAAGAATACATGACGTACAATGGATGGTCGAAGGGCAGCTGTTCGAATTCGATGTCGGGATCGGGTTCCGGGGCGATGAAATCGTTGAACATCACTGCATTGGGCACGCCGCTGATATCAGGATCCACCTGCGTGTAGGGAACCACGACGACTTTCTCGATGGACGGAAGCTGTTTCAAGATGGTGCCGATCCGCTCCAGCGAGTCGAGCTGTTTGCCTTTAAAAGAATACCCGTCGGCCGTGAAGAGCACCCTGGGTCGTATCTGTCCGAAGCGGTCGAGAACTCCCTTTATGCCGAAGTCCGGCGAGCAGGAAGACCAGACGGCGCCCATGCTCGTTGCCGCCAGCATCGCAATGATCGCCTGGGGCATGTTGGGCATGAATCCCACGACCCGGTCGCCGGCTTGCACACCGGCCTGTTTGAGAGCTTTGGCCAATCGCGACACCTCGCGATAGAGTTCGGCATAGGTCAGGTAAACGGCCTCCTGAGCCTCGCTCTTGAAGACCAGGGCCAACCGGTCATCCCGATAGCGCAAGAGGTTCTCGGCGAAGTTGAGCCGGGCCTCCGTAAACCATTTGGCCCCCGGCATCTTGTTCAGATCATCGATCACCTGCTCGTAGGGTGCAGATGCGATAACGCCGGCAAAATCCCACAGGGAGGCCCAAAAATCGGGAATGTTTTCGATCGACCACCGGTAAAGGGCCTCGTATTCCATGAAATTCCGGTCATATCGCTCGTTGATCACATTCATGAAACGATACATGTTGCTGGCCTTGATTCTTTGCTCCGATGGCTGCCACAAGAGTTTGCCCATGATCTGCTCCCTTTCATCGAGGATAATCCGGCGCAATCGTTTGAAATTATTTCTTACCGTGACCCTAAAACACTCTTCGTGCACGCTTGCGTTTTCTATTACACGGTTCCGGAGCGGTTCGTCAAGGAACGCCTTGAAACCGGAAGCGATCCTAAACGGGTCTTGGAGTGAAATTTCTGTAACCGTTCACAGGGTTGCAAAGTCCGATGCGCTTCAAACCACCTATTGTAAGCGTTTACAGGGTGCCGCAGATGCAAGGCGTCGGGTGCGCAGACGTACTTTTGTACTTCAAGTGCCCGACAACAAAGCAGATGCGGTGCCCTGTGAACGCTTATAAATTTCTTGTCGGCGGGCCCGATATCATATAATGAGTAAACGTCCAGAAGCTGAAAACACGACCAAGCGAGCAGAGGAGCAGGAAATGAGCAACCGACAGGTCGACCTGAGGTCAGACACGATCACCCTGCCGACGTCATCGATGCGTCAGGCAATGGCGACGGCGGAAGTCGGAGACGATGTCTTCGGCGAAGATCCCACCGTCAGACGTCTGGAGGAACTGGCAGCCGAACGGCTCGGGAAGGAAGCCGGGCTTTTTGTGGCCAGCGGAACAATGGCCAACCTCGTCAGTCAGTTGACCCACTGCGGTCGGGGAGACGAGATGGTTTTGGGCGATCAGGCGCACATATTCTACTATGAACAAGGTGGATCGGCCGCAGTCGGGAGCATCCACCCCCGCACCGTCCCCAATCAGACCGATGGAAAAATCCTCCTGGAGGACATCGAAGCAGCCATACGACCGGACAACGTCCATTTTCCCCGAACCCGTCTGATCGTCCTCGAGAACACCCACAACCGCTGTTACGGCAGCCCCCTGGATACGGCTTACCTGCGGTCGGTCCGCCAACTGGCGAGCCGCTGCGCTCTGAAGGTGCACGTGGACGGGGCGCGGCTGTTCAACGCCGCCGCAGCACTCGGCGTTACGGCCGCAGAGCTGGCGGATCCGGCGGATTCAGTCAGCATTTGTTTGAGCAAAGGACTGGCTGCGCCGGTCGGCTCCGTGGTCTGCGGGACCCGGTCATTCATCGATAAGGCCCGCAGGGCCCGCAAAGTTCTCGGCGGCGGCATGCGCCAGGCCGGGGTGCTGGCCGCCGCCGGCATCGTGGCACTGACAGAAATGACCGTGCGGCTGCCCGAAGACCACGCCACAGCCCGGCGCCTGGCCGAGGCCCTGGCCGAATTGAGAAACATCTCCATCGATCTTGAACGCGTGAAAACAAACATCGTCTTCTTCGACAGCAAGATAGACGATCTGCCGGCCGAACGTCTATCCACAATGCTCGCCGCGGAGGGAATCCACGTCCTACCTACCGGGAAGCGCCGGATCAGGGCCGTCACCCACTACCACATCACGGCCGAGGACATCGATTACACGCTGAAGATATTCGATAAAGTGACGGGTTAGCCGAAACAGGCCTGTTCATGGTTATAATGATGACTAAAACAGGTTTACAAATGAGTGCTGTGGTCATATCAGTTATGTAAGGGCCCCGGCAAAAAATAATTCCACCTCTTGCTTGTCTTATGGCCCGTCTACTGTGTTACATCCACCCACACGTATCCCGATATGCGCAGGTGGATGTGCCTTGTAGACAAACCATAATCCGGCGCAATCGTGTGGAATTATTTCTTACCGTGACCCTAAAACAAGAACCGAACATAGATATACGGAGGTCTGTTATGCGCGCTATGATCGTTGGGACAATCGTTCTTCTGTTTTCCGCCAATCCTGCCTGGGCTGACATTGTTGCAACCTGGATACTCAGCGATGGTGCCGTTTCCAAGCTCAGTATTCGCGATAACCAACACGTTCGCATCGATACCAATGAAAAAGACACCTATATGCTGCTGACCAACCAAAAAGTATACATGGTGCGCAAGGAAAAGGGGCAATGGTCGGCTTTCGACATGGACCAGATGTCCGGTATCATGCAGAGCTTTGCGAAAGGCACCAAGTCATCGGGCGCACAAAGCGATCAGCAAAAATTCACGGATACGGGCCGTTATGAAACCATTGCCGGCTACAAGGGCAAAGTATATGAAATCGAGGCTAAGGACTCTGCGGGAAAAATACAAAAGGATGAAATCGTGTTGAGCCGCGATCCAGACATTATAAAAATTCATCAGGGCTGGATCGTGTTCGCAGCGCGCATGGCGCAGATGCTCGGTCAAGATTCCGCCCGCAGACTGGATCAATCCCTCAAGTCGGCAAAAATGGAAGATCGCGGCGGGATGTTGCGGTACGGAAAAGACATGACGCTCCAGAGCGTCGAGAAGCCTGCCTTGACCATGGCCTACTACCAGCTGCCGGCGGGTGTCAGTATGATGGAAATGCCGGCAATGGGCAAAATGCCCCCGAACCAGACCGCACAACCGGCCCAGAAAGAAAAGGATGACTTCTTGACGGACACGACGGATAAAGCCGGCGACGCGGCCAAAGATCAAACCCAGGATTCTATTGTAGAAGGTGTCCGGGAAGGGGTCAAAAGCATTTTCAAAAAAGTTTGGTAATCAACGAACCCATACCGGTCTAAAATAAGGGTAAATTTCTTACTGGTCATCTCATCCTCAGTCTATCCGGTTTATTTGCCAATTGTTGAGATCGATGATGAGCATGCCCGTTATGTCATCCAATTTGCAAGCAATTGTTTGCCAAACGGCTCTGTTTTTCATCAGAAATTCTCGCTGAAAATAAGAATTCTATTGATTACGCCGGGTAACCGGGTCCATGTACAGGAACACCGAAAACCGCTGGTTTTTCGTTTGACAATTCGATGGGTGCCAAGGTACAAAAGGACGCTCAATTACCCGATTGAAAATATCACGTGGTTGTTAACGCCGTTTCCATGGTGATTGCAAGCTTTGATTCAAAGCTGGGGTCAGCAGGAAAATATGGATCCGCCTTCGGCTTGAACGTGTTGATTTGTACTGGAACCGATTTTATTGATGCGATTTCGGAGTTGTTTTCAAAGTGAACACAAGAAGGTTGGATACTTTGGAGACTGAACAATGCAAACCGTAGGTAATTATCTCAGACAAGAGAGAGAAGCCAAAAATATCAGTTTGGGTGAAGTTGCCCAATTAACGAAGATTTCGGAATTTTATCTGGATTTCCTCGAAAAAGATGACTACGAAAAACTCCCGCAAGGGCCATACATCAAAGGGTATATATCTTCTTATGCCAGATTGATTGGAAGTAATGCGGATGAGGCCATCAAGTTGTACAATTCTCTGCAAGAGCAGATGAATCAAATCGAAGCGGCCCAGACCGAAAGGACTGAAGCTGCTGCGAGACCGGCACCGATTGATTCTTTACAGGAAAAAATAGGATCTTCAATTAAGGAGCTATCCGCATCTTTTAAAGCCAAAACCGCCTCGCTGAAGATCGGCACTTGTTCATCCGAATCCCCTGTCGCCCCA
>Ga0316191_10000598_pt1 | contig 23715 bp, 18 predicted proteins | sample Eddworburr2cm_MG_FD_204928 | JGI IMG/M metagenome (GOLD analysis project Ga0316191, IMG submission 204928) | Coastal sediment microbial communities from Maine, United States - Eddy worm burrow 2 cm | ecosystem: Environmental > Aquatic > Marine > Coastal > Sediment | place: USA: Maine... | reverse complement strand
TGCGGATCAGCGCCTGGATCCGGGCCAGCAGTTCCGAGAATGAAAAGGGCTTGGTCAGATAGTCGTCCCCCCCGGCCTGCAATCCCTTCACCCGGTCGTCAACGGTCCGCTTGGCGCTGAGGATGATCACGGGGGTATTGTTTTTCTTGGCCCGGAGCCGTTCGATCAGGGTCAGCCCGTCTATGCCGGGGAGCATGATGTCAACGACGGCGGCGTCATAGACCCCGCTCAGTCCCAGATCCAGACCGTCCGGGCCGTCCTGAGCGACATCGACCGCATATCCGGCCTCCTTCAGGCCTTTGGCGACAAAAGAGGCGATCTTCTTGTCGTCTTCAACGACCAGGATTCTCATCGGGACATTCTTTCCTCCTAAACTGATCGGTTTCCCGCCCAGGCGGGATTACAGGTTCAAAGGTTCTGGGTTCAAGGCTCTGGGCTCAAAGGTTCAGGGTTTAGGGTTCAGCCCTACCGCTGGTCGCAAACGACCACTTTGATCGAGAAAGAAACTGTGCCACTTTAGCGTAGTTTCATATAAGGGGTTAACTAAAAAATGAACATCGAACATTGAACATCGAACGTCCAACATCGAATAATGTATTCTGTCAATTTAAAAAAAGACTGAGCAAAGCGAATCTACCCTTCGAAATTCTCGGTCTTTAGATCACGTCTTCACCGTGATTCGCTTGTTTATAAATCGATGAAGCGTAGCGTCATCAATATTCGACGTTCGACGTTGGGCGTTCGATGTTCGACGTTCAATAAATTTACTGTTCCGGCCAGGTGAAGTTTCATATAAGCATTTAAGGAAAGACCTCTATCTTTCAACCCTGAACGGGGAACGGTGAACCTTTAAACCTATATCGCTTCAATCCTTCAACCCAGAACGTTGAATCCCGCCTGGGCGGGAAACCGCTCAACCTCGGTAATAGTGTGCAAAACCAAGCGGCGTCAAGAGCCGATCCTTTCAGACCGGTTTGATGACGATCGCGGCCGCCTTGTCATTGTTCAGGTACTTAGCGGCCAGCTGCGACAGTTCACGGCTGGTTATGTCGGCGTAATCAGTCTGGATCGTCCGGCTCCACTCGATCTGCTGGGGAAATTGTTTTGACCCCGTCAGGACCGTATCGAGCCAGTAAGCGTTGGTACGGATGCGGTCCTTTATCCCGGTGAGGCTCGGGCCGAGAGCCCTTTCCAGCTCATCCGGGCGAATGCCGTTTTTTGAGAGATCGGATATGATCTGCCTGACCTCATCCACGACAACAGTCGTCTGGGCCGGGTCCACCAGCGCCGCAGCTTGAAATACGCCATAGCCGGGGTAGGCCCGCCAGGGCCTGTTGTAGGCGTACGGCGAATAGGTAGCCCCCAGACTCTCCCGCAACCGCTCCCGCAGCCGGTCCGAGAAGATTTCACCCAACACGGCCAGGCGGCGCGTGCGTTTGATGTCCCACATGTCTTCGGTGGGATAGGCGACCACGATCAAGGCTTTGGGGATTTCGGTTTCAACCTGTATGTCTAAAGACTGCGAGGCCGGGAATCGGATCGAGGAAGATCGTTTCTCGCCGCCCAAACCCGGCCGGGCGGGCAGGCTGCCGATATAGGTGCCGACAATATCGACCACCGTCGCCTCGTCGAAATCGCCGACCACGGATACCTCCAAGGGCTCGTTTTTCAAGGCGGTATCAATCCAGGAACGCATGTCTTTGAGCGTCAAGGCCGTGAAAGATTCGAAAGGCGGAAGGCCGAAACGCAGATCGCCGCCGGCCAGGAAACGGTATCCGGAAAGCTGCATCTGCCCATCGATCGATCGGGAAAGCGCCGCGTACATCTGACCAAATCGCTGCATCGAAAGGGCGTATGCCTCCTCGCTGTAAACCGGATCCGTCAAATGAGCGTACAACAGCTGAAACAACAGACGCGTCTCTTCCGACACCGTTTTACCTTCTAAAGCAAAATGGTCTTCTGCGACGGTAAAGTCAACCGTGGTGTTACTGCCGGCCATGGCCCGTTCGATATCATCGCGACTCAATGGGCCCAGACCGCTTTCATTGACAACCGCCTGGCCGAGTCCGGAAAGGCCCGGCAGGTTATGCGGTTCACCGGACCGGCCGGTACCGAAGGCGATGTTGACCAGGACCTCATTTTTCTTGAAATCGGTCTTTTTGAGATTCAGGCGCACCCCATTGGCGAAATCGATCTGGGTGATCTCGAGATCCGGAAGGGACATCCTGTTGACAATGCGACCCTTGGATGAGGGGTCAGGCAGGTAAGGAAAGCGGACGGGTTTCGCCTCCCCGTTGGGGGCGACCGCCGTCAACCGGCTGCGGTCATAAGCGTCCAGTAACTGGCGCTCGGGAGGGGTTTCGCCGGTGGTCAGGACCGTATTCCCGGTGACCATGACGAGCCTGTGAGGGGGCGACCAGACGTCCCGAAAGGCTGTGTTTACCCGGTCGAGAGTGAGGGCCTCAAACATCGGGCCCACGAGCGCTTTTCTTTGCTGCGGTGATTGAAAAACCCGGTCTCGATTCAACGAAGAGATGATCTGCATTGCCAGTCGGCGACTGTCGCGGGTGTTGGAAGTTTTCACCGCGTCGTCGTACTCGGCCAGCACGCTTTTTTTGACGCGCTCCAGTTCAGTCTGGGTGAAGCCGAAACCAAGGGCGCTTCTGAGGGTCTGCTCGATTAAAGGCAGCATTTTATCCCAGTCTTCGGGGTTGCCTTCGGCGCTGATCATCGCCGTTTTCAACTGACGCAGGAACGTTCCCGAGCCGGAGGACACATCCGTAAACGGTGTATCGGGTTTCTTGACCAGAGCATCCAGACGATGCTGGAGCATCCGGTCGGCGACCTCTTCCAGGAGCAGTTGCTGCTGAAGGGTGGTGGAATCCGGACGGTGAGGCACCTTTTCGATAACTTCCAGAGAAACCGTGGTGTTGCCCGCTTCCTTTTCGAAATGGTAGAAGGGTTTGATTCCCGCATGGTTGACGGTGCCGAATTCGGGTTTGTCCCTTTGTGGTGCCCGGACAGATAAATCGCTGAATCGATCTTTTATGAGCCGCTCGGCCAACCGGGCATCGAAATCACCGGCCATCACCAGGAGCATGTTATCCGGCCTGTACCAGGTATCGTAGAAGTCTTTGAGAAGGTTGCGGTCAGCGTTCCGAATGACTTCCGCGCTTCCGATGGGAAGCCTCTGCGACAACCGTGTTTCGGGAGCTTCGAAACCGAGGCCGGCCACATAAGTGCGATAGGATGCCGAGTCCCGACTGCGCATTTCCGCCAGGATGACCTTTCGCTCGCGGTCGATCTCGGACGGCAGCAAAGAAGCCCCGTCGGCATAGTCCCTCATGACCAGAAGCCCCTCGCTGAGATTTTTCTCGTCCCCCTCAGGTAGAAGAACCAGATAGACCGTTTCACCGAAGCCGGTGTAGGCGTTTGCATCGGCACCGAACTGCATGCCGATGCTTTGGAAATACTTCACCAGTTCCCCGGGTGCAAAATGGGTTGATCCGTTGAAGAGCATGTGTTCCAGAAAGTGGGCCACACCCTTCTGATCGTCGTTTTCGTTCAAGCTGCCGCTCATGACCTTCAGGTTGATGCTGACCCTGTCCCTGGGCGTGCGGTTTTCCATGAGGGCATACCTGAAGCCATTGGGGAGTTCCCCGAACACGACCGCAGGGTCCGGCGCAAGGTCACTTTTGTCGTGAGGCCAAGAAGGCGCCGTCGGCTTTTTGAAGGATCGATCCGTTTCAGCGGCATTGACCGGGGCCGTCAACAGATTGCCGAGACCCCCGTCGAGGGTGCGACTGTCAAGACCCGCACCCGTGCTTGAAACAAGAATGAGGACAAAGATCCACAAGAGAGTCGATCTCAAGAGCCGTTGAAAACCGTTCTGAATTATCTTCATGGTGGATTCCCTTCTTTTAATTAGGATCATCTCCCAAATAGTTGGTCGATGGATCGGGGCCAAGGTTTCGAGGGTTCAAGGGTTCGGGTGAAAACAAATCATCAAAAAGTAAGCGGTGTATGCCGACCCCACTTCTTTGGGCCGTCCCCATCGGGAGTGCATTTTGATGGCTTACCGAATTTGCGGGATGAGCAGGCTACCCACCGCCTGGAGCCTGCGTCGCGTTCATTACCATTACTTGAATCCTGGACCCCTTGAACCCTCGAACCCTTCTCTCCAACTCAATGGGAAAAGCTCATTTATTGTAATACCGTCACCTTTCCATAGCCTTTCTGCCGGATTACACGGTTGTAATATTCGTGCAAGGCACATGAAAGGTTGAGGCATTAATGTATCAGCAAACGAAAACGAACCTGACAACACAACAAACCGTCGACGGCAGGGATCCTTTCGTTAACGGTTCGAATAAACCGCGCGTCGACAACAAACTAATCATTAGGAGGACCAAGAACATGACACGAACATTAAGATTAACACGGTCTATCATTATTGTAATGATGACAGGGCTATTATTGGTATCGGGATTTCTGATCGCGAATGCGAGCCCGAATGCGCCGGTACCGATGATTCCGGAAAATTTCAGCAGCCTGGCCGACACTGTCAGCCCGGCCATCGTCCACATCCGGGTGGAAAAAACGGTCAAGACCAGCGGGCCGGCTTTGGGTCCATTTGGGATGAACCCCTTCGGCAACAACAATCCTTTCAAAGATCATTCGGAAAAGTTTTTCGGGCCGAACGGTCGGCCGGAATTCAAACAACCCGGTTTGGGATCCGGCTTCGTCATCGACAAAGACGGTTACGTCGTCACCAACAACCATGTGGTTGAGGGCGCCGATAAAATCAAGGTCGTCCTCAAGGATGAGCGGGAATACGACGCCAAGATCGTCGGTCGGGATCCTGTCACCGATATTGCCCTGCTCAAGGTTGACGCAAAAGACAGTCTGCCGACCGTGGCCTTGGGAAGCTCCGACAATCTGAAAGTCGGGGAGTGGGTCATGGCAATCGGAAGCCCGTTCGGGTTGGATAACACCGTGACCGCCGGCATCGTCAGCGCCAAAGGGCGCGTGATCGGTTCCGGACCCTACGACGATTATATTCAGACGGACGCCTCCATCAACCCGGGGAACAGCGGCGGCCCCCTGCTCAACATGAAGGGTGAGGTGGTCGGGATCAACACTATGATCATCGCCCGTGGTCAGGGAATCGGGTTCGCGATTCCGATCGACATGGCAGAGAGAGTCATCAAACAGCTAAAACAAAACGGTGAGGTCACCCGCGGGTGGTTTGGCGTCAGTGTTCAGGACGTGAAGGGAGACCTGGCGGATTACTACGGCGCCAAGGGGCAGACCGGTGTGCTGGTTGCTGCCGTTACGCCCGGAGATCCGGCGGAAAAAGCCGGGATTAAAGCCCAGGACATCATAACGGAAGTCAACGGAAAAAAAATGACGACCAGCCGGGATCTGACGACACTGGTGGCCGGTCTGGGCGTCGGCGACAGGGCCGAAGTCAAGGTCCTGCGGGGTGGCAAATCCAAGACCCTGGTGGTTGAAATCGGAAAGCGACCGCTGACTCTGGCTGCAGCCGCTGACAGGCAACAGGAAAACGAAGGTGAGTATGGTTTTCAGGTGTCCGAGCTAACGCCGGAGATGGCTGAGCGTTACAATCTCGGCAGCGCCAACGGTATCATTGTGGTCGGCGTGCAAGCCGGCAGCAAGGCCGACAAGGCCGGTATTGAAGAGGGCGATCTCATTCTCGAAGTGAATCATGGGAGTGTCGCTTCGGTAAATCAATTCAAAAAATTAATCGATCAGAACAAAAAAGGCGCCGGAATCAAGCTGCTTGTCAAGCGCATGAATGCCGGCCTTTTGGTGATACACTTGGCCTGATCGACAGGCGAAGGTATCGTTCCGAACCGGGGCGGCATTCTTCCTCCTTGCCGCCCCGGTTCAACAGTTTCCGTCCAGAAATGGCCCTTTCCCGCAATTTCAACGTCTCACGCTCTGGCGTGACAGGTTCGGAATCGCTTGTGCGGCGCACACGAGTATGCCTCCGCGCAATGCCGCTGATTTCCTTTAACTTGCAGAAAATGGCGGTTTCTGGATCGGAAACTAATCAGTATCCTTAATGAAACCGTGGATCGGCAATAAATAAGGGTTCGCGAAAAAATAAGTTTGCGATTTAGAATTTTTCACCAAAATTTAATTGTTTCCTCTTCGATCTGAGTGGTCGCTCACGGACATAGGCGACGGAGAAGCCTGAGCCTAGTTGACAAAAAGCCTCTCTGTCTTCTAAAGTGATATCCGTCATTCCCGGCGTCCTTCTATACATTCAACTCCTGCCTTAAAAAAACGGATCCTGTCTACATCCTGAAGGATTGGCCGGGTTGCACTGAACCTTTATTGATGCGGCATTGACCCTATCCGCATACACCACTGACGAAAGGCCGCCTTACCCGATGAAGCAGACCGAACGCCGCAGAATTGTCGTCGCCGTCGCACCGGTGGGAAAAGGCGACCCGCCTCCGGCCGGTAACCCGCTCAGCCCGGAAGAAGTGGCCCGAACCGTTATCGATTGTGCCCGGGCCGGGGCCGCAATGGTTCACCTCCACGTGCGGGACCAGGCGGGCAGCCAGACCGCGGACCTGAGTGCCTTTGCACAAACTATCGACATGATCCGCGAATCCTGCGACATCGTCATTCAGGGCTCCACCGGGGGAGTATCTGACCTGACACTGGAGGAACGTTGCGTGGCCTTGAACGATCCCCATGTGGAAGTGGCGTCTCTCAACATGGGCTCGGTCAACTTCGAGGAAACGGTCTACATCAATTCACTGCCCGACATCCGTTACTGGACCCGGCGCATGCAGTCGGCAACGGTCGTCCCGGAGCTCGAAATCTTCGAAGCCGGCATGTTGGCGGTCGCCACCCGCCTCGTCGATGAAAAAGCGCTCCAGCCGCCCTACTATTTCAACTTCGGCCTGGGGTTTCACCATGCCCTGCCGGCCGATCCAACCTGTCTTTTTTTTCTGAAATCGATGCTGCCGAGCGGTAGCCCCTGGGGACTGGTGCATGACAAGATGACCGACCTGTCTCTTTTGGCCGCGGCCATCGGTCTGGGTGCCTCCATCGTGCGGGTGGGCTTCGAAGACAGCATTTTCTACGCGCCGGGGGAAGCGGCCCGGAGCAATGTCGTGCTAGTAGAAAAGCTGGTCGCAATGATCCGAAACATGGGCTGTGAGCCGGCTTCCCCATCCGACGCCAGACGACTGATGGGGGTCGCTCTCAGAACTTAGTTCTGTCGCTCAGTAAAAATCACATCCCCCGAAAATCTTTTCTTATGCCGCCGACGGACTGAACGGCCCTGAAACGGTCCCAGGATGACGAGATCGGGCAGGCAGCATTTCCACTCTCGATATGCAGCGAACCTCTATATTATAAATTTTTACTTAGTCAGGAAGCTCACCTTCTGCCAATAAAACAGTTGTTGTCAATGTCATCTTTTTCATTTTCCTACTCCTTTCATTCGATTTTAGTGGTTTTGTCTGAATGGTTACACGCCAAAAATAAAAGGAAAAAGCAACTTTTCCATATCTGCTCCTAATAATCCCCTCAAGAAGCGGGTTCATCGATGATAATTGATAACTTAATGACTGAATGCACGCTGCCTATTGGACTTTAGTCCAATATTGAGAAAAATCTGAGATGAAACCAAATGGTTTGTGCAGCGAATCCCTCGGTGAGATGATATCTGAAAAATTTTCAGCTTTTATGGCGCAAGTGTTAGTCACAGGTGCAGTTACAAGATACTGCCGTTTGTTACTGAATCACGGGGATATTTCTATACAGTTCGGAAGTAGCGGCGGTGTCAAATCTATTCTCGGCCTGGTAGAGTCTCACAACTTTCCGGCCGGGCAGCACTTGCCTGAATTCTGCCACGTAAGCTTGTTTGAATTTGAGCTCTTCCCTGTCGATCTTTAGCTTTTGGTTTAACATGTCGAGAGCTTCGGCATCGGAAAGATTTGCATGGTTCTTGACAAAATCCGTTGCCAATTCAATACGCTTCGCTCTGATTTGTGCCAGTCCGGATTCGTATTCAGCGTAAAGGCGCCAAAAGGCTTCCTTTTCCTGCGGCGTCAACTCCATGACCTTTTCGATATAGCGCTTTCTCTGGTTTTTGATAACCTCTGAAGCCGCCCGGAGATCTTCTTGGGCATCCACCACCCATGGGGCTATAAAGGCAAAAACGTAAAATGCGACACCCAGCGAAATTATTTTTCTAATCTGCGCCTTCATCATTGCTGTTCTCCTTTTACAGATATTTACTCTGCACCTGGTAAGCGTTCACAGGGCACCGCATCTGCTTTGTTGTCGGGCACTTGAAGTACTAAAGTACGTTTGCGCGCCCGACGCCTTGCATCTGCGTCACCCTGTAAACGCTTTCAATTAGGTGGTTTGAAGCTCATCGGACTTTGCAACCCTGTGAACGGTTACTGCACCTGCGGTGAATATCTCTCTCTTTTCATTTTCAAAAAATTGGCGCTATTGGCGGCTTTCGATGAGATTGTTATAGAGATGAACGGCGTAAAGCACCGGCACGTGATCTCTGAAAGGAGCCGGAACAAATCCCTTAAAAGAATTCTTCTTCGGTTGATCGGTATTGTGCCGGCCATGTGAATAATCTTGTGGCGGTTCGTTTAAATACTCCTTTTCATCCATCTTATCTCTTATTATGCCGTCCCCGTCGATAAACTTCAATTCGCCGACATGGACGAATAAGCCTAATGAAGGGAGCCGGGATACAATGTCCTCATTGTTAACGATGCGGTAGACTTTTACGTTTACATGGTTCTTGTAATCCTCATTGCCGACCCAGGGGGAACCGAAGGTGTAAACGCCCTGGACATTGCCGTAAAGTTCACCACACAGCGTTGCAAGGGCGCCTCCCAGGCTGTGCCCGGTAACCCAGATTTTACACCCCTTTTCAGCGAGCTTTCTAATATAGGGCAATAGATCAGGCCAAACCTCATCCAGTGCTTCCTTGAACCCCCGGTGCACTTTACCGCCCTGCTGCCAATCCGTTAATCGGATATCCACATCTGCCTTCAAATCGGCAACCATCTCATTCAGATCGAGTTTTTCTCTTTTTTTCCAGATTTCGCTGCCCCTGAAAGCGACAATGGCGAATTTATCGTTATTGGCCACATAGCACTGCGTGCTTCGCCCATCGAAAAATTTCACTTCCGGCAGACCGGCCTTTTTAAATTGGGATCTGACAAATTCTTCATCCGCATACACCAGGGTGGAAACTTCGGCCAGCCACCAGGCATTGATCAAGCTGAATGAGGTTGCCTTGATCTGGAATCCATATTTCTTAATGCCCTTGAAATAATCATAGTCTTTAAAGGGAGGAGAAAGGTTCTTGAAGGTTATCACTGGGACTTCTTTTTTTCCGGTCTGCGATTCTTCTTGAGCATCGTTCTGCACCGAACAGCCGAATACGGAAACCAAAATAATTCCAACAACGAGTATTATTTTAGAATAAGTCACCGTTTTCCTTTTAAACCTCCCTGCATCCTTTTTCTATTTCGCTCCGTGCTCTCATCAACACACTCACACTTGCTGGCTGTTGCAAAGCGAGATTCAGGCCGTCAGCAACGGTGCAAGGCTTTTGAAAAGCGGGTAAGCGTTCACAGGACACCGCATCTGCTTTGTTGTCGGGCACTTGAAGTACAATAGTACGTCTGCGCGCCCGACGCCTTGCATCTGCGGCACCCTGTAAACGCCTACAATTATGTGGTTTGAAGCGCATTGGACTTTGCAACCCTGTGAGTGGTTACAAAAGCAGAGCATACACAGCCACAGTATGTGAGTATTTGTGAAAGCCGCGTAACAAAACTTGGCGGCCTTAGACGAATTTTTTCACCAATCTGCTAGAGGGAGTCCTCGAGTAATATTCCAAACTCTTTCTGCAACTGGTAGACAGCATCGCCTGAGTCGGTAAACGCTTTGGTATCCTCCAGAGTTATCCGTTTGCTGAAATCAAGGTCGTTGTTATAAAAATTATCCGCCAACTGCCCGGACAGATTTTCATTTTCAAACACAATCGCCGATTCACTGTTGAGGGCCCTGCTGCGTGGATCCATATTGTAGGACCCGACAATCGAGACGCTGCGATCGAACACGGCATATTTGGCATGGATCGTCCCTTCGGTCTGCTCGGTCGCATTGGTTCGGCGCCCCTGCCACTCCCAGATCTGTACGCCGCCCCCATCACACGATTGGACGGCTGGTTCATCATTTACGGCCAATATATCATCATAGTAATCGCGACCTACGATGGTCAGCATTGGCAGATCGTTGGTTTCGGGACTGTTGGTCAATATGATGACCTTTGCGCACCGGCGTGCGGCATCTTTAACGGTCTCGACAAACGCCTCAGAAGCAACGAAATAGGCATTGCCGATTAAAATTTCTTTCTGCGCTCCCTTAATCGATTTTAGATAGGCCTGCTCGATATAGGTTTCACCATACCGCGGCCGGTTTTGAAAAAAGCGGCACATAGCCCCTTCATATTTGAGGTCCAGTTTTTTTCCGGCCAATTCACGGACATTTTGGCTCAACCGTTCATCGGTGACATGATTCATATCCACCTTTGTGGTTTTGTCCAGCAAATTGCGGGTCGCTTCCCAATATATGTTGGTGTTGAAAATGCCGCGGCTTTCTTTGATTTTCAGAAAATACTCGAAATTGCGTTCAAATGTTGCCACCATGTCTTTGACGACATCGCCCTTTACAATCACATCCTGGTCGCGCCAGAAACGGCTGGGATTCCGGGGATCGATGCGAAAATATTCGTTGGCAATATTCAACCCTCCCACAACCGCCACTCCGTGATCGGTTTCACCATCGATGATCCACATCTTTTCATGAAATCGCTTATTCGGATCGGTTGTTTTATCCGCAGCGTCATGGCTGGTCACGGGCATCTCGTTTAACCACTGAAGATAAAAGGTTTCGTAGCCTTCGACTTCGACGCCGTGCTGTTTCAAATCAAAATACATCCACTGCGTTTGCGGGTCCGGGTTGGACATGGCATCGACAATGACCCGAACATCCAGCCCCCGGGATTTTTTTTCCTTCAATAATTCGGCGATGTATAAGCCGGACTCATCAGCTGTGAAGATCAGGGCCTGGATGCGAACGGAGGTATCGGCTTTCTCGAGCGTTTGAATGCGCGCGGCAAAAGAATCGTCGCCATTTTGCAACACGGCGATAGGGCAGGTTTCAGCATAATGGACATCAAACAACCCGCTTTTGCCGATCTCCTTGTAAGGACTGCCGGCAAATTCTTCAGCAGCGCCAAATGGCGTGCCCTGAATAACCGATGTTTGCACATCGCTTCGAGGAGCCGTTTTTTCCTCTCCACCCTGCCGGATAGACGCGCAGGAGACAAGAATGACGAGTGTTGATGCCAAAATAAATGGCAAGACGTATTTTTTCATTTCTATACCTCTTTGAAAATTGACTTCGATACGAAAACCGATCATTGAGGACTGCTGATATAAATCGCCACCAAGTTGGGCATGATTCCAACATTATAATTAGACGGCCGTGCCTTTCGATCTGCCTGGTTCAACTTGCCCTTAGCGGTAATCGGCGAGCCGCTCCCAATTAAAAAAATCTATACTTCCCAAGGAAGCCGGACGATCCCCGAAGACCAACACCACGCGCAGACCGTCGGTCATATAGTGAATGCCCTTTGACGATGCGTCCGTCGTGTTCGGCTGGGGTCGTCCCGCCCCTTTGACATAACCGATTTTAATCAATGCCTGCGAGTAGGCCAGGTCCTGGGTGAGGTCATTGCGCGCCTCGTCCACGTATGGGTCCAAAGGAAGCGTCACCTCTGAAGGCGCCTTGTCCGCAAAACGCCCTCCCAGGCGGGTGCTGGTTTGAGCAACCCAGACCGGCTTACCGTGGTACCGAATCGGTGTCTGCCAGATTCGGATGGTATGCGCCTGGGCCATGGTGTACCCACGGCTCAGCTTCTTCCCGGAAATATCCTGATCGCGTCCAAAGGCATAGCGAGGATTCAGCACGTGGTAGTGGTAACCCCGGCGCACAAAAGCGGTCGTCCAGTCGCCTATATGGCCGATAATCACGACATTGAGGGGCTCGGCTGAAGGCTCGCCGCTCTCGCTTGATACGCAGCAGGGAAGCTGCTCCAGAACTTGTCGAAGCTCGGCCTCGCTTTCCACGTTTTGCAGCTCGGCAGCCGTAAACCTCGTTTCCATACTTTTAACGATGGCGTCACCTTTCGTCGAATTCGGATTGGGGGCGAAAAAGGTAAAGTTCTGATTGAAATCATCACCCACCAGGTCGACATCGAGAGCTTTCACCTCCTCCGACCGGCTTGTGAAGATATACCCGGACGATCGCGATCCCGGCAGGATGAGGTTTCGGATGGGAAAATTCAGCCTCAGCAGGTGCTCGTCGAGCGCCGCGTTTGCATCGGATGAGAAAGCTTTGTGGTAGGCAAAGGCGACTTCAAGCGGCGCATAATACTCAGGATCGATGGCCGTCGGTAGCAAGATAAACGGTTGATCGGCGTTGTTCTCGATCGCAAGCCACAGGGCCTGGATGTCCTTTTTGGACAGATCAATCCCGAAGATCTGCCGGGCCTCCTCGTCGCCGACAAGGGCGGTTGATACCCGAATCCCATTCGCCTCCTTCGTCTGGGCCCGGCCCTGTATGGGAGCCTCGTTGACGGCGGCCGGCTTTTTGAAAGTTGTGCAGGCGTTCACCAGCAGCGCCAAACAGATCGCAACACCGACGACAAGCGATCGCTTCATCTTTGTGAAAAGTCTTTTCTGCACGTCTTGAACCTCCTTGATGGAGTTGTCGTATCCTTGTTCTTGGAGGCGGTCCATCAACATTTTATTTCTGTTCAATATAGCCCGATGGCCTTTCCCATTTAAGCATCTCTATGTCTGCAAGGGTGTAGGGCCGAGGCTCGAGGAAAAGAACGACCCGCAGCCCGTCGGTGTAAAAGGGATCGCCCACGAGATTCATCCGGGGCGCATCCCTGGTGACAACCCCGACACCCTTGACGTATCCGTGTCTGGCCAGCGCCTGAGAATAGGACAGGTCTTCGGTGAAATAGCGGCGCGCCTCGTCCACGTCCGGGTCGATGACATGGGTTGAGATAGTCGGCGATTTTAATGTGAATTTCACACCGATGTCCCGGCTGATTTGCCCTACGAACACCTTTTGGCCGCGAAACCGGATCGGGCTCAGCCAGAACCGCATGTGGTTGCGCTCGTTGATGGTACCGCGCGCTTTCTGCCAGCCGATATCCTGTTTTCTACCGTAAACATAAAGAGGGCTGATGGGCGAGTAACGGTAACGCTCGCCCTGTAAAAACGATTTTATCGTCCGTTTAAGGGCCTCGGACCAGATGACCTCCGTGGCATGCCAGCCTCTGCGGACCAGGGCCGGCACGATATCGTTTGTGTCTCCGATCATGACCAGATTAAGGGGATCGCCGTATTCGTCCCCTTTCGCATTGGTGGTGCAGCAGGGAAGATCTTCGAGCAACCGGCGCAGCTCTTCTTCGTCTTCGACGTTGATGATCTCTTCGGCCGCATACAGCGTATTGAAATCGACCATCTTAAAATCGGCTTTGAAATCCGGGTCGGCAATGATGAATGAGAAGCTCTTGACGTCATCACGGGAAATGAGATCAATATCGACTGCCTTGAAGCCTTCGTCCAGGTTTACGAGCACAAAGCCGGCTTCGGTTGACCCCGGCCGAGCGGGGTTTTGGAATTGCAGTTTCTGAAATTTTTCATCGAGCTTCCGGTTGGCGTCATCCGAATTTGTATGGAAAGCGAAGGCGGCCTCTGACGGGGAAAAGTAGCTGGGATCAAGGCCTGAAGGCAGAAACCAGTAATGGGCTGTACTGTCGTTCTTGACTTCCACCCACACCGGTTGGATGTGCTTCTTTGCCAGCTCGACACCGTAGATCGCCTGAGCTTCTGCAATGGTCGGAACGGATACTGTCACCGCAACATTCCCCTTGACGCTGCTTTTGGTCCGGTTTTTGTAAGCCAATGGATCTGCTGGCAGTGGTTTGGTTGTTGCGCATCCCTGGATGATAAATGCGAGCGCTGCCAATGGTAAAATACAGAATTTACAAAGCGTCTTTATCATTAATCGATTCATCATCAACTCCACAATTATGAAAATCCATTTGATAAATGATCGTAGACACTATCTCCCTTTCAAATCTTCTTCGATAAATCTGATAATCGCTTCCGCCAAAACCTCCCGTGGGAAGGCGTTTTTGTCGACAAAGGTCGACGCGATGAAAGGGTGATTTCGGTTGAATGGAACGGCCACGGCCCAGTGGTCCGCGTTCAGGTAGGCCAACAACACGCTGCTCGGAATCACCTGATCGTAAAAGATGACCTGGCTGTCGTTGCGGGAATCGACCTGGCTCAGCTTATCGTAACTCAATCTCAATATTGCAGAGAGATGCTCGGCATCCGGATACGTGATAACCGTGTAATACCGGATCGAGTCCGGCAAAGAGTGGCTTGCCAGCCAACTTTTCCGTACCTCCGGCTTGAGACTCTCCAGCGCGCCTTCATCCCCCGGCTCACACTCGGCATCCGGAAAATATTGCAGAAGGTTCAGCATGGACTGCGTCGCCGCATTGGCCAGCGGCGTTCCGCCGACCGCCCCGGCCACACTCACCACCGCGGAAACCCGCTGCTGCAAATCCGGGTAGGTGGCCACCGCCTCGAGGATGTCCGGAGTGCCCTTCGAGTAGCCCACGAGCACCAGGCGCATGCCGTCATTTTGATCGGGCATCGTCATGACGGTCTCCCGGATGATGTCGGCATTGCGGGCACTGCTGGAGAGCGCTTCGACCTGCAGGATGCCGACCTTGTAGCCGAACCGGGCGAGATGGTCGACGACTGTCATCTGAAAATCAATGAAGTTTTCGATACATTTCGCTCCAACCCCGAAAACGATCATTATCCTCAGCGGTGATCGGCTGGCCCCTAAATCAACCGGGGCACCAGTTGGCGGCGGCTCGTTCTGCAGCCTGACCAACGCCTCTTCACAAGGACGATAATCCGGCATTTCGCGCCCGCGTTCGTTTGTGATCGCACAGTAGATCTCCCGGAACCGGGCGCGGCCGTCGAAGACCCCGACCATGGACGCAGGTGCCAGCATCAGCGGCGGCGTGTCGGTAGAATACGAAATCATCGGTTTAGGAGCACAACCGCATAGGGCCGAAAAGGCGACTCTCAAAATGACCCGAAAGACAACATGACTCCGGGATGACGTCATAGGGAGTCGGTTAGTGAATTGCTTTAATAATATGGCGAGACAAGAATTCATCGGCGCTCCCCGTTACTTCTTCTTCCGCTTGCATGATGAGGCTGTTACGGAAGACGTCATCACTGAGGATGGCGGCAGGCTTATTTTTGTAGTCTCTATCAGTTATTATAGACCTCCGAAACTATATGCAGAGGGATTGGAACGGATGCAGTGTTAGATGCACTCGATTGCGAGGCCAGCAAGAAGACGACAGGTCAACTTTAAGTTGAGTCTGAGCTTAGAAGTTCATAAAACGATAGGCCAAAAGTTTTCAAGATATTAGATGATTTTGTCGAGTTTGATTGTCTTTATAAATGGTTATGTCAACATTTGGAACCCGGCTTTTTTAATTGCTGACTCCAAATCTTCAATCCGATTGAAACCAATAGAAATTTCTGAGTAAATTATGGAATTGATGTATAGTGTAGAGACGTTCGAATATTCCTCCAGCATGGACTCAGACCAATCGGCCCAATTAGGATCATCCGTAAATACATCAAGAATGATATTGGAGTCGACCAAAACCCCTTTTCCTGTCATTTATCGCCCCTGCTCAAAGCCATGATCTGATCCGTCGTCATTTTAACTGTTGCTACCCCTCTCAACTTTTTAAACCTTTTAGTTTTTGTTTTCCCTTTTATTTTAGCTAAATAGACACGCCCTTGCTCTTCAATAAAATCAATCTCGGTAGCTGGGAAAATACCTAACTTTTCACGTATATTTTGTGGAATTGTTACTTGGCCTTTTGTTGTAACCCTCATAATTGTGCCTCCGAATAGGTTGTAATACCAGTAATGGTGTTACATGAGAAGGTGCTCGTCAACAAGCTTTTGAACCATCAAGATCCTTGTTGTCATTGGAGATATGGCGGTGCCCGATTCCGCGAGCAATGATATGGTGCAAGGCACCGGGAGCATCAATTCTGGATTGGTGTGGCATGAATATCCTGCATCAAATGAGCTTTGGTTGGTAAAAGTTTACGCAATGAGAATGCCCCTACATTCCCAAAGACTCAAGGCTTGAAACCCTCAACCAGAGAAAACATGCCTTTGGTCTGAATCAGATTGAGCCGTGTGAACCCGACCGCCGTCAAGCCGGTTTTAATTTCATCAAATGTGTATGTGCAACCCTCTTCGGTGCCGGCCAGCATGTTCACTGCAAATAGAGCACCTTCCAGCGGCTGCGTGTGATCCGCCGACATGACATGGTCGCGCACCACGATCCGGCCGCCGGAATCGAGGGCGCGGTATATTTTTCCATACAGCGCCTCGTTTTGCGCGGGACTGTTTTGATGAATGATGGCCGACAGAAGGGCGAGGTCGTGTCCCGGCGGCAGCTCGTCCTTGTAAAAATCTCCGGCCGTCAGCGTGATGCGGCCGACCATACCGGCGGCCTGAACGCGATCGCGCGCCATCTCAATCACCGGCGGCAGGTCGAACAGAGTCGCCTGCATTGCCGTTGACGCCTCGAGAAAAGCCAATGTATAAGTCCCGGAGCCGCCGCCCACGTCCAGCAGTCTGCGGGCCTGCCCCGGATTGACGGCAGCTACAACTGCCGGCGCGGCTTTGGAAGCGACCACATGCATGGCGCCAATAAAAGCCTTGCGGTTATCCTTGCTCAGGGTGCCTTTGTTTAAGCTCGGAGTGGTCTTGCCCTGCACAATGTCCGTGATTTGAGACCAGTTCTGCCAAACCGTTCCCATGTGAAGGACCATGGGCAGAATCGATTCAGGCGCATCGGCCGACAGCAGGGGTACGGCTGACGGCTCGGTCCGGTACCTTCCGTCTGTTTTTAACAGGAGCCCCAGGGCGCTCAGCGCGTCGAGCAGAATCGAGATACCGCGCAGCCTGGTCTTGGTGTCGGCGGCGATTTCCTCTGCCGTCAGGGGTTTTAGAGTAAGCAGGGTAAAAAGGTCCAGTTCCGCTGCGCTGAGAAGTACGCGGCTGGCCATAAAGTCGCGCGCCAATTCTAAAACTGAATCTCCCGTGTGTTTAGCGCTCATGATGCACCTCAGCAAGGGGACATTTCAATGTTGATTTCTATTGAGTTCGAGTTCTCTTTGTATCGTTTTAGTAGCTGCAAGCAGTTCCGGGTCTCGACTTACCCTTTGGTTCGCCCGGCTGATAGCCGAGCGGTCTACATTAAACTGGCGGGCCACTTCGCTTCCGGAGATCGACAAGTTCTGCGTGGCAACAAAACTGATCAAGGCGCGAGCACGTGCAATCTCAACGCGTCTAGTCGGCCGGGCCAGATCCTTCTCTTCGATGCCAAGATAACGGCACGCAGCGGCGATGACCGCGGCCAGATCGATACCGGCCGATTGCATCCGCATTCTACGCTCATAATCCTCACCGGCGTTTTTCAGGGTTGCTTCGACGAATTCACTGCTTCCTAAAATGCGCTCGTCACTTGCAAGCCGAATTCCATCCCGATAAGCCTCTTTGACTGCGCGCCACCCGCCGGCTGAGCGGATCAATCCGCCGCCGGTCAACTCGTGCCAACGCCCCTTGGCTGACCACTTGCGGACATGAGCATTCAGATTTCGCCTTGCCTCAGAGAGCCTCTCACCGAAAAATCCCAGTACATAATCCGTATCCTGCCAAGGCCGCGGTTTTTTGCCCATTAGGGCGCTGTAACCCGAATAAGCAAATACTTTCAAGGCTGCCACATCTTCCACGATTCCAGCCCGAACCGGGTTGAGATGAATGTAAGCGACCAGCTGCTTGAGATACCGATCCTCCTCACAAAGAATCGATTTGTAGCGATTCTGAAAAAGATGTCCGTGCCGGCGGTGTTTCCTGTTGAAACGCACCGCATAGCCGGTCAGAAGCCGGCGCATTATCGATGCGATCGGAACGGTGCCCGTGCGTAGAAGCAGATGCACGTGGTTGGTCATCAAGGCCCAAGCATAACAGGGTGTAGCCGTCTCCTGCAGCAGACTCGAGAGCCTCTCGATAAAATCCTCCCGGTCCGTGTCATCTTTAAATATCGCTTTACGTTCGATTCCTCGAATGACGATATGATGCAAGGCGCCGGGGGCATCTATGCGAGCTCTGCGAGGCATGTGCTTTAAATAGGGTATTCTCCAAAGCTTGTCGACATCGAAACAACGTCCCTATCTTTTTGAAACCCTATTGTTGACATGCAGGGTAAACCGTCACTGCCGGTCGAACAACGGCATTTTTTCACTCTCTTCCCGGCTGCTCGCGCAATATCCGCTCCGCCCGCCAGTAGCTCTCGATGCTGCCGATATCAAGCCTCTTCTCCTTGAGTTTGATTGCCGTCACCGGTTCTCTGCGGCACAGGTAATCGATAAAGTGACCCGGTGCATCGACCTGAGCGGCGGCATCCAAAAAGTCTTCCAGCACCTCCCGTGCGCTCGGCCGCAGAAAATAGAGTGGCGGGCAGAACCAGCCGGGTGATGGATTGTCCGGTTTTTCGAGCAGCCCCAACACCCGGTCATTTTCTCCGAAAACCGGCACGCCGGTATTTTTGAGTGTTTCCGGATCATTCTCTGCCAAAGCGACGATACAGTGCCGGTGGCCGCGAAGAAAACGCCGCCACAGGTCGGCTATACGAAAAAGATAAATATTGTCGCCGGCGGAGACCAGGTATGCACCGGCCCGGCCGGCTTGACGGAAAACCAGTTGAAGGTCGGCGCAGGCCCCGAGCCGATTCTCATTGGCCGTGGCACCGTCATTGTAAATTTTTAAGGTGATGTCTCGCGGTGCCAGACAAGCCTGCCAGTTTCGGCGCCAGCGGGTAAAGTGCTCGTAGAACCTGGCGTTGGTGACGATATGAATGCTCTCGATTCCGGGCAACCCGACGATCTGGTCCAACAGGTGATCGATTACCGGCCGTCCGGTGACGGGCAGCAGCGGTTTGGGAAAATCACCGGTGAGGGGATACAGACGCGTTGCAAAACCGGCACAGAGCAAGACCGCGATCATCCGCAATGCCCTCCGCGGGCTTATTTCTTGACGATCTGTGTTTCGATTTGACCGGCCAAATTCAGGGCGGAATTCATGGCGTCGTTAATCTTGAACAGCATCACTTTCAGTGTTTTCAATGATGCCGGCGTCGCGACGATCTTTTCCTTGCCGGCAAGCAAATTCTGAAGCCCCGTGGCGCGTTCGGCCAACCCGTTAAGGTTCGAGGCAAAGGCGCCGATTTCCTCGGCCCATTTTTTCCGTTCTTCTTCCGGGAAAACGACCCGATTGTTCCCCATCCCTTCTTCCAAAACATCGATGCCGTAATCCTCCGGGTCTGCAATGATTTCGTACATGGTTAATTGTCCTTCCTCACGTGGTGTTTTTTTTCATATTTATCTGAATTTATCCGGTCCCATCTATCCAGACAAGTGTTTTTTATTTTCGCAGGTTGAGTTCGTTCGAATATTCGCACGTCATTTCGTTCTTAAAACAGAACCGGCCGACCATATGACAGTGATTGATAAATGCAAAGCGTTGCTAATGCGAACCTCACAATGGTATAATATTAATTTCGATCTAAACTGATCGGTTCGGGTTCAGCACTGCCTCTGGCCGCAAGCATCCAGTTTGATCGAAGAAGAAACTTATAAGTTTCGGTGAAAAATTCCAAATTGCAAATAACAAATAGCTAAACTGATTGGTTCAGGTTCAGGGTTTAAGGTTTAAAATGCTGATTTCCGAAATTTTATTCGCCATCGGTTGAATTGGCCGCTTTAACCCATCACAAAATAATAAATTCCAAGCAAACAAGCACCAAAATTAAAAATGTCAAACCTGTTTGGGTCATTGGATATTGAAATTTGGGATTTCATTGGAATTTGGTACTTGGAATTTGACATTTCTGAATACCTCTTAAGGTCTTTTCAACCCAGAACGTTGAATCCCGCCTGAGCAGGAAACCGCTCAACCCGGGCACGTAAGTCGCGACCTCAAACGGCGCAAGAATATCCAGATTTTTAATCCGTTGGTTATCTTGTTTCCGATAACTCGATTCACCTGTCAACACGAGAGGGAATAGCATGAAGGAGCTTCACTTTACCCCCACCAACGGCCCCATCGATGACGCCATCGAGCGCCTGATGGATGCCGCAGGTGGGATTCAGCATCGAGACATTATCCGTGAAATGATCCTGGCGTCGCTCAAAGCCGGCCAGGAAGACGACCGCAAAGCCGATTTGAAATTAATGAACACGTCCCTGAAAGAGATGCGGTTCACAACCAAGGTTTTCGGACCGTATCGCCATAAAAAAAAGGTGACCGTGTTCGGATCGGCGCGGATAAAACCCGAGGAACCCCTGTACGCGATGGCCCGGGATTTGGGCCGCGAACTGGTCGCTGCCAACTACATGGTGATAACGGGCGGCGGCCCCGGGATCATGCAGGCGGTTAACGAAGGGGCGGGACCTGAGTCTTCATTCGGCGTCAATATTCGCCTGCCTTTCGAACAGAAACCCAATCCGGTCATCGCCGGCAATCCCCGCCACATCATGTACAAATACTTTTTCAACCGCAAGGTGGCCTTCTTGAAGGAAGCCCATGCCGTCGCCCTTTTCCCGGGCGGCTTCGGAACCCTGGATGAAGCCATGGAAAGCCTCACTCTGGTGCAAACCGGCAAACGCTATTCCCTGCCCCTCATCCTGATCGATGAACCGGGAGGAAGATACTGGTCCCAGTGCCTGGAGTTCTTCGAAAGGGAATTGCTGAAACGCCACCTTGTCAGTGCGTCCGACTTCAACCACATAGATATGGTCGATTCGGTCTTAAAAGCCGTCGAACGGATTAACCATTTCTATCGCCGCTATCACAGCCTGCGATATGTCAACGGCCGCCTCGTGATTCGCCTGAATTCACCCATTGAACCACGGATCGTCAAAGACTTGCGGCATCAATTCGCCGGTATTTTAAAACCCGGCGGAAAAATGGTGCTCTCAAAACCCCTCCCCGAAGAGAAAAATGAACCGGAAATCGCCCACCTCCAGAGACTGGTGATTGACTTCAAACAGGATGATTTCGGTGCCTTGAGGAAACTCATCGACAGTCTCAACGACTATTGAACCCAATGCAGGCCTTCGGCCGCAACCAAATCAGTGTTCAGGTTTCGGGTTTCAGGATTTGGGGTTTGCTGACACCTGACACCTGACACCTGACACCTGACACCTGAAGCCTATAACCCCATTCCCGATGAATCAAGTGGTTTCACTTTAACAACACATCTTCGCATCTTGCGGAGAAGTTACGATCTAAGACTCTAAACTGATCGGTTCAGGGTTCCGGGTTCAAGGTTATTGGTATAATGCCGTTAAGTTTCATATGAGCCACCCCCATATGCGGATCGACCTCTATCTTGTTTCTGCCTGCCCTGTGAAATGTGAAGCCTATTTCACCGGGGCGGCAACCTTGACAATCGCTCAATTTAGGTTGAAGCTTTGCTGGGGCGACCCTTTTTGAAAAGGCAACCTGGCTCATGGCTCATACCGTAGCGCTTTGAGGTCGACAAGGACAAACCTCGGACGGTAAACGTCTGCATTTCTATAAACGGCCTCGGCGTCACGGATATGATTCAGGTTGTAGGAGAGCACCAAGCGGTCTTGCGGCGACAGGTGTGGATGCGCCAAGGCATTGTAGGCCACGATGTCGCCTTTTGCTTCCGGCGGTCGGTAGAGGAGTGAGCTAAGGGACCAGGGGCCGGTCGGCGACGGTGAAACGTAGGCGACAATGGCGCTGTCGAAGGGGTTCCGGTTGTCGGAAGTGATCAGCACATAGCGGTCGCCGGTCTTGAAAACGCTGAACTGCAGCGCCGCGCCGGAAAAAAGTCGTTTTGACGCCAGTGGATCGTCGGTCCACCTTTCTCCATCCCAGTACTCCCAGGCATCGTCGAGGTGCCCGGGAGCCGCCTTGGCGATGTGCACATGCTTGGCACTCTGCAAATCTTCGGCACCGTAAATGTAAGTCGCATCGGCATCTTTCAAGAGTGCCGCGCCGTAGATCACCCGGTTGACAGCTACTGCAACCGTGATCTTCTCTAATCGCAACTCCGGCAGTGAAAAGGTCCCGATGTCGGTGCCGTTCCAGCGCCACTCCCACATCCCCGGTCCGGTGGCGGTGAACCGGGGCAAAAAGACGAGTAGCCGGTTTCCCTCGACAAGGCCGTCCGTGGGCCAGTACCATGAACCTCTCTCTTGCGGCGTGACGAAGGCCTGGGGAGAAGCCGCGGTGCCGCCGTGCAATGTCACAAGGGTGTCACCGCTTTGGACCACAAAGGTGTTCCGAACCATCGGTGCCGCACGTGGACGGCTGCGGTCCGGCCGGACTGTCCCGAGAAAGGTATCCCCGAACAGCCACAGAATGCGGCCGTCCGGCAGGACCACCGACCGGGTGCCGTCGCCGCCGGTCCAACCGCCATCGCGGCGTGTAAAGAGGTCGTTGTAAAACCGTTCCGGTGCAGCCTGAAGAAATAGTTCACTCGCCTCTTTGTGCCGCCCGGCGTCAAGCCGGTCGGGAGGGGCGGCCGGCCGAACACAGCCCGCGACAGTCCAGAAGATCCCCAGTAGAAAAACCAGCAGAACGGCTGCGCAAAAAGCCCGCTGGAATTTGTCCCCGTCGGCATACCGATGTGAGGGGGCCATCGACTGCATCTGCTGCTCCTGATGATGATGCAACGGAATGTCTTCTGACCCCGGGCGACCCTCTACCCGCGGTCGATTTCCTGCAGGATCTGTTTGACGAGGCTGCCGTCGGCCAGTTTGCCGAAGTGCTTCATGACCGGACCCATGGCCTGCATGGGGCTCTTAAAGTCCGACAGGTCAATGTTTGCCCTGATCCAGGCGGCGATCTCCTCCCGGGTGGCCATGCGCGGCAAGTAGCGCTCCAGGGTCTGGAGGTAGTCGGAAGACGTTTCCTTTCTGGCCTCCAGTACGATCTTCTCGCTCTTGAGGAGTTTCCGGATGATGTCGAGTATATCCTCGTCGGTGATCTCTTCAGGCTTTTTCAGACGCGTTGTCTTCTTTCCGTTCTCAAGCTGGATGGGCACCGTCAGGTTCGGAAACTCGGACATGATCTGCCGGAGGGTATCCCGCACGCCATGGTCCTTGTTGCGCAGGGCTGCTTTGAGATCCTGCCTGATTTTCTCGAGTAGAGAGATTCCGGTACCCTCTATCCAGCCGTAGTCAGCAGAAGTTGGATTGGACATGGTCGACTCCATTGGAAAAATGGTTTAACTTGTTGTATCAAAGAGAGGCGCCATAATCAAATCAAGTGAATTTTTACTTTAAATGATCATCTAAAAGATTCTATACTGCCGAATGATGGAAAACAGCCTCATCAATTACCTCAGTACCGGCATTTGGCGGATCCGTTCGCGTGATCTTCCGCC
>Ga0316191_10000597_pt1 | contig 23729 bp, 23 predicted proteins | sample Eddworburr2cm_MG_FD_204928 | JGI IMG/M metagenome (GOLD analysis project Ga0316191, IMG submission 204928) | Coastal sediment microbial communities from Maine, United States - Eddy worm burrow 2 cm | ecosystem: Environmental > Aquatic > Marine > Coastal > Sediment | place: USA: Maine... | reverse complement strand
CCTGAGGTCAATACACCTGGATGATGCGGGCGGTTACCTGCGCTACGAGCCACTGGGTTGCTCAATCTGGTGCCAGGTATACCCGGCGATGTATGGCCTGCGCAACATACATATTGAATTCAGCCAGGTGCTTTCCAACAAGGCGCCCTGCACGCCCAATCGCGGCTATTCGCGGATGCAGCATATCTGGTTTATGGAGCGGGTAATCGATATTTGCGGTCACGAGCTGGGCATAGCGCCTGACGAGATCCGGATGCGCAACTACATCAAGCCTGAGCAGATGCCGTATACAACACCGAATGGCAATATCTATGATTCCGGCGACTACCCGATGATGCTGGAAAAAGCCAAAGAGCTTATCGGCTACGAGGACTGGAAGCGCAAGCAGGCCGAGGCTCGAGCCGAGGGGCGCCTGCTCGGGATCGGCATCGGTTCGACCGTCGACTCGGGGACCAATAATTTCCAGCAGGTGCTGTACGTAAACCCACACCAGGTTTTCTCCGGCAATAATGAAACCTGCCGGCTCAAAGTGGGTCTGGACGGGTCCGTGGTACTCACCCTGGGCTCATCGCCCCAGGGGCAGGGCCACGAAACTGTCGCGGCACAGGTGGCGGCAGATGACCTGGGCCTCGAGCCGGATATGATTACAGTGCGCACCGGGTTTGACAGCTCCTGGAATACCTACGCCGGCCTGTCCGGAACTATCGCCAGCCAATTTGTGGTTACCGGGCTTTCAGCGGTACATGGCGCGGCCGGGAAATTGAAGGAGCAACTCCTGACGCTTGCCGCCCATGCTTTACAGGCGGACACAGGGCAACTGGAAATCGGCGTGGGAGAGATGGGCCCCGAAGTGCGCGTGACGGACAACCCCGAGCAGGCGATCAATTTCTGGATGCTGTCCAACCTGGCCAATGCCAATGTCTCCAACGTCCCCCCGGAACTACAGGATATCTCCCTTAACGTGCTGCATGTATACAAGCCGCCATTTGCACAGTTGGACGTCGAGAAAAAGGTTGGCAACCAGACCCTGACCTACGCGCCACAGATTCACATCGCAGTGATCGAAGTTGACCGGGTCAACTACCAGCCAAAGATCCTGGATTACGCCGTAGTGGACGACTGCGGGGTCGCAATCAACCCCAAGATCGTTGCCGGCCAGGTTCACGGCGCTGTATGCCACGGCATCGGCGCGGCGATGCAGGAAGCGTTTCAGTTTGATCATGAGGGCAACCTGATCACGGGGACCTTCACCGACTATGCGCCTATCACTGCCCTGAACATGCCGACGCTGAAGACTGCAGCGACTGAGACACCCTCCCCGTTTACCTTCAATGGCGCGAAGGGTTGCGGCGAGGGAGGTGGTGCGCCGCTGCACTGCGTGTCCGCCGCGGTACAGGATGCGCTACACAGCGAGGGGGTCATCGTTACGGAATCTCATAATTCCCCGTCAATCCTGCTCGAAGCAGCGCGCAATCCGAACAGGGAGCAGAGCGTATCCGTGACCAGCCGCTAGTTGGTCCACCTGCCCCGGCACTGCGCTCGCGCCGGGCTCTCAGCCCAAAAAATAAGGCGCACTTTGAGTCAAGGCCTGCTGCCTGCTCAAGCAAGACCGGGGCGGCGCTTACATATCCCATAAAGGTCTGAAAGACTATTGAGCTGGAGTAAACGATGAGCGAAGGCGAACACAACTGCGCAGAACACTGCGGCATATTTACCATCGGCGGAGACCTGCCCATTCAGGGCGCGTACCGAGACATCTGCTACCAGCCGGTACGGGACAATATCTGGACTGCCAGTGAAGGCATCTACCGGACCATCTTCCTGGAAGGCAACAAGGGCTGCATCGCTTTCGATACCTTTGGCACCCCGGGCACAGCGCGAGCCTACCAGCAGGCCATTGGCCGGGTCTTCCCGAAAAAACCGATTCACACCGTCGTGTACTCCCACGAACATCTGGATCACTGCGGTTACGCTGCCGACCTGGCACCGGAAGCGAAAATCATCGCCCACGACTATTCCAACCAGGTAATCCTGGGGCGCCACTCGGACGGCCAGCTGGCCGCCCACGAGACCTTTGCTGACGAGCGCAGCTCCTACGAGATCGACGGCTGCTATTTCGAGCTGATTTACCCGGGGCACACCCACGGGGACGGCAATATCGCCGCCTACTTTCCCCAGAGCAAGACCGTGTTCATGGTGGACACTGTGGCGGACGGCGTCGGCTACACTACCCTGATGGACTGGCACCTGACGCACTACGTGCCGGTGATGAAACGTTTCCTGAGCCTGGACTGGGACCTGTGGGTTCCGGGCCATTTCTGGCCGGTCACACGGCCGCGCTTTATCCAGATATTGGATTACTGGGAGCGCATGTTCGACTTCGGCCAGGAGGCCATTATTCAAGGGGTGGACCCCCACGACTGGGAGGGCCTCAACAAGTACACTGACGAAAAACTCGGCCCCCTGTACGGCAGTGAATTTCGCTATCACGAGTATGCCGCCATGAACCTGTCACGCTATATGCAGGAATACCTGACCGGGGGCTGGGGCATCGAAGGCAACCTGGCTCCCCAACTCGGCCCGCTCTAGGAGAAACTGTTATGCAAGAGAATCGAGGATTATTCACCCTTGACGCGGCACAGGCCTACCTGGCCGCAGAGCCCGAGATGGTGACGGAGAAACTGTCCGACCGGCTATTTAGCGTGACCGATGGACAGGTGCGCACCCTCTTCCTGGAAGGCAACAAGAGCGTGATCGCCTTTGATACCTTCGGCACCCCGGGCCGGGCCCGCGCCTACGGTAAAGCCATCGCCGCGGCAGTCCCGGGTAAACCAATCGGCACGGTCATCTACACACACGACCACCTGGACCACTCAGGTTTTGCCGCAGACCTGGCACCCGACGCCGAGATCATCGCCGACGAGTTATGCGCCAAGGTTATCAAGTTGCGCGGCGCCCAGGGGCAGCTCCAGCCGACCCGGGTATTACAGGGTGAACGCCATGAACTGAGCATCGATGGCGTTGACCTGGTGTTGCTGAACCCGGGGCCAACCCACGGCTCGGGTAACCTGGCGGCCTATTTTTCCGATGAAAATACCTTCTTCTCCTCGGACACCATCCTGGCCAACGCCAAATACGGCTTTATGCCTGACTACCACTTCTGCAACTTTATACGCTACATGCGCGGATTCCTGGAACTGGACTGGGATCGTTTTGTGCCGGGCCGTTACGAGATGACCGATCGCGCCGGCTTCGAACGGGGCTGTGACTTCATCGAAGCGGTGATGAACGAGTGCCAGGTGGCCTTTGTGAACTTCGTGCCCATCTGGGCCTACGAACCGATGAAGGGTTACTGCATGGGCCAACTGGGGGAACGCTTCGGCGATCTGGAGGGCTTTGAAGGCCATATTGGCCAGATGGCCATCCGCATTGTCCACCACTACCTGATGGGCGGCTGGGGCCTGGAGGATACCGCCGAGCCACGCGTTTTAATGGCAGACCTCATCGAGATATAACTGCACTACCAGTCAATGAGTAGTCTGCTTTCCGTAAATTAATACCCTTTTGCATTACCCTGAAATCGCGAGAACACATACCGCTTTGGCGAAACACACCAATATCTATAACTATTAGCCTGGAGCCCGCTGTGCGCCGTCAAAGGGCTCAGACATTTCGCCCGAACCCACCGGGAAGTCGACGGGCTTTACACTGGTGTGAGTTCGGTCTCCGTGCCGTCGTAGCAGGTTATCGCGGTACCCGATAACGGTTCGCCGCCTGCAGCAGTGACCCGGTAGGTTTCCTGGAAGTACAGGGAGTGAGTGCGCTCTTCGTTCATGACATGCGGATGCATGGAACAGACCATGTTCTCCGGCAACACGAAATCAAAACCTTCACCGATACGCGGCATTTCGATCATGGTCATGCCGATACTGTGGCCGCAGACATGACCCGAGCGATAACCACGATCGACAAAGGGCTTCATGCAGATCTTGTGCACTTCTTCTGCTGTGCGACCGGCTTTCATGTTCTCGCGCACCAGCACGTGGAACTCCTGCTGGGCATCCATCATATCCCGGGTGATCGCGTCCATGCCGTTGGGCATCAGCGGCCGCGAGTACTCGACCCAGTGGCCGCCCTCACCCGAAATCTCCAGGCCGTACATCATGCCGTCGGAATCCTGCAGGGGGCGATTGGTGGGGAATACCATCTGCGGCAGCAGTGAGCCGTTCGGGCCCATCTGTACCATGTCCATGGTGTTGCGTGCACAGCCGGCAGCCGCAAAGGTCTGCTCGGCTACACCCATCAGTTCAGCTTCGGTCTTGCCGGGCCTGTAGGCCTTGATGACATCCAGCACACCCTGCTTGTTGATCTCCATGGAATGGCGTACCGAGGCGATTTCCTCGTCGGACTTCTGGGCCCGGGCATAGTCGAAGGGGATATCAAAATCGACCAGGTCGAAATTCCCTGCCGCCAGTGCCTTGTAGTCCCGTACGTTAATAATGTACTCCATCCCGTACACACCGACTTTTTTTGCGGCCTTGCTCTTCAGGTAATCCGCCATCCACTCGCCGCAGTGCACAGGCAGCTCGCGCCGCTGGACAAAGGTAGCGCTGTGATCACCGACCCAGGTGGCCTCCCGGGGAAAAATCACCATCGGATCGTCACTGGGCGTGATAACCACGTAGGCATAGCGGTGCAATATGTGAAAGCCGGCCATGTAGCGGATAGCGCCTTCAAAACCACTGTATTCGCTACCGCTGATAACCAGTGCGTCCAGCCCATGCTGTTCCATGGCGGCGCGCACATTGCGGTAGCGTCGGTCGATTTCCGCCTGGCTGGGACGGAACCGGTTGGTATAGTCCTGCGTGTCGAGTTGCTCTGCTGTGCTCATATCCTATGCCTCCAATGTCCAGCTGAATTCCAAACCTTTAACCATATCCGTAATAGCCCTGTTGAGCGGGCAGGGTACGCCCACTCTTTCGCCAATGGTAGCCACGCCGCCATTGATACTATCGATTTCTGTTGTACGCTTTGCCTCGACATCCTGCAGCATGCTGGGCTTGTGGAGATAGGCCACCTCCCGGCCGTAGTCGATCATCTCCTCCGGGTCTTTCTCCAGGGTAACCCCCAATGCCTGGGCGACGGCGACACCTTCCTGGGCCACTGCACTCATCAGGGGGCGTACCTGCTCCGCGGCAATGCCGTGGGGAAGACGGGTCAGGGCGGCGACGCCATTGGATGCGCAATTGAATATCACCTTGGTCCACATGGGGCCACGGGGATCGGCTACCGAGTTGGTTTCCATGCCGCCCCGGGTCAACGCCTCGGCCAGTCGGTCGCTCTCTTCCTGGCTGGCCGGCTTGCCGACAAAGGGGCCGATATTGGTCAGGCCTTTGGTATCGTGGTTGCACACACCCGGGCCAGAGATATGGCCGGCGGGGAACGTAGTGCCCATAATGACCCGGGGCACGAATTCGGCAATGACCTCTTCGCTGCCGACGCCATTTTGCACCGAGCACACCGCGCCGTCTTCAAAAATATGAGCCACCGCTTCCATCGCAGCGCGGGTATGCAGTGTTTTGGAGGCGATGATGCCGAACTCGCAGGGCGGGATTTTGTCGGCATCGCTGCGGGCATTTATTTTCGCCACGAAATCGCTTTCCCCGGTGAGGCGCAGGCCGTTTTCATTGATGGCGTCCACATGAGCCTGGTAGGGGTCATAGGCCCATACCTCAACGTCATCCAGTTTACCCAGGTGTGCTGCGAACAGGCTGCCGATGGCACCACAACCGATGATACATACTTTCATTTCTCTCTCCGTGCTAAGCGAATCTGCAGGAGTCGCCTAATTGAATAAATCTCTGTGTTTGCCGCTTTCTAATGCTCGCCCGGAACGATGGACCAGCCTTTCTCGATGCCTTTGACCAGTCGATACAGGGTCTCGTGATAGGGCGCCGGAACCCCGGCCTCGTGAGCGGCGCGAACAATGGAACCGGTGATCCAGTCCACTTCGGTATAACTTTTGTGGCGCACATCATCCAGCATGGAGGTGATGTGGGCGTACTCTTCACTGCCGTGACTGCCACCCTGGCTGACGGCCTTGCAGTTCATTTCCCAGGGATCGCTACTCAACTCAATGCCCCGGGCCCGGGCAATGGCCACACCTTCGGCCATCATGTCGTGCACCAGGTTGCCCAGGTCCGAAATATTTTTCGTATCGGCGTAGCACGGCACATGCGGGGTGTCGGTCACGGCGCCGATGGCATTCACCGCAGAGTTGAAAATCAGCTTGGACCACTGTACCGGCCGCAAATCCTCATGGGCTTCGCAGATCAGTCCGGAGCGATTTATCAACGCTTCGACCTGCTTGATGTAGGCGTAGCCGGGCCTGTCCGACTCGGCATCCCAGGGGCCGATCCAGGTCGGTGTATCCAACTCGTAGTCCACATGGCAATCAGACTTGCGCACGCCGGACATAAAGGTCAGGCCGGAAATGATCGGCCAGTCGCCATTTTCGCGCACCAGGCGCTCACAACCGAGACCGTTCTGGATCATCATTACCGTGGCGTTGGGAAAGCAGCCTTTGAATTTCGTCACACTAGCTTCGACGGCGTTGGTCTTGGTGGCGATAATCACCAGATCGACATCGCCCAGGTCAGCCGGATCAGTGGAAGCCAGCACACTGGCCGCCAGGTCGGACTTGCCGGTGACTTTCAGGCCCTGTTCATTCAGGTCCCGGGCGTGACTTTCGCGGCGCACCAGAACAGTCATGGTGATGTCAGGCAAAGCACCAATATGGCCAACCAGCAGGCTGCCGATCGCACCGGCACCAACGACACATACCCTGTTAATTTCGCGCATGGATTGAACTTTCTCCAGACAGTGAAAACCGCAGCTGATCGGCCCGGCGGTAATGTTTTGCAAGGGGTAGATAATAAAGTGGCGCAGGTGTCGTGTCTTGCTTGTTACTGCATCACTAGTTGACTCGGGGTGCGCTCCCCGGGGAATGTTCAGGAGGACGCTTCAGCCTGCTCCATGGCAACCTGTCGCAGCTTGCTGGGTGAAATATCAAACCGGGTCTTGAAGGAGCGACTGAAATGCGCCGGGTCGTTGAAGCCTCTGCAATAGGCAATTTCACTGACCCGTCTGTGGCTCATGTTCGGATCCAGCAGGTCCTCCCTGGTGGCCTTGAGGCGTCGCTCCCAGATCCACTTTGAAACTGTCATGCCCGCCTGCTGAAACAGGCTGTGCAGGTAGCGAATGGAAATACCGTTTGTGGCGGCTATTTTTTCCGGGGTCAGCTCGCAGTCAATGAAATTGGCTTCCATGAACTCCAGGATCCGGCGAAACAGTGCAGATTGCTTGGCATGCTGATTCTCATACTCAAGATCGACCTCCGAGCGCAGCATCGCCGCCGTCAGCTCAAGCAGGCTTTCCGCCAGAGTATACTGCTCAGTACGAGCCAGCTTATCTGCCTCAAACGCCAGTGATTTCAGCATGTCATGCACAATCGTCGCCAGCCCCCCGGCCAGCATCAGCCTGGGACGGAATCGGCGTTGCTTCTGGTGCGCCAGAATACGCTCCTTGTAGATTTCATTGGGAATATGCAGAATCAGCCGGTGACTCCTCTGGGTGTGAATCACCGTATACGGTTCACCGGCGGACATGAGGGCGAGACTGCCGGGATGCTGGGTGAACTCCACCTCCCCTTCCTTGACCACCACGGTGCCCTCCAACTGGGTGGCCAGCAGGTAATCGTCATTGGAATCCTTGGCAATATCCTCGGTGCGGCGGTAAATAGCGATCGGGTCGATACGGATATCAAACAGTTCCAACCTGCCAAGTGGCAGTTCGCGACAGCTGAAATTCTGTATCGGCTCTCCCTGCATCCCGGTGTCCACAGAGACGTGGGCGCTGCGCACCGAATCCTCCAGCATATCATTTTTCCCCAGCGGTTTGGAGATCTTAGCAGTCATGCAAATTCCGGCTGTGAGTCATTATGATCATCAGAGTATCGAACCTGTTGCACGCAGAGTCAACCTTTTACACGTTCGCGTGCAATGCATTTTTTGCGGTGCAAATCTATCATTTTGACTTCGCAAATTACTATCGTTATTCGCTGCGGGCACCCCTGGCGATTATAAGAGGAATCAGAGTATGAAACTTTCCACATTCATCATTAAGGCCACCGGACAAAAGACCATTGGCGTGTACCTGGGCGACAAGTACCTGGACCTTGTGGCGCTCGACAGCAGCATACCGAATTCCATGGTGGCCGTTCTGGAAGGCGGCGCCAGCGCCCTCAACAAGATCCAGGAAGCGGCCAGCGCAGCCGATGGCAGCCAGCACGCCTATAGCGCCGAGGAAGTCGAGCTGCAGTCCCCCGTGCGTCCGGGCAAGATCATTCACACCTCCTGTAACTTTGATGCCCACCTGAGTGAGCTGGAAGGATGGGAAGCCGACGAATGGCAGGAGCACGGCTGGGACAAATTTCACTTTGAGCACCCCACGGGTTTCTTGGAGGCGCCCTCCTGCATCGTCGGTTCCGGTGCCGGTATCGAGATCCCGCGTTTTACCGAACAGCTCGACTATGAAATAGAAGTGGGCATCGTCATCGGCAAAACCTGCAAGAACGCAACTGTCGAAGAGGCCATGGACTACGTTGCCGGCCTGATGATTTTCAACGACGTATCAGCCCGCGACATCCAGGCCCGCGAACACGCCAACAACGTCATCCTGATGGGCAAGAGTTTTGACGGCTCCTGCCCCTTCGGCCCCTGGCTGGTTACCCTGGACGAGATCAAAGATCCCAATAACCTGGACATGAAAATGTTGCTCAACGGCGAGCCACGCCAGGAGTCCAACACCAACGCTACCCATTACAACATGGCCGAACTGGTCGCCTGGTGGTCACAGATGACCCTGGAGCCGGGCGATGTCATTACCACTGGCAGCCCTCCCGGCGTCATTTCCGGCATGAAGGAGCCCGTGTGGATGAAGTCCGGCGACGTGATGGAGTGTCACGTTGAAGGCCTGGGTTGTCTGGTAACACCGGTCCTGTAAAGATCATTCCATAACGAGGAAGAATTAATGAATACTGTAAATCCGGACCTGGTCAACAGGGCCATTGAGCATATCGACCGCGATCGACTGGTAAAGCTGGTCATGGACCTGGTGGACATCCCCAGCCCCACCGGCTACGAGGGCGATGTCGCCCGCGCGGTTAATGAAGTGCTGCAAGGCGCGAATTTCGATTCCGTGCTGCAGCCCATCGGCGATGAGCGCTATAACGCGGTTGGCCGCCTGCAGGGGCAGGGTGGCGGCAAGTCACTGATGTTCAACGGCCACCTGGATACCTCTTTTGGCCCGGAGCAGGCGCACCGCGGTCTGGGCTATCAATGCAAGGGCACCCTGGTGGACGACGAGTGGATCTACGGCATGGGCTCGTTCAACATGAAGAGCGCCATGGGCACCTACGTGACCGCGGTTGAAGCGATCCAGAAGGCCGGAATCAAGCTCGGTGGCGATGTGGTCATCGCCGGGGTCGCCGGTGAAATCGAGAAGGCACCGGTCAACGACAACGAGGGTCCACAATTCCAGGGCTATGGCGTTGGCACCAAGTTTGCCATCACCCACGGCGCCATCGCCGATTTCTGCATCCTGGGCGAGCCTACCAACATGATGCTGATTCCCCGTCACTGCGGCAGCACCTGGGTCAAAATCACCGTGCCGGGCCACCTGATTCACACTGCCTGGTCCGAAGTCGAGAAGAATGCCATCAACAAGGCCCGGGTGGTACTGGATGCCATACACGAATGGATTCCGGATTACTGCGAGCGCCATACCCTGGGTGATTTCCAGCCAAGGGTAAACGTGTCTGCAGTAGAGAGTGGTTGGAGCTGGCGCGGCGCGCGCACCCCGGACAACTGTGTCATCTACATGGATGTGCGCACCCTGCCGGAAGACTTACCACTCAAGGCCTATAACGAAGTGCGCGAGCTTATTGCCAGTGTCGTCGATGCCAATCCCCAGCTGGCTGGCACCAAGGTCGAAACCTTCATGAGCGTGCCCGGCACCTCGATACCGGACGACCACGAATTGATCCAGAACATCGTGCAGGCGCACAGCGACCAACTGGGAAAGGCACCTGAATTCGGCGTCGAGACCTGGATGAGTGATGCCGCCCACATGAACCGCTACGGTATTCCCACCGTGAACTATGGTTCCGCAGGCCGTATTCGCGCCGGCGGTGGCGGATTCTCCACCCACCAAGGTGAAGCGGTCCACATCGGTGATATGCTGGACATCATCAAAATATACATTCAAGTCATGATGCAGATCTGTGGCGTGGTCGATTAAATTGTCGATTTACAGGGTTATACGGCGAGCCACTCGCGGGCAGCGCATCTCGAATGGGGACGCGCTGACCCTGGCCGACTGCTGCGATTTGAACGAGTTGACATCTGCGGCCGGCGAGCTGCGCGATCGCGGCTACGGCAATGTCATCAGTTATTCACCCAAGGTGTTTATTCCACTGACGCAACTGTGTCGTGATGTCTGTCACTACTGTACGTTTGCCCAGACACCGAAGAAACTCGAACAACCCTATCTGCTACCCGACCAGGTGCTGGAGATTGCCCGGCGCGGCAAAGAGGCGGGCTGCCACGAGGCCCTGTTCACCCTGGGAGACAAGCCCGAGCTGCGCTATTCGCCGGCTCGCAAGGCATTGGCTGACCTGGGCTACGGCACCACCATCGAATACCTGGCCGCGATGGCGGAACTGGTATGGCGGGAAACCGGCTTACTACCACATCTCAATCCGGGGGTGATGACGGCTGAGGAAATGCAACTGTTGCGCCCCTTCGCCGTCTCCATGGGCATCATGCTCGAAAGCGGCTCTATCCGGTTGATGCAGAAAGGCGGCCCCCACTACGGCTCGCCCGACAAGGCTCCGGGCCTGCGGCTGGCAACCATGGCGGCCGCGGGCGCGCTGGACATACCGCTCACTTCCGGCATCCTGATCGGCATCGGGGAAACCCGCCGAGAACGGGTAGGATCCCTACTGGCACTGCGGGACCTGCACGATGCCTATGGGCACCTGCAGGAAATCATTGTGCAGAATTTCCGGGCCAAGCCAGGCACCCTGATGAGCGAGGCGCCTGAACCTGATAAGGAAGAATTGCAGTGGACCATAGCGGTGGCCCGGTTGGTGTTTGGCCCTGGAATGAGTATCCAGGCCCCTCCCAACCTGTCACTGGAAAACATGGAAGAGCTGCTTCACGCCGGGATCAACGACTGGGGCGGCGTGTCGCCGGTAACCCCCGATCACGTCAATCCCGAAGCGCCCTGGCCCGAGGTACAGCGACTGGCCGGCATTACTGCCAGTACGGGTAAGAACCTGGTAGCGCGCCTGCCACTGTACCCGGTGTATATCGACAAAATGGACAAGTGGGTAGATCCGCAGTTGCACGGCAGCGTGCTGGCCCATATGGAAGCCAGCGGCCTGGCGCGGCCCAACAACTGGTCACCCGGAGCGGGAAGACCGATCCCCCTGGATGAAGTGCCCCGGCCTCCGGGCCAGATTTCCGCCATGGCGGCGCTGATAAACAAGGCCCAGTCCGGCCAGGAACTGACAGAGGCAGAAGTCACCCATTTGTTTTCGGCCAGAGGCAGGGATTACGACAGCCTGTGCCGGGCCGCCGACGAGTTGCGTCGGGAGCTGTGTGGCGAGCGGGTCAGTTACGTCGCCAACCGAAATATCAACTACACCAATATTTGTTACTACCGCTGCCAGTTCTGCGCGTTTTCCAAGGGCCGCAGCAACGACAGCCTGCGCGGCAAGGGCTATGACCTGCCCCTGGAAGAAGTACAACAGCGCTGTCTGGAAGCCTGGGAGCGCGGCGCCACCGAGGTCTGCCTGCAAGGCGGAATTCATCCCTCCTACACCGGCCAGACCTATCTGGGCATTACCCGCGCGATCAAGGCCGTTCTGCCCGATATGCACATCCACGCCTTTTCGGCCCTTGAAGTGTTCCAGGGCGCCGAAACCCTGGGGATATCCACCCGGGAGTTTCTACAACAGCTGAAGGACGCAGGCCTGGGAAGCATGCCAGGCACGGCGGCTGAAATCCTTGACGACGAGGTACGCCGCACCCTGTGTGCCGATAAAGTCAACACGCAGCAGTGGCTGGACGTGATCGGCTGCGCCCATGACATTGAGCTGAAAACGACCGCCACGATCATGTTCGGGCATATCGAGCGTCCGCAGCACTGGAGCCGGCACCTGCTGCGACTCAAGGAACTGCAGCGCCGCACCGGTGGCTTTACCGAATTTGTACCCCTGCCCTATGTCCACATGGAAGCCCCCCTGTTCAGGAAAGGCGGATCCCGCAGGGGACCGACCTTCCGCGAGGCAGTATTGATGCACGCCGTGCCGAGACTGGTGCTGAACACGGATATACCCAACATCCAGGCCTCCTGGGTTAAGCTGGGTGTGGATGGCGTCGGTGTGTGTCTCGATGCCGGCGTGAATGACCTGGGAGGCACGCTGATGAACGAGAGCATCAGCCGTGCGGCGGGAGCCGCCCACGGCCAGGAATTGACGCCTGCCGAAATGCGTCGGCTGATACGCTCAAAGGGGCGAACACCCTGGCAGCGCACGACACTGTATGCGAAGGCACCGTGCCAGGAGAATTTACTCGAGACGGTCAATCTCTGACCGGACAACTATCGACAGGACTGTGTCATGAATCGGCCTGAACAACGCTTTGACTTTTCCGCCATGCCCCACCGTAAACGCTGGCAGTTGCCGCAAGGCAAACGCCTGGCGGTGTACACCGTGGTCAACGTGGAAGAGTGGGATATCGAAAAACCCATCCCGCGCGAGTATGTGACGTCGCCCGCGGGGGTTACCACCGTGCCCAATATGCCCAATTGGGCCTGGCACGAGTACGGCATGCGCGTGGGTTTCTGGCGCCTGCTGGCGGCCTTTGAACAACGCCAGCTCAAGGCCAGTACCGCCATCAACGTGCGGGTCTGCGAGGGCGCGGGTGAACCGGTGGCGGCAGCCATGCGCGACGCCGGCTGGGGCTTTATGGGCCACGGCTATCACCAGCAGGCCCTGCACATGGTTGAGGACCAGAGGGACAATATACAGAAATCCTTCGATGCCCTGAGCGCCTACACGGGAACCGCGCCGAAAGGCTGGCTGGGCCCCGGTCTTCACCAGACCCTGGATACACTCGATTACCTGGCTGAAGTGGGTTTCAAATTCGTCACTGACCTGCCCATGGATGAGCAGCCGGTGACGATGCAGACCTCTGCCGATCCAGTGGTGGCATTGCCCTACACCATGGAACTGAGTGACCTGCCGATGATGGTGGTTCACCAGCATGAATCCAGAGTCTGGCACGAGCGCGTGGTCGATCAATTCGACCGCCTGTACCAGGACGGTGCGGTGCAGCCCCGGGTCATGTCAATGAGCATTCACCCCTACATCATGGGGGTCCCCCACCGCATCAAGTACTTCGAATCGGCTTATGATTACATGCTGCAACACGACGAAGTATGGTTCACAACTGCCGAAGAAATCTACGACTGGTACATCGCCAGCCCCCCTGAGTAGGCCGGATATCACAGGCCCCGCGGGGGCTACCCTGCCAGTCAACTAAAAGCGCACTGGAGATCAAGACAGTTCCTGCAGCCGCGCGTAGTATTCTCGGCTACTACGAGATAGAACAGGGCAAAGACATGAGCAGTATAGCCAAAGACCAGATCTGGACCAGTGAGCTTAACAACCTGAATTCGGTGCAGGACGGCTTCGATCGCAGTAAAACCGTGCACTTCTACGACACGACATTGCGCGACGGCGAGCAGTCGGTGGGCGTTTGCTTTACCCCCGACGAAAAATTCGAAATCGCCTGCAAACTCGCCGAGCTAGGCATCAGCCGTATCGAGTCCGGCTTTCCCCGGGTTTCTCCTGAAGATACGCAGGCGGTAGAGCGCATCCTGGCCGCCGGCCTGGACTCAGAAATCTGGGGGTTCGCCCGTTGTGTGCAGGGCGACCTGGACGCCCATATCGAACTGGGTACCGAGTACGCACTGATCGAGATATCCACCAGCGACGTCAAAATGGAAGCCTACGGCTTCACTCGCGAAAAAGTGCTGGAGCGCGTTGCCGGTTCGGTGAGGCATGCCAAGGACAACGGCATCAAGCGCATCAATTTTTTTGCCGTGGATGCCACCCGCAGCGACCTCGACTTCCTGCGGCAGGTGTATACCACTGCCCTGGAAGCCGGTGCCGACGAAATCTCCGTGGTCGATACGATCGGCGCCTGCGCCCCTGAGGCGGTTGAGTACTTGATCGGCCTGGTGAGGTCCTGGGTCGGTGACGACGTACTCATTCACTGGCACGGCCACAATGATTTTGGCCTGGCCACTGCCTCGGCCATCGCGGCGGTCCGCGGCGGCGCCGACTTCATCCAGGGCACTATCAATGGCATGGGAGAGCGGGCCGGCAACGCGGACATCTGTGAAGTCGCCCTGGCCCTGCAATGCCTGTACAACGTCCCAGTCGCCCTTGACCTGAGCAAGGCGCGCGAGATTTCCCGTCTGGTACAACAGGCCGGCGGCTACACTGTAGACGGCTGGAAGCCGGTGGTGGGCGAGTACCTGTACACCCGGGAAAGTGGCGCGGTCGCCAATCAGTTTCATATTCCCGAAGCGATTGAGCCCTACTCCGCGGACATCGTCCGCGCCGAGCGCAGGATTGTGCTGGGAAAAAAGAGCGGCCTGTCCAGTATCACACTCAAGCTGGAAGAACTGGGCCTGAACGTCGCCGAAGATAAGCACGGCGACATTCTCAACGAGGTTAAAGTCACGGCGACCGCTGCGCAGCGCCTGATGAGCGACGAAGAGTTCCGCGCAGTAGTTGCACAATACCTATAAACAATTACACCTGAATTTATTTCAAGGAGAATCAAGATGAGCAAGGTAAACGTTGGTATCATATTCAAGTCCTACGAGCCCCTGTCGGCCATCCAGAAGTATGCCGCGCAAACCGAAGCGTCCGGCTACGGCGGTGGCTTCTGGATCGCAGAGGCCTACCACTGGTTCCGTTCCTACGGCCTGGAAGCCCGCGGTTGTTTCACTGCCCTGGCGGCGGCCACCATGGCTACCAAGAACATCACCATCGGCCTGGGCATTACCTCGCCCTATATGCGCCACCCCACCATCCAGGCTTCTGAGTGCGTCGGCATTGACGAGTTATCTGGCGGGCGTTTTGTAATGGGTATCGGCGTTGGTAAAGTCGGTATCGAATACCTCGAGTACGACATTGACGAAATGAAGCCGGTGCCGGTTCACCAGGAATCCATTGATATCATGCGCCATGTCTTCACCGGTGAGGAATTCAGCTACGAAGGCAAGTTCTTCAAGTCCAGCATGCCTGCCTACGATCGCGCGGGCGATGGCCTGCGCACCGAGATCCCCATCTACGTGGGTGCCACCGGACCCTTTATGCAGCGCCTGGCCGGTCGCTCCAGCGACGGCATGCTGCTGGCAGGCCTGACTTCTCCGAAGTTCGTCGAGTATGCAATCGACAATATGCGTAAGGGCGCTGACAAAGCCGGCCGTACCGTTCCCGCCAACTTCCCCGTGGGTGGCGTCATTCTTGCGGCCTGCAGCCATGATGGTACCAAGGCCAAGGAAGCCACGCGCAGCTACACCGGCACCTACATCGTCAACAAACTGCGCAACATCAAGAACGATGTCATCCTGGCTGGTTCAGGCCTGCCCGATTCCTCCTGGGATCCGTTCCGCAAAGCTATCGAAGAAGGTACTGCAGACGACGTTACCCACCTGGTTACTGACGAAATGCAGCGCAAGTTTACTGTTATCTCCGGAACCCCGGCCGAGTGCCTGGAAATCACTCAGGAACTGGTCGACGCCGGCCTCAATACACCGCTGCTGGAAGTAGTGGGCGAGACCGAGGAAGACAACCTTGAAACTGTTCGCCTGTTCGGCGAAGAGGTATTGCCCCACCTCAAGCCCGCTCCCGCGGCCATGGCCGAGGCGAGCTGATCATGGCAGAGAAGCTCACAATTGCAGTACTTGGGGGCACCGGTGATCTCGGTGGTGGTCTGGCCTGGCAGTTGGTGCAGGCCGGCTACCCGGTGATCATTGGCTCACGCGCCCAGGACAAGGCCCTGGTCTCGGCGACTGCCTTAAGCCAGCGCGCAGGCGGCAAAACGGTCCACGGCATGGCCAATCCGGACGCTGCAGCTGCAGCGGACCTGGTCATCCTGACGGTGCCTTTTGCAAGCCACAAACCAACCCTTCAGAGCATTCGCGCAGCGGTGCAGGGCAAGATCTTTGTCGATGCCACAGTGCCCCTGATGCCGCCCAAGGTGATGCGAGTACAAATGCCCAAGGCGGGCAGTGCGGCCCGCGAAGCGCAGGATTACCTGGGCGAAGAGGTTCGTGTAGTGTCGGCGTTCCAGAATGTCGCCGCCGATCACCTCAATGCCGATGAGGCACACCTGGATGATTGCGATGTACTGGTTGCCGGTAACGATCCCCAGGCCCGCGAAACCATCGTCCAGTTAGCCCAGGAAATGGGGATGCAGGCATGGCATGCGGGGCCCATAGACAACGCCGCCGTGGCGGAGTCACTGACCTCGGTATTGATCTTTATGAACAAGCGCTACAAGTTTCCCGGCGCCGGCATCAAGATCTCTGGCGGTCGCGCTGCCTAGGCCTGTTGGTCGAATGAATTTGACCCTACGGGTAGCCCTGTAGGGTGGAATTCATTCCGCCAATTGGTCTCATCGACCCTACGGGGTTTTTCGCAGTACCAGCCACATCCCTCCCCCTATCAGCAGCCCGCCAACAAGGTGATGCACAGCAATGGTCTCGCGCAAAAACAGCACGGCCATCACAGCGCCAAACAGCGGTAGCAGGTTCATATACACCGCTGCACGGTTGGGCCCGATCAGCTGGTTGCCGCGGGTCCACATCAACATGCCCAGCACAGATACCAGTAACGACAGGGTGACGACCACCAGCAGCGTATTCCAGGTGAAGGGCATGGTCTTGTACATCATGCTCTCGGCCAGGTAGAAAGGCAGCAGGGGCACAAGCCCGACTACGATCACCGCAAACAGGGATTGGGCGGGGGTGAATTCGCCGGGAATCCTGCGAATATTAATCGCGTAAGTGGCGAAGCCAAACATGGCCAGCAGTACGATAAGATCACCTCGATTAAAGCTGAGGCTACTCAGCACCTGCCAATCGGCACGCAGTATCATCTGGGCGACGCCGGCAAAGGCGATGACAATGCCGCACCATTGCCGGGCACTGAGTCGGTCCTGAAGAAATATCCAGCACAGCAGGGCGGTAATGGTCGGTTGTGTGGCGTTTATCAGGGAGGTATTGGTGGCACTGGTAAAATTAAGGCCCACCAGCACCAGGCTGGTGCTGCCTATCATCATAAGCCCCAGCAGGGTGAACAGTCGCCAGTGCTGACGATAGCGCGGTACAAGCTTACCCAACCCGGGCGCAACAAAGGGAAAAAGAATAGCGGCGCCAAAAACCCAGCGCCAGAAAGACAGGCCCAGTGGGGGTAACTCACCGTGCACCGCCCTGCCGATAACATGGTTACCGGCGTAGCACGCCATGGTGAGCGTCAACAGCAAAGCGGCTTGTTTTTCACCTCGTGAAATTGACATGCTCTTTGTTGTGAATTCCTTTTTATCCTATAAAAACAGGGTTTTTACTGGTTTTTAATTTGCGTATAGACTATTATTTCCGTTGTACTTTTTAAAAATTTCGCCTCTTTCCACACGACAAATTTAATCATAGCATCAGGCATAAACGTTTGCCTGTAAAGGAGGCCGACCTTGACTCAGGCTGCATTAATTTCACTTGAAAACCAGGGACCCCTGGAATCGGATTCACAGAGGGTGCTGGCCATCGGTGGCATTTTACTCGTCGCCAGCGGTATGTTGTTTGGCGAAGTCTTTGCCATGTTTGTCCTGCATCCCAATAATGCGCGCATAGGGGAAGCCATGTACGCCGCCGCCCAACTCATACCGGCTGGTGATGCAGAAGGTATTCTGGGGCATTTCATGGCTATTGGCGGGTTCCTGGAAAACCGCGGCACCAAGGTCGATACCCACTCGCATATTATCCATATGGGTTACATCGCCCTGTTGCTGGCCATGTTGCAACCGTGGGTGGCCCTGTCTGCTGCGACGAAAAAATTTACGGCGTGGCTGTTCGTCGCATCTGCCTCTCTCATGCCGGTAGCTATTTTTTCCATTCATTATGTGGGCCTTGCCTACAGCCCTTTCGAGCTTCTTGGCTGGGGCAACGTACTGGCGGACCTGTTCGGCGCCCTGTTGGCCGTGGCGGTGTTTTTTCAGTTGTGGGGCCTGTGGCGCTACGGGACGGGGCAGGCCGAACTGGAGCCGAGCCCGACTTATTTCAGCTCTGGTAACGGAGCGTCCCGAACGCTGCTGGTGGGCGGACTGCTGTTGCTGGTGGCGGGCTTTTTATACGGCGCCGGCTACGCCGCCTGGACGCAGACCAGTACAGTCAGTTCCGAGGTGGACATCCTCAAGGACATTGTGACTCACGCTGCTGGCGCACAACAGGCCTTACTGGACGCGGATTTTGGCGCCTTTGGCCAGCTCCAGATGTATCGCGCCATCAATGTCGCGGTTCATACACATATCAATGAGATGGGCATCCTGTTATTGCTCATGTCCTTTGTCCAGGCGTTTGTCAACTACCACGAGGTCACCCGCAAGCGCTGGGCCCAACTCGCGGTCCTGAGCGGCTTTGGCCTGCCCATCGGCATCCTGCTGGAAATCAATTTTGGCATTATCGGCAGCATTGTGGCTGACTTTTTCGGCTTCACTATGATCGTAAGCCTGACGGCCATGTTGTTCGGTTTATTGCGCTACACAGGTGCACGGGATGCACAAAAAGGAGAGAGATCATGACAGCCGCACAGCGTATATTGATTCTCACCGGTATCGCACTGATTGCCTGCACCATGGTCTTTGGTGTCGGCTATGCTCTGTTGGATGAGCACCAGACCCTGGTGGGCATGGGCACCCAGATGGCCACGGGATTCATGGCCGCTTCCAGTGGCGACATGGAATCGGCCTACGCCGCACTGGACGCCTATGGCGCACTCACCCAGGAATACCGCAACGAGGTGCACTCCCACGGGCATTGGGGCATGTTGTCGCTAATCCTGATTGTGTTGGGACTGGTGTTTGATCGCCTGGCACTCAGTTCGGGACAGGCTTTACTGGTGGCATGCCTTCTGGCTGTCAGCACCACGCTATTCCCACTGGGTGTAGTGCTCCAGATCGGCCCCGCTGCGGGCATCGGCAAGCTATTGGCCGTCGCCGGCGCCATGGGCATGGTTTTCGGCCTGCTTATGACCGTATACGGCTTGCTTAAATCCCCTTCGGGCTGATCCAGTGCGCCCAGTTGCGACCTTCCCCGCATGAGCCCGGTGCACTGCCAGTCATGTCATATTGAACCCTTAGTCAAGCCCGCCCGGCATTAGCTGAGTATAATTAGCCCATCAGCTGACAGAGCGCGACTCAAACAATGTGGTTAATTCATTATTTTGGTCAACTACCTCCCAGCCGCCTGGTTCTATGGAGTTATGTTACGTGGTGGGTGGTCATGGTCACGAACCACTTCCGTTCGGATCCGCGGCTGTGGGCCATGTCGATTGGCATTGGCCTGATTGTGGGCTTCGCCCTGATGTTAAGCACGGGGCCCATAACCCTGGAGCGGTTTCGCCACCGCTCCTGGGAGTCATTGCGCCTGTTTATCTGCCCGTTCATGGTTTCGAGCTTTTCCTCTTTAGTTACGGGCAAGAATTTTATCCTGGTGTTTTCCCCCTGGTGGACGGAAAACGCCTCCGCAGTCACCGGCATTGCGTTGTTTTTGCTGCTGACCCGAATGTTGAGCACTACAGTGCTTCGAGGTGAACAATGAGTAATGCAAAGACTAGGGCCGCCTTCAACTGGGAAGATCCTTTCCTGCTGGAACAACAACTGACCGAGGAGGAACGACTGGTCCGAGATACCGCACACAGCTATGCGCAGGAAAAACTGGCACCAAGGGTCAAGGAAGCCTACGCCAATGAGCACACCGATCCGGATATTTTCCGCGAGATGGGCGAACTGGGCCTGCTGGGACCGACCATTGAAGGCTACGGTTGCTCCGGCGTGGGTTATGTCAGCTACGGCCTGATTGCCCGGGAAGTGGAACGGGTCGATTCGGGCTACCGATCCATGATGAGCGTGCAGTCCAGCCTTGTCATGTATCCCATTTACGCCTACGGCGACGAGGCCCAGCGGGAAAAATACCTGCCAAAACTGGCCACCGGGGAATGGATAGGCTGCTTTGGCCTGACCGAACCCGATGCGGGATCAGACCCGGGCAGCATGAAAACCCGCGCCAGAACCGTTGACGGCGGATACAGCCTGTCCGGCGCCAAGATGTGGATCAGTAATTCGCCGGTCGCCGACGTATTCGTGGTCTGGGCGAAAAACGACGAGGGCAAGGTCCGCGGTTTCGTGCTGGAAAAAGGCATGAAAGGATTGAGTGCGCCCAAGATCGAAGGCAAGTTGTCCCTGCGTGCCAGCATCACCGGTGAGATTGTCATGGACGAGGTGTTCGTACCGGAGGAAAACCTGCTGCCCAACATAGAGGGCCTGAAAGGACCCATGGGCTGCCTGAACAACGCCCGCTTCGGTATCTCCTGGGGCGCCCTGGGCGCCGCAGAGGCCTGCTGGCACGCGGCGCGGCAGTACACTCTGGACCGCCAGCAGTTTGGCCGCCCGCTGGCGGCCAACCAGCTGATCCAGAAAAAGCTGGCGGACATGCAAACCGAGATCGGCCTGGCCCTGCAGGGTTGTCTGCAGGCCGGCCGGTTGAAAGACCGCGATGCCCTGGCGCCGGAGCTGATATCCATGCTCAAGCGCAACTCATGTGGCAAGGCGCTGGACATAGCCCGAATGGCGCGCGATATGCACGGGGGCAACGGTATTTCGGACGAATTTCCCGTATTCCGGCATATGTGCAACCTGGAGACGGTGAATACCTACGAGGGTACCCACGATGTACATGCGTTGATCCTGGGGCGCGCCCAGACGGACATTCAGGCCTTCAGCTGATATGTCGCCGGTCAGCAAAGCCTGGTTCGAGCGTTATGCTCTCAGCCATATCGGCTTGGAAATGCAGCCCGGCGTTGTCGACTCCGCTGACCAGGTATGCACACTCACCCTCAGATTTTCACCAGGCTACAAGGTCCAGTTCAAACTGCAGGGGGAACAGGCCCGGCTGGGTGAACATGTGTCCGGTATTTCTCCCGGTGGGGAGGTAGCCACCAGCCGCGACGTTTCAGCCGCCGAACTGGAAGATCAGCTCGATAAATTCTTCCAGGGGATAGAGAGTCGCCTGGACCGGATTCAACACGAGGAGAGAGTTCAAAGTATCACCTTCCTGGGTAATACCTTTGTGCTTAACAACAAGACCGTATTCGATGTGGTGGCAGATGAGGACGGTCGCCTGACTATCGAGATGCACAAGGGTGAAGAGCGACAATCCGCCATGCTGTTGGCCAGCTCCCTGCTGGATGGCCTCTATGACGGCTCTATCGTACTCAAAACCTTACACGGAGCCTGATAATGTCATACCTGCGCGAATACCCCGGTGCCAATATGCAGGATTTTCTCTATGGCACAAACTCGGAAACACCCTCATTATTCGTTGAAGTGGGGCGCTCGATTTTACGCAGCGAATCACAGCTGACCCATATGGAGCGCGAAATGATGGCGGCCTTCTGCCTCAGCCTCAACAACGCGCTGCAGCCGATCAACGCCGCCATTAGTATCATCACTGCCCTGCAAGCTCACAAAGGGGCGATGAACGGCGGCCTTTTCGCCATTCGTTGAGTGGTCAAGGACTCCAGTCGCCACATCGTATCGACCACGGTAACGACATTTGGCGGCTTTCTGCCACTGATACTGGCGGGCAGCCAGTTCTGGCCGCCCTTTGCGATGACCATCGCCGGGTGCGTTTTGTTGTCCACCATCATCTCCTTCTTCCTGGTGCCGCCGATGTTCCTTATTGCCGTCTGACTGGGTAGAAAACCTGCGGTTTATGAGATGTCGCATGACGAGACAAAAAAAGCTACATTGAGGAGTTAGCAAGTTGACCGCAGAAAACAATGAAATCCGGGAACAAGGTAAGCCTTATCACCACGGTAACCTCCGGGATACCCTTATCATCGCTGCCGCTGAACTGATTGAGGAAAACGCCTCCGTGGAATTCGCCATGATAGATGCCGCAAGGCTAGCCGGTGTGAGCAGCGCCGCGCCCTATCGACATTTCAAGGACAGGGACGCATTATTGGAGGCTGTCACGCAGGTAGCCTTCCTGGCATTGACGGAATCGATTCGCCAGGTAGCCGCTACCGTTGAGCCGGGCACTGAATCCGGGATTATCGCCCACGGGAAAAGGTATATTCAGTTTACCACCGACCACCCTGAGTTTTACGATCTGATGTGGGGCGACATGGGCCTGCGGGCAATTGAATCCCAGGACGACGGCTTAAAGAACTCAGGGTTCTTCCTGCTGGTTGACGCGGTGAGCGATTGGTGCCAAAACATGGGCCTGAGCAATTACAACGCGCTGGAGTTGGCGGTAAAACTATGGGCTATGGGTCACGGCCTGGCCTGCCTGGCGATGAACCAACAGCTGGATAAGTTCATGCCGGATACCGACGTGTACACCCTTCTAGAGACCAGCACACGCACCTTTCTGGAAGGTGTGAGACGGGGTGCCTGACACTACCATGTCATTACAGAGACAACTTACACAGGTGATCATGGCTATCAAAAAAATGTTACGCAATGGGGTCCCAGATTTTTTCCGTTATGGTCGGAAAAACCCTAGGACCCTAGTTTGAATTCTCGATTATACTGCTTACATTTCATAGGACATCTCCTCGTGGTCATTGTCCCCTCAATGTAATGTCCGCGAAACCCGGGATAGCTCAAACTGTCCCCGGAATAAAGCACCGTCTACTGCATCCAGTCGAACAACGCCGACGGCACCGCCGGAATTATGTAGAACCGCACACTCCAGTCACTAGCCACAACATCGTCGGGCTCGATTACCGTGTGCATGTACTCCAGCCCGATGCGTACCGGGACCTTGCCGAACTGGAAGGTTTTGTTGAGGCCAATGCCCAAGGGTACGGTCCACGTGTTGTCGTTGTCTTGTTCCCAGTTGGCGATGATATTGGGGCCGGCGCCGATAGACATGGTATCACTCAGGCTGTAGTAATAGATGGCCTGGATATTGGTCATGTTCACGTCATTGGCGTCGTCGTCACCCGCGTAATCCCAGTACTGCTGGACCAGACCTCCAAACTTCCACTTCTCGCCCATGTAAACGCCCAGTGCAGACGGGCCGGCAGTCCATTTGCCGGTACCCAGGATATCCTCCTGGGCGGTATCAAAGCCCAGATCAAAACCCAGGCCCCATAACAGTTTGGCGCCGCTGTCGAGCTTGATAGGTTCGTTGGGCGCAAACAGACCAACGTAGTAGGAATCACCCAGTTGGGATGTGCGTCCGTCGAACAACTCCACTGGCAGGGGAAAATCCGGCGGTGTTATGGGCTGGTCGCCGGG
>Ga0316191_10000596_pt1 | contig 23740 bp, 18 predicted proteins | sample Eddworburr2cm_MG_FD_204928 | JGI IMG/M metagenome (GOLD analysis project Ga0316191, IMG submission 204928) | Coastal sediment microbial communities from Maine, United States - Eddy worm burrow 2 cm | ecosystem: Environmental > Aquatic > Marine > Coastal > Sediment | place: USA: Maine... | reverse complement strand
TCCGATGCTCCCGGGCTCATCCTGGCGACAGTGGTCGAGTCTCGATGCCACAGGCTGGGCTGCATTGCTCTATCTGGCGATCCCCTGCACGGTCATGGGCTTCGCGGTGTGGACGTGGCTGCTTCGACATCTACCGGCGTCCACCGTAGGCTTCACGGTGTTTCTCAACCCACCGCTGACGACAACGTCGAAGTACATCTTGGCCGCGCTGGTCCCGACGACCTTCGCGTTCACGATCGTGGTGCAGGAGTGGTTGGGAGGCGCCTTGACGCTCGTCGGGATGGGGATCGCCGTCTACAACCCGCCGCGGCGTCGTCCCCGCTGAGCTCGCGTTTTCTACCAGTTGCGAGGAAAGTCCGAGAATTCGACCAGGTTCTCCATCTCGTGCCACAGATCCTCGAGGTTACAGCGCATGACGATCATGTCCTGGAGATTGCCCTCGCGGTCGCGGACGTGTTGCGGGATGAGAAACTCGTCGTGGAATCCGAGCTTGCGGAAAATGCAGAGTGCCGCCTCCTGGGGAGCCAGCATCCGAACCATGATTCGCTCGACGCGGTTCTGTGCTGCCAGCAAGAACAGCTCGCGGGCCAGCTGGCGACCCAAGCCGAGCCGCTGGAAGGGACGTGCAACGATGAGCCGGATCTCGGCAACGTCGTCGCCCCAGCCATGTCCCTCGAGATCGAGAGAGCCATCGGCCACGATCTCCTTATCGGACAGAGCCACCAGCCTGCGCACGCGGCCGCCCTTCATGATCTCGATGCGGCGCTCGACGACGTCTCGCCGGGTGACGTCCCTGCGCAGGTACTTGCGATCGTCGGCCGGCAGTCCGGCAAAGAAATCGTACGACCGGTCGACATCGGCGGCCTTCATGTCGCGAATCAGGACCACCTTGTCGTCCTTGAGCGTGACTTGCTTGTTCATGATCGATGGTGTCATGGTTTCTTGCATGCGCGACCTCCTGGGGCTGGGCGCCGGCGGCGCACGGGATCGGACTGGAGACGGGCGTGCGTGGGGCGCTGGTGAGTCCGCCTGATACTCCTTTACCCCGCGAGGAACACCGCCGTCAACGATCGCGCCCCCAACAAAAATCCCCGGAATAGTCCGGTTGACGCGGACGATTCATGAGGGTCAGCGCTGAAATCATGGAGATGCCGTCAGATCAAGGCTTGTCGGGGGTTGGCTCCCTTGGGTCGCCGACCGGGAAAGAACCTCGCTGCGCTCGGGCTTCTTGCCTGCTCGCCCGCGGCTCGCCTGTCGCCGGTTGTCGGCCACGGGCGCACTTGAACCGCACCGCCAGATCGATACCCCGTTTCGGACAGTCGGGGCGATCAGCTCATTGTCAGGCCGACCAGCGGGTACCGGTAGTAGATGCCGTCCGAGGCCTTGACTGCGCCGACGATGGGCAGCACGATCGCCACCAGGCCCAGGCCGAACCAACCGATGATGGCGATGGGGATCAGGATCACCGTGATGAACGGAATGATGAGCGCAATGCCGAGGATCCAGACGATCACGTTCAGCAACAGGGCCTGCTTGGCGATGGTCGAGATCGTTCGTGAGTCGCTCTTGACGATCCAGATGATGATCGGAACGAGGAGGCCACCAAGGGGGATGATGTAGCCCGCGAGGCCCGACAGGTGCGCCACGGCGGCGAGCCCTCGTTCCTCCGGTACGATGATCGTGGTCTGCTGATCGTTCATTCTGGTTAACTCCGCTCCCGCAGCGGCCGCGAATGCCGGCGGGGATGGATGAGTACACGCGGCGTTGCGCGCTATTCGCGAGCTTCACCGCCGTCCAGCCCGCGGGTCCAGATCAGCGCCGCCGCGACGATCAGCACCGTGGCCACGATCGATCCTACCCGAGCCCCCGAGTAGCCCCCCGCCAGTCCTTCCTGCAGCACCCCCGGCACGCCGATCCCGGCCGAAGCCAGCGGGATCAGTGACGGGGCATGGCGCAGGACGAATACGTAGGCCGCCCACAGCACCACCGCGGTCTCGACCCCGAAGACGATCCACTCGGTCAGATCCCCGGAACCGGTTCCGCCGAGGACGAGCCCGATGACCAGGAACAGGATGGAGAACCCTGTCTGTCGCCTCGTCCAACCCGCCGTCATGCGGTCGACGGTCGCAAAGACCAGGACGGCGAGACCGGTTCGCAGGATGAAGCTCGAAACCGGCTGCAGGAAAGCCGTCAGCAGAGGTACGAAGTTCGCCACCGGGCCGAACTCGGCCCACCGCGGGACGTCCTGCGGCAATACGGCAGCCGTCAGCGTCCCGAGCCCCGCTGCCGCGAGCCCGAGCCCGAATCCGGCCGCGAGATCGGCGAAGCCCGCTCTTCCCCGTGCCGTCGGAAGCCATTCGTGGGCCAGACCGACGTTCAGGCCGATCACCACCGCCAACAATCCCATACCGATGATGCCGAATCCGAAAGCGAGACCGGCCTGGAGCATGTATGGCTGAGCGGTGGAAAAAGCCGCCTCCATGCTCGGCCAGCCGTTCATGAGATTCAGGACCCCGAGCGCGAACATCGCGGCGCCGGCGATGAGAAACGGTCGCACGGAAAACCGGCGGCGGCTCCAGAAGACGACGCCACCGATCGCACCGGCTCCGAACAGTGCCGCGATCCCGACGCCGGAGACGATGCCGAGCACGCGCAGGACCGTCTGCCGATTTCGATCCTCGCGTTCCCACTCCTCCGGCACGTGGACGTAGCGACGGGTGTCGACCACCTCATCGCCGGAGATCACCACGGCGATTCGCGCCTCGCCTTCCTCGAGCGAATACGCCGCGGGATCCCGGAACTCGAACGTCCAGTCGGTTCGCTCGGGGAGCTTCGAGGGTTTCGCGGAGACGTCCTCGAGGTCGGCCTCGCCGAGATCGTAGAGATCGTTGACGACCCCGAGCGCGATGGCACGGGCCTGGTCCTCGTCGAGCGTCGCCCCCGGCGCTGCCTCCGGAAGTGTATGGCGAACTCGAAACACACCACCCTCGCCATCGACCCCGACCGTGTACTCCTCTGCACGATCGGCGACGTCTCCCTCGAAGCGACCGTAGCGCACGCTCCAGCGTGGTGGGGGCAAGTACTCGCCGAGTAGCCCGCGATACTCGTCGGGACCGCCTTCGGTCCAAACGAACCGGTCGTCGGGACCGGCTCCACCGGTGACGGTGCTCATCTCCCGCCAGGCACCCTCGGGAACGAACCCTCTCTCCTCCAGGGCCTCGCGCGCAGCAGCTCGCGCCTCACCGCGGCCGATCTCGATGGGAGGGGCTTCGCCCGTGAAGCGCCCCATGACGATCCACGCTGCAAGCCCGGCGACGCCAAGAGCGATGACCGCGACTCGTGTCGCGGCTCCCAGCCCTGCGACGCGCTGCGGTGAGGGCTCGTGGGCCGGAATCGCTCGCTCCTCCGGGGGTGCCCAGGCTCCGTTCAAGTATCGAGAGGCAACCCCACCCCACGAACCGCGCCGCGCCCGGGCCGCCAGAACCACGCCCAGCGGGACCAGACACAACACGACCACGGCCGATCGGTCCGTCCAGATTCCGGGAGCCGTGGAGGTGAATAACGGTAGCGAGATCCACACGACATCGATGGCGTAGTGCAGCACGATTCCGGCCAGGAGGCCGAACCGCATGTAGATCAGGCCGAAGCCGATCGACGGGATGATCAGCTCGACGACCCGAGCGTAGGACGGCTGCGTGGGATAGGCCGCGTGACCGGCCCCGAAGATCAGAGCCTGGACGATGAACGCGCCGATGATCCAGTAACGCCGCCCTCCGAACCGCTGCCCGATCAGTGCGGCTCCGGCGATCGGGACCGCGCGGAAGAGGCACTCCTCGAGGAAACCGGCCTGGAACGAGATCGCGATCGATTCCAGCCAGGGGAAGTACGTTGCCAGGATGTCCGGGTCGATCTGGGCGCTCGACGGAGTCCACCACCCGAGCTTCTCGTGGGCGAAGAAGTACAGCGAGACATCGTAGGCCATGAACAGGGTGACCCCCAGAAAGCCTCCGACGGTCATGCCCAGAACGGTTCGCGTGCCTGCAACGTCCTTCGACCACAGCTTCCACAACTGGATCTGATCGGGGAAGGCCATTCGCGTGAGGCCTTCTGCAGCCATGAACGCCAGCGCCAGGATGGCGCCGAGACCGAGAAACTGGAGCACGATCATCACGATCTGCTGCATCGCGTGGTTGCCGGCGGAAAGCGCGGTGTCGTAGCCCATCCACGCCAGCGGCCAGCGATTGACGGCCACCATGGCTTGCAAGAAGGAGACCAGCAGGCCCCACAACAACGCCTGCTTCCACAGCACCGCTCGCTTTCGAAGAAGGATGAACAGACCGATCCCGATACCGCCAACGCCGTACAGCAGGATCATGGCGATGGAGCCGCCCGCACCGATGCCTTCGTTGGCCGAGCGCATCTCCTCGTAGCGCCGGGTGAACGCCTCGGGGATCTTGACGAAGTGGGTCAGCTCCGTGAAACGTTCGCCGCTGACGACGAGTCGCAATCGGTAACGACCCTCGCCGATCCGGATGTCGGGACGCTCGTAGACGAAGGTGTGGTCGACCCGCCCGCCGGGTCGGAGCTCCTCGGAGGCCTCGACCCTCTCGTACTCGTCCAGATCGACCCTCCACGGCGACGCGACCGAGGCTTCGGCGATTACCCGGGCGGCCTCGGAATCCAGGACCGCTCCCGGCTCGTCCTCCGGCATCCTCTCGCGAAACCCGTAGGGGCGGCCGGCGGGATCGAACCGGATGACGACCTCGTTGGTTTCTCCCTCTTTGAAGTGGCGCACATTCCAGTGATAGGCCTCGTAGAGACCGTCCTGCATCATCGCCGTGAACGCCTCGGTCCCCCCGCCCTCGAGCTCGACGAAGGCCTGCACGGCGTCGTCGAGAGAAAACGACGCGGCCTGGCGATAGCCCTCGGGCCCCCATGCGTGGTCCTCGGCGAGCGAGCGCGCCTCGGAGAGTGCCGTCTCGCGGTCCATGCGCAGGTCGAGATTCACGATGGGAAAGGCCTGGGGGAACATCTTGAAGGAGAAAAACGAACAGGCGGCGGCCACCGCAGCGAAGACAATCCAGAAGACCGGCTTGCGGAACATCGTGGGTCCTCCTCTCGCGCGCGGATCTCGACCCTGTCCCGACGCTACATCAACTCACGTCTCCCGGGAAGCGCAGGGTTCACTCACTCAAAAAAAAGCCCCGGCCGGAGCCGGGGCGTCGGGGGATGCCTCATATGGGGCAGAAAAGGAGAGTGTCCCCTATTCGGTGGGCAGAGCGTGCCCTCTTTTGCACAGGTCCGACTCGACGCCCGCCACCGGCGCGGCGGTGATCGACATGAACTTCGTGCTTCCGTCGCCGATCCTGAGCGTCGCTCCCCAGCCTTCGCGACGCTCGCCCGCTTCGAGGGGTCGTCTGAGGCTTCCTGCCTTGGCAAACAGCTCGGGGCTCAGGATTTCCTCGACCGGTTTTCCGAGGATCGAGCTCGCGGCGCCCTTCGCTACCAGGGAGTCGAGACCGCTCGACGCGTGGACGACCGTGAAGTCCTGGTCCAGGCAGATCAGCGCCCGCCCGAGACACTCGAAAAGGGCGCTCACGGTTTGGACGAACTCTCCTGACAGGGGCGGGAGAGGAGGCAGTTGTGGTTTCGACTCGTCCATCGGTCCCTCCTGGCCTTCCTCAGATCATAGCCGGATGGACGATTCGTTGCACGGAGCTGACAAAATGTTCCGATTCTGGAACGTCAGGTTTCAATCGTCGTGTTCGAACGGCGAGACTTATTCTTCCGAGGGTGTCGGAAGCTCGCGCCCCACGGGGTAGAGGTTCCAGCGATCGTCGAAGTACGGCGTGCGCTCGTAGAACCACTGCAATCGATCCCGAGGGCTGGCCGCGAAGTCGGGATCTTCGAGGAGCCTACCGCGAAACTCCGCTTCCAGATCGGGGTCGGCCTCCAGCATGGCCCGGGCCGTGGGCTCCATGATGTAGGCCTCGACATACTCGGTGCGCTGCATCACTTCCAGGAAGAACCCCCACTGGAAAAACGAGTCGGGGGATGCCGGTTCGAGAAGCAGCACCGCGAGCACTCCGAGTGGCTGGTCGAGAGGGATCCTGGCCGAGCCCGGCGGAAAGGTCTCGACGCGACGCTCGGGAATGGCACGGGCCGAGGCCCGAATGTGCCCCTCGAAAGGCTTCGTCTCCAGCTCCGCGTCGGCCAGGCGGTACATCTCGACCTCGACACGGCGCGGCTCGCTGATGCGCTCCATCTGGAGGCCGTGGATCGCGAGGCGCTCGATGACCTCATGCCATGCAGGCGGCACCCAGTACGCGACCGGTGGCTCGACGGTTTCCTGAGGCTCGGTGTAGGCGTACCACGGCACGCTCACGGTCACGGGTTTGCCGGTGTACTCGACACGTTTCCCGCCCGAGATCGGCGACGGCTCGAGTCGTTGCTCGACAGCGAGAAGCTCCCGTTCCACGGGCGACACCCCCTCGGGAACACGCCAGGCCAGGGGCACCGTCTCGGGTCGACGGGCACGATCGGTCCGGACGGCCTCGCGCAGCTCCGCGGAATGCTCGCCCACCGTCTCGATCACGCTGGCGAGAAAGAGATAAGTCCCGAGCACCCGGCGGTCGAACGGCTTCAAAGAGTGATTCTCGACCAGCACGGTGGGAAGATGTCGTGCGTCTCCCCAGCCGTTCGAGAACCGGATCGAGGCGGTCCACTCGACGACGCCGCGAGCGAGGTCCCGGGAATCCACCGGGAAGACGAGAGGCCCGGGGACGTGCCCGTGCGCCTCGAGGACGCGCGACGCCGCCGGGTCGAGTCGTGTGGCGAGCCACCGCGCGGTCGAGGGCGAGTGGGCGTGGGGTCCGTTGTATCCCCACGTGATGTCGTACTGCCAATCGATGCCGTCGGTGACGTGCACATCGACGTAGAGATCGGGCTCCCAAACGTCGATGGCCTGCGCCAGCGCACGAATCTCGGGGGTGTCGAGCTTGGCGTAGTCGCGGTTGAGATTCTGATTGCGAGCATTCGTACGCCAGCCCATCTCCACGGGACCGCGCTGGTTGATGCGGCCGTGGCCCGAGAACCGCTCGTGGGCGTCGACGCTCAGAATCGGAACGAAGAGCAAGCTGGCCTTGTCGAGTAGCTCGCCCCGGGTGCCCCGCACGGTCATGTCGCGGAGCAGCATCATGCCGGCATCCTTGCCGTCGATCTCGCCCGAGTGGATCCCCCCGTGGACGAGGATGACGGGCTTTCCCGACGCGCGAAGCTCCTCCGGAGTCGAGGCTCCGTTCGACGAGGCCATCACCATGACGATCTCGCGACCCTCGTGGCTGAGTCCGATGGAGACCCTCTCGAGCTCGGGCGCCGCCGCAACGAGACGGTCGAGCCACGCCACCGTTTCGTCGTAGCGTGGGGTCTCGACGAGCCCGCTCTTCTCGAAGGGTGTGGCCCAGGGATCGTCGGCGGCGACGGCGAGATCGCGACTGCTTCCGTTCCACGGGAGGAGCGGGGGCAGCACCGCGTCGATGCCGTCCTCCGCCGCGGGCTCCTCGCCCCAGACGGCTCCGGAGAGGAACAGCGCGGACAAGACGACTGCCGCAAGACGCAAGATCATGGAAAGACACCTCCGATACCCATCTGCAGGCTGTTCGAGAATCCGATCAGCGAGTCCGTGCTGCCATCGAAGCCGAAACCGTGCTGGAAGAAGACCAGCGTGTTCTTCCACTCCATCGAGAACCGCACGAAGAACCCGAGTCGGGAATCGGACTCGGCAAGCGAAGTCGGGAGAAGAGGTTCCGCCTTGGCCCACTCCCACACGACCCCGCCGTTCACGTTGAACCTGTGGTCTCGAGTCGCGCTCCGGATCGTGCGGTAGCCGATGCTGCCGGTCAGCTGCGCCAGATCAAACAGGGTGACCGGGTTGCCGTTGCGGAGATGAAGGTCGTCCTGGCTGAATCCGAAGCCCCCCGTGACGCCGGTGGTCAGGTTTCGACCGACCGCGAAGGTGGCTCCCCCGCCGATGCTCCACGGTGTCGTCGCGCTGATCGGAAGGCCGGTGGCATCACTCACGCGCGATTCGACCTCGTCCGTGTCAACGCCCAGGCTCCCGAACGCGAGGTAGATCTCACCACGCACGGGCCGGTTGTACTCCAGGAATGCTGCCTGATAGCCGGCCACCGTGCCGGCGGCTTCCTCCAGAAGCAACGGGGCATCGCTGGTGAGCTCGGCCGCCTCTTCGAGCTTTCGTTCGGCGGCGCCGAACCGGGCCGCCGCCGCGAGCTCTTCTGCCTCGCGCAACAGTGCGGCACGCTCGATCCGGAGCTCCTGGATCCAGAACCTCAGCTCCCGGGCGCGGGGATCGTCGCGATCCGCCTTGAGAGCCTCGGCGAGATAGCGATCGGCCGCGTCAACGTGGCCGGTTTCGATCAGCGCTTCGGCCCGGCCCGTCATCGCCTCGACGAACTCCGGGCCCTTCACCACGGCGTCCCCCCATTCGAGGAGCCAGACGTAGAAGGGTCGAGTCCGGTCGTCGAGCGGCGAGTGGTAGGCGGCCTGCTCCAGCGCTTCGCCCACCACGTGCATGTCGAGCTCAATTAGCGCCCTCGAGGCTTCCTCGTACCAGCCGTCGTCGATCATCCGCTCCAGACTCGAAAACGCCGTCCGTAGCGCCTCGACGGTTTGCGCACGCTGCTCCCGAATCGCCGTTCTCGCTCTCGCGAAGACGTCCGCATCGATGCAGAACTCGATCTCCTTCTCGCTCTTGTCACCGGTGGCCACCCAGACGCCGTCGGCCAGCAGCTCGCCCAGGCGGTAGGTGTTGCGCAACAACTCGTAGGTTGGGTCCGCGTCCGTCGAGGCCCTGGGGTTTTCGGGAAAGGACTCGGCCCACAGCCGCCGCGCCAGCTTGTCGAACGCTTCGTGTTTGGCCTCTTCTTCCCGTGTGCGGCGCTCGCCCCTGTCCAGCTTGAACGAGTACGCCTGGACCCCGGCGCATACCTCGTTGCGAGCCTCGAGGGCAAGGACCTGCGGCGACAGATGAGCGCCCACCAGCACGAAGACCAGCGCACCGATTCCAATACGCCGCGACAACTCCAACACCGCATGTGAAATCGTTGACGACCCGCCTATCTTGCCGCGGACCGATCGCGCCACCGCGACCTCGGCGAGCAGCGGTCGAGAGGTGTGGGCAAGAAACAGGTGCGGAGGGATGCGGAGATCAGCCACTTACGGTTTGTAGCCCCACTTCTCCTTGTTCTTTTCGACTTCCTCGACCGTCGGCTTGGACTTTTCTTCGTGGGGGCTGACCTCGAAGTCGTCCATGTGCTCCATGATCTTGTAGTTGAGGGGAATGTCTTCATTGAATACATCGGGCACCTGGGATTCTTCGAAGATGGCCTGCCACGGGCAGGCCGGCTCGCACGCGCCGCAATCGATACACTCGTCGGGGTGAATGAAGAGCATGTTGGGGAAACTGTCGTGGTCATCTCCGGTATAGCGATAGATGCAATCGACGGGACACACGGAAACACAATCGGTGTCGATGCAGTCCTGGCAGAGCTTGGTAATGATCCAGGTCATTCGGTCTCCTCCTCGACAACGAATATCAGCCGTAGAACAGTCTCTATGCTACCGAAATCGGAGCGCGAAGCAAACCCGAGATCGGGAGAAACCCAATGGCTGTGGTGTTTTCGAGCGTGACGATGCCATTCGGGGATCCGTAGACGTCCCCGTGACGTTGGGATCCTCCTCGTGTGGAATCAGGGTCCGCCACACCCGGGCGGGTCTGTCGCTGAAGACGGTGTCGGCGTCGGCGGGGACAATGTACCAATCGCCCCGGGCGACCTCGGCGTCCAGCTGGCGCGGCGCCCAACCGGAGTAACCTGCGTAGACGCGAAAGTCCAGCTTGCGTTCCTCGTCGCCGACGACGCTCTCGAGCAGCTCGCGGCTGTGGCTCACCCAGACCTCGTCGATCACCCGAACGCTGTCTCCCGGCTTCTCGGCGGATCTGACGATCAACACGAGTCCTCCCGGCGACACGGGCCCCCCCAGGAAGACGCTGCGGTCATTGGCCTCCGGAGGCTCGAGCTCCGGCAGGGCGTCGGAGAGGCTCAGTTCGGTTTCCCGGTTGATCACCACTCCCATGGCACCGTCGGAATCGTAGTCGACGAGGAGCACGACCGTTCGAGCAAAGCTCGGGTCCATCAGATCTCGGGTGGCGACCAGGAATGTCCCCGGGGCCAGGGCGACACCGGACCCCACGGGTACCGCGGGGATGTCCATCGTCGTCACCGCCGGAGGCGACGGCGTCAGGCCCAGCGCGAAGGCTACCAGGATCAACTGTGTGGCGATCATTCCGATACCCTCCCCCTTGCGGTCGCCCTACCGGCTCCATCCTCCACCGCGCGGGGATTCTGCGCAACCCGTCCCCCGCGCCGAACGAGACCGCAAAGTCGGGATCATGTGACCCGGGTATCGACTCGGTCGTCGGCAGGATCAGGCCCGATCTGGGACAGCACCACGCCGGCGAGCATCAGTCCGCAGCCCACCATCGCCCGCGGGACCAGCGTCTCGTTGAGGATCAGCCACCCCCCCAACGCCGCGAAGACGGCCTCGAGGCTCAGGAGGATCGCCGCTGTCGTGGGCGGGGCATCTCGCTGCGCGACGACCTGGAGGGTGTAGCCGAGGCCCACCGACAGCAACCCGCCGTACAGGATGGGGATGCCGGCGGCGCGGATCGCCTGAACCGTGAACGACTCCGTGAGGAATGCGACGCCGAGGCTCAGCACCGAGCACGTCCCGAACTGGATCAGGGCAAGGAGGATGACGTCGTATCTCTTCGACCACCCCGCGATAATCAGAACGTGGGTCGCCCAGAAGAACGCGCTGGCAAGCACCAGCGCGTCCCCGAGAGAGATCCGGAAGCCCTCGCGCACGGACAGCAGGTAGAGACCCACCGCGGCGAGCAGCGCTCCGACCCACGCGCCTCGCCCGACGCGGTGCCGCCAGATCGTGGCGAGGAGTGGCACCAACACCACGTACAACCCGGTGATGAAGCCCGCTTTCCCCGCCGTGGTGTAGACGATTCCGATCTGCTGGAGGGAAGCACCGAGGAAGAGAACGCCGCCCGCGGCCAGGCCGACCACGAGGATCCCCTTCCCTCCGGCCGCTCCTGCGCGATGTCGCCGAACCCACGCGAACGGCACCAGGACCAGGCAGCCCAGCGCGAATCGGATGCCGTTGAAGATGAACGGTCCGACGTATTCCATGCCCATCCGCTGCGCGACGAAGGCGAATCCCCAGACCGCCGCCGTGAGCAGGAGGAGCAGATCGGCTCTTAGAGTGCGAAGCTTCAAGCGGGGACAGTTTACTCCAGGACTGCCGTGGAAGGGTTGGTGAGGCTCCAGCTGTACCAGAAGGTATCGAACCCTTCCAGCCGTCGCATTTTCTCGGTACCCGCGCCGACAAACTCACCCGCGGTTGCATCGAAGGTGGCGCCATCGACGGTGTGCCACTCGCCGTCCTTGTCCTCGAGGGAACCGCCGGTGACGAACGCCACCGACGACTCGAAGATCGCCGCGCCCTGAGCCCGGTACAGGAATACCGTGTTGTCTTCGAGCTTGAAGACCGCACCGCCCTCGAAGGCGGAGTACGGGGCGGCGTACGGAACGTCGCCAAACCTGAATGCGTAGACCGGCGCCTTCGTCGGAAGGCGATCGTCCTCGGCCTCGATGCCGCGAAACCCGTCCTCCGATTCGAAGTACTTCTCGTAGGGGTTCACCGGCGGGTGCTCGATGCCGTCGACCGACAGGACGACGGTGTCGGGATGCGCCGCGAGCCAGTCCTTCCACCGGGTCTTCACGCTTACAGGTAGCTCTTCGAGCTTCCTGCCCTTCAGCTCGCCCGCCACGGCGTCCCCGGACATGATCGACCAGTAGGTGTCGGTCTCCTTGTCCTGCATGACCAGCGCGGCGTACATCAACCCGCCCGAGGCTTCGAATTGCAGCTCATCGCTTCCGTATTCGCGGCCGTAGACCACGGCCGTGTTGGCGAGCGGTCACCACACCGCCGCGACGGGCGTCTCCCCGAAGCGGTCGTTGATGATCTCGTGGTGGTTGAGGAGGTTCAGGCTGTAAGCCTTGGCCTCGCCGTCGATTTCCACGCCGAGGACCCAGGCGTCGTCCGAGATCTCGGCCTCGGACGCGGAGACGAATGAAGGATGGTCCACCGAGGCGATGCGCCCGCGAGGAAGGAGCTCTCGAAAGTCGTCGGGCAGCTCCGCGTCGGGGCCATCGGCGAACAGATTTGGCGCCAGCAGGAAGACCGCGGCTACGAGCGCGCCGGCGAGTCGAAGATGTCGGTCCATGAGCTCTCCTTTCGGGGAGTCGACGATTCGAAGACTGATAATCCGTGCGGCGCCGGCGGTTATTCCCGGTCCGGCGCGCTCAGGATGTCTCGAACCTTGGCCAGGAGATCGGCGGGACGGTAAGGCTTCTGAACAAACCCGTCCGGGGCGGGACTTTTGAATCGGCTGGTGACCTCCTGCTCGTCGTAACCGCTCGACAAGAGAACGCGAATGTCGTCACGAATACCCCGTAGCCTGCGGAGAGACTCCTCTCCTCCGAGGCCCGGCATGGTCATATCGAGCAGCACCAGGGAAATCTCGTCCTCGTTCTTGACGAACGCCCGGACGCCGTCGGCCCCGTTGGACGCGGTCAGCACCTGGTAGCCGGCCTGCTCGAGGGTTTGCTGTGCCACGTCGCGGACGATCTCTTCGTCGTCGACCACCAGTACCGTGCCAGACCCGCGCAACATTTCGCGCTTCGGGACCGCGCGGGGGCGCTTGACCTGGTGCGACTCGGAGCAAGGGAACAGCGCCCGGATCGTCGTGCCTTCGCCGGGATGACTGTGAACGTCGATGCCGCCTTCGTGGCCCCGAACGATTCCCAGGACCGCCGCGAGGCCGAGGCCTCGACCGGTGAACTTGGTCGTGAAGAACGGATCGAACATCTTGCCCACGGTCTCGTCGTCCATCCCGCAACCGGCGTCGGTGACCTCGAGGCAAACGTACCGCCCCGGAGGCACGGTCGCGACCACGGGACCCTCGAGCTCCTGATCGAGGCGCATGACCCGCGTGCTGACGGTGATCGTGCCCGCGTCGCCTTCCATGGCCTCGGAGGCGTTCGTCACGAGGTTCATCAGCACCTGCCGAAGCTGGGCGGCGTCTGCCTCGACCATGGGAAGCTCCGGCGCGAGCTCGTAGCAGAGAAGCCCTTTCCTCGGGACCGCGACTTCCAGGAGATCGGCGAGGTCCTGGACGAGCTCCGAGAGATCCAGGGGCTGCACCTCGAACCTTCCCCGCCCGGAATAGGCGAGCAGCTGCTTGCACAACTCTGCGGCACGGTCGGCTGCCTTCTCCAGGTTCTCGATATCGGCCCGCGCCGGCGACTTCTCTTCCAGCCTTGACAGCGCCTGGCTGGCGTTGCCGAGGATCCCGACCAGCAGGTTGTTGAAGTCGTGAGCGATGCCCCCGGCCATGAGGCCGAGGCTCTCGAGTTTCTGTGCGTGACGGATCTGGTCCTCGAGATGCCGTCGTTCCTCCTCCGCGATCTTCTGGTCGGTGATGTTTTCGCAAACGATCAGCACGATGGGCTTGCCGTCGGCGCCAATCACGGTGCGAGCGCGCTCCCGCACCCACAGCACGCTCCCGTCCCGGTGGATCTTCCGGAACTCCCAGCTGGCGACGCTGGAGCTGCTGGCGAGACATACGGCCAGCTGCCGTTTCACCGCTTCCTTGTCGTCCTCGTGGAAGACCAGGAGCACATCTTTTCCGACCAGATCCTCTGGCCGGTAGCCGAGCTGCTCGGCCCCGAAGTTGTTCACGGACAGCACGACGCCGTTCGCATCGACAGTGAAGTACATCGAGGGATTGTCTTCGTACAAGACCCGGAAGCGTTCTTCGCTTTCCCTCAGCTTGGCCTCGGCCTGTTCCCACCGTCCGATGTCCCGGACCACGCTCAAGATGGCGGGCCGGCCCTGAAACTCGATTCGCCGCGAGAGCACTTCGATGGGTCTCTCGGTTCCGTCCTTGCGACGAAGCCGATAGCGTGAGGGATGCGCGGAAGCCCCTTCCTGGACCTCGCGAATTCGGTTCGTGGCGCGATCGCGGTCTTCGCGGATGATGAAGTCGGAGACCGGGCGACCGATGGCCTCCTCGGTTTTGTACCCGGTCATCTCCTCAAGCTCACGATGAGCGTAGTGGAGCTTGCCGTCGACGACCAGAAAAACGCCGTCGAGATAGTGCTCGACGAGCTCGCGGAGATCGACGGGCCGCGACGCGCGCCCACTTTCGGCGGCGTCCTGGGCGACGGGCTCCGCCCCTGATTCCTTCGACATCTCGTCCATGGTGCCCCCTACCGGTGTGATCATCAAACCACCTGCAGGGAACACCGTCAAGGGTGCCGGCCCGGTGCGGCCGGGCGGCGGCAAATGGATGTGAGAGGTCAGTCGCGTTGCGATTCGGACGTGGTGCCATCGGGAATCGGCGAGGTCTCGGACGCGCCGTCCGAGACGTAGGCCGCCAGCAGCACCTGAAACAGGAGTCCCAGGAGGACCGCCTTCGAGAAACCGCTCGCGTCGACGGAGTGGACCGGCTCGAAGAGGCGATCGAGCAACACCCGGCGTTCGGCCCCCGACAGCTGGGGGTTCCGTTGCTCCGTCCAATGCCACATCTCACCGTAGAGGTACCAGGCGGCGTCCCGGTAGACCGCCGACAGCTCTCCTTCCCATGCCTTGACGTGCTGCCTCGTGGCGGCGACCATCAACCCTTCGCTCAGCAATCCTGTCAGGAAGCGTAGAGCCAGGTCCTCGGGCCCGTCGTGCTCGAGCAAGTGCTCGACAACCACACCCCCGACCGCGCTGATGTCGAGCTTCGAGGCCAGCTCGCTGTATTCTCGAGACGTGGTGCCGGTCACCAGTCGATCCAGATATCGGTGGAACTCCTCGACGACGGTCCACGATCTGCAGTCGCTCGGGTAGGCCGCGGCCAGCATTTCAGCTCGCAGCTTTCGGAGGTCGGCCGTTGTCGGCGCGGAGAGCACGCGCTCCAGCGGCTCGCGTATCGACATCGAGAGCGTCTCCGAGCATGCAGGTCCGTGCCGGAGGAGTCTATCACGGCACCTGGAGCCGATCCGAGTGCTCCCTTGGGTCCAGGGAATACTCGGACAGGCTGCTAGCCTACGGCCAGTACCAGAAGGGTGGCGTCGTCACGGAGCTCGCCGGGACTGAACGCGTTCACCGCATCGACGATCGCGCGGTCGATCGCCTCGGCGTCGGCCGCAGCGTTGGCGCGCAGCACCTCGAGTAGCCGCTCCTCTCCGAACTCTTCTCCCCCGGGGTTTTCGGCTTCGGTGACGCCGTCGGTGTACATCAGGAGTCGGTCGCCAGGCGCGATTTCCACCGCGGCCTCTTCGTACGACCGATCCGGAAATGCGCCGAGGACGGAGCCGCCCTCCGCGAGTCGTTCGGCGGAGCCGTCGGCCCTCAACAGAAGCGGTCGGTTGTGGCCCGCGTTGCAGTAACGAAGCGCACCGGTTCTCGGATCGAGATCGGCGTAGAAGAACGAGATGTACTTGCCGGCCGCCACGCTCCCCGACAGGATGTCGTTGAGTTGCCGACACAGATCGGAGGGGGCCGGCGCAGGCGGGGCGAGGGCGCGGACCGCGGCCTGGAGGTTCGACATCATCAACGCCGCAGGCATTCCCTTGCCGGCAGCGTCGGCGATGCACAGGCCGATCCGCCCGTCGTCGAGGCGCAGGACGTCGTAGTAGTCCCCGGCCACGATGCGGGAGGGCTGCCAGCGCGCGGCGACGTTGTAGCCGTCGACCGAGGGCAGGACCTTGGGTAGAAGGTGACGCTGTATCTCGAGCGCCATATCGACCTCGGCGCCCCGGCGGCGAAGCCTCAGGTTTTCGAGGGCGACGGCGACCTGATCCGCGACGGAGGCGCAGAATTCCCGGTCTCGCTCGCCGAACGGCTCGCCCGAGAGCTTGCGCCCGATGCTGACCACGCCCAGCAGCTCACCGGCTCGTCGTACCGGAACCAGGGCTGAGGCGCGTGCTTCGCGGAGCGATCTCCGCCCGGCTGCGTCGACCGACAGGGACGCCGCCTCAACCACCGGCCCGGGCTTCCCTGACAGCAGCGTCGCACTCAATGCGAGTCGTTCCAGCGCCTCGTCGGGAAGCCCGACCTTGGCCGCGGCGCGCAGGGCGTGACCGTTGCCCGCCTGCACGAAGACCACCACCGCGCGACTCCGCATGGCCTGCTGGGTGTGCTGGGCGACCACATTGGCGGCCTCGCGCTCGTCGGCCACCTCGCGAAGGCCGCTTGCGATTGCGCGGAGCGCGTGAGGGTAGTCGAGCCGCTCGCGAAAGAACCAGCGGTCCACGAACTGCTGAACCCGGGATCGCACCGGAACCAGAACACCCGCGACCACCACCGTCGCGGCGATGGTGACCCACTGGCTCTCGACGCCGGCGAAACGCACCAGCAAGCCGCCGAGCCCGCCGGCAAGGAGCAGGTAGGTCAACAGCACCGTTGCCGTCAGAACCGAGTAGACGAGCGTCTTCCTGAGAATCAGCTCGATGTCCATCAACCGGTACTTGAGGATCGCGATCGCGAACGACACCGGGATCAGCAGGTAGAAGGCCTTCGAGAAAGCTTCCACCCACCAGCCCGGGATATCCGCGGACGACCCGCCGACGAACGGGACAAGAACCCCGAGAATCGCGGTCGCGGTCAGGCCGGAAAGGGCCAGGATCGTCCCCCACAACGGCCATCGCAGCTGGGCCCTCTCTTCCAGACCGCTTTCCCGATAGCTGCGGTACAGGGCGACACACGCCGACACCGGATAGACCACGAGAACAAAGACGACCAGCGCCAGAAGGATGAGAAGCGGAAGGGCCAGCGACAGGATTGCCCTGCCCTCGTCGGCGAGCGAGGCGAGATCTGCGGCCAGGCTGCCCGCGGCGAGGCTCGCGAGGACCACGAGGATCACGAGCGCGAGGCCGCTCATCGGACGGTCGAGCACGGCCGCGGTCCAACCGCGCGAGCGGCCGGTTCGCAGGAATCCGAGCACGATGGGAGCGGCGAGAGCCATCAGGGCCGGGAGCAGGATCACGTCCGCGTTCCAGCTCAGAGACAGAACATCGTTGACCGTTCGGGTCAGATAGATGAACGGGACGGCGATCAGCTGCGTCAGAGGAAGTCCGTAGATCCACTTCAAGATCTCGGGGTGACGCAGCAGGACCGGCCGATCCCGCGGGAAGACCAGCGAGAAGTGCAGCAGCATCGGAAACAACAGGGAGCCGATGATGGAAAACAGGGCCAGGTAGACCATCATCCACGGCCCGAGCGCGGTGGGGTCGTTGATCCCCACGCCGGAGAGCATCGTGGCGGTGAGACCGGCGCCACTGAGGAAAACCGAACCGACGAGCATCGCGACGAGATAGAACAGCAATGCCCTGCGGTCGGTTCGCTTCTTGTGGTAGACGATCAGACCGGTCAGCCCGAAGACCAGCGTCACCACGAAGCTCGACACCAGGCTGAAAACGTAGCCCGTGGCCCGGAGCGGGCTGTCGAGGTTCAGGGCGACCTCGAAGCTCTTGCCTTCGCGGTCGATCCGCAAGACCAGTGTGTCGCCGATGACGACGCTCCGAGAAAGCTCCCGGAGGTCTTCGATGTCGGTGACGGGAACTCCGTCGATCTCGCGAATACGGTCCCCGACGCGGACCCCGGCGAGATCGGCCGGCGACCCGCCGTAGACCAGAGTGACCGCTCCACCGCGAAGGCCGGGAATGGCCCCGAAGACCCCCATCGCCCCGCTCTCTGGAGGAGCGCTCTGGGTGATCTGCATCCCGGTCCACGGGGTGTCGCGGAGGGATACGACAGCCGAAGCGGAGAACCCGACGCTCAGCAGCAGCGGGATCAACCCGAGCATGAATACGATGGAGTGGCGCCGCGTCGGCATCGTTGCCCTTCCCCGCGTCCGACGGACGGGGCGGAAGAGCGCATTCTAGCGCCGCACGGTTGAACCCCGCTGCTATCGCGTTTACGGACTGCGGTTGCGTTTGCCTTCGTTACCCGCCGATCATGAATCTGCGGACCGTCAGCCCCGCCCCGGCGGCCAGCGAGAGCAGGCCTCCGAAGGCGATCCACGGAAGCCGACTGCCGGTCTTGGGCAGCTGGCGCGGCGCCGCGGGCGGCGGTGCCTGGTGCTGCACGCGCGCGACCCTGACGGGCTTGCGTTGCGGAGGCTCCTGGACGAACACCTCGAGCGCCTCGGTCGTGAGGATCTGCGGCGGCAGTTCGGTCACGATCGTGGCCGAGATATTGTCGCCCTTCTTCAGGTCGTAGGGCGAGATCGCCTTGCCGTCCTTGTAGATGACGATGTCCCGCTTCTCGATATCCTTTGCCGAGAATTTCTTGGCCTCGCCGTCCTTGGTTCGAACGGCAAACGAGCTGCCGATGGTGTGGATGACCTTGGCCTCCCTGACTTCTGTGGTGGTCATCTCGATAGGAGTCTGGGTCGTCGTGATCTTGGCCATGACCGGCATGCCCGGTTTCAGTTCGTGGACGGACAGGCTCTTCCCGTCCATGTCGAATCGGAAATCGTCCGGAACGAAGAACTCCTTGACGCCTTCCGGGCCGCGTACGACCACGCGGTTGCCGTTCACCGCCAGAACCGTTCCGTTTCGGATCTCGATCGTTTGCTGCTGCGCTGCGGCAATTCCGACCGCGAGACACACCAGGCACGTGCCAACGACGACACGCATGATCTTCGACGATCTCTCACTCATTACGCTCCCTCCTTTGAATCTGCCGCGAGCCGGACCGCCCGCGTTGGTTAGCGATTAACGATCCTCGACCTTTGCAACCGACGACGACCGGATGCCCCGAACGATGTACCGCTGAGGCGCGGAGCCGACGAAGTAGAACGGATAGCAGGTCACCAGCGTGATCGACGGCGCTTCCGTGGGATCCAGCACTTCCACGGCGTCGGGATCGACGATGACCACCTCATCGACGATATAGATCTCGGTTCCTTCGAGCGTCTCGAGCTCGATCCGATCGCCACGGGCGATGTCCTTCAGGCCCCGGAAGAAGCCGTCTCGATGGCCCGCGATACCGACGTTGCCTGATTCCCCGGGCCGCGCGGTGCCCTCAATGTGGCCGACGGCGCGGTTGAGCTCGAAGTCGTCCGTGCCATCGAGCACCGGGACCTCCAGCCGGATCCTCGGGATTCGAAGAACGGCCAGCGGGGATTCGGTTTGCCGTTCCAGGCTTTCCCGGTAGGCACGAACGCGACCTTCGGACCACAAGCCGAAATCGACAGCAAGCTCATCACCCGACGCCGCCACAGGAATCGCGCCGCCGTTTGCCGGGCGACTCTCCGCCGCGGCCTGTCGAGCCTCGGCGAACCGCTCGAGCTCGTGCTGTTTCATGACGGTGCCGTGCACCCGAACGGCACCGTAGATCGCGATCAGAGCGAAGCCAAGACCCCACGCAATGTACTCGAACCGCCGAAGTCTGCTCACGATTTTCCACCCGGACCGGGGAGGTCCGGCCAGGCGGAAGGATAACACAGGGGCGCGGTCGGTTCTGGTCAGGACGCCATGGGCCGTTCCGCCCCGAGAAGCGCGCCGACATCGACGTCGTCGAGCTGTTGGGGCTGCAGGAACTGCTCCGCGTACCGACGGTAGACCCCCGATCTCAGGAACAGCTCGAAGAGGTCGGGGCACAGGTGCCCGCTGTCACACATCGAGCGCATGATCCCGACCGCACGGCTGAGGGTCTTGGGCGGCATGTAGGGCCGATCCGTCGCGGTCAGGGCCTCGAAGATGTCGGCCATGGCCATGATGCGCTCGGGAACCGAGAGTCCGTCGGCCGGAAGCCTGCGCGGATAGCCGGTTCCGTCGAGCTTTTCGTGATGGTTCCCCGCCCAGTCGGGGACCTGTCGAAGCTCTCGCGGGAATGGCAGTCGCCCGAGCATCCGGATGGTCTGGATGACGTGCTCGTTGATCTTGAATCGCTCCTCGGCGGTCAACGTGCCCCGGCGGATACACAGGTTGTGGATCTCGCCCTGGTTGTAGAGATGCTCGGGAACGTCCATCCGGAAACCATGCTGATTGTCCCCGAACGGGTGGCCACCGTCGGCCCGGGGCACGCGGTGCTCCGGCCTGTCGGCAAGCACCGGCTCGGCCACCGGAAGCGAGTCGTCCGGGGCCGGCGCCTTCGCGCGAAGCTCGCCGTGCGCCAGCCCCACACGATCGTCCAGGTGGCGTATCCATTCCTGCGCCCCGATCCGCCTGACGCGCTCGATCATCTCGTCCGACATCGGCTCGTCGCCGGTGTTGCAGCGCGCGATGAACTCGAAGTCGTCCCGGATCCGGGCCTGGCGGTCCTCGAGACGACCGCGCAGGGTCGCCTCATCGGCCTCACCCGCGCGCAACGCCTCGAGGTGCTCGATCTCCGCATCCCGCCACAGAACCTCGAAGCGCATGCGGATCTCGTGAATGCGGTTGTAGAGCGTCTCGAGCTTCGAGGCCTTGTCGACGACGTACTCGGGCGTGGTCACCTTGCCGCAGTCGTGCAGCCAGCTGGCCAGGTGCAAGGCGTACCACTCATCTTCGGAAAGCTCGAAGCCGGCAAACGGGCCGTCCTGGGAGGCATGGGCCTCCTCGGCGAGCATCCGCGCTACTTCCGGGACACGCTGGCAGTGACCGTGGGTGTAGGGCGACTTCGCGTCGATCGCTCCGGCGACGACGTGGATGAACGACTCCAGCAGGTCTTTCTGCGCCTGGAGCAGCCGGCGGTTGTCGAGGGCGACGGCCGCATCCGATGACAGCGCCTCGATGTACGACACCGTCTCGTCCCGGAAGCCGGCGGACAGGTCCTGCGGCTGTCCTGCATTGACCAGCTGTAGAACCCCGATGACCTCGTCTTGCGAGGTGCGCAGCGGAACGCACAGCACGGAGCGGACCCCCGCTCCGCTACCGTCGAACCGGGCCCGTACCTCCCGCAGGTCGTACCCGTGCTCGACCGAGGTGTCGTCAATGCGGACGACGATGCCCTTTTCCACGCTCCGCCGCTCGACGCCGAGGGGGCTGTCCGGGGCGAGGTCGGCGGGATCGAGACCGAGCCCCGGGCCCTCGGGTCGTTTCTGGTCTGCAGCCGGAGGGGTCGGCCTTTGCAGGATCGCGACGTCGAGCCGCGAGGCATCTTCGGCGCGGAGCAGGATCGCTCCTCCCTCCGCACCCGAGACGCGCCGGGTCTCTTCGAGGATCATCTCCAGCAGTCGATCGAAGTTCTTCTCGGCCGACAGCGCGTGCGAGATGGCCAGGAACTGCTGCAGAGAAGACTTCATGACCCCCATCGTCTCGGCGAGATCGTCGACCTCCTGGATGCTCGACCGGACCGTCAGCGGTGTATCCAGTCGAAACTCGCGAATATGCTGAGCCTCCAGAGCGAGCGTGCGAAGCGACCGCGCAATGTGACGAGAGAGCGCCACAACCACCGCGAGGGTGAGGAGCAGCAAACCGATCGACATCCAGATGCTGTTGTTGCGAACACGAATGGCATCCGCGAGAAGCTCGTCGCGCGGAACGAGGGTCGCCAGAACGATCGGCTCGCCCCATCGCGTGGGCAGCGTGGACAACGAGGCCAACCACACCCGCCCGTCCGCGGACAGCTCGAGTCGTCCCGATGGCAACTCTCCCTCGGTGAAGTACTTCGCGAGCTGGTGATAGACCGGGTCCTGGAGCTCGGTGATGTGCGGCATGTTGACGGATTCGGCGTCCGCCGCACCTCCGACCGCCTGCTCCTGCACGTAGTCCGGAAGTGCGATGACGCCACCGTTCCGGTCGAGCATCGCAATCCGTGTCGACGGGGTGACCTTCTGTGCCGCAAGACCCGCGGAAAGCTCCTCGAGAGTGAGGTCGGCACCGACGACCCCGGTCCCCGCGGCCAGGCGTCGCGCAATCGTGACCCCGATCTCCCGGGTCGTGAAGAACCTGTAGAAATCCGTCGCGATCTGACCCGACGCAACAATCGCGGACTTGTACCACTCGCGCTCACGGGGATCGAAGCCGGTCCAAGTCGCGGCTTCCAATCCGACCCGCGTCAAGTCGTCGTCGTAGAGCTCCCACTGTCGGTGGACCCCGTCCGGACCACCCGCTCGGATGATCTCGAGGACGAAGGTCGCGCCCGGCGGAATGTTGACCTCGTTGCGAATGCTCGGCCACGCGTCCACGTGACGCAGCAGATAGGAGTCGCCGTTCTCGTAACCGACAAAGATGGACGAGATCTCGGGCATGAGCCGCAAGACCTCGGAGACGAAGCCCAGGGACCGCAGTCCATCTGCGGGCGAACGGCCGTGGGCGGGAAGCGCCTTCGACGCGACGTCGACGACGTTCTCGACCGGCCCGTAGAGCTCCTCGACGCTGGTCTGCATGTGGGCGTCGATGCGCGCAAGGAGATCGTCGGCCCCCAGCAACGCGATCTTGCGGGTCTCTAGATAGTTGAACCCGATCAGCGCCAGTCCGAACAGCGCGAGGAGAACCGCGAAGGCCACCGAGATGGTGATGTGCAGCGGGTATCGCTTCGCGGTCGTCTTGGCCGTGGACTCCATCGCGTGCGCCTCCATCATCGAGCCGGTAACGTCTCGGGGCCTTGGCCCGGTTCACGGTCGAAGACAATATGGCGATTCAAGGTGGTGCGAACCACTCCGATTTGAATTGTGGCCGGGCCTATCGGATGGGGCCGTCAGGGCGGCGGCAGCGACCCTTTCGGGACGTTCCAGGGGTAGAGCTCCATCTCCAGCCGACCGGCCTGGATCGCCGGATCCTCGGCAACGGCGGTCGTGATGCGCTCAGGGTCGGTCGCGCGGAAGACCAGGATGCCGCGCAGGCGGCCATCGTCTCCCATCGGACCGGCGAGAACCAGATCGCCCGAGTCGGCCATCTTCCGGATGTTGGACAGGTGCCCCGCCTGAATCTCCTGGAGCTTCTCTTCCGAATACTCCGGCGCGCTCTCCGGCCGATTCAAGAGTCCGAGGTAGCAGGTCTCCTGATAGAGGAACTCGTCGGTCTCCTGCACGATGCCCTTGGCCGTCCACCACGGATGGATCTCGGCCTCGAGCCTCCCGGCCTGCACCCACGGGTCCTCGGCCATGATCGCCTCCGCCGCCTCGACCGAGCCGACGTCCAGAACGACGACGCCGCGAAGCTCCTCGCTGCCGTCCAGCGGGCCTGCGATGATCGCCTTGTCCGCATCGAGGAGCGCCTTCAGGTACCTCAGGTGGGCCTCCTGGTGACCCTGGATCTCTCGCTCGCCCATGGGGCGATCGTTCGGGCTCCGATGGAGAAGCACGAGCTGATAGGTGGTCATCTCGTGGTCGGGCTCGGAACCCACTTCCGCGAGCGCCGAGATCGGACCCTGACCGAGCAGGAGCACCATGGCGGCGTAAATCGTTCCCCGGCACATCGCTCGTTCCTCCTTTTCCGACACGATCAGAAACTACACTACATCGAGCGCGTTCCGAAGCAAGAGGCCGCGGTAGGCGTCTCGACTCTTCGCGTCTCCTGGTAGGATAAGCGCCCGGCTCAACATCCGGGGACGGCGCAAATGAAATTGATCGAAAAGAAGATCCGCCTCGCAACGGTGGCCCTCGTCGTCC
>Ga0316191_10000595_pt1 | contig 23752 bp, 21 predicted proteins | sample Eddworburr2cm_MG_FD_204928 | JGI IMG/M metagenome (GOLD analysis project Ga0316191, IMG submission 204928) | Coastal sediment microbial communities from Maine, United States - Eddy worm burrow 2 cm | ecosystem: Environmental > Aquatic > Marine > Coastal > Sediment | place: USA: Maine... | reverse complement strand
GCGCAGTTGGTCGGGAATCTGGCGCTCGTGGCGTCTTACACGGTGAAGCACAATACCGACGTGTCGCCATTGACTGAAGAAACAGACACTTACACGGCTCTTTCGCTCGAATACGTGTTCTGAGCCGCGTCACTGAAAAAGCGCCCATATTTGTTTGCAATGGGGCGGGGGCTACAGTAGAATTTCGCGCCTTTCGCCAATCCAGCGAACGTTTTTTCGTGCGCGGATTGCTCGCCGGGCCCAGGCTGACTTTTTGAGGCTGCCCGTGACCCGGTAGATGAACAAGATTATTCCCTTACGGAAACAAGAATTATGAATACGTTTTCTGCGAAGCCAGCAGAGGTTCGCCGCGACTGGTACGTGGTCGATGCCACAGGCAAGACCCTGGGTCGCCTGTCGACCGAGATCGCGCACCGCTTGCGTGGCAAGCACAAGCCCGAGTACACGCCGCATGTCGATACGGGTGACTACATCGTCGTGATTAACGCCGAGAAGGTCCGCGTAACGGGCAACAAGCTGCAGGACAAGATGTACCATCACCACACGGGATACATCGGTAACCTGAAATCAGTGCCGCTTAACAAGATGCTGGACGAGCATCCGGAGCGAGTCATCGAGAAGGCTGTCAAAGGCATGCTTCCGCGCGGTCCGCTGGGTCGCCAGATGTACTCCAAGCTGCGCGTTTTCGCCGGCCCCGAACACACCCACGCTGCGCAGCAGCCGATTCCGCTGGAAGTTAACGCCTAGGGCGTGCTTCTCAGACTGAGTAGAAATTATGAGTGACACGTTTTTTTACGGTACCGGTCGTCGCAAGACCTCGACAGCTCGCGTTTTCCTGAAGCCTGGCGACGGCAGCATCACGGTCAACAAGCGTCCGCTGGATGTGTTCTTCGGTCGCAAGACGGCCCAGATGATTGTTCGTCAGCCGCTGGAGCTGACCCAATTGGGTGACAAATTCAGCGTCAATGTATCGGTCAAGGGCGGTGGCACGACGGGCCAGGCTGGCGCGATTCGCCACGGTCTTACCCGCGCGCTGATGGCTTACGATGAGTCACTGCGTCCGAGTCTGCGCAAAGCCGGTTTCGTAACGCGCGACGCGCGCGAAGTCGAGCGCAAAAAGGTCGGCCTGCGGAAAGCACGCCGCGCCACGCAGTACTCGAAACGCTAAACGACTTTGCGGTCACACGATCCTGTTTGGGGGATCGTCTAGTGGTAGGACTGCGGACTCTGACTCCGCCAACGGGGGTTCGAATCCCTCTCCCCCAGCCAAAAAAATACGGGGGCCCCATTTCGGGGCCCCCTATTTTTTTGTCCGGGGGAGGCTGGGACTTCGAACCCTGTTCGACTCACGCAGCCGCGAAGCTGCAAGTGAGCTCGTGCGGCCGAAGGCAAGCGAGAATCCCTCTCCGCGGTGCGGGGCCTTTGTCGTATCATCCCGGGCATGAAACCACTCGCCATCTGCGTGCTCCTGTTCGCCACCCTGGCATTCGCGGAGTCACATGAAGACCTCATCAATCGGGCGTTCGATGCGCTCGAAGACGACCTGTCCAGGCACTGGTCCTACACGCATACGCAGGAAGACAGCGAGGGTGTTTACGTGGGCCGCTACGACCCAAGACTGCCGGAGGCCGAGCGTTGGGAACTCATATCGGTCGATGAGCGCGAGCCGACTGCAAGTGAAACCGAGTCCTACCTGGAACAGCGGCGCCAGGAACAAGACGAGGACGCTGAAGACGACGCGGGATTCGAATCGGTCGTGAAGGAAGGCAGTATTGCACTCGTGGAGGAGACTGACAGCTACTGGCTGTTCAGCTTCGCGCCCGTGGCAGACTCCGAGGAAGATCTGGACATCATGGAATCAGTCGATGGCACGTTGAGAGTCAACAAGGATGGTCACTACGTTGCCGAGATGACACTGCAGAACAGGGGCACGATCAAACCAGGCAAGGGCGTCAAGATTGAAAAGCTCCTGACGCGACTGGCGTTCGCACCCCTTCACGAAGGTGGGCCGGTTCTTCCGCTAAGTATTGAAGCGGCCATCAAAGGAAAAGCCTTTTTGGTCGTCAAATTTGATGAACACGAGAAAGTAACGTACAGCAACTTCGAACGCGTTCTCGACTAGATCGAACGAGTCACTCTGCCATTCCGGCCGGTTTACTTCTGGTAGACCACATCCCCATCCATCACCGTCATGACGACGTTGGTCTTGTGGATGGCGTAAGCGTCGACCGCAAAGATATCCTGATCGAGAATCACGAGGTCCGCTTTCTTGCCCACCTCGATCGACCCGATCTGATCTTCCATGTGCAACTGGTAGGCCGCGTCGATCGTGAAGCCTTTTACCAGAGATTCGACGCTCAGCCGCTCGGATTCCAGCGGCTGCACCTTTGCATCGGGTTGCCCGAATTCCTGGCGTGTGTGCCCCATTTCTATCTGGATGATCGGCGAAAGACCAAGCGTTCCTGCGCCGCTGGCGGGAAAGTCGCTGCCGAAGGTGAGCCTGGCGCCCGTGTCTTCGAGACTCTTGAAGCGCCAGAAGCGGCGGAACTGATCCTCGCTAACGAACTGTTCGCCATAGGTGTCATAGGATGCCCAAAGCGGCGTGCTCTGCGCGATCACGCCGAGTTCGCCAAAGCGGGGAACGTCCTGATCGGTTATGACCTGGATGTGGCAGATCGTATAGCGCGTTGCAGATCCCGGGTGCGCGGCCTGCGCCGCTTCGATCGCATTGAGCGATTCATGTATCGCGCGCTCACCGAGCGCGTGCACATGCACATCCATGTCGATTGCCGCCGCTTCGGTGATCATGTGCGTCATCTGTTCTTCGGTGAATACCGTCTCGCCAGAGTTACCGGGCTCGCCCTGGTAATCCTCGAACATGGCGGCGGTGCGGCCTTCCACCGTGCCGTCGTCAGGAATCTTCAGTGTGTTGTAGTGGTAACGCTCGCCCTTGAGTTGGTCGCGCCAGGTGGCTGCGGTTTCCACGGCGGTCAAATACTGTTCCTGTAGTTCCGGGCGAGAGGAGCCGACCAGGCGAATGGTCAGGTCGCCGCCTTTTTCAAGTCGGTCGAGAATGCGTTTGATGCCAGCCACGTCGGCAGCATCGATGATTCCAGCGTCGAAGGCGGACGTAACACCATAGGCGTTCATGATGTCGACGATAATGCCCGTTCCCTCGACGATGACGTCTTCAGTGATGACATTCAGCGCATCCATCGCCATCCCGGCCGTTCCTTCGAGGAGATAACCGGTGGCATCGCCATTCTCGTCGCGCTTGTAGTAGCTGTAGCCCGGCACCGGGTCAGGGGTGTCCTGCGTGATATTAAGCGCCTCGAGCGCGGCCGTATTGGCCCACGCGGCGTGAAAACCTTCATCCATGATCAGGACCGGCTTGTCGGGCACTATCGAGTCGATCAATTGCCGGGTCGGACCGACCGGTCCGAACGTTGTCGCAAGAAAGCCATAGCCGAACAGTAGCGGCGCGTCTTCGTTGGCGGCCGCATAGTCGGCGATTGCCTGAACCCATTCATCAACGGTTCCCCAGGTCTCCAGTGACAGGGCCGTCGCGTAACCGCCACCGAGGACAGGGTGCGAATGCGTATCGATGAAACCGGGTAGTACGAGCTGGCCACCGAGATCGCGAACGTCGGTTGATTCTCCAATGAACGGCTTGGCGCCGGCCGCATCACCTACGTAGAGGATCAAGTCATCCCGGGCGACGACGGCGTCAGCCTCGGGCGCATCCTCATTCATCGTGTAGATCCGGGCATTGACCAGCGCAATACTGCCGGTAGGCGCATCAGGTTGTGGGGAGCAGGAAGTTGCCGCGATTGCCGCGAGCAATAATGCTGCGCGCCGCATCAGGTTCGCATCTCTCGGACGCCGTTGTTATCGGCGATCAGGAGAATATCCGCAGGCCGGTCCGCGAACAGACCAACCGTAACAACGCCAGGGATGCGGTTAATACGCATTTCCATGTCGATCGGATTGGCAATTTGCAGATTGTGGACGTCGAGAATGTGGTTGCCATTATCTGTCACGAAACCTTCGCGCCAGATCGGTTGTCCACGCATCTTCAGCATGCGCCGGGCGACCATCTCCTGGGCCATTGGCAGAACTTCAATCGGTAGTGGAAATTTTCCAAGCATCCCTACCAGCTTCGAGTCATCGATGATGCAAACGAAGCGCCGGGCCGCCGCCGCGAGAACCTTTTCGCGTGTCAGTGCACCGCCGCCACCTTTAATCAGTTGCAGGTGCTTATTACTTTCATCTGCGCCATCGATATAAAGGTCGATATCGCCAGTCTCATTCAGCGTATGAACCTTGAAACCCTTGTCTTCCAAAAGTTTCGTCGACGCTTTGGAACTGGATACGATCCGGTCAATCCGGTCGCGGACCTCGGGCAGCATCTCGATAAGGCAATTGACTGTCGAGCCGGTGCCGACACCGAGTAGGGTGCCGGGCTCGATGAATTCCATGGCAGCCCTGGCGGCCGCGCGCTTTTTCTCGGTTGCGTCCATAGGTGCGTACTATAGTGAAATTGCCACGAATTGCACGTGTACCGGCGCACAGTTTGATGGGGGCGCAAAAGAAAAGAGCCCGCCGAAGCGGGCTCTTTTACTTGCTTGGGAAGAAGGCGTCTTCCGAAGCTACTGACTAACTACCGTTATTTCCTGCGGGAAGCTTTTTTCTTGGTAGCTTTCCGTTTGGTAGCTTTCTTTTTCGTCTTACGCTTGGCTACTTTTTTCTTAGCCTTGCGTTTTGTAGCTTTTTTCTTCGTGGCTTTCTTTTTAGCAGCTTTCTTTTTCGTCTTGCGCTTCGCTACTTTCTTCTTAGCCTTCTTCTTCGTTTTCCGTTTGGCTACTTTCTTTTTAGCCTTTTTCTTGGCGACTTTCTTCTTCGCCTTTTTCTTCGCTACTTTCTTTTTAGCGACTTTCTTTTTCGCTTTTTTCTTGGCGACTTTTTTCTTCGCCGTCTTCTTCGCTACTTTCTTTTTAGCGACTTTCTTTTTCGCCTTCTTCTTGGCGACTTTTTTCTTCGCTACTTTTTTCTTGGCTGCAGGCTTCGCAGCTTTCTTACGTACAACTTTCCGCTTCTTTGCGACTTTGCGCTTCGAAGCTTTTTTACGAGACTTCTTTTTGGTAGCCATAAGTTTTCTCCGTGTCGGGTACCCGCGAGTGAGTATACGCAACAATCTCAAAAAATCCAGCGAGTTAGATGCTTCCTGTGGCATGCAAAAAACCGCTGTTCAAAGCGCGGTTGAACGCTCAAAAAAAAACATCGTTGCTAACGCATTCACGAACGACCGTTGTATCGAAAAAAAGCCAAACTACGTAAACGGTTTTTTTGCGTGTCTCGCTTGCTACCAATCAGCGTCTGGAAAAGGAGAAGAATCGAATGTCAGGACATTTCCAAAATAGAATCATGACCGTGATAGCCGCTTCTTAGCGGAGAAAAGTGCGTGTCAGGTTTCGCTGACTACGCGATAAAGCCGTATATCCCAAGCGTTTGGCGCAATTTTCTCGACTTCCTGACAACGAAATGCGACGCCGATCAACTTGGGTCGAATCCATTGTGTCCGATGCCGCAGGTGTGAAAAGCAACGATCGAAATACCCGCCGCCCATGCCGATTCGATGCCCGTTTTTATCGAATGCAACGGTTGGAGTGATGACAAGATCGAGTTGTCTCGGCTTGATCAGGAGGCCGCGCGTCGGCTCCCAAAGTCCGAAGGCGCGTTGTTCAAGTTCCGTTTCGGGTGTGATTTCGCAAAACAACATTTCTGCGCGCCCGCGCAAAATCGGTACGAAAATGCGCTTGTTTGCGCGCCACGCTCTTTGGATGATTTCACGTGTATCGACTTCATCGTCCATTGGCAGGTAACAGCCGATGGAGTTGCTGGAGTAGAACTCACGCGAGTCACAAATTCGTTGGCAAATAATTTTTGATGCGGATGTGCGCGCATCGTGCGACATGCTGCGGCGAGCCAGCAGCGCTTTTTGTCGAAGAGAGTTCATGTCGCCAGGCATCAGGTATGGCTTCGAAAAAGGAGGCGCTTCCCGCCTGTGCCGTCACCGAGCCGTCGCTCTCGAACCGGAGCAACAGGTGGGGTCAGCCGTGGCAACAACAGGCTTGCCGTCGAAACGGCCCTGCTCAAATGTTGCCGACAGTACACGACCCCGAGGTAAAGATTTAGGGTCGAAAGGCTTTCAGGTCGGCGTCGTACACTGCAGGAAGCGCCAATTCGAATATCGTGCCTGATCTGCGTATTACAAGTCGAGTTGTTGCGTCCCGCTAAGGACGTTTTCTACGCGATCAGATATCAGTTTGAGGCGGTCACTAATGCCGCCCTCCAGTTCCTGGTCCCTCGCCTTGGCGTGGATCAGGTCGTTAGCCATGTTCAGGGCCGCCATAACGGCGATTCGGTCCAGTCCAACGATGCGGCCGCTATCGCGGATTTCACGCATCTTAGTATTCAGAATCTCCGCGGAATCGAGCAAGTCCGTGCGTTCTTCGGCGGGGCAGGCTACCTGGTATTCCTTGTCTAGAATTCTGACACTCACCTGCGCAATTTGTTCGGTCATTCGGCGTTCTCCGTCTGCCTTGTTGATGCACTTGTCTGGGTCTGGCTCAAGAACCTTGTTCCATCGCTTTCAGTCGGCTGATCATTGCCTCGACCCGGGCGCGCACCTGCTCGTTCTTTTGTAGCAGGTTGGCGCGTTCCGAGGTAAGGGTGTCCTGCCGCTGTTTCAGCGACCGGTTCTCGTCCTGAAGTTGGTCACAAACGCGCACGAGCGCGTCGACGCGCTTTTCGAGTCGTTTGAGCTCATGTTCGAATGTCGAGTTTATGTTCTCAGTCATGTGATCAATATAGTCACGCGATTCCGTAGAATCAATCATCTCTATCATGTTGTTTCCCCGGACATGGTCTCCGGCAACGGTCCATGGGATCATAAGGGTTTGGTGGCGTTGAAAAGGTTGGCTTCCTGATGGATGAAAAAGTCGGTTTTGACGAGCTCGACGATGCGCTACGGAGATGCGGTGCGAGCTGGGATGCTGCGCAGACTCACGGCTTGTTGACCGGCCGTCTGGCCGTCGCTGGCGTGCCCGCAGGTCCGGACTGGTTGCAGCAGGTGCTCGAAGGAACTAACGAGGCGGATGCGTTACGCGCGGAGTGTCAGAAGATGCTGGATGCGTTGTATCAGGCAACGTTCTGGCAGCTGACCGAAAGGCTCTCGGAGTTCATGCCCTTGCTACCTGACGACGACACCGATGCGGGACCCCGCACGCTTGCGATGGCGCACTGGTGCGAGGGGTTCTTGCATGGGCTCGTTTCGTCACAACATGAGCAAGCATTGAAAGAGCGGCTGGCTGCAGAACCGCTGTGCGACATCATTCGCGATATGTTGCAGATTACGCGCGCGGGAATCGACGAAGATAGCGATGATGAAACAAACGAAGCGGCGTATGCTGAGATTGTTGAATACATCCGGGTCGCTGCCCAGCTGGCCTACGAGGAACTGTCCGACATCCGGTACGCGGAACAAAAATGAACTGGCACGGAAACCTGCCCAATCTCGAGCGAACGAACTATCTATGAAAAGCACCGAATTTGAACGTCGGCGCAAGCAGTTGATGCGCATGGTAGGCACAGGGGGCATAGCCATTCTGCCCGCCGCACCGGTTCGCATGCGCAGCCGTGATGTTGAGTACCGCTACCGCCAGGACAGTGATTTCTATTACCTGACCGGATTTGCCGAGCCTGAGGCCGTTGCCGTTCTCGTACCAGGCAGACCGCAGGGCGAGTACCTGTTGTTTTGCCGTGAGCGAGATCCCGCAAAGGAGCTTTGGGATGGTTCTCGAGCCGGCCAGGATGGCGCGGTCGCCGACTTCGGCGCCGACGATGCATTTCCGGTTGATGATATCGACGACATCATTCCGGGTCTGATCGAAGGGTGCAATCGCGTGTACTACACGATGGGCATGTATTCGGATTTCGACTCACGTATTGCCGATTGGGTAAATTCGCTGCGCTCGGGTCTGTCACGTGGGGTACACACGCCGCAGGAGTTCGTCGCGCTGGATCACCTCCTCCATGACATGCGTCTGTACAAGAGCCGTGGAGAAATATCTGCGATGCGCAAGTCGGCAAAAGTCGCCGTTGAGGCACATAAACGTGCCATGCGCCTGGCGCGCCCCGGCCTGTTTGAATACGAAGTGGAGGCCGAGTTCCGGCACGAATTCCGACGCAATGGCGCCTGGTGTTCCTACAACCCGATTGTTGCAGGTGGCAAAAATGCCTGTACGTTGCACTACGTCGAAAACGGTAACGAATTGCGGGACGGCGATTTGCTGCTCATCGACGCTGGTTGCGAGCTCGATTATTACGCGTCCGATATCACGCGCACCTTTCCGGTCAACGGTCGCTTCAGTGCAGAGCAACGTGCCGTGTACGACATTGTCCACGAAGCACAACTGGCAGCCATTGAGAAGACGGTCGCCGGCAATCATTGGAATGATCCGCACGATGCCGCGGTGCGCGTTATTACAAAGGGGTTGAAGAAGCTCGGCCTGCTCGAAGGCTCTTTACCGAAGCTCATCAAGGACGGCACCTACAGGCAGTACTATATGCACCGCACCGGTCACTGGATTGGCATGGATGTACATGACGTCGGAGATTACAAGGTCGCCGATGAATGGCGCGTGCTCGAAACGGGCATGGTGACGACGGTGGAACCCGGTATTTACATCCCGAACAAGCGCAATGTTCCGAAACGCTTCCGCAATATAGGAATTCGCATCGAAGATGACGTCGCGGTAACGACAAAAGGGCCTGATGTTCTGAGCAAAGGGCTGGTCAAGGATGCCGACGACATTGAAGCTTTGGTGCAAAGTGCATGAGCAGTAAACACTATGACATCGTCATTGCGGGCGGTGGCATGATCGGTACCAGCCTTGCGCTGGCGCTTGCACCACTCGGCCTGCGTGTCGCGGTGGTCGAGGCGGTTGCCCGCAAGGCGCCGGGCCAGCCGAGTTTCGATGATCGCTCAACGGCGCTATCGCGAAGCACGCAGCGCATGTTCGAGGCGATGGGCCTGTGGCCTGCTGTCGTCGCTGCGTCTACACCGATACGTGGCATACATGTCTCGGACCAGGGACGTTTCGGTTTCTCGCATATTGACGCAGATGAGCAGGGCGTCGAGGCACTCGGCTACGTGGTCATCAATCGCGTCCTGGGCTCCGTGCTGCAGGATGCACTCGATGACACCGACGGTGTCGATGTGATTTGCCCGGCACGAATTGTCGGCCTGGAGCTGGGACCGGATTGTGCGGCGGCGACCGTGGCGGATGCAGATGGGCAGACGCGGGCACTGTCCTGCGACTTGTTGGTCGCTGCTGACGGGGCCAACTCGGCCGTTCGGGAAATGATGGGCATCACTGCGCAGAAGAGCGACTACGGCCAGCGAGCTGTGATCGGCAACCTGCTGCCGGAGAAAGACATCGATTTCATGGCCTACGAACGGTTCACGCAGCAGGGTCCACTCGCAATCCTGCCGGTTGCTGACGGACGCGCTGGTTTCGTGTGGACTGTTGCGGAAGATGATGCTGAACGCATCATGGCGCTCGATGACGATACATTCCTGGCGGAGTTACAGGGGCAGTTTGGCTACCGGCTGGGTACGTTTTCTCGGGTCGGCAAACGCGCATCGTATCCGCTCGTCCTGAGCAAGGCGATGCGGCTTACCGCGACGCGCAGTGTGCTGATCGGCAACTCGGCGCACGGTCTGCACCCTGTTTCGGCGCAGGGTTTCAACCTTGGCATGCGCGATGTCGCTGCCATAGTCGATTGCATTGCGGATGGACGATCCGCAGACCAGACATTCGATTCGGGAAGTGCCGCGATGCTCGAGCAGTACGCGAGCTGGCGTAAATCGGATCAGAAGAAACTCGTGCGCTTTACCGACGGTCTCGTGAAGCTGTTTGGCAGCGATCGCCGCCCGCTGCGCACCCTGCGAGATATCGGCATGCTTGGCTTTGACCTGGTTCCCGGTGTGCGATCGTTATTTGCGAAACATACGATGGGGCTTGCGGGCCGGTTGCCACGCCTGTCACGCGGAGTGCCGGTGAAATGAATCGCCGCTATCACATTGTCGTCGTCGGGGGTGGAGTAACGGGACTCATGATTGCCACGTTGCTCGCCAAGGGTCCGAATAACGAAGCACTGGACATCACGCTTGTCGATGCAGCGCTGCGGCCAACGTATGACGGTGACGGTGAGGTCGCTCTCCGGGTATCTGCGATCGCGCGCGGCACGGCAGAGCTATTTGACTCGGTTGCGGCGTGGGACTTCGTTGCGGCAACGAGAGCGAGCCCCTATGAGAGTATGCGGGTCTGGGACGAGAGCGATACGCCCGACAGTGCATCGTCGCTGTGCTTCGACGCAGCGGAATTTGCCGTACCGCAACTCGGCTTTATCGTCGAGAACGCGTTGTTGCAGGAGTCCCTGCTGCGGCAACTCGATGCCACAGATACCGATCTGAGGTTCGGAGTGCGCATCGGATCGTTGCGCCGCAAAGCGCGGCAGTTCCATATAGAACTCGAGGGCGGGGAGCTGTTGGCTGCCGACCTCGTCATTGGCGCGGATGGCGCGCGTTCTTTTGTGCGCTCGGCAGCAGGAATTGAGGCGAACGAGTGGCCGTACGAACAAACCGCTTTCGTTACTCATCTGCAACCTGAGATGCCACACAACGCCACCGCCTGGCAGCGATTCCTGCGAACCGGTCCGCTGGGCATTCTGCCGCTCGAGGATGGCAGGGTTTCGGTCGTGTGGTCGACCACACCCGAGCAGGCCAAAGCGGCCCTGGACGCTGATGACGAAGCCACGGGACGCATGCTGAGCGATGCGTCGGACTATGTGCTGGGAAGCATGCAGGTAGCGGGCCCGAAAGGGTCATTCCCGCTGTGCGCGCGGCATGCCACATCGTATGTGTTGCCCAACCTCGCCCTGATTGGAGACGCTGCGCACGCAATTCACCCGCTGGCGGGACAGGGTGCCAATCTCGGGTTACAGGATGCAGCGGAACTCGCAGCCGTTATTGCGCAGGCGCTCGATGAGGGATTACACCCGGGAGATAGGCCAGTGCTGCGGCGCTACGAACGCGCGCGCAAGGGCGCAAATGCGACTATGCTCCACTTCATGACTGGCCTGAATCGCCTGTTTACGACAGACTCCCGGGTACTCGGAGAAATACGAACGGCTGGCATGCGGATCTTCAACCGCAGTGGGCCGATAAGAGAACATGCCGTCAAGGTAGCGCTGGGCGTCAGCTGACGCCCGAATGGGGAGACAATGAAGCAGCGATACGTATACGTGCTGGCCGCGTTGCTGACCATCATCGGTCTGTCTGTGTTTTTCTATAAATGGCAGGTGCTTGGCTTTCCTGTCAGCGAAGACCAGGAAAAACCCGTCTGGACCATCGAGTCCGCGGTGCATTTCGAAAGCGGCCCCGGCACGATCAAGGTGCAGTTGCATGTGCCGACGCTGACGCCCGGTTTTCGTATGCTCAACGAGAACTCTGTATCCCGCGGTTACGGTTTCAGTCTTAACTACGGTAGTGGTGGCCGCGAGGCGCAATGGACCATTCGGCGTGCGGATGGCGATCAGACCATCTACTACCGCATTTCTGTTTACGAAGACGAAACCGTCGACCAGACCGATACGATCCCGCCGTTTCCGCCACGCCCTGTTATCAATGAACCCGTGAATACCGCGGTCGATGTCCTGGTTTCAGATGTTCGCGATCGTTCGGCGGACACCGCGTCTTTTACAACCGAGCTGTTGCGGCGCCTCAACGATCCGTCTCCGGATCCGAATGTTGAATTGCTTCTTGCCAGTGTGGACACCGATACAGATTTTGTGAGTATTGCCACCATGCTGCTGGCATCTGCGCGCATCCCGGCACGAGTTGTTCGAGGTTTCTCGCTGGCGGGCCGGCAACGAAATGCCTCGCTCGTTCCCTGGCTGGAGGTGCATGACGGTGACCAGTGGTTGTACTTCAATCCTGCGACCGGAGAGCAGAGCCTGCCTGAACGCTTTTTCGTCTGGTGGCGAGGCAATGAGCCGCTGGTCAGTGTCGAAGGTGGCAGCAATGTCCGCGTTGACTTTGCCGTGCAGGAGAACCACCTCGATGCCGTGGCCATTGCCGAAACGCAGGCTTCCCGGCGGGGCACGAGCGCCGTCGACTTTTCGCTTTACAGCCTGCCGATTCAGACGCAGGCCGTGTACGCCGTGTTGCTCATGATTCCCATCGGCGCGCTCGTCATGGTCATTATGCGCAACATCGTCGGTATCGATGCTTTCGGTACATTCATGCCGGTACTTATTGCATTGGCATTTCGCGAAACGAAGCTGCTCTGGGGTGTCATCCTGTTTACCGTGCTCGTCGCACTGGGCCTGAGTATCCGATTTCTCCTCGAGCGACTGCGATTGCTGCTCGTGCCCAGGTTAAGTGCCGTCCTGATCGTCGTTGTATTGCTGATGTTGTTAATCAGCATGACCTCACATCGCATGGGGCTGGAAACCGGTCTCTCCGTCGCCCTGTTCCCGATGGTCATCATTGCCATGACGATCGAGCGCATGTCGGTCGTTTGGGAGGAACGCGGCCCGGTGGATGCGATGCGATCTGGAGTCGGTAGCCTGTTTGTTGCGGTGGTGGCGTATATCTGCATGGGAATGGCGTGGCTCGAACACCTGATCTTCACCTTCCCCGAGTTGTTGCTCCTCGTTTTGGCATGCGTGGTCCTTGCCGGGCGCTACACGGGCTATCGACTCACTGAACTGCAGCGCTTCAAATCGCTGTCTGAAGACTGATGGCAACGGTCGCCCGAAAACTGCGCGAGCATGGCGTGCTGGGCCTGAATGAGCGCAATGCCGATTTCATCATGCGGCTCAACCCGAGACGCTTCTATCCGCGCGTTGACGACAAGGCATTGACGAAGGAACTCGCGCTCAAGGCCGGCATGGCCGTACCGGATCTTTACGGCATCATCGAGCACCAGGGGCAAGTTCGGCAGTTCGCGGAAATGGTGCGTGATCTCGACAGTTTCGTCATCAAGCCGGCCCAGGGAAGCGGCGGTGACGGCATTCTCGTGGTCACCGGTCGAAGCCAGCGCAAGCGTGACTCGTTTCGCCTCAGCAGCGGTTTGTTGATTTCGGAAGATGAGCTGCAATACCACATTTCCAACATCGTCAGTGGGCAGTACAGCCTGAGTGGTAATCGAGACAAGGCGCTCATTGAATATTGTGTGCGCTTCGACCCGGTGTTTTCCGAAGTCAGCTACCAGGGCGTGCCGGATATCCGCGTCATCGTTTATCGTGGCTACCCCGCCATGGCGATGGTGCGACTGCCGACACGAGCGTCCGACGGCAAAGCCAACCTGCACCAGGGAGCGGTTGGGGCCGGCGTCGATATGAGCAGTGGCGTGACCTTGAACGGCGTATTGAATGACGAAATAGTCGAAGATCATCCAGACACCGGGGCGCTTGTGGCTGGCTTGCAGATTCCGGAATGGGAATTCATCCTGGAGACGTCAGCCAAAGGGCTCGAAGTAACAGGCCTCGGCTACCTGGGCGTCGACATGGTCATAGATCGCGACCAGGGACCGCTGATTCTGGAAATGAATGCGCGCCCGGGCCTCAATATTCAGATCGCGAACGGTGCCGGCCTTGCGAGCCGCATCAAGATCATCGATAACTGCTTTGACGCCGACGCCAGCCCTGCACAGCGCGCGGCCGCAGCGCGGCGCGAGTTCAAATAGCGCCGCGAGGGCCGGTGACTGTTTCCAGGCGCTGGCTAATTACTCATTGCGCCGCCATCCACCGGTCCATGCGCCGTTCGAGCAAATCGAGCGGCAGGGCGCCGGCGCCCAGCAACTCGTCGTGGAAGGCGCGAATGTCGAAATCCTTACCCAGTTGTACTTCGGCACGCTCCCGAATCTGCAGGATCTTCAGCTGACCGATTTTGTACGCGAGCGCCTGGCCGGGCATGACAATGTAGCGATCAATTTCGTTGACGATGTCATGTTCGGCTTTCGCGGCGTTGTCCTTGAAGAAGTCGATAGCCTGCTGGCGTGTCCAGCCTTTGTAGTGCATGCCGGTGTCGACGACGAGTCGTACGGCGCGCCACATGTCATAGGTGAGCTGGCCGAAGCGCGAGTAGGGGTCCTTATACAACCCAAGATCGTAACCAAGTCGTTCGCTGTAAAGGCCCCAGCCTTCGACAAATGCTGTGAATCCCATAAAGCGGCGGAAGTTCGGCATGTTGTCGAGTTCCTGTTGGAGCGCAATCTGTAAATGATGGCCGGGCATTGCTTCGTGAACACTGAGGACCTCGATTTCGTACTTGGGCCGAACTTCGGGTCTGTATAGATTCACCCAGTAGATCCCGGCCCGACTGCCATCAGCCGCGGGTCGCGAGTAATACGCCGTCGTTGTATCAGGGGCGATTGCATCAGGGATCGGTTTCACGCCATAGGGCATGCGCGGAAGCTTGCCGAACAGGTTCACGAGCTCAGGATCGATGCGTTTGCACGTTGCGAGGTAGGCTTGGTGCAGATCGTCAGGATTGTCGAAATAGAACTGTGGATCCGTACGCAGGTAGATGAGAAAGTCGGCGAAGCTGCCATCGAATTCGACCTCCTGGATGATCTTCTCCATTTCACCGCGAATACGACTGACCTCTTCGAGGCCGAGGCGATGAATTTCATCCGGTGTCATTCGTGTTGTCGTAAACGACCGGGCCAGGTATTCATACCAGGCACTGCCGTTGGGTAGCTCAGACAATCCGATACTGTCTCTCGCCGCAGGAAGGTACTTCTTGTTGAAGTAACGATCGAGCTCGCGGTAAGCGGGCAACACCGTCTCTTCTATGGTTTCGGTAGCCGCTGCGCGCAGGCGTTCCCGGTCCGCTGCAGAAAAAGACTCGGGCAGGGTCTCGAAGGGAGTGAAGAACGGGCTGTCGGCAGCAAACTCCACAAGCTGCGCCGAAATCTGATCGGGAATACGCTCCATCAGGATTGCAGGCGCAACGATGCCCGACTTGCGCCCGCGTTCGGCGAGCTTGATGGTCTGATCGATGACCTGGTCGATCTTCCCGAGGCGGGCGATCCAGTCGTCGTAATCCTGAATCGTTACAAGGCTCAACTGGTTGGTCAGGTTATTGAGGTTCTGCACGCCACCGCGCTGTGAGAACGGCAGCAGGTAGCCCTTGAACTGATGTTCGTCGACCGCGTCCTGCAGCTGGCGGCGAAACAGCTCGTAATTCAGTTGCTCGTCGTCCTGCAGCGCATTGCGGTCAATGGCATAGGCGCGGCCCAGAAACTCACGAGCCTGCTTGTGACGTTGCTCGATTGCATCGATGCTCCTGTCTTGCCACGCCTGGTTAAAGCGCCGGTCGCCGAGCGCCGAGGCCATTTCGGGTGAGTTGGACAGCGTCCATTCCCAGTGCTCATCGAGCAGCGCCTGGAAGTCGGCGGTGGCATCTGCCTGCGCGGCACCCGCGACGGCCTGTGTCAGCCAGAACAGCGTGATCACGATTTTCTTCATGCTAAACCCCTGAATTTCCATGGCAGGCATTGTTACTGTCCGGCCCGCTGCTGGCAACCGCACGGACCATTGGCTATCATGGCGCGCATTGATCTACAGCGTGTGCAGAAGAGACCCCGTTCAATCGGGGCGCCGAAGGCGCAACTCGCTCGGAAACGCTCAGGCAAAAGGACCGCTTACGCTGATCAGCTCTGGAGAGAGGCCTGAAGGGCCCACCGAAGGGGAATGTGGCCTCGAGGCTACTGATCTCTCAGGTAACCAAGGACAGAGGGGCGGCAGGCGTTACAGCCTGCCGCCCTTTTTTTATTGCTTTCTGAATGGTCGGATGACATGGGTTCAAAAACACCGCTTTATGACAAGCACGTGGAAGCAGGCGCTCGAATCGTTGATTTCGGCGGCTGGGATATGCCGCTGCACTATGGATCGCAAAAAGAAGAGCATCATGCGGTGCGACAGCATGCCGGTGTTTTTGATGTCTCGCACATGACCATTGTGGACCTTCGTGGAAAGCGAGTGCGCGAATTTCTGCAGTACCTCGTCGCTAACGATGTTGCGAGGCTCAAGGAGTACGGCAAGGCACTGTACACAAGCATGCTGAATGAGGAAGGCGGCGTAATTGACGACCTGATCATCTATTACATCGGCGATGCCGATTACCGCCTGGTCGTCAATGCATCGACGCGTGAAAAAGACCTTGCCTGGATACGCCGGCAGGCCGAGGCGTTCGAAGTCGATGTGGTCGAACGCGCTGAGCTGGCGATGATCGCTGTGCAGGGACCCAAAGCACGTGAGCTGGCGGCTCCGTGCATTGATGCTGAGTATCGCGATGCCGCGCTGGCTCTTCGTCCTTTCTTCGGCATGGAGGCGGGTGACTGGTTTATCGCCAGGACCGGCTATACCGGCGAGGATGGCTGGGAAATCGTCATGCCGGCGGCTGACGTTCAAGGCGTCTGGGATCGGCTGCTGGCGGCGGGTGTTGAACCTTGCGGACTCGGTGCTCGCGATACATTGCGTCTTGAAGCGGCGATGAATCTTTACGGGTCGGATATGGATGAAACGATTTCACCACTCGAGGCCGGTCTCGAATGGACCGTTGCCTGGGAGCCCGGCGACAGGGATTTCATCGGACGCGCCGTTATCGAGAAGCAGCGGGCAAGTGCGGACAGGCGCCGCTTTGTTGGTCTGCTGCTGGAAGACAAGGGCGTGCTTCGCAATCACCAGAAAGTCGTCGTCGAGGGCATCGGCGAAGGCGAGATAACAAGTGGCGGATTCTCGCCGACCATCGGGCGTTCAATTGCGCTCGCGCGATTGCCGGCGGGCGACTATGACCGGGCCCAGGTCGAGGTCAGGGGCAAACTATTGAACGTACGGATCGTCAAAACGCCGTTCGTTCGCAATGGGCAAGTACGCATCGACGTCTGACGTCGCTGCACGGGATAACCACTGGGAGCAAACAATGAGTGAATTGCCGGGAGATCTCCTCTACACCAACGATCATGAATGGCTGCGCCGCGAAGATGATGGCAGCGTAACGATCGGTATTACCGATCATGCCGCAACGGCGCTTGGCGACCTCGTCTACGTCGAACTGCCGGAAGTCGGACAGGATGTTGAAGCGGGCGGCGAGATGGCCGTAGTCGAATCGGTGAAGGCCGCATCGGATGTCTACGCGCCGGTTGCGGGCAGCGTAGCCGCCGTCAATGAAGAACTGTCTGATGACCCCGAAAAGATCAACGCGGATCCGTACGGTGATGGCTGGATCGTGCGCCTCGAGATCGAGGGGCTCGATGAGAGCGAATTGATGTCGCCGGACGCCTACCAGCAACTGCTCGACGAACTCGACGACTGAGAAAGAACTGATGCCATTCATTCCCCATACCGAGAAAGACACTCGGGAGATGCTCGCTGCGATTGGCGTGGACTCGATCGAAGACCTGTTCGACGAGATCCCGGCCGAATTGCGTATTGATCACCTGCAAGGCGTTCCTGAGGCGCTGAGTGAAATGGAAGTGTCGCGCCTGATGCGCGAGCGTGCGCGCATGGATGGCTCGCCGCTCTGTTTCATAGGCGCGGGAGCGTATGAGCACCACATTCCGACAGCCGTCTGGGATATAGCCACGCGCGGCGAATTCTATTCTGCCTACACGCCATACCAGGCGGAGGCGAGCCAGGGCACGCTGCAGACGATCTACGAATACCAGACGATGATCACGGGGCTGACGGGTCTCGATGTCAGCAATGCCTCGTTGTATGACGGCGCATCGGGCCTCGCTGAGGCAGCGCTCATGGCGGTGCGTGCAAACCGGCGAGTCAAATCGGGACTGATCTTGCTCGCACCGGGCGTCAATCCGGTTTATGAGCATGTTGCGGAGGCCATCGCCGGCAGTCAGGGCCTGACATTCGAGTGGCTTCCAAAGGATGCAAAAACCGGCAATGTTGCATTCGATGAGTTGCCGGAAGGAAAAGACCCGGTCGCCGTCGTCATCCAGCAGCCGACCTTTCCGGGTACGCTCGAGGATGTGGACCGACTGACTGACTGGGCTCATGAGCAAGGTGCATTCGCCATTGGCATCGCCAACCCGCTGTCACTGGCACTGCTCAAGGCGCCGGGCAACTGGGGCGAGCAGGGCGTCGACATTGCGTGTGGCGAAGGTCAGCCGCTCGGCGTGCCGCTGTCGTCCGGCGGTCCGTATTTCGGCTACATGACCTGCAAGCAGAAGCACGTTCGGCAGATGCCGGGCCGTATTGTCGGGCGCACGACGGACCTCGATGGCAAGCCCGGTTTTGCGCTGACGTTGCAGGCGCGTGAACAGCATATCCGCCGCTCGAAGGCGACGTCGAACATCTGTACGAACCAGGGCCTGATGGTCACGGCAGCGACGATTTACATGTCGTTGCTCGGCTTCGAAGGGCTGGCAACTGTTGCCCGCAAGTCACATGAAAATACGACGCGTCTTGTTGAGGGCCTGTGCGCCATTGACGGGATCGAGCGCTTGTATGATGCGCCTTATTTCCATGAGGTCGCGCTGAAGTTCGACCGGCCGATTGCGCCGCTCCTTGCCTCCATTGCCGAGAAAAATATCCTTGGCGGGTTCGACCTCAGTGAGAGCGCCGGTTCCGATGCGCTGCTTGTTTGTGCGACCGAAACCAAGACGGATGCGGATATCGATGCCTGTATTGCTGCGTTCGCGGAGGCGATGGCCTGATGTCCGGAACGATCGTGGCAAAGGTCCGCTTTGAAAACGGGATCTACCAGACATTCAGTGAGCTGCCGCGCATCGGTAGTTTTGCACCGGATTTTTCGCTCGTGAATACCAAGCTTCAGGACGTCTCGCTGGCAAACTGGACGGGCATGCGCAAGATATTGAATATCTTTGTCAGCATCGATACCGACGTGAGCGCCCAGTCCGTGATCCGCTTTGATGAGTATGGGAGCGGCCGCGATGATCTCGCGTTGCTGATGGTCTCCTATGACCTGCCGTTTGCACACAAGCGGTTCCAGAAAGCACATGATCTGCAAAACACAATCGGACTTTCCGCGATCCGGCACGCGGGGTTTGGTGAGAATTACGGCGTTCAGATCATGGACGGACCGCTCGCGGGAATGTTTTCACCTGCGGTAATTGTGCTGGATGAGAACAATACGGTCGTACATCGTGAACACATTGAAAACATGACAGAGCAGCCGGATTATGCGGCGGCTTTTCGTGCATTGGGAATTGATATAGATGAGTGAATTAATCTTTGAGAAATCACGGGACGGTCGCAGGGCATTCGCCCAGGCACCCTTTGATGCTGGCGCCACATCGATCCCGGAGCAGTTCTTGCGGGAAGACAAACCACGTTTGCCGGAAACATCCGAATTGCAAACCGTACGTCATTTCACGCGCCTGTCGCAGAAGAACTTCTCTATCGATACGCAGTTCTACCCGCTTGGTTCATGCACGATGAAATACAACCCTCGGGCATGCAACGCGCTGGCACTATTGCCGGAATTTGCCGGTCGCCACCCGTTGGGGCCTGTAAGCCATGGCCAGGGATTTCTGTCCTGCATGTACGAGTTGCAGGAGATGCTCAAAGACGTAACCGGCATGAAAGGCGTTTCGCTGACACCGATGGCGGGTGCCCAGGGCGAACTTGCCGGTGTGGCCATGATCAAGGCGTATCATGATGCGCGCGGTCATACCGAGCGCAACGAGATCATCGTTCCTGATGCGGCTCACGGCACAAATCCGGCAACGGCGACCATGTGCGGCTGCATCGTCAAGGAGATCCCGACGGGGCCGGATGGCGACGTCGACATGGCGGCACTGGAGGCCGTTCTCGGCCCGAACACGGCTGGCATCATGTTGACCAATCCGTCGACGCTTGGAGTGTTTGAGCGGCACATCAAGGAAATCGCGGACATGGTCCATGAGGCGGGCGGACTGCTTTACTACGATGGCGCCAATCTCAACGCGATTCTCGGCAAGGTTCGTCCGGGTGACATGGACTTCGACGTCATTCATATGAACCTGCATAAGACGTTCTCAACGCCCCACGGTGGCGGCGGGCCGGGCTCCGGGGCCGTCGGTGTCAATAAACGCCTGCTGCCCTACCTGCCGATTCCGGTTGTGAAGAAATCCGAAGTTGGTGGCGAGGTTACATACGACTGGGCAACCGAAAAGGACATCCCCGAGTCCATCGGCCGGCTGTCAGGCTTCATGGGCAACGCGGGCGTGCTGCTGCGGGCCTACGTTTACATGCGCATGGTTGGACGTGATGGCATGGAGCGAGTGGCTGAGTACGCGACGCTGAATGCAAATTACCTGATGGCGAAACTGCGCGATGCGGGCTTCGAGCTCGCCTATCCTGAGCGCCGCGCAAGCCACGAGTTTATCGTGACGCTCAAGCACGAGGCGAAGGAGATTCATCTGTCGGCCATGGACATGGCCAAGGCGCTGCTTGATCGCAATTTCCATGCGCCCACGACTTATTTCCCGCTGCTCGTGCCCGAATGCCTTCTCATTGAGCCGACCGAAACCGAGAGCAAGGAGACGCTCGACAACTTCGTCGACGCGATGATAGGCATCGTGAAGGCCGCGCGGGAGGACGGTGTGGAGTACAAGGAGGCGCCCTACAAGATGCCGGTGCGCCGCCTTGACGACGTCAAGGCTGCCCGCGAACTGGATCTCAGGTACGACCCCGACTAGCAGTTCCGCTCCGGCATGTGATCCATGTAGTCGCTTAACGCTCCTGATTCTGCTGAAATAGCGAACCGCTGCGCATTTAGGTGCCAGTCACCCTATTTATTCGAACCTTCTGCAGTTCGACCTTGTCGAAACGCCGAGAAATAAGGTGACTGACACCTAATTAATTGGCTTTCAGCAATCAGGAACACTATGAAACACCGCAGGATTCTGGCGGCAATTGTCGCACTCGCACTGTACCTCCCGGCGATCGCCGCGGACGACACAGCCTGGACCAATACACTGGATCGGATTTCATCGGGCGTCGTTTCGATTCGCGTCGACAGCACACGCGCATTCGATACGGAATGGAACTCCTCGAGCCAGGCGACGGGTTTTGTTGTCGATGCCGAGCGTGGCCTGATCCTGACAAATCGCCACGTGGTGACGCCGGGGCCGGTCATCGCCGAAGCCATCTTCCGCAACAACGAAGAGGTGCGGTTGACGCCGGTCTATCGCGATCCGGTGCATGACTTCGGCTTCTTCCGCTTCAATCCTGACGACCTGCGTTACATCGAGCCCGTTGAGTTGCCGCTCAATCCTGAAGCTGCGGGCATCGGCAAGGACATCCGGGTTATCGGTAACGACGCAGGAGAGCAGTTGTCGATCCTGGCCGGCACAATTGCGCGACTGGACCGCAAAGCGCCCGAGTACGGGCGCGGAAAATACAACGACTTCAATACGTTTTACCTGCAGGCTGCGTCGGGCACATCGGGCGGATCTTCCGGTTCACCGGTTATCAATATTGACGGCGAGGTGGTCGCACTGAACGCAGGCGCGAACAACTCCGCAGCAAGCAGTTTCTTTCTGCCTCTCGATCGTATCGAGCGGGCGCTTCGAGAGTTGCAAAAAGATGCATCGGTAACGCGCGGTACATTGCAGACGACGTTTCGCAGCGAGCCCTATGATGAACTGCGTCGCCTGGGATTGACTGACGAGTCCGAGCGCGTCGCCCGTGAAATGTTCCCCGAGCAAACTGGCATGCTTACGGTTGAGCAGGTCATTCCAGGGTCTCTCGCTTCCGAGATACTCGCTCCGGGCGACATACTGATTCGTATCAATGGCGACCTGATTACTCAGTTCGTGCCACTGGAGGACATTCTCGACAGCCACGTCGGTGAGGAAATCGAAATTCAGTTGGAGCGTGGCGGGAAGCGAATTGAGGCCAAGGTTCGTGTTGATGACCTGCATGCGATAACGCCGGACGAGTATCTCGAGTTCGGTGATGGCATCGTGAATCAACTCTCGTATCAGCAGGCTCGTCACTACAACCGTCAGCCCGAAGGTGTGTATGTGGCGAACCCTGGATACCTGTTGTCACGTGCCGCAATTCCGCGTGGCGCCGTCATCATCGAGATGGATGGCGAAACTGTTCGCACGCTCGATGATTTTGAGTTGGCACTGGCGGAGTTGGCAGATGGTCAGCGGGCGCTGGTGCGCTACGTGACAATGGAGAACCCGCAGAATTCGGTTGTCCGCCTGCTCGAGATGGATCGTGTCTGGTTCCCGTCGAAACGATGCGTGCGCGACGACACACTCGGTGTGTGGCCCTGCCGCGATCTTGCGGATGGGCCGGAGCGTGAAGTTCAGGAGACGGGGGAAACGCGCCTGACCAAGTACCGCGACCCGATCGTGCGAGCGATTGCGCCGTCACTGGTTGTCGTTACGTTCGATTTGCCGTACACGCTGTCGGGCGTAGCCGAGCGCCACTACTACGGTACGGGACTCATTGTCGACAAGGAGCGCGGCTACGTGCTCGTTGATCGAAACACGGTACCGATTGGCATCGGTGATGTGTCGATCACTTTCGCAGGCTCGCTGGAAGTGGAAGGCAAGATCGAGCAGCTGCATCCTTTGCACAACTACGCAATCGTGTCCTATGACCCCAAGAGCATCGGCGATACGCCGGTGAAACAAGCGCAACTCAACACGAAACCGCTGCAGCCGGGCGACGAAGTCTGGGTCGTCGGCATCAAAGGCGACCATCAACTCCTGCACCAGCAAAGCACCGTGTCATCAGTCGAACCGCTGATGTTGCCGCTGTCGCGCACCTTGCGTTTCCGCGATTCGAACATTGAGGGTATTTCGCTCGTCAACGCGCCGAACGAGGTAGACGGTGTACTCGTGAACAAGCGCGGTGAAGTGCTCGCGACATGGTCAAGTTTTGCGGTCCAGTCCGGAGACGATTCAGCACAGTTCAATCGTGGCATTGGTTCCGAAGTCGCAAAGCAGTTCGTCGAAACGGTGCGGGATGGTAAGCCGTTCTACTCGCTTGAAGCCGAATTCGTTTATGCGCCGCTGTTCGCTGCACGCAAGATGGGCGTTGATGAGAAATGGGTCAAGCGTCTCGAGGAAAACAATCCTGTGCGCAGAAGGGCGCTGAGCGTCACGCGCCTCGTTGCGGGAACGCCGGCAGCCAGACTCCTGAAGAACGGCGATATGGTTTTGGCGATCGACGGCAAAGTGGTCACCTCCTTTCGTGAACTGGAACACGCGGTCCAGAAACCTGAAGTGACTGTTACGGTGTGGCGCAATGGGGATGTCAAAGAGATCCCCGTCCAGACAGCCGCGCTGGATGGTATGGGCATTGATCGGGCTGTTTCCTGGGCAGGCGCATTGATCCAGAATCCGCACCGTGCGATGGCTGCGCAGCGGGGCGTCTCGACCAATGGTGTGTACATTGCGTATTTCAGTTATGGCTCTCCTGCGACACGCTATGGTTTATGGGCCGGTCGGCGTGTCGTTGAGGTAAACGAGACGCCGACTCCTGATCTGGAGGCATTTGTCGACGCAGTGAAGGATATTGGTCATCGTGAGTCGGTTCGGCTGAAGACGAAGACGTGGAACGGGACGACTGAGGTAATTACACTGAAGCTCGATACCCAGTACTGGCCGGCGTACGAAATTCGGCGTACTGAGAA
>Ga0316191_10000594_pt1 | contig 23777 bp, 20 predicted proteins | sample Eddworburr2cm_MG_FD_204928 | JGI IMG/M metagenome (GOLD analysis project Ga0316191, IMG submission 204928) | Coastal sediment microbial communities from Maine, United States - Eddy worm burrow 2 cm | ecosystem: Environmental > Aquatic > Marine > Coastal > Sediment | place: USA: Maine... | reverse complement strand
TTTTGCGTACCCGCGTCGATGTTGAACGTTCCGCACAGAACCAAGCCTTGCTGGAGAGCATGGACAAACGCTCTGACCTGCAACTGCGGCTTCAGCGCACTGTTGAAGGTTTGTCGGTTGTGGCGATTAGCTACTACGCGGTTTCGCTTGTCGGCTACACGCTTTACCCGCTTGCCGAGACCATGGGCCTCAGCACAGGGACGCTGACCGCGCTGGTTACTCTGCCGGTTGTTGGTTTTGTGTGGTGGGCCATCCGCCGCCTGCGCGCGCATGTGGAGTAGCGGCACGTAGGGCTGTGTTGGCGCCGAGTGCGCCAACAGCAATGGCCGCAATCGCCAGCACTGCGGCAATAGACAGCGTGGGTACTCCGGCAAGACCTGCACCAACGGTGCACCCTCCGGCCAGTACACCACCGACGCCCATCAGGACAGCACCTGCAGCGTAGCGACCGGTTTCGCGCGGTGAGGTAAAGCTCTGCCATTGGAAACCACCGAAAGCCAAGGCTGCGACCAGCGCACCGGCCAGCACGCCGCCCACAAGACCTGTGCCAAAGGTGGCGGAAATCGATGTGGACGCAACAGTCCAGAACAATGTGTCTGCGGCAGGCGAGGTGAATGACAGGCTTTCCATGGCGACAGGATCAAAGTCGTCATAAAGAACGTATCCCGTACCAACCCATGCCACCGGCACCAGCAGACCGATCAGCACCGCCATCACGAGCGGTGCTGCACGATTGCCAGACCGCAGAGCGATCGCAATGGCAGCTATCGCGATCACAGCCGTCCAGATGAGCGAAGAGCCGGGGAGGGCCGCGTTTTCAAGAGGGATGGTCACAGATCCCAGCGCAGTGCGCAGCGGCGCGAGAATGCCTTTAAGCGTCGCGTGTGCGGTAATTGCAAAGATCAACAGAACGGTCAGCGCGCGCAAGTTGCCGCTACCTGTCAAAACTGTGAGCCGCGACACGCATCCACGCGTCAGGACCATGCCCGCGCCGAACAGCAAGCCGCCCACAACGATGGCCAGCCATGGCAGGTCTGTGTTCATGAATCTGTGATCGTCAAAACTAATCACGCCGGAATACACAGCCGCTTGGGTGCCGATCAAAGCCGCAGCAAGGGCGGTAACCCAGATCCCGAGGGCTGCGCGCCGGTCTTCACCGACGAGGCTGCGGCGGAAACAGAAAGCCGTGCGCTGCGCGAGAAATCCGAACATGGCACCAACGGCGAGTGCAAAAAACACAGTCACCTGCGGTGCAGTCAGTGTCTCAAATCCCAGATCTTCAAACATAGCAGCGCTCCATTCTTTCGGAATACTGTTCCAAATGGCGCGCTAAACATTGCAAATCAAGCATATGTTTGCATCGATTGAGTGCCTTAACTGGAACATTGTTCCAATCCGTTGTGCTGCGGCGAAAAATACTTTTGTCTAATGCCTCAAGCCAAGACGTTTGTACTCCTGTAGCTGCGGGAGCGGAATTCCTGTCCTAATTTGCGAAACCAGTGCGCCCGGCGCTAGCGCCCGCGAATTCGAGGGTCCAGCGCATCGCGCAGACCGTCACCAAGGTAATTCACCGACAAAACAGTAACCGAGATAAGAATCCCCGGTAGCATCACGCGTTCTGGAAATTCTTCCATTCGTGGCACGGCATCCGCCAATAGTTTGCCCCACGTCGGGAAGTCTGACGGGAAGCCGACCCCAAGGAAGGATAGCGCACTTTCGGCGATGATGGCCGCGGCCAGTCCCAACGTTGCGGACACCATGATCGGAGAGACGACGTTCGGCAGCAGGTGGCGGCGAATGATCTGGCCGGGTTTCGTCCCGATCGAGCGCGCGGCAAGAACGAATTCACGTTCCTTCAAGGCCAGTACCTCGCCGCGTACAATGCGTGCTGTTGGCATCCACGAGGTGATCCCGATGACACCGACGATCAGGATGAACATACCCCCTTCCGGTCCAAAGGCGGCGCGTAAAGGTTGACGAAAGAGCGTCACAGCAACCAGCAGCAGCGGCAGAATGGGCAGGGATAAGAACAGGTCCGTCACACGCATCAAAATACCGTCAAGCTTTTTGAAATAGCCCGCGCAGACGCCAACCACTGTGCCCAGCACCAGCGACAGAACCATCGCAGCCCAACCTACAGCAAGCGACGCGCGCCCGCCGGCAATCAGCGTCGCCATGATGTCGCGCCCAAGGTTGTCGGTGCCCAAGGGGCGCGACCACAGGGTTTTCGCGTCTCCATCCCACAACAGCGTATAGATCGGGCGCAGGTCCTTGTTGCGGATATCAAGCGCTTTGGGGTCCACACGCCACACCCATGGGCCGATCAGAACAAAAAGCGTAATGAACAGCAAAAATCCGCCACCGATCAACGCGCCTTTGTGTTTGCGCAGCTGATCCCAGACATCTTTCCACTGCGAGCGTGGTTCCTTTTGGGGCTCCTTGTCTTTCAAGGCACCAAAGGTTTCCATTTCGACTTCTGCCGCCGCGGCGTTTACGCGTTGATCAGTCATAACGGATCCTCGGGTCGAGCACGCCGTAGAGGACGTCTGCAATCAGGTTGAACATCACGATCAGGATGGCAAAGATAAAGGTCAGCGTCATCACCATCGGCAAATCATTGGCGAACAGCGCGGTCAGCAATAACTGGCCAATGCCGTTCACTTTGAACAACGTCTCGGTAATGATCGCGCCCCCAAAGATCGAAGGAATGCCAAGCGCGATGACTGTAATGATCGGGATCATGGAGTTGCGCAGCACATGCACCAGCACCACCGCGCTTTCTTTCAGGCCCTTGGCCCGGGCGGTGCGCACATAGTCCTGATTTAGGTTTTCCAGCATCGACGCGCGCATGAAGCGGCTGATCTGGGCTGTGGTTTGCAAAGCCAGCACCATCACCGGCATCACCATCTGCTGGAGTTGTACCTTAAAGCTTTCCCAATCGGTCACCACATGCGTGGTATCGTATATTGACGGGAACCAACCCAGATTTACCGAGAAGATGACGATGACCACAACGCCCGAAAAGAAAGGCGGGATCGAAAAGCCGATCATGGATACAAAGGTACCCGCCTGATCGAACAAAGAATATTGTTTGTATGCTGAATAAATGCCAATCGGCAGGGCAATCAGGATACCTACGATATAGGACATGCCCACAACCCAAAGGGTTTGCGGCATGCGCTGAATGACGATGTCCATGACCGGCGAGCGCGTCTGCCAGCTGATGACGCGTAGCTTGCCCTCGGACAGGGTGGTGCCGAACCAGTGATCAATCAGCACCTGAGGTTCTATCCAAAAAAACTGGACCAGCCATTTCCAGTACTGAATATGGATCGGCGCGCCAAGGCCCAACGCCTCGCGCATCTTTTCTTTTACTTCGGGGGGGACTGTCAGCGGCACCTGCGCCATTGGATCACCGGGTGCCAGTTGTAACAGAAGAAAGATAACGATGCTGATGAACAGCAGTGTCGGGATCGACAGGACCAAACGCCGGATCGTATATGTCAGCATGAAGGTGCCCTCACAGCGTTTCTTATTATCGTTGGCGCGTTTCGCGCAGGCTGGCAAGTTTCTCGCGTGCCAATTGCAGAGCAGGGCGCGGTAAGACCCGCGCCCTGCTCAAAATGGTATCAGTTACCGATGCGGTACCAATCCGAAGCATTCCACAGCTCGGAATCCCAAGTGTTCAGGATCACGCCACCCAATGTGTTGGAGTGTGCGGAAACCCGACCACGGTCAACCAGTGGAACGATTGTGTAGCTGTCTTTGGTAATCATATCGTTCAGCTTCTTGGCAATCTCGCCGCGCTTTTCAAGCTCGCCTGTGCGGGCCAGCTCGTCGAGCAAGGCGTCATATGCTGGGTCGCAGAAACGGTTGATGTTTTCACCCTGCCACTGGCTGGATGGTTTCGGCTCGTTGCCGCAGCGATAGGCTGACAGGTATGCCTGCGGATCTGTGCCATCAAAGTTGTTCGCATACATTTCGACGTCTGCGTAGAACTTCTGGAACGTATCCGGAGACCCCGGGTCACCGCCAAAGAAGACGGACGCATCAAGGTTGCGCAGCTCGGTTTCAACGCCGATCTGGCTCCACCAGTCTTTGATCAGAGCCTGAAAGTCCTGACGCACAGCATTGGTGGATGTTTGATACAGCAGCGACAGCTCAACGCCGTCTTTGTCGCGAATGCCGTTGCCATCGCTGTCAACCCAACCGGCTTCGTCAAGAAGCGCGTTGGCACCAGCGATGTCCTGCGTCAGACACTCTGTGTTTTCTGATGCATAAAGCGCGGGAGCAGGGACAAGGTTACAGGTCGGGCGACCCGCTTGACCGTATCCGATTTCAACCAGCAATTCGCGGTCAATCGCCATGGACAGCGCCTTGCGCACATTGATGTCGCTGAGGAAAGGATGCGGTTCCGCCACGGTTGCGCGTGTCTCAGGTGGCAGGTCCGGCGACGGGTTGGTGAGGTTCATCTCGATCCGTTCGACCAGCGTGCCGAAAGCCGCGATCGGCGTGCCCATGCCACCCTCAGCCATTTTGGCCAGAACGTCGGGTGCCAGTTGCAGGTTCCAAGCGTAGTCAAATTCGCCTGTCTCCAGTACGGCACGACCCGCTGCCGTTGCATCGCCACCGCCTTTGAAGGTCAGGGAGGCAAACGCAGGCTTGCTGGGGTCGCGGTAGTTCGGGTTGGCTTCCATCTGGATCACGTCGTTTGGACGGAAGTCTGTCACAACGAATGGGCCAGTACCGATGGGGTTAAAGTTCGCCTCGGTACACTCTGGCGCTTTGGCGCCCAGACAATCCGCAAATTGTGCCGCTTGGATGATCGGTGACTGGCCGCCCATGAAGGGGCCATATGGGTTGGGTTGCGGCTGCGTAAAGGTCACTTTGACTGTCAGATCATCAACGATCTCGACCATGTCGACACCGTCAAACTTGGCACCCTGTGCACAGCCACCTTCGGGGTGCATGCAGTAGTCTGCGGTGAATTTAACATCTGCAGATGTCACTGGCGTGCCATCAGACCAAACAAGACCTTCGGACAGTTTCCATGTTATGCTGGTCAGATCAGCGCTGACGCCGCCATTTTCAACGGTGGGGATTTCATCGACAAGACGCGGGATGATGTTGCCGTTCTCATCATATCCGCCGAGAGGCTCGATCACCAGCGATGCGGCTTCAAGATCTTTTGTGCCGCCGGACAGGTAGGTGTTCAAAATCGATGGCGCTTGCCAATAGATGATGTTGACCTGACCGTCTCGGCCGCGCTCTCCCTCGTGGCCATCCGCCAGCACGGCGGGGGCGAGGGCTGTGGTCGCAATTGCGCCCATCAGTAAGGTTTTCAGGTTCATGCTTTACTCCATGTTGGACACGTGAATGCCGTTTTGTTTTATCACGCGGTCGTCCACGTGTTTATTGAGCGTGAATGAGGTCGGCAGACATTTGATGCGCACGATGCTTGGTCTGCTGTTCCACGTTCCCCAGACGCTTGACAGTATCGAAGCATGTTTTGCGGAAAATGCAACCCTTTCGACCGTTTGAGACCTGGAAAATGGTCCATCTGTTTGACAGGGGTCCAATCTTAGCCTTAGCGTCGGTTAGAATAGAGCAGGGGCGCGGAATGCTGGACCAAGATATAAAAGACGATGGCATCCATCCTATCGCGCAGATCAAAGGACTGCGCGTCGAATTCCAGACAAAGGACGGGCCGGTCGTCGGGGTCGAAGATGTCTCGTTTGACATCAATCCGGGCGAAACAGTTTGCGTTGTGGGCGAAAGCGGGTCTGGAAAGTCCGTTTCGTCTTTGTCTCTAATGCGCCTGGTCGAGTTTGGCGGTGGCGAAATCACCGCCGGACAACTGCTTTTCGATCGTCCCGATGCGCCTGATGTTGATCTGGCGGGTACGGACAAAGAGTTGATGCGCTCAATCCGTGGCAACGAGATCGGGATGATTTTTCAAGAACCTATGACGGCGTTGAACCCTGTTTTTACAGTGGGCCGTCAGCTCACCGAAGGCTTGCGGCTGCATAAAAAACTGAGCAAGGCAGAGGCTACCGCACGGGCGCTTGAGCTGTTGCGAGATGTGCGCATTCCCGAACCGGAGAGACGGTTGGAACAGTATCCGCATGAATTGTCGGGTGGTATGCGCCAGCGTGTGGTGATCGCGATGGCGCTGGCGTGCAAACCGCGTTTGCTGATCGCGGACGAGCCGACAACAGCGCTTGATGTGACGATACAGGCGGAAATTCTGGCCTTGATGGACCGCTTAAAACGCGAAACCGGCACCGCTGTGATGTTCATTACCCACGATATGGCAGTTGTCGCACAGATGGCCGACCGTGTGGTGGTTATGTTTAGGGGCAATAAAGTCGAAGAAGGCCCGGTCGAGCAGATTTTCGAGAACCCGCAGCATGCCTATACCAAAGCCTTGCTGGCGGCAGTTCCCAAGCTTGGAGAGATGACAGGGAAATCCTGCCCCGAACCTATGAAGCTGCTGGGCCGTGAAAACGATGAGATAAAACCCATACCAGGCACAAATGAGCCCTTGTTAACGGTCAAGAACCTAACGACGCGCTTTCCGGTAAAGGGCGGATTTTTCCGGCGCACGGTTGCGAATGTGCATGCGGTCGAAGACTTGTCGTTCGTGGTGAACAAGGGACAGACGCTAAGCCTTGTTGGCGAAAGCGGGTGTGGAAAATCCTCGGCTGGCAGGTCCATCCTGCGGCTGGTAGAACCGCTTTCCGGTCAGATCGATCTTAACGGTACCGATATCATGGCGCTGGACACGCGCAGCTTGCGCAATGCGCGCCTTGATATGCAGATGATCTTTCAGGACCCTTTTGCGTCTCTCAATCCGCAGATGCAGCTTTCTGATCAGGTTGCAGAGCCGATCCATAATTTTGGCACGCTAAAAGGGGCGGCCGTCGCAGAGCGTGTCGGCATGCTGTTTGATCGTGTTGAATTGCCGCGCAGCTTTATGCGGCGCTACCCGCACGAGCTGTCTGGTGGGCAACGCCAACGTGTCGCGATCGCGCGGGCTTTGGCTTTGAACCCCAAGTTGATTATCGCGGATGAAGCTGTGTCTGCCTTGGATGTATCTGTGCAGGCACAGGTCCTTAACCTGATGATGGAGCTTCAGGCCGAGCTGGGCATCTCCTATCTCTTTATCAGTCATGATATGGCTGTGGTCGAACGGGTCAGCCACAACGTTGGCGTAATGTATCTGGGCCGGATCGTCGAAATCGGGCCACGCGCCAGCGTTTTTGAAAACCCTCAACATCCCTCTACACAGGCGTTGATGAAAGCGGTGCCAATTGCCGACCCGCGCCAACGCAAGGATGAGCGCGATCTGAACTTCAAACCGATCCCGTCGCCGATCCATCCGGTCAGCTACACGCCCGAGCCGTCTGTCTATCGCGAAGTGGCACCGGGGCACCGCGTGCTGGAAACCGATAGCGGCTATTGAGGCTTGATCATGAAAGGCGACGAAAATCGTAAAGTCGCGCTGGTTACGGGAGGCGCGCGTGGATTGGGACGCGCCATAGCGCTTGATCTTGCGGAAGATCACCACGTCGCCGTGACCTACAGGACAACGCATCCAGACGAGGGCTTGGACGGGATTTTTTCCATCAAAGCCGACTTTCTTGATCGCACGAGCCATAAGTCCGTCATTGACGCGGTTATTGGCCATTTTGGGCGGTTGGACGTGATTGTGAACAATGCAGGATCACTTGAGGTTTCGCCCGTAAGTGATTTTGATATGGACGAATTTCGTGTAATCAACGATGTGAACCTGCTTGCGCCCCACGGATTGCTCGCGGCGGCGCTGCCGCATCTGAAAAGCGGTGCTGCTATCGTCAATATCTCGTCTGTGAATGCGGTTTTGCCGCCAAAGGGTGCCGCGCTCTATGGGGCCAGCAAGGCGGCACTTGATCTGTGGACGCGCGCCATGGCCAAAGAGCTTGGACCCCAAGGCATTCGGGTGAATGCGGTGGCACCAGGTGCGGTGAATATCCCCGAGGCGCCGCGCGATGCTGCGTTGACCACAGCCTTTGTCGAGATGACAGCGCTTGGTCGTCTTGCGACACCCGGGGACATTGCAGGGGCCGTTCGGTTTCTTGCATCAGATGCGGCATCTGCGATCACCGGAGAGATTTTAACCGTATCGGGAGGATACCGACTATGACCGAACGTCTCAGCCCTTTAGAAATCATGCAAAAACTTGTGTCATTTCCGACAGTCAGTCGCGACACAAATATTCCGCTGATCGATTGGGTGGCCGGGTATCTTAAAAGTCACGGTATAGAAAGCCACCGCTACATTGATCCCGATCAGCCGAAACACGCGCTCTTTGCGCATGTGGGCCCATGGACGGAAGGCGCATTTGTTTTGTCGGGGCACACTGATGTAGTGCCCGTCGATGGGCAGCCGTGGGACACGGACCCTTTTGAGGTAACCGAAAAGAACGGCAAATACTTTGGCCGGGGAACCTGCGATATGAAAGGTTTTGATGCGCTTGCGATCTGGGCTTTGGTCGAGGCGCACAACGCTGGCGTGACCCAGCCTGTGCAGATCGCACTCAGCTTTGATGAAGAGGTCGGATGCACCGGCGCGCCACCGATGATCAAAGCCATGCAACCGGTTTTGCCAAAAGGGTCTGCGGTTATTGTCGGTGAACCATCGATGATGCAGGCGGTGACAGGGCACAAGGCAGGGATGGGGTTTGATACGCATCTGCGCGGCTTTGAAGTGCACAGTTCGCTGATGGACCGTGGTGTGAATGCCATCATGTATGGTGCTAAACTGATCGACTGGGCCAACGAAATGAACGCAGCCAACCAAGACGCCTGCCCGGGTGATCTGGCGATGGCGTTCGATCCTCCTTTTACGACTTTGCATGTTGGACAGATCTCGGGGGGGACTGCCCATAATATCACGGCGAAAGACTGTCATTTCGCCATGGATTTCAGGGTTGTCCCCGGAGAATCGCAAGCGGAGTGGGAGGCGCTCTATCGTGAGCGCGTCGCGGCAGTTCAGGCCATGATGCAACGTGTTGTACCTGAAACAGGGATTGACCTCAGCCTACGCTTCAATGTCCCTGCTTTGGTACCGGAAGCGGATGGTGCGGCCGAAGGCCTTGTACGCAGTCTGACGGGTGATAATGCCAGTCATGTTGTCAGCTACGGCACCGAGGCAGGCCAGTTCCAGCAGGCGGGGTATTCCGCCGTGATCTGTGGTCCGGGTGATATCGCCCAGGCACACCAGCCGAATGAATTCATAACCATTGCCCAGTTCGAAGCAGGCCATGCCTTTATGAAACGTCTTGTGTCGCGTCTTTGTGGCTAGGGCTGTCCAGCAGCACGGTAAGACTGTGCTTTGTAAATTGTGCAGGATACGCCTGCTGAAGCCGATGTAGTGGTCATTGGGGGCGGAGCTTTTGGTGATTATGTGGCGCGCGTGGAGCCTTCAGTTGCGGCACCTGCCATGGCCGAAATTCTGCGTCGTGACGGTGCGCTGCAACCACACTATTGCTGACGGTTCATTCTGGTGAAGCAGTATAAAAGCGTTGGCTTTTCGAACCTGTGCGACGGGCGGCTATGCGCTGGCCTGTCGCGCTCTTCCGACGCAAGCACGATTGATCTGGCCGCGAGGCTTTATGGGCGTGTTCAAGCTAATGGGCGCTGGTGATACTTGCGAGGTTTCCTTATATCAGAAGCTGAACAGGCGGCGCTTGTGCTGCGCCAATGGTCTTGGGGAGTTAACGTGAGATGCCAGTAAAAAACAGATTTGCCGAATTGCAGCCCGAAATCGCCGCGTGGCGTCAGGATTTGCATGCGCATCCCGAGTTGCTATTCGACACGCATCGGACATCAGAATTTGTGGCAAACAAGTTGCGCGCATTCGGCTGTGACGAGGTCGTGACTGGCATTGGACGTACGGGCGTCGTGGGGATCATCAAAGGCAAAACGGATACGTCCGGTCGCGCGGTCGGTTTGCGAGCGGACATGGACGCGCTGCCGATCCTTGAAGAAACCGGTGTCGAATATGCGTCGTCAGAAGAGGGTAAAATGCACGCCTGCGGGCATGACGGCCATACGGCGATGCTGTTGGGGGCCGCACAGTATCTTTGTGAGACGCGCAACTTTGACGGCACGGCGGTTGTTATTTTCCAGCCCGCTGAAGAAGGCGGCGGCGGTGGACGCGAGATGTGTAAGGACGGCCTGATGGAGCGTTTTAGTATTCAGGAAGTCTACGGAATGCACAACTGGCCCGGAATGGAGATCGGTGCGTTTGCTATTCGGCCTGGTGCCTTTTTCGCAGCGACGGATCTGTTCGAAATTCAGGTGGAAGGGCGCGGCGGCCATGCGGCGAAGCCGCACGAAACGATTGATACCACTGTTGTCGCAAGCCATGTTGTTTTGGCTTTGCAAACCATCGCCAGCCGAAATGCAGATCCTGTCGGGCAGGTTGTCGTCTCTGTGACGTCGTTTGAAACCTCTTCGGATGCATTCAACGTTATTCCGCAAACGGTCCATATGAAGGGGACCGTGCGCACGCTTGCGCCCGACATGCGCGATCTGGCCGAAGAGCGGCTGACTGCTCTTGCGACAGGGGTGGCCGCAAGTTTTGGCGCGACAGCAACTGTCAAATACCAGCGTAACTATCCGATCACGGTCAACCATGAGCGTGAAACAGACTTTGCTGCAGATGTCGCCGCATCAGTTTCAGGCAGTTGCGCCGAGGCGGATCTGGTCATGGGCGGTGAAGATTTCTCTTTCATGCTTGAGGAAAGGCCCGGCGCATACATTCTGATGGGCAACGGCCCGAGCGCTGCCTTGCACCACCCAAAATACAATTTCAACGATGAGGCAATCCCCGCAGGGTGCAGCTATTGGGCGGAATTGGTCGAGCACCGCATGCCGGTAGCCTGACGATGTGACGCGGAGGTCAGGGCGTGTCCAGCAGGCGCCTGTAGACCGCAATGATAGCCGCAGCTTCGGCTTGAATGGAAAACCCGCCTACCACATGCGCGCGGGCAGCTTCAGAATAGCGGTGCCGCGCGGCGTCGTCCGTCAGTAGATTGGTAACATGCGTGGTGATTGCATCAACGTCCTCGATCTCGACGAGATGCCCTGTGCCGCCTTCGACGATCAGTTCTTCAAAGGCGCCTACCTTTGTTGCGACCGCCGGTACGCCGCAGGCCATCGCTTCAAGAGGTGTAAGGCCGAACCCTTCCCATCGCTGTGGTGCAACATAAAGATCAAGCGCCTGAAAATGGGCGGCCAGTTTTGCTATTGGCACTTCGTCCCTAAAGAGGATGCGATCGGACAGTCCTGCCGCCGCCACCTCTTTTTTCAGACCGTCGAGAAAATCAGCATGTTCATCCGTTGCCCGCCCCATCATCAGCGCGCGGGCTTGTGGGACTTCTTGGCACACTCGGATCATGACCTTGATGAACAGGTCATTGCCTTTTTGGTGTCGTATGCGCCCGAAACAGCCCACAAGTAGCCCGTCTTCGGGCAACTCCAGGGTGCGGCGGAGCGCTGCGCGGTCTGCCACAGGTTGGAAATCGTCGCAATTTACACCGTGGTGAATCACCGTCGCAGGCCGTTCCAGATACTGGGCCGATTTGGCCGAAGTGGCGATGATATCGTCCATGTTCCGGATCAGCCAACGAGTGAACCCAGTGTGCCGCCGTTGCGCGGCAGAGGTAAAGAGCAGTTTGAATTTCTTGCCCGCCAGATATTTCAGTGCCAGCCCCGCAAGCATCTCGACGTTGCGCCGTGCATGCCAGACACGTGCCCCATGCGGCCCGCGTCGCGACAACCACATCAATCTGGACGGAGGCAGATTGGGCACCTCTGGGGGCAGTTCCGGACCTGATGCCACTATTGCAATGTGCTGTGCCTGCACGGGCACCAACCGGATCACGGTGGATGTCACCCCCGAATGGCGGCGCTTGAAGTTGGGTGCGATGACGTCAATTTGCGCAGGGTCGGGTATCTTGGCAAGGTCAGTCATGGCGCAGGCGCGTCCAGCCCAAGGCTTGCGACCAACCGCTGCGCAATGGTGTTGAGTTGTGAGGTCTTGCCGCGCACGAACGCGCGGGCCGCACGCCCGAACCCTTCGGCAGTTTCTGAATTGGTCAAAAGAGCAGTTACTGCCACCGCGATATCATCCGCATCTTGTACAAAAGTCACAGCGCCATGGCGCTGCATTTCATCGTAAGTCTCGCTGAAGTTAAACACTTCGCTGCCGGATATGACACCCTTGCCCGCCTGGGCAACCTCAAAGGGGTTGTGCCCGCCGATTGGCTTGAGAGAACCGCCCAGAAAGATGGCGTCAGACAAGGCATACCAGTTACCAAGTTCGCCAAGTGTATCAGCGAGGTAGACCGCGTTGCAATCGGGCAAAGCGCCGGTCGAGCGGATGGCACAGCTCAGCCCCGCTTGATCGATCAGACGTGCAACTTCGACGCTGCGGTTCGGGTGGCGTGGCGCCAGCAGCAACAACAAATCTGCATTAGTCTGCATAAGTTGTTTATGTGCATCCAGCACGATTGCCTCTTCGCCTTTGTGGGTAGAGGCGGCGACCCAAACCGGGCGACCTTTGAGATTGGTCCGTATCTGGGCCAGGATCGCATGATCTTGCTCTAACGGGTCCGACAGCGCTTTGAGGTTGATGCCTCGTGCAACGCGGTCCGCGGGTGCGTGCATGTCGATCATTGCCTGTGCCATCTCGTCGTTTTGCGTCATAATGAGATCGAAGGTGTCCAGCACATACCTTGCGGTCTTTGGGCGGCGTGCCCAAGCTGCGCGCGACGAAGCGCTAAGCCGCGCATTGACCAGCACCATGCGTGCACCCGTTGCCTTGGTCCGCCTCAGCATTTGGGGCCAAAGCTCGCTTTCTACAAAGATTGCCGCGTCTGGACGCCAGTGTTTAAGAAAGCGTTTCACCGGTCCGGGCGCATCGAGGGGGGCAAACTGATGCACTGTGCGCGGGGGCAGCCGTTTTGCCACCATCTCTGCTGAGGTGGCTGTGCCGGACGTAATCAAAAACTGCGCCCGGGGCAGGATGTGGCCCATTTCGGTGATGAGCGCGAGAACAGACAGGCTTTCCCCCACAGATGCTGCATGAAACCACACCAGCGGGCCTGATCCTTCCCGCGCCGCTGTTGCATGGCCAAGTTTTTCATGAGCCCGCACCACAGGCACACCAGCAGCCCGTAGTTTGCGTGTCTCAATCCAGGCAAAGAATGGCACCAGCAGCGCGGATGCCGCTGTATATAAGCGATAAAGAAGGGGCGGGCGCATAGCGCGTATCAGCCGCCCGTATGGCTCATGTGGCGTGGCATCTGACCATCCAGCCGTTGGCGGGAATAGTCGAAATCATGGCCTTTTGGTTTGCGCGCGATGGCCGCACGGATGGCGTCTTGCAAAGGCGCATCGTCTTCGGGGTGGGCCCGCAAAGGTGCGCGCAGGTCGGCGACATCTTCCTGACCCAGACACATGAAGATCTCACCGGTGCACGTCACGCGCACGCGGTTGCAGCTTTCGCAGAAGTTATGGCTAAGCGGAGTGATAAAACCAATCTTCTGGCCGGTTTCTTCCAGTCGCACGTAGCGGGCGGGCCCACCCGTGCGTTCTGCCAGATCCGTAACCGTGTAGTGTTCAGCGTAGCGCGCACGCACGTCTTTGAGAGACCAGTACTGGTCCAGACGATCTTCGTTGCCGATATCGCCCATGGGCATGACTTCAATCCACGTAAGGTCAATACCGCGTTCTGCGCACCATTCGGTCATGAAAGGCAGTTCCGCTTCGTTAAAGCCTTTCAAGGCCACGGCATTGATTTTGACGCGCATACCAACAGCTTGGGCCGCATCAATGCCGCGCAACACTTGCGGTAGGCGGCCCCAACGGGTGATTTCAGCGAACTTCGCCTCGTCCAGTGTGTCAAGCGACACATTCACACGCCGGACGCCTGCCGCATACAGATCTGCGGCAAACCGCTCCAGCTGGCTGCCGTTTGTTGTGAGCGTCAGTTCCTTGAGGGTGCCGGCGTCAAGATGGCGGGACATACCGTTGAAAAAAGTCATGATGCCCTTGCGCACCAAAGGCTCACCGCCTGTGATGCGCAATTTTTCCACGCCCAAATCTACGAAGTTCGAACATAGACGGTCAAGCTCTTCAAGCGTCAGCAATTCCTTCTTGGGCAGGAATGTCATGTTCTCGGACATGCAGTAGACGCAGCGAAAGTCGCAACGGTCTGTCACGGAAACGCGCAAATAGGTGATCGCGCGGGCAAACGGGTCAATCAACGGAGCATTCATAACTTAATAGCTACCTTTCCCTAAAGGACTGGGCAAGCCAATAACGCAATCGTAAGTGGGGCTGGTGCATTGTATTTCGCCAACTTCTGGTGTTTTGAGAAGAAAACGAAGTCTGTTTAAACCCGTTGCTATGCTCTTTGCCCTTCAAAGTGTGCCAATAACTGGCTTTCACACTGATCTAAGGGGTATCACGGTCCAAAATGAAGGTGGGTGCGCCGTCGATTGTGCTTTGATTGCGCGTCTCCCAGTACTCTGTAATCCCCGCCTGACCTTTGTTTTCGGTCCATGTCTTGAGCACGTCACGCTCCCCCGCATAGTCCATAAAAGGCACCGCATACCCACAGCTTGTCTGCACCATATCAACGGTCATGTCGTATATTTGACGCGCGCCATCCGAAGCCGGGAAATGGGCGTTCAAGGCGTCGAACGCGCCGTCGCGCGGATGCAGCGTTTTTGCGCTGCCGTAGGTGCACAGGATCAAAGGTTTTGCCTCAAATCCGCACCACATCAATGTCATGCGGTTGACCTGCGCCAGATGCCCTGCGGTTTCATTGCCCGATCCGGTAAGGTTTCGCCATATGATACGGTTAGGGCCAAGCACGCGCAGGCTGTCCATCCCCTTGGGAGAGATATTAACGCGCCCGTCAGGCCCCGCTGTGCCGCAGAAAAAGATGTGCTGTGCGGTGATGAATTGGGTCAGTGTCTCGTTTAGCGCATCGAACTGATGGGCCATGTGCTATTCCACCGTGACAGATTTCGCCAGATTGCGCGGCTGGTCCACATCCGTCCCTTTGGCTACAGCAGTATGATAAGCGAGCAATTGTGCGGGAATCGCGTATAGGATGGGGGTTAGTGCGTCGGGTACTTCGGGCAGTTCAATGCAGGCATAAGCGCCTTTGCCAAATTCTGCGATACCTCTGGCGTCAGACACAAGGATCACGCGCCCTTTGCGCGCCATGACCTCTTGCATATTGCTGAGCGTTTTTTCAAATAACCGGTCGCGTGGAGCCATAACGACGACAGGCACTTTTTTGTCGATCAGCGCAATAGGGCCATGCTTTAGCTCGCCTGCTGCATACGCTTCTGCGTGTATATAGCTGATTTCTTTTAATTTTAGGGCACCTTCTAGGGCGAGTGGATACATCAGGCCGCGTCCGAGAAACAAAACGTCACGTGCTTCTGCCAGCTTCAAGGCGGCGTGGTGCATTTCCGCATTGGATCCCAATGCGGTGCTGATCGTGTTGGGTATGGCGCGCAGGGCTGAAATGTGGTCCGCAAATGTGTTGGCGTCCATCTCTCCGCGTTCTGAAGCGGCTTTCAATGCCAGCAGGAACAGCACGACCAACTGGCAGGTAAACGCTTTGGTTGACGCGACGCCGATTTCCACGCCTGCATAAATCGGCAGCACCAGATCGCTTTCCCGCGCGATAGAGCTTTCCGGCACGTTTATGACCGACATAATTGACGTTGCTTTGCCTGCGCAAAATCGCAATGCCGCCAGCGTATCTGCGGTTTCTCCCGACTGGCTTACGAAAAGTGCTGCGGTCGCGGCGGGGATCGGGGGTTCGCGGTACCGAAACTCTGATGCCACATCGACTTCAACCGGTATTCGCGCGATCTGCTCGAACCAGTATTTCGCGGTCAGACAGGCGTAGTAGGCGGTGCCACAGGCGACCAGTGTCAACCGGTCGATTTTGGTAAAGTCGATACCCGGTTCAGGCAGTATGATTTCTCCGCTGTCGGAGAGGTAGTGTTTCAGGGCGTCTGCGATGACGGTCGGCTGTTCCGCGATCTCCTTGGCCATGAAGTGCTTATGTCCGGCTTTGTCGATCTGGTTGCTGTCGACCAGTGTCGTTTTGATCGGTCGTTTGACGACTTTGCCGTTAGCATCTTCGATGGTGACGCCCGCGCGGTTCAGCGCTGCGCGGTCACCTTCTTCAAGATAGGTGATCTGGTTGGTCAGTGGGGCAAGTGCAATAGCGTCAGAGCCCACATACATTTCGCCGTCGCCATGTCCGATGGCCAAAGGCGAGCCGCGCCGCGCGGCAATGATCAGATCATCTTCCCCATCAAACAAGAAAGCCAGTGCAAAAGCGCCGCGCAAACGGTCGAGCGTTTTATACGCGGCTTCTTTCGGGCCTGCGCCTTGTGACATGTGAAAATGTGTCAACAGGGCCACGGTTTCGGTGTCCGTTTCGGTCGTGAATTTAATCCCGTGTTCCGCCAGCTCTTCACGCAGTTCGCGGAAGTTCTCGATGATCCCGTTGTGGACAACGGCCACAGTGCCAGCTTGGTGGGGGTGTGCGTTTGTGACATTCGGGGCGCCGTGGGTCGCCCAGCGGGTATGGCCGATGCCGGCTTTGCCAGCAAGTGGCTCATGCACCAACAAATCGGACAGGTTGACCAGCTTGCCAACAGCGCGGCGACGTTCAAGCACGCCGTCGTTGACAGTCGCGATGCCTGCGCTGTCGTATCCGCGATACTCCAGACGCTTCAGGGCTTCGACTAGGATTGGGGCCGCTTCGTGATTGCTAAGAACCCCCACAATACCGCACATGATTAGCTACCTCTTTGTTGCTGGGCCTTCTTGGCCTTGAGCATGGCAAACAGTTTCTTCGCCATGCCGGGTTTTTCGATTTGTGGCGCGCGGGCCAGCGCAAGCGCTTCGGGTTCGACGTCGGATGTAATGACGGATCCGCTGCCGGTCATGGCATGATCGCCAATGTGTACTGGCGCCACCAGCATTGTGTTGGACCCGATGAAAACGTCGTCGCCGATATGTGTGTGATGCTTCATTACACCATCGTAGTTACAGGTGATCGTGCCTGCGCCCACATTTGTGCGCTCTCCCAGCGTGGCGTCCCCGATATAGCTCAGGTGGTTTACCTTGGTGCCGGTGCCAATGCGCGCGTTTTTCATCTCGACAAAGTTGCCGACGCGGACGTTTTCGCTCAATTCTGTGCCGGGGCGCAGTCGTGCGTAGGGGCCAATCACGCCGCCGCGCGCAACATGGCACCCTTCAAGGTGTGAAAACGCGCGGATTGTGGCGCCGCTTTCGACCGTGACACCCGGTGCAAAAACGACATGTGGTTCGACCACAGTGTCGCGCCCGATCACGGTGTCAAAGGCGAAATAGACAGTATCAGGTGCTGGCATTGTCACCCCGTCTTCAAAGGCTTGCTGGCGTGCCCGTGCCTGAAATGCTGCTTCTGCAGATGCAAGTTCCGCGCGGGTGTTGATCCCCAGTGTCTCGCTTTCGTCGCAGCGGACCACCGTTGCCTTGAGGCCGCGTGCACGGGCAAGCCCGACCACATCTGGCAGGTAGTATTCCTGTGCCGCGTTATCGTTGCCAATCTCGTCGATCAGATCAAACAGCAATGCGCTGTTGCAGGCAATAACACCGCTGTTACAAATAGTTATGGCGCGTTCTGCATCTGTGGCGTCTTTGAATTCCACGATCTTTTCAAGTATGTCATCTGCCATCACCAACCGGCCGTAGCGGGCCGGGTCTGCAGCTTCAAACCCCAGCACAACGACATCGTAGTCCGCCTGTGCCTGAACCATCGCGGCAAGCGTATCGGGATGCACAAAGGGTGTGTCGCCAAAAAGAACGATGGCGGTGCCGTCAAAGCTTTTGAGGGTGTCTCGCGCCTGCGCTGCGGCATGGGCCGTTCCAAGCTGCTCGATCTGCTCGACGACGTGTGTGGCCGGATCATGATCAAGCACCGCGGCGCGCACGGCATCTGCCCCATGACCTGCGACCACCACCGTGTGAAGCGGCGACAAAGACGCACCCGCTTGCATGGCGTGGATCAGGAGCGGCGCACCTGCGAGAGGGTGAAGGACCTTTGGCAGATCCGAATTCATGCGCGTGCCCTTGCCTGCGGCAAGAACGACCAAAGCGATGTCCATGTGAAAACTCTTTGTAATCTATCGTGCGCCTGTTTATCCGCTTACACGCAGGGCGCAAGGCGCATGCCATCAAAGATGGTTGCGAGTTGCAACAAAGGGGCGCGGTTTCGCGCGCATAGGGAAGCAGTAGAGAATGAAAACGGTAATATTTGACCTTGATGGCACATTGGCCGACACAAGCGGCGATCTGATTGCGGCGGCCAATGCGTGTTTTCGTCAGATGGGCGTCGGGGATATGCTTGATCCGATGGCAGATCAGGCGACCGCACTGCGCGGGGGACGGGCGATGCTGACCCTTGGGATGGCGCGTCTGGGTCGCGCTGACGATAGCGCCGAGATTGACCGCTACTATCCCGTTTTGCTTGAAGCCTATGGTGCTGCGATAGATGTTCACACAGTGATGTACCCCGGTGCGATGGAGGCGGTAGAAGAATTGAAGCGTCGAGGCTACGGCGTGGGCATTTGCACTAACAAGCCGGAAGGTCTCGCCGAAACGCTGTTGCAAAGGCTCGGCGTGCGCACTGCTTTTGCATCCATGATTGGGGCTGATACGCTGGCTGTCCGCAAACCAGACCCGGAACCATTATTTGAGGCAGCCCGTCGCGCCGGCGGGATGCCGGAGAAGTGTTTGCTGGTCGGCGATTCCGATACGGATCGTAATACTGCCCGCGCTGCGGGGGTACCAAGTGTTTTGGTCACCTTTGGTCCGGCCGGCGGTGACATGGCCGCACTTGCCCCGGAAGCCCTGCTGCAACGATATGTTGATTTGCCCGATTTGACCGATCAATTGCTGGCTTGACGCGCACTGAGCCGCACGCCACTGTCGCCACGCGTCAAAAGGGATACACGATGCAGGAAGTGTTCAAAGGCAGTTTCACCCAGCAGGAAACGATCCCCGAAGCGGGTATCGAAGCCGCGATCGCTGTCATGCGTCACGGACGTTTGCATCGATATAATACCAAGGCCGGAGAGATCAGTGAAACGGCCATGCTCGAGCAGGAATTTGCAGCCTCTGTCGGTGCAAAATACTGCCTTGCCGTGGCGTCTGGCGGATATGCGATGGCAACAGCCTTGCGCGCCCTCGGGGTCAAACCCGGCGACAAGGTGCTATCCAACGCTTTTACACTGGCCCCCGTACCTGGCGCGATTGCGGCGGTTGGGGCGCAACCTGTCTACGTTGGTGTGACCGAGAGCCTGACAATTGATCTTGATGACCTTGAGGCCAAGCTTGCTCAGGCAAGGGTGTTGTTGCTCAGCCATATGCGGGGGCACCTGTGCGATATGGAGCGGCTCATGTCGATTTGTAACGCGGCGGGTGTGGCTGTTGTAGAAGACTGTGCACACACGATGGGTGCCGCTTGGAAAGACGTTCCTTCGGGGCGCTATGGCGCAGTCGGGTGTTATTCGTGCCAGACCTACAAGCATGTCAATTCCGGTGAGGGCGGCTTTCTGGTCACCGATGACCCGGATGTCGCAGCCCGTGCGGTGATGCTGTCGGGCAGTTATATGCTGTATGAACGCCATCTTGCGGCCCCGCCCAAAGAGGCGTTCGAGCAGATCCGGTACGAGACCCCCAATATCTCCGGCAGGATGGATAACCTGCGGTCGGCGATTTTGCGCCCTCAGGTGGCAGATCTGGCCAAGCAATGCCAGCGGTGGAATGATCGCTATGCACGACTGGAAGAGGGGGTGCGCGGCACACCGGGGCTGACGGTTATTGATCGCCCCAAAGAAGAGACGATCGTTGGGTCTTCCTTCCAGTTTTTGCTACTGGATTGGCTGCCGGATGCAGTACAGGATGTGGTTGCGCGCTGCGCTGCCCGTGGTGTTGAGCTGAAATGGTTCGGCGCACCCGAGCCCGTCGCGTTTACCAGCCGCTATGACAGTTGGCGCTATGCGCCCAGTCCGGCAATGCCAGATACCGACCGTATTCTCGCCGGTGTTGTGGACATGCGCGTGCCGCTGACGTTTTCGCTAGAGGATTGTGACCAAATCGCGCGCATCATCCGTGCGGAAGTAGGTTCTGTCTTTCAAACTGGCAGCTGACGCACATTGCATCCGGCGCAGGTCCGTACAGCCGATCGTTGTTAAAGAGATGATTTATGCGGTTGTCTTGACCGATGAGATGCCGCTGGCTATTATATGAACGCTTGTTCATTAAAGGATCAAGGTGCCGGGGAGGTACGTGCAAGATGTTTAATGCAGCCATGCAGTTCGATTTGGGCGAAGACGTGAATGCGTTACGAGAGATGGTGCATCGCTGGGCGCAAGAGCGCGTGGCGCCGATGGCTGCTGATATTGATCGATCCAATACCTTTCCCGAGCAGTTGTGGACAGAAATGGGCGAGCTTGGCCTGTTGGGCATCACCGTGGATGAGGCCTATGGCGGTGCTGGTATGTCTTATCTGGCCCATACGGTGGCTATAGAAGAGATCGCGCGTGCCTCGGCATCTGTGTCTTTGTCATATGGTGCGCACTCAAACCTGTGCGTCAATCAGATCAAGCTGAATGGTACGGACGCGCAAAAGCAAAAGTACCTGCCTAAACTTCTTTCGGGTGAACACGTGGGTGCATTGGCGATGTCTGAAGCGGGGGCAGGGTCGGATGTGGTATCGATGAAGCTGCGTGCGGAAAAGCATAACGACCACTTTCGGCTGAACGGCAACAAATACTGGATCACGAACGGGCCGGATGCCACCACAGTGGTCGTTTATGCAAAGACCGCCCCGGACGCAGGGTCAAAGGGCATCACGGCTTTCATCATCGAAAAGGATATGGCGGGTTTCTCGAAGAGCCCGCATTTTGACAAAATGGGCATGCGCGGCTCAAACACGGGAGAGCTGATCTTCGAAGATGTAGAAGTCCCGTTTGAGAACGTGTTGGGCGAGGAAGGTCGCGGGACCGCGGTGCTGATGTCGGGACTGGATTATGAACGCGTCGTACTCGCAGGGATTGGCACAGGCATTATGGCGGCCTGTCTTGATGCGATTATGCCCTATCTGGCCGAGCGAAAACAGTTTGGTCAGCCCATCGGCAGCTTTCAACTGATGCAGGGTAAAATTGCCGATATGTATACAGCCATGAACTCGGCACGTGCCTATGTTTATGAAGTCGCCAAAGCCTGTGACCGCGGAGACGTCACCCGACAGGATGCCGCAGCTTGCTGTCTTTACGCCTCGGAAGAGGCGATGAAACAGGCCCATCAGGCCGTGCAGGCAATGGGCGGCGCGGGTTTTCTCAGCGACAGCCCTGTGGCGCGTCTGTTTCGGGATGCAAAGCTGATGGAGATCGGCGCGGGCACTTCTGAAATCCGAAGGTTGCTCGTCGGCCGCGAAATGATGGCGTCGATGGCCTGAACCGATGCGTTACCACACCGGATCAGGCCAGATTAAACGTGCCCGGAGGCGATTAGAACTTCATCACGTAAGAGACCGAAAGAACAACGGGGTCAATTTCGGCTGTGCCAATCTTGGTGCCGTCCAGTTTGGCGTCGGTTTCGATGTCGATGTAGCGGGCAGTAAAGCGAAGCATGCCTGTGTCGCTGAGCATATAGTCAACACCCGCCTGAACCGCGAAGCCCCAAGAACTGTCAAGTTCGAGTTTGCCAAGCGAGCTCTCTTCTTCGAAGAAGTCGGTATAGTTGATACCGGCACCGATGTACGGTTTCCATGCGCTATTGGTCGGGAAGTGGTAGTTCAGCGACACGGTGGGCGGCAAATGCTTGGTGCTGCCAATGTCGCCAACGCCGTCCAGCGCAATGTCGTGGTCAAACGGGGTGGCGAGCAAAAGCTCGACACCGAGGTTGTCGCGCACGAAGTACTCGAAAGTGAAGATGGGTCGCGTATCATCGTCGATGTCGGCTTGGAAGCCGGCAAGATCGCCGTTGTCGGACTTGGGATTGACGTTGCCGACACCGATGCCGATTGTCCAGTCACCTTGGGATTGGGCGAGAGCGGGGCCTGCGACCACAGCCAATGCAGTGCTGAGAAGCAGGGCTTTAAGAGAATGTGTCATTGTACTTTTAGCCTTTTTGAATTTCGTGGTTGCCTTTTGAACCTTTGTCCGACGTGTTGCTTTGACATGGATCAACAGCGACGCCGCGTCGCAGCATGTGTTGCGCAAAGGGCACGGCACTGATGCCGCGTTGGGTTTGGTTTGTGCCGGTGGCCGCACTGGCTGTGGCTGTCGGGCTCTGGGCTTTTCGTCTTGGCTGGATCGCAGTGACCTTGACGGAAACCGATGTGATTCAAGCCTATACCGCACGGTATCTTGAGGCGCATGGGACGACGGCGCGTATAACAGACTGCACAGCACAACCTGCCGCGCTTGAAGCTGTTTGGATCGTCGTGACTTGCATCGCCGATGATACAACCCGCTACGACTATCCCGTTGACCGTTTTGGGCAGTTGGTACGTCTGGATGCACAGCCAACGACCCCGGAGGAACCGAAGACATGACACTGACTTTCAAGCTCGAATGCTATTATTCTGGAGCCCCCGCATGAAGCTTTCATCCCAGATTATCACAGGGTCCGAGGTTTATCAGGCCAACCGTGCGGCCCATCTGACCGCTTTGGAAGAAGTTGCCGCCGTCGCGCGCGCAGCTGCACAGGGTGGCGGTGAGACTTCGCGCGCGCGCCATATCTCGCGTGGTAAAATGCTGCCCCGCGACCGTGTCGCCGGACTTTTGGATGCGGGCAGCCCGTTTCTTGAGGTAGGGGCAACAGCAGCGCATGGGATGTATGGTGATGCGGCACCCTGTGCGGGGATGATCGCCGGTATTGGTCGCGTCGAAGGTCAGGAAGTGATGATCCTGTGCAATGATTCCACCGTAAAGGGCGGCACCTATTATCCGATCAGCGTTAAAAAGCACCTGCGCGCACAAGAGATCGCAGCCGAGAACCATCTGCCTTGCATCTATCTTGTCGACAGTGGTGGCGCGAACCTGCCCAATCAGGACGAAGTTTTTCCCGACCGCGACCATTTCGGGCGCATCTTTTACAATCAGGCCCGCATGAGTGCTGCAGGGATTGCGCAGATCGCAGTTGTGATGGGGTCATGCACGGCCGGAGGGGCCTATGTGCCGGCGATGTCTGATGTCACCATCATCGTGAAAGAACAGGGTACGATTTTTCTGGCGGGGCCACCGCTTGTCAAAGCTGCGACAGGTGAAGTGGTGACTGCAGAAGATCTGGGCGGAGGAGATGTGCATACCCGCCTGTCAGGTGTAGCGGACTATCTGGCGGAAGACGACGCACATGCGCTGGCGTTGGCACGGTGTGCGGTGCGAGGGTTGAACCGGATAAAGCCCGACACAGTTGCGCACATCCCTAGCGAAGAGCCGGCATACGATCCGGAAGAAATTCTTGGCGTGGTGCCCGCAGACCCGCGCACGCCCTACGACAGCCGCGGGTCATCGCGCGTCTGGTGGACGGATCACGATTTGACGAATTCAAAGCGCGGTTCGGGGAGACGCTGGTGACAGGCTTTGCGCATGTCAAAGGCTGTCCCGTCGGGATTATTGCCAATAATGGCGT
>Ga0316191_10000592_pt1 | contig 23818 bp, 14 predicted proteins | sample Eddworburr2cm_MG_FD_204928 | JGI IMG/M metagenome (GOLD analysis project Ga0316191, IMG submission 204928) | Coastal sediment microbial communities from Maine, United States - Eddy worm burrow 2 cm | ecosystem: Environmental > Aquatic > Marine > Coastal > Sediment | place: USA: Maine... | reverse complement strand
GAACTTTCGAATGCGACATTCCTTTGGGAAGATCGAGCACATCCTCGAGATCCCGAACCTGATCGACATTCAAAAGCGCTCGTACGATAAGTTCCTTCAAACAGACGTTCCCAGGGACGACCGTGAGAACACCGGTCTTCAGGGCGTCTTCAATAGTGTGTTCCCGATTCGCGACTTCAATGGAACGAGCGAGTTGGTGTTCGGCGGCTACACGCTCGAAAGGCCGAAGTACGACGTCGACGAGTGTCGGCAGCGTGGGATGACCTACGCCGCACCGATCAAAGTGACGATCCAGCTCATCATCTACGACGCCGGCGGCGACAGCACCGAGCGAGCCGTCCGCGATATCAAGGAGCAGGAAGTCTACTTTGGCGAGATCCCGCTGATGACGGTGAACGGCACGTTCATCATCAACGGCACCGAGCGCGTCGTCGTCAGTCAGCTTCACCGCAGCCCAGGGGTCTTCTTCGACCACGACCGTGGCAAGACGCACTCGTCCGGCAAGCTGCTCTACCAAGCGCGCATCATCCCTTACCGAGGCTCGTGGCTCGATCTCGAGTTCGACCCGAAGGACTTGCTCTACGTCCGCATCGACCGCCGCCGGAAGATGCCTGCGACGGTGTTGCTGAAGGCGCTCGGGTACAACACCCAGGAGCTCCTCAATTACTACTACGACACCGAGACGATCTACATCCTCTCGAAGGATCAGTACGCCAAGTCGATCGAGTACGAGCTGCTGCCGGGCCAGCGTGCGACGCACGACATCGCGGTCGGCGAAGACGTTCTCGTTCGCAAGAATCGTAAGTTCACGCGTGCCGCGATTCGCAAGCTCAAGTCCGCGGGCCTCGACTACCTGCCGATCGACTTCACTGAGGTCATCGGCAAGGTCGCTGCCGAAGACGTCATCGATGAGGACACCGGCGAGATTCTGCTCGCGGTCAATGAAGAGGTGACCGAGGCTCGCATCGACGCACTCCGTGAGGCGAGCGTCAACGAATTCAAGGTGCTCTTCATCGACGGCCTCAACGTCGGTTCGTATCTCAGAGACACGCTGCTCGTCGATAAGGTTCAGTCGCAGGACGAGGGTATCCTCGAAATCTACCGCCGGCTGCGCCCGGGCGATCCGCCCACGCTCGACACCGCGCGAAACCTCTTCAACAACCTGTTCTTCAATCCGGAGCGCTATGACCTGAGCCAGGTCGGGCGCCTCAAGCTGAACTACAAGTTCTACAAGGACGTCGAAGAGGACGAGCGGCCGAGCCTGGATCACACGGTTCTCACCAACACCGACATCTTGGACACGGTGAAGAACCTCATCGAGCTCAAGAATGGTCGGGGGTCGGTCGATGACATCGACCACTTGGGCAACCGTCGCGTTCGCGCCGTTGGCGAGCTGATGGAGAATCAGTACCGCATCGGCCTCGTCCGCATGGAGCGCGCGATAAAGGAGCGCATGAACATGTCTCAAGAGATTGAGACTCTCATGCCCCACGATCTGATCAACGCGAAGCCCGTCAGCGCCGTCGTCAAAGAGTACTTCGGCTCGAGCCAGCTTTCGCAGTTCATGGACCAGACCAACCCGCTCAGCGAGGTTACGCACAAGCGGCGTCTATCCGCGCTTGGGCCTGGGGGTCTCACGCGCGAGCGCGCGGGCTTCGAGGTTCGCGACGTTCACACGACTCACTACGGTCGTATCTGCCCGATTGAGACGCCGGAAGGTCCCAACATCGGCCTAATCGCCTCACTTTCGACCTACGCCCGCGTCAACGAGTATGGCTTCGTCGAGACGCCGTACCGAAAGGTCGAAGACGGAATCGTGCTCGACCAGCAGGTGCGTTGGTACTCCGCCCTCGAGGAAGAGGGGCACTACATCGCGCAGGCGAATGCGAAGATCGAACACCTGAGCCGCAAGCTCGAAGGGACGCTGATCAGTGCTCGCTTCAACGGCGAGTTCGTGATGGTGCCGCCCGCCAGCGTTCAGCTGATGGACGTGTCGCCGAATCAGCTGGTTTCGGTTGCAGCTTCATTGATTCCGTTCCTCGAGCACGACGACGCAAACCGCGCGTTGATGGGTTCGAACATGCAGCGTCAGGCTGTTCCTTGCGTGCGCACGCATGCTCCGATTGCCGGTACCGGCATCGAGCGCCGGGTCGCGCGCGACTCTGGTGTTTGTGTGGTCGCGAACCAGGACGGCGTGGTCCATTCAGTCGACGCGACACGTATCGTCGTCAAGGCCGAAGGTCTTGCGGGTGCGTTCCCCGACATCTACCGCCTCAACAAGTTCCAGCGTTCCAATCAGAACACGGCATACAACCAAACGCCGATCGTTCGGCCTGGGGACAAGGTCAAGGCGGGCGACGTCATCGCCGATGGTCCCAGCACGGATTGCGGTGAGCTCGCGCTCGGCCAGAACGTCATCGTCGCGTTCATGCCCTGGGGTGGTTACAACTTCGAGGACTCGATTCTGCTTTCCGAGAGGATTGCCAAGGACGACGTCTACACCTCTGTGCACATCGAAGAGTTCGAGTGCGTTGCTCGCGACACCAAGCTTGGCAAAGAGGAAATCACGCGCGACATTCCGAATGTCGGCGAAGAGGCCCTCAAGGATCTCGACGAGTCGGGTATCGTGCGGATTGGCGCCGAGGTGAACTCGAGCGACATCCTCGTTGGTAAGATCACGCCGAAGGGCGAGACGCAGCTCTCTCCTGAGGAGAAGCTCCTTCGGGCCATTTTCGGTGAGAAAGCTGGTGACGTTCGCGACACCTCGCTCAAGGTGCCGCCAGGGGTGACCGGTATCGTCATCGACGCCCGCGTGTTTGCACGCAAGGGTACCGAGAAGGACGAGCGCTCGGCTCAGATCGAAGAGGCTGAGCGGGCCAAGCTCGAAAAAGACATGGCGGACGAGATCAAGATCGTTCTCGACTCTGCGCATGACCGCGTTCGAAAGTACTTCGTGGGTAGCACGGCGACCGCCAAGTTGGTGGGCGACAAGGGTACGGAGCTCCTCGCCAAGGGTGCCAAGATCACCAACGAAGCTCTCGACGAGATCCCGCACAAGTACTGGGCGCACATCGAGGTCGACAAGGACAAGGACAAGACGGACGCGATTCTCGAGATGGTCGACGACCAGGTCGATGCCGTCAAGATGCTGTTCCAGGAGAAGATCGACAAGCTCGGCAAGGGCGACGAGCTTCCTCCGGGCGTCATCAAGATGGTGAAGGTCTATGTTGCGATCAAGCGCAAGCTTCAGGTTGGCGACAAGATGGCCGGCCGCCACGGTAACAAGGGTGTCGTCAGCCGGATTCTTCCGGAAGAAGACATGCCGTACCTGCCGAACGGCAAGCCCGTCGACATCGTTTTGAACCCGCTCGGTGTTCCAAGCCGAATGAACGTCGGCCAGATTCTCGAGACACACCTCGGGTGGGCCGGTTATCTCCTCGGCATGCAGCTGCAGGAGATGATCGAGCAGAAGGCGCAGGCTTCCGAGCTCCGCGAGCGGATTCGCTCCATCTTCAAGGGCGGCGACATCGTCAAGGTGCTCGACACGTTGCCCGACAACGAAGTCGCGAAGATGGCCAAGAGTTGGAAGCACGGTCTTCAGTTGGCCACGCCCGTCTTCGACGGCGCGAGCGAAGAAGAGATCAAGGATCTCCTCAGGTTGGCGGGCGTGCAGGACAACGGCCAGACGGTGCTCTTCGACGGACGCACCGGTGACGCGTTCCACGAGGACGTCACGGTGGGCATCATGTACATGCTCAAGCTGCACCACTTGGTCGACGACAAGATCCACGCACGAAGCATCGGTCCATACTCGCTCGTCACGCAGCAGCCGCTGGGTGGCAAGGCGCAGTTCGGCGGGCAGAGGCTCGGTGAGATGGAGGTCTGGGCGATGGAGGCCTACGGCGCCGCCTATGCGCTGCAGGAGTTCCTCACCGTCAAGTCCGACGATGTGCAGGGCCGTACGCGCATGTACGAATCCATCGTGAAGGGTGAGTATTCGCTCGAAGCCGGCCTACCGGAGAGCTTCAACGTCCTCATGAAGGAGCTTCAGGCACTTTGCCTGAACGTCGAATTGGTTGAGACGAGTCAACTGGGACGCAGGTCTGATGACGTCCTTGCTGCGGAGGAAGAGTAAGTCATGAAGGATATCTTCAGCTTCTTCGAAAAGCCGAAAGACCCGCTGGCCTTTTCGGCGATTCGCATTTCGCTAGCGTCGCCAGAGAAGATCCGTGAGTGGTCACACGGCGAAGTGAAAAAGCCCGAGACGATCAACTACCGTACGTTCAAGCCTGAGCGCGACGGCCTGTTCTGCGCGAAGATCTTCGGACCCGTCAAAGACTACGAGTGCATCTGCGGCAAGTACAAGCGCATGAAGCACCGTGGCATCGTCTGCGAGAAGTGCGGCGTCGAGGTGATTCAAAGCAAGGTTCGCCGTGAGCGCCTGGGTCACATCACCCTGGCGACGCCGGTGGCGCACATCTGGTTCCTCAAGAGCCTGCCGAGCCGCATCGGCGCGATCTTGGACATCACGCTCAAGGACCTCGAGCGCGTGCTCTACTGCGAGAGCTATGTGGTTCTCGACCCCAAAGAGACGCCTCTCGAGCGCGGAGAGATCCTCACCGAGGATCGATTCCACGACATGCTCGACGAGTATGGTGACGACGCATTCGAAGCGCGGATGGGCGGCGAGGCCGTTCTCGAGATGCTTCGCGACCTCGACGTGCACGCGATGGCGGAGCAGCTTCGTTTGGACCTCAAGGAGGCCACCAGCGAGGCGAAGCGCAAGAAGTACTCCAAGCGACTCAAGGTCATCGAGGCGTTCCGCGACTCGGGCAACCGCCCCGAGTGGATGATGCTGTCGGTGATTCCCGTCCTTCCGCCGGACCTTCGTCCATTGGTGCCGCTCGACGGTGGCCGTTTCGCGACGTCCGATCTCAATGATCTTTACCGTCGCGTCATCAACCGGAACAACCGCTTGAAGCGGCTCATCGAGCTCAACGCGCCGGAGATCATCATCCGGAACGAGCGCCGGATGCTGCAAGAAGCGGTCGACGCCCTCTTCGACAACGGCCGCCGCGGCAAGACCATCACCGGTCCGAACAAGCGTCCGCTCAAGTCGCTGTCCGACATGCTCAAGGGCAAGCAGGGCCGCTTCCGTCAGAATCTGCTCGGTAAGCGCGTGGACTACTCCGGCCGCTCCGTCATCGTCGTCGGTCCCGCGCTGCGTTTGCACCAGTGCGGCCTCCCGAAGAAGATGGCGCTCGAGCTCTTCAAGCCGTTCATTTACAACAAGCTCGAAGAGCGTGGGTACGTCACCACGATCAAGAGCGCGAAGAAGCTCGTCGAGAAGGAGAAGCCCGAAGTCTGGGACATTCTCGAAGAGGTCATCACCGAGCATCCAGTGATGCTCAACCGCGCGCCGACGCTCCACCGTCTGGGCATTCAGGCCTTCGAGCCCGTGCTCATCGAGGGTAAGGCGATCCGGCTCCATCCGCTCGTTTGCACCGCCTTCAATGCGGACTTCGATGGTGACCAGATGGCGGTACACGTGCCGCTTTCGGTCGAAGCTCAGATGGAGACTCGCGTGCTCATGATGAGCACGAACAACATCTTGTCACCCGCAAGCGGTCGTCCAATCATCAACCCGACGCAGGATATCGTTCTCGGCCTCTACTACATGACGCGCGAGAAGCAGTTCGGGAAGGGTGAGTACCGCGAGGGTCAAGAGAAGGAGGGTGTGTTCACAGGCATCTTCGCTTCGTCCGACGAGGTGCGGATGGCGTACGACCAGAACATGGTCGGGCTGCATTCCCGTATTCGCTACCGCTACAAGGGCGAGATCTACGACACGACGGTCGGTCGCGTCCTGGTGAGCGACGTGCTCCCTCCGGGCATGGAGTTCCCCGCGGTCAACAAGGTGCTCGATAAGAAGTCGCTCAGCTCTCTCATCGACGAGTGCTACCGCGCGAGCCGCAACAAGAACACCGTTCTTCTGGCGGACCGCCTTCGTACGATGGGCTTCGAGATGTCGACCCGCGCCGGTATTTCGATCTGCATGGATGACATGATCATCCCGGACTCGAAGAAAGACGTGCTTGACGCAGCTCAGGAAGACGTCACCACGGTCGTCGAGCAGTACCAGGAAGGTCTGATTACGGACGGTGAGCGGTACAACAAGGTTGTCGATATCTGGGCGGAAGCCTCCGACCAGGTTGCTCGCGATCTGATGGACTCGATCGGCACGGATGAGGTCGTCAATCCGGAAACCGGTGAGAAGACCACGCAGCCGAGCTTCAACTCGATCTTCATGATGGCCGACTCCGGCGCTCGTGGCTCAAACCAGCAGATTCGTCAGCTGGCCGGCATGCGTGGTCTGATGGCCAAACCGTCCGGCGAGATCATCGAGACGCCCATCACGGCGAACTTCCGTGAGGGGTTGACCGTGTTGCAGTACTTCATCTCGACACACGGTGCGCGTAAGGGTCTAGCCGATACCGCCTTGAAGACGGCGAACTCGGGTTACCTCACGCGTCGTCTCGTCGACGTTGCACAAGACGCCGTCATTACCGACTACGATTGTGAGACCCTCGATGGAATCTGGGTCAGCAAGCTCGAAGAGGGTGGTGAGGTCGTTACGCCGCTTGGCGAGCGTGTTCTCGGGCGCATCGCGCTCGAGGACATCACGGATCCCGTCACCGACGAAGCCCTCGTCGAAGCCAACCAGGAAATCGACGAGGCTCGTGTCGCTCGCATCGAAGCGGCCGGCATCGAGCGAGTGCTGATTCGCTCCGTATTGACCTGCCAGAATCGTCGCGGCGTGTGTGTGATGTGTTACGGCCGAGATCTTGGTCGCGGCTACGAGGTGAACATCGGCGAGGCAGTCGGCATCATCGGCGCTCAGTCGATCGGAGAGCCTGGCACTCAGCTCACCATGCGTACGTTCCACATCGGCGGTGCGGCTGCTCGCGGTAAGATCGAGCAGAGCTCCATCGAGTCACGCTCGGGCGGCGTCGTGAAATTCGACAACGCCAAGCTCATCACCAAGCGCGATGGCACGGTTGTCGTGATGAACCGCCATGGTGCAGTAACGGTCATTGATGAGTCGGGCCGCGAGCGTGAGCACTTCACGCTGACCTACGGCGCGTTCGTCAAGGTCAAGGAGGGTGAGCGCGTCGAGCGCGGCGCCATGCTTGCCGAGTGGGACCCTTACGCCATTCCGATCCTCACCGAGGTTCACGGAACCGTGAAGTACGGCGACGTGGTCGAAGCGGTGACCATGGACGAGAAGCTCGACGAGGTCACGGGTCTGTCCCGGCGCGTCGTCATCGAGTCCCGCGATCCGAGCGCGCGGCCGCGCATCTCGATCAAGGACCCGCAAACGGGCGATACACAGAGCACAGGCGCCGGCGAGAACATGGCCCGCTACTTCCTGCCGGTTGGCGCGAACATCATCCCCACGGATGGTCAGACCGTCGAAGCTGGTGAGATCATCGCGAAGATCCCGCGCGAGACCACCAAGACCAAGGACATCACAGGTGGTCTGCCGCGCGTCGCGGAGCTCTTCGAGGCTCGTAAGCCCAAGGACCACGCGATCATCAGCGAGATCGACGGCATCGTCACCTTTGGTAAGGACACTAAGGGCAAGCGCAAGGTCATGATCACGCCGGAGGTTGGTGAGCCGAAGGAGTACCTCATCGCCAAGGGCAAGCACCTCACCGTGAAGGATGGTGACCACGTGCGCGCGGGCGAGCCGCTGATGGATGGTCCCGCCAACCCGCACGATATTCTCAAGGTCAAGGGCGAGAAAGAGCTCGCGGCTTGGTTGGTTGACGAGATCCAACAGGTCTACCGACTGCAAGGTGTTGCCATCAACGACAAGCACATCGAGGTCATCGTTCGACAGATGCTTCGGCGTGTTCGCATCAAGGAGACCGGTGACACCCGGTTCCTTCCGGACGAGCAGGTCGAGAAGACGGTATTCGAACGTGAGAACGAGCGAGTCATCGCGAAGGGTGGTCAGCCCGCGGTGGCAGAGCCACTCTTGCTCGGCATCACCAAGGCCTCGCTTTCCACCGAGTCGTTCATCAGCGCTTCGTCCTTCCAGGAGACGACGAAAGTCCTCACCGAGGCTGCGATCAGCGGCAAGGTCGACGCGCTCCGCGGTCTCAAAGAGAACGTCATCATGGGCCGCTTGCTGCCAGCCGGTACGGGCCTCGGCGCCTACAACAAGATTGACATGGTGGTCGCCGACGACGCCGTGAAGCCGCTCGCCCCGGCACCAGCCATTCTCGAGCCGGAGCCCGTTGCTGCGGCCGCCAGCGAAGAGTAGGCTCTCACCACCTTGGTGAAGGGCTACCTATTCGAGACGGACGAGCATCGCGCGCTGCGTGAGCAAGTTCGGCGCTTCGCGGCCTCCGCGATCGCGCCGAACGCGCATGCTTGGGAAGAGGCCAACGAGTTCCCTCGGGAGCTCTATCAGCAGTCCGCTGAGGCGGGCTTCCTCGCCACTGGCTACCCGGAGGAGGTGGGCGGTGACGGGGGCGACCTCAGCCATGTCCTGGTTGCTGCCGAGGAGATGGTGCTTGGCGGGAAGTCGGTCGGCACCTGCGTGGGCCTTGGTAGCCACGGGATCGCACTGCCGCCGATCGTGAAGTTTGGAACCGACGCTCAGAAGGAGCGCTATGTTCGGCCGACCCTGACCGGTGAAAAGATCTCCGCACTCGGGATTACGGAGCCCGGCGGTGGCAGCGATGTGGCCGCGGTGCAGACCAAAGCGATCCGCGATGGCGACCATTACATCGTGAATGGTGCCAAGACGTTCATCACGTCGGGCACCCGCGCGGACTTCGTCACGACGGCGGTGCGCACCGGCGGTGAGGGACACGGCGGCATCTCGATGTTGATCATCGACAGCGACTCCCCGGGCTTCAGCGTGGCAAGCAAGCTCAAGAAGACCGGTTGGTGGGCGAGCGACACCGCGGAGCTCGCCTTCGAAGACTGCCGCGTCCCCGCGGAGAATCTCATCGGTCAAGAAGGCGCTGGCTTCCTGATGATCATGACCAACTTCGTCACCGAGCGTCTCATGCTCGCTGGCCAATGCGTCGCGATCGCCGAGCTCGCCTACCGAGAGTCGGTCGAGTACGCAAAGCAGCGCCACGCGTTTGGCAAGTCGCTCTCCGGTTTCCAAGTGGTCCGCCACAAGCTCGCCGACATGACGACTCAAATCGCCGCCGCCCGCGCGCTCACCGGCGAATGCGTCACGCGCTTCCTCCGGGGCGAACAGACTCCGTCGTTGGCGGCGATGGCCAAGAACACCGCCACCGACATGTGCTCGAACGTCTGCGACCAAGCCGTTCAAATCCACGGTGGCTACGGCTACATGCGAGAATACGTCGTAGAACGCCTCTACCGCGACGCCCGCCTCTACCCCATAGGCGGCGGCACCCGCGAAATAATGAACGAAATCATAAGCAAAGTAGAAGGCTACTGAAGGGGACACTCTCCCCTCTCCCAACCCCCTGAGATCACGCCGCTTCTCAGCGAAAGATCGCAGCGTGCGGGTTCGATGCTATCGGCCAGTGCAGCATCAGCTTCGTGTTGCCTGGATGAGCAGCTTGGCGAGTTGGTGCTGCGATCTTTGCCGGAGAGGTTGTTTGGTTTCGGGGGTTTAGGAGGGGGGAGAGTGTCCCCCTAGGAGGATGCCTCTTTGGATGAAGTCGGCGATTAGGGCGGATAGTTTTTCTATGAAGTCGGGGCCGATTTGGGTGTGGTGGGTGGCGGCTACTTGTTGGACTGATTCGGCGACGGTTTGATCGGCGCGTTGCCAGGCTTCGATGAGGTCTGCGGCGAGCGGGTTTAGCTTCCGGGGGACCGGCCTGTGGTTTGTGTCGCGGTACAGGCAGAGGATCGTGGCGTCTGGTTCGTAGCCTGCGATGGGGGTGGGCTTGTGTTGGACTGGGTACGCGAGGCGGAGAACCCTTACGGCCGTCGCGACGACTGGCTTGCGGTCGAAGGCGAACTCGCTCGTCGGCGTGGGGTCTCTGGGCGCGTGCCGGACGTCCCACGCCGTGATCTCGTAGCCTGCCAGGTCGGCAACCCAAGGCGCCTCCGTGCGTTGCCAGATGGGAATCGCGAACTCAGCGAGCTCAGCCGGGATGTGGCGCAAGTAGCGGGTTTTGGGGCTGCCTGTGCGGAACCACTCGTCCACGGAGCGGGCGAAGGCGTCTTCCCCAATGGCGCTCTTGGTGCGAGCTAGGGCGACTCCGATCACATGGTTGAGCCGGTTGCGCACTAGGTCTCGATAGACGAGCCAGCGCTCGCGCGACCCCAAGAGCTCCAGGTCGGCCTCGCTTGGTTCTGCCCCAAAGCAGACGCGTTGCATGGCCTTCGCGTGATCAGCGAGCATCGTCAGCCCCCGTCGCATTGTGATAAATCGCCCAGAGCTCGTCGACCTCGGACAGGAGCTCGTCGAGTGGCGGAACGTTGTTGTCGCGTTCGAGAAGCACCGGAATCGGGCCCGTCTTGCGCAGCGCGTAGTCGAGAAGCTCGTACACGTCGTTGGGCACCGGCTCGCCATGCGTATCGATGCGCACACCGTCGTCGCGCACAAAGTGGCCGGCGACGTGGATCTGCACGACGCGGTCAACCGGGATCTTGTCGAGATACGCTTTGGGATCGAAGCCGAAGTTGCAGGCGTTCACGTAGATGTTGTTGACGTCGAGCAACAGCTTGGCGTCTGCTCTCTCTAAGACCTCGACCACGAAATCGGCTTCTGCAAGGCCGTCCGCACCTTGCGGGGCGTAGTAACTCACGTTCTCGAGCGCCAGAGGGATGCCTATCGCGTCGCGTACTTCGGTCAGGCGCGTTGACGCGATCTGTGCAGCCTCCTCGGTGAAGGGGAGTGGCAGTAAGTCATGGAAGAAGCGATCATCGACGCCGCCGAGACACAGGTGCTCGCTGTGCCACGGGATCTCGAGGTCTTTCAGGAATGCTCTGAGCTCTTTCAGGTAACTCGCATCGAAGGGCTCCACCGAACCCAAGCAGGTGCTCAAGCCGTGCGTGACAACAGGCCAGTCTTCTCGAGCCAGCTCCAACATCTCTTGATACCGGCCGCCGCGGTCGATGTAGTTTTCCGGATGGATCTCCAGCCAGGCGACGCTCTTCGGCTGTCGTTCGAGGAGCTCGGTCGCGAGGTCGTATCGAAGCCCCAAGCCGATTCCGGCGACGTCTCGAGTCATTTGATCTCTCACAAAAAGAAGCCGCGACGACACCAGTCGCCGCGGCTTCCAACACCATGCTGCCCTACGACGAGCAGCGTGACCTTTGCTTATTCCGCTTTCTCGCCGCCGCAGCTACCTTCACCACAGGAGGCTTCGCCTTCCTTGGCTCCGCTGCAGTTGCCCTCGCCACAGGAGGCCTCGGCTGCGGCTTCTTCAGCTGGTGCAGCCTCTTCGGCCGGTGCAGCCTCTGCAGCCGCCTCCGCGCCTGTCGTCGCCTCGCTCGCCTCCGGACCATCGTCCGACTTGCATGCGGCCGTCATGCTGAGTGCCGCCGTCGCCATCGCGATGATCGTGTGCTTGAGTGCTGAGTTCATTGTTTCTTTCCTCTTTCTTGTAAGAGCATCAGGAGCAACAAGAAAGGCCCCGATCGATGCAACGCGGCGTCAGGGACCAATCCCATTCCCCCGCTTCCTTCTAGGGCACGCTAGCCAACCCGATCGGTTGTCGCAATGTAAAAGCGAAGCGTGCGTCATGACACTAGGTACGCCCCTGAAGTGCAGATGTTTCGCGCGAATTTCGCCTCCGAGGCACTGGCGGTCTAGGGCGAATACCCCATGAGTTCTCATGGGTTACAAGGTGATGCGCCTATGGAGAGTCGGTGGTCTGGTTTGCCTTCTGGGATGTGCACATGCCACCGAACCCCCCCCTCCACAGGAGCGATCTCGAGCCGCAGCGGACTACACCGTTACAATCTATGACAACTTTGCCGGCGCCCACGTGCGGGTTTGTCTCGAAGGCGCGACCGTGCACGAGTTGGTCCCGATCAGCGACGACGGAGCGCATCGACTACGAGGGGCGCGAATCGAAGGCCACGCACTCGACACCGCGGGCGGCCGGATTCGACTGGGTCAACCATCCCAGGCCACGTGCGTCCACTACGAAACGCGCTTCGGACCTCCAATGTTTCGAACCAGCGAGCCGTCTGCCATCATTGTCTCCCAAACACAGTGGCTGTGGCGGCCCGATCCGTTCCCCAGCGAGCTCGACGCGTCGGTTCGTTTCGTGCTCCCCTCGGATGGACGGGTGTCGCTTCCCTGGCCGAGGTTGGATGCGACTTACCTCCCCGATGAAAGTGCGTTTTTCACCGGGGCTTTCGGCGTGTTCGGGCTGTTCGATCGACAAGCATTCTCGGTAGCGAGCACGAGCGTAGACATCGCACGTCTAGGACCGCGTCCGCCCGATGATGAAGTTCGCCGCTGGCTAGGTCGCGCCATGCGAGCGACCGCGTCAGTCGGCGACAGGTTCCCTCGCGATCAGGTTCACTTTGTTATCGTTCCAACGCCGACTGAAGAGAAGCAGGTGGCCTTCGGGATGGTGCGTCGAGGCGGCGGCTCGTCGGTTCTCTTGCTTCCATCGCCGAATGCGACGGTCGATCAGCTCGAAGCAGACTGGGTGGCCATCCACGAGCTCTCGCATCTCTGGCTTCCCGCCCTCCGGCCGAAGGACCGCTGGATCTCGGAAGGCATCGCCACCTATCTGCAGGAAGTGCTGCGAGCACGCTGTGGTCTCCAAAGCGGTGAACACGCATGGACCCGTCTTCAAGAAGGCTTCGAGCGAGGCCGGCGGTCGGGCACCGGGCGTCCGCTGGCCAGTGAGAGCCGCGACATGAATCGGACCGGTGCCTACCATCGCGTCTATTGGGCCGGCGCCGCGTTCGCGCTAGAAACCGATGTGCGCCTCCGTGAAAACAGCAACGGGAACATGACGCTTCTACACGCTATCAGCGACGGCCAGCGCGTCTGGGGCACCGAGGCCCGACCCGTGGAGGCATCGGTGCTTCTGCGAGCCCTCGAGGAAGCCAGCGGAGCGAGCTTCATCGAGGGGCTCGGGGCGACTTACGCCCTGAGCTCTAGTTTCCCCCGGATCGCGTACGTCGATTCACCCCGGTACCGCGAGATTCGCGCGCAGATCATGTCGCGCGCCGACGATGCCTGCGGGCTCAGCGCCGAATCGTCTCGATGAGGCGGTTCCGTACGGGCGGGCGTCGCTTCCCGATTCGAAAAGCCGCCGTCACCCGGTCAGTACTGACGCGAAGACGCGCGCGTTCCGAGGTGTACAGAGTGGCAAGCCCGTCGCCCTTGCGGACCCGATCGCCAAGTTGAACATGGAGACGGATTCCGGCGCCCGGGTCGACTGCGTCCTCTGCACGATTACGCCCCGCGCCCAATCCCATCGATGCATAGCCTAGCTCGAGCGGCTCGAGGTCCGTGAGATACCCATCCGTCGCCGCGGTGATCGTCGTGCGGTGGCGCGCCACGGCGAGCTGGTCGGGCGCGTCGACGACGCGAGGATCACCGCCCTGTGCCTCAACGATTTCCCGCATCTTCTCGAGCGCAGCTCCGTCGGCCACCTCTCGTTCGATACGTCGTAGCGCCTGAGACTTGGTCTTGACCACCCCTGCAACGCGCAACATCTCGGCCGCCAGTTCGTAGGTGAGCTCCCGCAGATCGTCTGGCCCTTGGCCATGAAGTATCTCGAGCGCCTCGGTCGTTTCTAGCGCGTTCCCGATCGTGTAGCCGATCGGGGTGTTCATGTCGGTGAGCAGGGCGGAGACCCGCTTCCCTGCGAGGTTTCCAACTCGCACCAGACAGCGCGCGAGCTCTCTGGCATCCGCTTCGGTCTTCATGAAAGCCCCTCGGCCGACCTTGACGTCGAGCACCAGCGCGTCGATTCCTTCTGCGAGCTTCTTCGACAGGATGCTCGAGGTGATCAGCGGGATCGATTCGACCGTGCCCGTGACGTCCCGAAGCGCGTACAGGCGCTTGTCCGCCGGCGCTAGGTCGCCGGTCTGGCCAATCAGCGCACAACCGATTCTCCGAAGCTGCGCGCGAAATTCCCTCACGGATAGATCAACTCGGAAGCCCGGAATCGCCTCGAGCTTGTCGAGCGTGCCTCCCGTGTGTCCGAGGCCGCGACCACTCATCATCGGTACCGCCACTCCGCATGCTGCAACGATTGGGGCGAGGCAGATGCTGACTTTGTCCCCGACGCCGCCCGTCGAGTGCTTGTCCACTTTGGGAGCATCGATCTGCCCGAGGCTCACGACCTTGCCGCTGTCGCGCATAGCCAGGGTCATCGCGACGGTTTCATCGAAGTCCATGCCCTGGAAGTAGACCGCCATCGCCAGGGCGCTCATCTGGTAGTCGGCGACCGAGCCGTCCATGAATCCGGCGACCAGATCTCGAATCTCCTGCTCCCCGAGCCTCTCCCCCTCGCGTTTGCGAACGATCAGCTCCGCAACCGCCAAAGATTGCCGCTTCTTCCGCGCCATCACTTGCGTCGTGTGCGTCGCGCGCGCTTTCGAGGCTGTGCGCCCTGCGTTCCCGACTCATCGCGGCGCTTTTTCGCCGTGCCACGTCGTTTTCTGGGCTCATCGCGACGCTCTTTGGATCCGTCGGTCCTCTTCTTCGATGCAACCCCCGACCTCTTCGTCGCGTCACCCTGTCTTTGCGGTGCATCGCCCCGTCTCTGCGGTGCGCCCCGCTTCCTCTGCGGCTGCGTCGGTGCCTCTGCTGGCTGGTGCGCCAGTAGCGAGCCCACGACGTCGCGGGCTTGAACATTGGCGTCCTCGATCCGCACCTTCACCGGGTCGTTCATCGTGAAGATCTTCGAAGTGCGCACCCCGATCAATCGAATGCCCAAATCGTCGGGTTCATACGTGTCTTCGAGCTGCTCGAAGGGGAGCAAGACACTCACGAAAGGGTCTGCAATCTGGACGTAGATCCCGAACGGCGCGAAGCCTGAAATCCGTCCATCGAACTCGTCGCCGATATGCTTCTGCATGTAGATCGTTCGGTAGACGTCCATGACGTCGCGCTCCACGATCATCGCTCGCCGCTCGGACTCGCTCGCCTGTGCCGCAAAGCGTTGCAGGCGCGGACGCAGTGAAGCCGCATCGAGGCTCTCGTTCCGAATCATGCTCCGCAGGATGCGATGCACGAGCAGGTCTGGATAGCGCCGAATCGGAGAGGTGAAGTGTAGGTAGTCCTTCGCCGCGAGTGCGAAGTGTCCGGTCGTTGGATCGGTGTCGTAGATCGCTTGCTGCATCGCCCGCAAAAGCAGGTACCGCAGCAACGACGCCTCGTTCGTTCCTTCGATCTGGCGGAGAAACTTGCTGAGCTGCTTGGGCGTGGCCGCAGATTCCTCCTCGAGCTCGTATCCAAAGGACTTTGCCACCTGACAAAACATGGAGATACGCTCTGGATCCGGCTTGCCATGGACGCGGAAAACGCCCGGCGCAGCGTGCCGTTTGATGTGCGCGGCGACCGTCTCGTTGGTCACCAGCATCATGTCCTCGACGATTCGGTATGCCTGCCGAATCCCTGGGTCCTTTCGTGACTGGACGATCTCCTTCGGCTCTCCGCGCGCGTCGAGCACGATCTTTCCTTCCGGCAGATCGAAATCGAGTGCGCCTCGCTTGAGGCGCCTGGCTCGAAGCCGCTGCGAAAGGTCCAGGAGAATCTTCAGTGTCGGGATTCGCTTTTCGGCGGACGGCTGGTGAGGTTCATGTTGAGTGAGCCCAAGCGCCCGAGCCACGCCCTCATAGTAGAGCTTACCGTGCGACCGCATCACCGCTTCGAAGATACGATGCGAGCTCACGTGTCCCTTGTCATCGATATGCATCTCTACCGCCATGCACAGACGGTCGCGGTTCGGCACGAGTGACGCGAGGTTGGTCGAGAGCTCCGGCGGCAACATGGGGATCGCGCGGTCCGGCAGATAGACGCTCGTGCCACGGCTGATCGCTTCGCGATCCATGGCGCTACCTTCGGTAACGTAGTGAGACACGTCCGCAATCGCGACGATGAGATGGAATCCGTTGCCCTTGCGTTCGACCCAGATCGCGTCGTCGTGGTCTCGGGCGGTTTCCGGATCGATCGTGACCAAGTCGATGTCCCGGAGATCCTCACGACTCTTCGCGACGTCGCGATCCACGCGGGCGGGGAGGGCGGCCGCTTCTTGTTCCACTTCGTCCGGAAACACTTCTCGGATGCCATCGCGGATCTTGATCTTCTCGACCTCGATTCGTGCCGCACCCTGTGCGCCAAGCGCCTCCAAGATGCGAACCTCGGGCCGGTCCTCGCGACGCTGGGGAAAGGTTACGATCTCCGCGAGGATCACCTCGTCCTTCTTGGCGGCCTTCGGAACCTTGCCGACCACGCGCATCGGAGAACGCAGCCGCTCGTCGTCGGGTTCGAAGCTCATCCCGCGCCCTCTCGGATGCAGCGTTCCGGTCACTTTCGCCAGCCGCCGTTCGACGATTCCCACGATGCGCCCATCGCGGCCCTTTGCGGATGCACGCGCCCGAAGCTGGACCGTATCGCCATGAAGCGCCGGCCCTACCGCGTCGGGCGGAATGAACACGTCGGGGCTTCCGTCGTATACGTTGACGAAGCCGTATCCTTGCCGTGTCATGGTCAGCCGGCCTTGGATCGCCGGGCGGTCCGGCGGTGTGACGTCTGCGCGTTCCGCTTCTTTCGCTTTCCTTCCGCGACCTCGCCCGGCATTGATCTTTTCTCGGCCACGCTTCTGGTTCTTCGAGCCATCGATTGCTCGAAAACGCAGACCGGGCATTTCACGGACGAGGTTCTCGTCGGCAAGTAGCAATAGGCGCCGGACGATCTCGTCCTTTGCGCCGCGCGAAACGTCGAGCCGTTCGCAAAGCGCCCCAACGTGCATCGCACGAGGGGAGTGTGCCTGCAGTACCTGCAGGATTTCGTCTTTCTCAGGAATATCTTTTTTCATGTTTTCTATCGCAGGGCGTGAACCCCGCCGTCGTCGGAACCGAAATAAAGGGTTCCGTCCGATCCGATCTCTACTGTCGAGTCGACATCCTGACCGACGTTGTATCGCCAGAGCACAGAACCACTGGGGTCGATGCAGTAGAGGAAGTTGTCTTGTGATCCCACGTAGATGCGACCATCCGCATCGATGCGAGCGGAGGCTCGTACCCGGCCCCCGGTGGCCACCTTCCAGCGAAGGGCGCCCGATGGGCTTATCGCATACACACTGCCGTCGTACGAGCCGACGATGATGGTGCCGTCCCGCGCGATCGCCGGGGTCGCTCGAACCTCGTCACCTGTCTTGAATCTCCAGCGCACGGAGCCCGCTTGGTCGACCTGTACGATTTCGCCGCGGCCTGTGCCGGTGTAGATTCGACCTCCGTCGTCGACCGAGGCGGCGCCTTCGATCGCACCGCCGAGTGCCGCCTCCCATGCGAGAGAGCCATCGGTTCGAAGCGCGATGAGCGACCCTTCCGTGGTGCCGATGATCACCAGGCCCGCCGGGTGAATCACCGGCGCGGTCCGAACGTGGTCGGCCGTCGGTTTGTGCCAGTGCAAACGGCCCAGCAGGTCGACGGCGTAAGCGCCGTTGGCCACGACATAGACCTTTCCATCAGGGCCCAAGGTCGCGGATGCGTCGACCAGATCCTGAAGGGGAAGCTTCCACCGGGGCTGTCCCTGAAGGGAAAGCGAGACGAGCTCTTGCTGATGAGTTCCGAAGATGACCGAGGCACCTGCGACCAGCGCGCTCGGGTAGATCTTTTGTCCGGCCGAGTACCGCCACTTCAACGAACCGTCGGGATTCAACGCGACGAACTGCCCGTCCAACGAACCCACATAGACCGTGCCGTCGCCTCCGACGACTGGTGACGCAAAGACTCGCGCTCCGGTCTGATAGGTCCAGGCGGGGGAGGGGCTCGCCGATGGTCCGCGGTTTTCGCTCCGCCCCGTGTGTGCGGCGTCTCCCATGAATCCGTTGGCGCTGCGCGGCCTGGCGCCCGGTTCGCCTGCGTCGGCTGTGGAGGGTGGGACCGCAAGCTCGGCGAGCACCTCTTCGACGAAGCGGCATTTGCCTTCGTGACAGATTCGGTCCGACCGACACTCGGCATCCGACATGCAGGGCGTCGACGGACGCGAGCGGGCGCCGCTACAGGCGGCGACCACCAGCAATAGGGCAGGTGCCAACAGGAGTTGCGGGCTGCAGCGCAATGCGCCCGGACTATACCATCGCCGATCCATCGTCACACTCGGTGCTCGCTACCAGCTCAGAAGCCTAATCTCGTTGCCTTTTTGCACGGCGACGCGCTGCCCATCCGGGCTGATCGCGATACTTCGGAGCTCGCCGGGGATGGCATTCCAGTCGGCCGGTCTCAACCACAGCCCGGCTCCACCCCGTCGCCAGTCGCGCACGACGACGCCTTCGGCGTGAGGAATCACGTAGCGTGATCCGTCTGCGGTGATGCGGGCGCCGCGGATCGGCGCGGGTAATGGACTGCCTGCGCTCAAGTCGATGGGACGCCCAGCAGGCTTTGCAAACGCGTTGAGCGGAACGACCCGCAACAAGTCCCCCGACGCGGCAACCAAGCCCTGAGGCGCCCAGCCGAGCACCGCCCATTCGAACACCGACGCCGGACGATCGATCGGGGTCTTGCAGGGGACGTCGCCCGCGCGTCGATCGATCGGAACGCGGTGAGTTTGCTTACTCCGGACGGGACCCACTTCCGCTTCGAAGCCCACACAGGTCACGCGCACCGTCCTGACCGCGTAGCGACCCTCCGGATCTCGCACCGGCGGCACGATGTCAGCTTCGGAGAGCCTGGTCTTGGATCCGGAGCTCAGTTGGATCGCCCGCGGCGCTCGGCCGTCTACGACGAGGGTATCGGCATCCCGAAAATAGAGAGAAGCCGGACTCCCTTCGCTGTCGATGGCGCGCCAGGTCGCAGTCGTGTTGGCTTTGGCTTTACGCCATGCTGCTTGCACTAGCTCTCTTTCCTCCGGGGTGGGCCGGACCGCCGTCCCTTCCCACCAACGCTGCAGCTCTAGTGCCCGCACGAAACTCCCGCGCCGAATCGCGGCCGCGATGGCAACCGATACCGCACGCGCCGTCGCTGGGGATTGTTGGCACTGCAGGCCATGTGTACCCGAGAGTCCGATCCGGGCCGAGCCGCTTTCGCGGCATAGGGCGACGAACGCATCAATGACTGCAAGCGCGCGCTTTTTCGCGCCAGGGAGGTCGGAGTCGAGTGATGCCCAGGCGCCGTCCGCGAGCTCTCTGAGCGTGGCTTCGGGTTGCGAGGTATCCCTCGCAAATCCACCCGGCCTGTCCAGCCATGCCAGTGGAATGTCCGTGTCCCCGATGCGTACCTTCGCAACCACGTCGTCGTACCCGTCGGCATCGCGATCCTCAACGCCAAGCTCGAGGTCGATCGGCGCGGTCGAGCGATCATTCGGCGGCAGGACGGTGATCCTTTCGCGCACACGGGGCTGCGCCTCGATCGTGATCAGCCAGAAGTTGGTCCGTTTCCCGGTTTCACAGGCGTGATCGACGCGCACCCCGACCAGCGATGCGGAAAGCTGTCGAATTTCCGCAGCGGGTTCGGCGCAGTGACCTGGGACTAGGAACGAATCGATCTTGCGAGCTGTCACGTCGAGTCCGCGCGGGTACGCTGCCTGGAGCCGAACCTCCTGAGGATCCGCCGAGACGACCAGGGCGTCGACCGGTTCGTTGCCGTCTAGATCGAGCTGGAGCGCGGCGAGCGCGTAGCCTGCTTGCAGGACCAGGGTCGACTCCGCGACCGGAACCTCGACTTGGTTCGGCTCGAAGGCCGCCCCGACGGGTAGCTCAGCCGCGCTCTCTTCGGCCTCGGCCGCCAGCTCCGTCGGCGTTCCCGCGTCTTGCAGCCCAAACGGAACCTGCCTACGACCCGAGCATCCCCCGACCAGACCCCCAGCCAGAAACATGACCAGCACGGCACCCCACCGCTGCGATCGGCACACGTTCATGCGATTGGGTTAGCACGCGTTTGGGCACGGAGCCTCCAAAGCGTCATTAGGGTCCAGGCACGCAAATCGCGTCGCTTTCGTCGACGGGGCAACTGGGGTCGGCGCCGCAAAGGCCCTCCGCGCCTAGGCAGCGGAAGCCGAGTTGGCAGTCCAAATCCACGTAGCATGGCTCGAAACAAATGGCGGCGTCGTGGATGCCTCCGGCGACGCTGGAAGGGTAACAACTACCAAAGAGTCCCACGTAGGCCCTGGGGCAATCCGGTGAAACAGGGCCTTCGGTCTCGCAGGTGAGCGTGCAGATCGCATTGGTATAGGTGAACCCGCCGAAGTCTACGCTCAGCTCCTCGCACAACGAAGCCGTCTCGACGCAGTTGTCGACCGTGAAACACGCGTCGTACACCGGCGATGGGTATTCGGGTCGGCTCGAACAACCCACCCACGTCGAGACTGCGAGCGTTCCGAGGATCGGCATCAGCAAGCAGCGAGACATACCCTCAGTTTAGCCATCGCGGCTCGTCGGCGCGACCGCCCTGAACAACGTCGAAGTCGCTCTTCTTCTTGCGTCGCTTGTCCCGTTTAGGTCGTCGTCGCCCTGGTGGGCGCCGCAACCACTCGATGAACGCCATGCCACCGCCGATCGCCCCGATGTCGGCTGCCAGGGCCACCGCATCGCCCGAGGTCATGAACATCAGCGCGCTCAACGCGAGCACGAGGTAGATGATGTGGACCGGCTTCATGTCGATGACACCGAAGAAGCTCATTCGACCCTGGCCGCGGTAGGACCACGCAAAAGCCGCGATCGACCCGAGAAGGAGCGCCTGCGCGCCATACAAGGCCGATGGGCTCGGGACGATGAGCCCGACGATGAGCGCCAAGAAAGCGGCCGATAGCGCCGCGGCGACACAGAGCTGAATGGTGCGTTTCTCCCCGAACCGTTGCTCGAATGGCGCGAGCATCCACCATAGGAACACGAGCGTGATCAGCATGGAGAACACCGCTTGCGGACCGGTTGGAAAGGCGAACACATGTGTGCCCAGCTGCCAAAGCGTGTGCAATCCGGGGCTGGCGGTGTTGAGTGCGAGAAACTCGAAGATCGGCACGCCCGCCCAATTCTGAAGGATGATCTGCACGATCCACGCGCCGAACAGCGCGATCAACAGCTTCTTGACGAACGGGGTCAGTGGGGGAAAACGAAACACAGTCTTTGTCTAGCTATGGTGGAGCCGGTTCGCAAGGGTTCAAGGTTGTGGGCACGTGGCCCCGCCATCGGCAGTTTGGAAGTTCACCATGCCAACGTCCAATAGCAGCTGCGTGCCGCCGTCGACCGGTGTGATGATCGGTGTGATCGGTGTCTCCACCACCGGCGAGCAGTCGACCACGAACTTGAGGTCCGTGGTGGCGCGCCATCGGGACTTGTATTGATCGGTAGGCGGATTCTGGAGAATCTCGCCGGTTCCGCCACATCGGTTCCGCGTGACGAGCATCGTGTCGAGGTACGCTCCGCCGTCGATGACGATTGCATTCGAGTCCGTCTCGGCATCGCACCTCAGAAGGAACTCGGGGGCAGCCCAGAATTCGCGCTCCGGCTCGTCGATGATGGCGAATTCGACCAAGGCAATGTTGCCGCAGGTTTCGGCCGTCGGGTTCTGTCCATCGACGAGCCAGCGTCCGCGGACCTGCACGTCGCATCCCGAGGGATTGAAGCGCACGTCTTCGACGCAGCCTGCTGGTAGCGCGCCACCCATCAGCGCCAAGACGAGCACGAGCTTTGAAACCCTCATCTGCCGATAGCCTATCGCGCCCGAAAATGCAGTCAATTCGAGAATTGACAGTGCGTTTTCCGTGCTTAGTTTGCCTCGATCGCCGGAAGATGGCTGAGGCGCGATGGTGGCGTCGTGGCCTGCTCCGAGGATTGCCGGGCCTGCGCACGCAGGTTGACGGAGGGGTACATCATGCTGGTTCGTTGGGATCCATTTGAAGAGATGAACCGCCTCCATGACCACTTCTTGAGTGGCAGGGGGCTTTCCAAACAGGCATTTCAAAGGGTGTGCTCGCGTTGCGGCTTCCGAAGAAGGACGCGCCGACGCCGAGCAGCATTTCGGTCAACGCGAGGAAGTAAGCGCGGGCACCTTAGCTGAACACTTCGTCGATCAGCAGCTGTTGCTCGAGCTTGTGCGATGCCCCCGAGCCTGTTGCGGGGCTCGCGCTTTCCGGCCTGGCAATGCACCGCAATGGCTGCTCATTCCCCAGGATTTCCGGGAGCCTTGCGCGCATGAAGTACCAAGCCCCCATGTTCCAAGGCTCTTCCTGCGCCCAAACCAGGTCGACATCTTTGGGATACGGCGCCAGCCGGGCCTGGAGCTCGCTTGCCCGAAGTGGATAGAGCTGCTCGACCCGCATAATCCCGATGTCGTCGACCTCGTCCCGCTCTCGCCGCTCGAGGAGGTCGTAGTAGATCTTCCCGGTGCACAGCACGAGGCGGCGCACCTTGGCGGGGTCGATCGCCGGTTCGTCGGGGATGATTCGTTGGAACGCGCCCTCGGCGAGCTCGTCCATCGTGCTGATCGCACGGCGATGTCGTAGCAGGCTCTTCGGGCTCATCACGATCAGCGGCTTGCGCCAGTGGCGTATCACCTGGCGTCGGAGGCAATGAAACAGCTGCGCGGGTGTCGTGAGGTTGACGACCTGCATGTTGTCTTCCGCGCAGAGCAGGAGGAAGCGTTCGAGCCTCGCGCTCGAGTGCTCGGGACCTTGGCCCTCCATGCCGTGGGGAAGCAGCATCACCAACCCGCTCAGGCGGTGCCACTTGTCCTCGGAAGAAGAGATGAACTGGTCGATGATCACCTGCGCGGCGTTCACGAAGTCGCCGAACTGTGCTTCCCAGCAGACCAGTGCGTCGGGTGAGTCGAGCGAGTAGCCCCATTCGAAGCCGACGACGCCGGCTTCGGAAAGCGAGCTGTCGTAGATTTCAAGGTGCGCTTGGTCGGGGCTCAGGTGTCCTAGGCGGGTGTACCGGCGGCCTGTCTTGGAGTCGAAGATCACTGCGTGGCGGTGACTGAACGTGCCGCGCCGCACATCCTGGCCGGTCAGCCTGCACCGGACGCCTTCGAGGAGAAGCGTTCCAAATGCGAGGTTCTCAGCGGTGCCCCAGTCGACCCCTTCCCCCGTTTCTAGGACCTTGCGTTGCTTGTCGAGGACGAAGCGCTGGATGCGAGGGTGCGGAGTGAACCAGTCGGGATAACTGGTCAGCTTATCGAGCGCGTCGTCGAGCTTCTCCCTTGGGAACCGCGTGTCCGCATCGGCGACGTCCAGGTCGCTTCCACCCTTGTATTCGGTCCAGAGCCCCAACATCGAGGCTGGGATGAGGTTGTAGTCGCCGTTCTTGCGAGTGTCTTCGAGCGCGTTCTCCAGGTCTTGCTGGCGCCGGCCCTTGATCTCTTCGGCTTGCTCCGTCGTCAGCCTCCCCGTCTTGAGGAGGTGCTCGATGTATACCTCGCGCACGGTTTGTTTGCGGTCGATGGCCGCGTACATCTCCGGCTGGGTGAACCGAGGCTCGTCGCCCTCGTTGTGGCCGTACTTCCGGTAGCAGAAGAGGTCGAGCACGACGTCGCCGTGGAAGCGTTGCCGATACTCGGCCGCCAAGGTCACTGCCTGCGCTACCGCCTCAGGATCCTCGCCATTTACATGGAACACCGGACATCGAAGCATCCGAGTGATGTCTGTGCAGTACGCCGTCGAGCGTGAGTCCTCCGG
>Ga0316191_10000590_pt1 | contig 23869 bp, 20 predicted proteins | sample Eddworburr2cm_MG_FD_204928 | JGI IMG/M metagenome (GOLD analysis project Ga0316191, IMG submission 204928) | Coastal sediment microbial communities from Maine, United States - Eddy worm burrow 2 cm | ecosystem: Environmental > Aquatic > Marine > Coastal > Sediment | place: USA: Maine... | reverse complement strand
TGGCGGAACTGCAGGAGCGAAGTTCGCTGTTCCGCGTGCTCGGCGCCTATCCGAAGGCGCTCGGCTGAAACCACACCTTATGCACTTTCTGATCCGGCCAGCAGCGATCCACGACGCGGAGCTCACCGTGCCGGGCGACAAGTCGGTGTCGCATCGCGCAGTCATGCTCGGCAGCATCGCCGAAGGCATCACCGAGGTCCGCGGTTTCCTGGCGGGTGAGGACTGCCTCGCCACCATCGGTGCGTTTCGCAACATGGGTGTTGCAATCGAGCAACCGAAACCCACGGAGCTCGTCATTCACGGTGTCGGCCTGCGCGGTCTGCAGGCGCCGGACTGCGAGCTGGACCTCGGAAACTCGGGTACGGCGATGCGGCTCATGGCCGGCGTGCTGGCGGGACAGGCTTTTTCCGCGACGTTGACCGGCGACGAATCTCTGACCGGGCGTCCCATGCAGCGCATCATCACGCCGCTCTGCAGAATGGGCGCCGGGATAGAAAGCCGGGACGGAAAGCCGCCGCTGGGAATTCGCGGCAATCCGTCGCTCGCGGCAATCGACTACGTGCTGCCGATGGCGAGCGCCCAGGTGAAGTCGGCCGTTCTGCTTGCGGGTCTTTATGCGCAAGGCCGGACCACGGTTACCGAACCGGCCGTAACGCGCGACCACACGGAACGCATGCTGCGCGCCATGGGTGTCACGGTCGGCAACAACGATAGACGCATCGACGTTGAAGGGCCCGCGACGCTGCGCGCCTGCCCGGTCCAGGTACCCGCCGACCTGTCCTCCGCTGCCTTCGTAATCCTCGCCGCCCTGCTGGCGGACAACGCCGATGTGCTTATACGGGACGTCGGCGTGAACCCGACGCGAACCGGGGTTCTCGACATTCTGCGGGCAATGGGAGGCGCGATCACGCTGGAGAATCCGCGCGACACGGGCGAAGAGCCGGTCGCCGATATTCGCGCACGCTCGTCAAGGCTCCGAGGTATCGAAGTCGATCCCGGGCTGGTCTCGCTCGCCATAGACGAATTCCCGGTGCTGTTCGTGGCCGCAGCGGCAGCCGATGGCATAACCCGCTTCACAGGCATCGGCGAGCTGCGGGTGAAGGAGAGCGACCGTATTGCTGCCATGGCTACCGGTCTCCGGACCCTCGGTATCCGGGTCGAGGAGTCCGACGACGGCGCAGACGTTCACGGCGGGACGTTTTCGAGAGGCGTGGTGGAGAGTTTCGGCGATCACCGTATCGCCATGTCGCTTGCGGTAGCAGGCACGGTCGCCGACGGCCCGGTGACGGTCAGGGACGTCGCCGCGGTGGAGACCTCGTTCCCGGGTTTCGAAGCCTGTCTCGCGAGCCTGGGTGCGGACATTTCTCACCAGGCAGAGGGTCCGGCATGACGAAAATGCCGCCGGTCATCGCCATCGACGGGCCCAGCGGTTCCGGCAAGGGCACGATTGCACGCCGCGTCGCGGCTGCGCTCGGCTGGCACCTGCTGGACAGCGGGGCCTTGTACCGGCTGCTGGGGCTCGCGGCGGTGCGCCGCGGAATCGGGCTGCACGATGCCGATGCGCTTTCGCAACTCGCCCGGAAGCTCGACGTCAGGTTCGAATCGGACGAGGCGGGGCAGGAACTCATATGGCTGGACGGCGAGCCGGTCCAGGACGAGCTTCGCACCGAGGAGACCGGCCGCGGGGCTTCGCAGGTGGCCGCTTTGCAGCCGGTCCGCGATGCGCTGCTGGCGCTGCAGAGGCGCTTTCAGAAGCCCCCGGGACTGGTCGCGGACGGCCGCGATATGGGCACCCATGTGTTTCCCGGGGCGGCCCTCAAGGTCTACCTGACGGCCAGCGCCGAGGAGCGTGCGCAAAGGCGGTATAAGCAGTTGAAAGACAAGGGTATTGATGTTAGCCTTGCCGCCCTTTCGCGGGACATAGAGGACCGTGACCGGCGGGATTCCGAGCGATCGGTCGCGCCGTTGAGGCCGGCAGAGGATGCCAGGATTCTGGATTCCTCGGGTCAGTCCATAGCTGCCGTGACCGACACGGTGCTCGACTGGGCCCGGGAACTGCTGGCCTGAGAACTCTAGATTTTACCAGGAAAGGAATGGGTTGAATCGGACATGGAGTCCGGTTCTTTTTCGTAGTGTCCGTCAGCCGCGGGACGTGGTGTGACGTTTTTTGGGTATGGGCTCAGGCTACTGCAGGGGTCCTATTGGTTAATTAAATGTCTGAGAGTTTTGCTGAATTATTTGAAGAGAGTTTTGCGAGTCAACAAATCAAGCCCGGTTCAATCATCACCGGTACTGTTGTCGCAGTAAATGACGATGTCGTAATCGTCAGCGCCGGTCTCAAGTCAGAGGCCGTCATCCCCATCGAGCAGTTCAAAGGCGACATGCGCGAAGGCGAAATCTCCGTTGGAGATGAAGTCGAGGTCGCGCTGGATGCCGTGGAAGACGGCTTCGGAGAGACCCGGCTGTCACGCGAGAAAGCGATTCGTGCCCGCACCTGGACCGAGCTCGAGAAGGCGTTCGAAAAAGGCGAGGTTGTCGAAGGCGTCATCAACGGCCGCGTCAAGGGCGGCTTCACCGTCGAGATCGACAACGTGCGCGCGTTTCTGCCGGGTTCCCTCGTGGACGTTCGGCCGGTGCGCGATCCTGCGTATCTCGAAGGCAAGAGCCTCGAATTCAAGGTTATCAAGCTCGACCAGCGTCGTAACAACGTCGTTGTATCGCGGCGAGCGGTCGTGGAACAGGAATATTCCGAGGAACGCGAGCAGCTGCTGGCCGAGCTGCAGGAAGGCAATACCGTCAAAGGTATCGTCAAGAACCTCACCGACTACGGTGCGTTTGTCGACCTGGGCGGCATCGATGGTCTCCTGCACATCACGGATATGGCCTGGAAGCGGGTCAAGCATCCCTCCGAAGTGGTAAACGTCGGCGACGAAATCGAGGTGAAGATCCTCAAGTTCGATCGTGAACGTCAGCGCGTTTCGCTCGGTATGAAGCAGCTCGGTGACGATCCGTGGAAGGATCTCGCGCGGCGCTATCCGCCGCAGACGCGCATCTTCGGCAAAGTCACGAACATCGCCGACTACGGCTGCTTCGTGGAGATCGAAGACGGTGTCGAAGGCCTCGTGCACGTATCCGAGATGGACTGGACCAACAAGAACGTCAATCCTTCGCGCATCGTGCAGGTTGGCGAGGAAGTCGAAGTCATGGTCCTCGAGATCGACGAGGAGCGGCGCCGTATTTCGCTCGGCGTCAAGCAGTGCAAGTCCAATCCCTGGGCCGAGTTCGCTGTCACGTACAATCGTGGCGACAAGGTCGCCGGCCAGATCAAATCGATCACTGACTTCGGGATCTTCATCGGTCTCGAAGGCGGCATCGACGGCCTCGTGCACCTGTCGGATATTTCCTGGGAAATGCCCGGGGAAGAAGCGGTCCGCAATTACAGCAAGGGCCAGGAAATCGAGGCAGCTGTACTTGCGATCGACGCCGAACGGGAGCGTATTTCGCTCGGTATCAAGCAGCTCGAAAAGGACCCGTTCTCCGCCTGGCTTGCAGAGCACCCGAAGAATTCGATCGTCACAGGTACGGTCACCGAGGTCGAGGCGCGAGGCGCGCAGGTGGATCTCGGCGACGGTGTGATCGGTTCGCTGCGGGCATCGGAACTTGCGCGCGGCCGTGTAGATGACGCACGCATGGTGCTCAAGGTCGGTGAAGAGGTCGAAGCCAAGTTCACCAACGTCGATCGCAAGAACCGTTCGGTTCAGCTGTCGATCAAGGCGAAGGAGGTTCACGAAGAGGCCGAGGCGATCAAGGACTACAAGTCCGAGGCCGGTTCGGCGCCCGTCGGGACGACCCTGGGCGAACTGCTCAAGGAAAAAATGTCGGGCGGAAGCAAATAATACGTAAAAAAGGTAGCCCGGACCCTCCGGTCCGGGCTATATTTGTCAATACTATCGGTGGGTTACGTGCCCCGGCCAGGACCGAAGTGAAAAAATGACAAAATCTGAACTGATTGAAGCGATCGCCCGCAAGCAAAAACACCTTCCGGCGAAAGACGTCGAGCTTGCGGTCAAGCATCTGCTGGACCTGATGAGCGACTCTCTGGCCAAGGGGGAGCGGATCGAGATCCGCGGCTTTGGCAGCTTCTCGCTGCATTTCCGGCCACCGCGCATCGGCCGTAACCCGAAGACCGGCGAGGCGGTTGCGCTCTCCGGCAAATACGTTCCGCATTTCAAGCCGGGCAAGGACCTTCGAGAGCGCGTCAACTCGAGCCGCAGCTTTCCCATCAAGAACTGAATGGCGCTACCCGTCGCGGGCCGGATAAACACCGGTTACCAAAAGCGCGCTAAAGCAATACACTCGTACGCTACCAGGGCCATAACTGGCAGCTTTGGAGTGAGCGAATGTTGAAAAAAGCCGCCCTTATCCTCCTGTTGATCGTCATTTTCGGCATCATGGTGGTGTTCTCGTACCTGAACACGGGCGAGGTCGAGGTCAACCTGGCCTTTGTCAGCGTGACGACTTCCGTATCGATCGCGTTCACGGTGACGCTGGTCGTGGGTTGGCTTCTGGGAGTGATCAGCATGGGGCTTTATGCGCTGCGTCTCGCCAGCGAACGGCGCACCCTGCGCAGGGCGCTGCGCACATCCGAGTCTGAGATCAGTTCATTGCGCAGCCTGCCGTTGTCCGATGCCGACTGAATCGACATTTCTGCTCGCCGGGCTCTTTTTGCTGCTGGCGGCAGCAGGCTGGGCGATGGGCCGCTTCGGTGAACGTGACGAGGAGCAACCACCTCCACCGCTCAATATCGACTACCTGAAAGGCCTCAACTTCCTGCTGAACGAGCAAACCGACCAGGCCCTGGAGCATTTCCTGGAGATGGTTCGCGTCGACGACAAGACGATCGAAACCCATTTCGCGCTCGGCAGCCTGTTTCGTCGCCGCGGGGAAGTGGACCGGGCCATTCGCATTCATCAGAACATCATCGCGCGTCCCGACCTGGCCGCGGAACAGAGAGACCAGGCGCTTTACTCGCTGGCGAAAGACTACCTCCATGCCGGCCTGCTGGATCGTGCCGAGAACCTGTTCGCGCGGCTGGCGCAGGGTTCCCGCTACCAGGTCCAGGCGCTGGAGTCGCTGTGCCGCATTTACGAGCAGGAGAAAGAGTGGGAGCGCGCAATCGACGCTGCCGAGAAGCTCGAGGTCCTGGGAGGGCGTTCGCTGGCCCTGCAGGTTGCGCACTACTATTGCGAGCTTGCGGAGACCGCCGCCCGGCGCAACGACTATTCCGCGGCGCGAGCGTACGTCAAGAAGGCGCAGACGGGCCGCCCGCGCACGATGCGCGGCGCACTGACCCGGGCGCATATCGCGCAGGAAACACACGACAGCAAGACCGCGCTGCGCCTGTACCACCGCATTATCGACGAGAACACCTATCTCATTGCCGAGGCGCTGCCGGAGATCGTTGCGATCTATACGCGCGAGGATGAGTTGGCGGACCTGGAGCGGGCGCTCGAGTCGCTGCTGCAGAAGCACCCGGAGATGAGTTCGTTGATCGCATATACGGCAATCGTCAACGATATCGGCGGTATCCCGGTCATCGATAACGTGGTGAAGCAGTACATGCTGAACGAGCCCACGCTGGCCGAGTTCGTGGATTTGCAGCGGCTCTCCGATCAGCCGCAGGACCAGGAGGAGTCGGTGCTCGCGAAGATCCGCAAGGCGTTGAGCAAGCTCGCCTCGGCGTCGCCGCGATACCAGTGCCAGGAATGCGGATTTTCCAGCCAGCGGCTGCTGTGGCAGTGCCCGAGTTGTCGCAACTGGGAGACCCAGCGCCCGGCTTCACGGGTACAGTTCGATACGGTCCTTCAGCACAGCATCACTCGCTAGCCACGGTCGGACCGGCTCGCAAAACCACCGGAAAGCGCCAGTTTCCGGGGATGTACCGGGCCACCCCCTTGCCTAAGCTCCAATAACGCGCCGCACCGGCGTATTGCACCCCAACTGGCAAGAGGAGCCTTCGAATGATCAACTGGATTGGAAAACTGGCACTGTTCTTACTGACACTGCCCGTGCTGGCGCTCGCCGAACCCGTCGACGTCAACACGGCCGATGCGGAGACGATCTCAGAGTCCCTGCAGGGAGTCGGCCTGAGCAAGGCGCGCGCAATCGTCGAATACCGGCAGAAGCACGGCCCCTTCGGATCGCCCGAAGACCTGTCGCTCGTCAAGGGAATCGGCGAGCGGACCGTGGAACTGAATCGCAACGATATCCTCGTCGGGCCTGCGCGGAAAAAGTAGCCGGGTTCGCAGCGAAAAACAGCACCGTGCCGGCGCTGCCGGCACGGTACCATTGCGCTCGCGGAGACTTTTGCCGGAGAACCGGCGGCATTTTTTGGCTATCATGCGCCCCTCGCGAGCTATTGAGGGAGCATGACGTTGAGTCAAAAGATTCGAGCGGCCGTATTTCCGGTCGCCGGGCGCGGAACCCGGTTCCTGCCCGCCACCAAGGCCAGCCCGAAAGAGATGCTGCCCATCGTGGACAAGCCGCTTATCCAGTACGCGGTGGAGGAGGCAATCGACGCCGGCGCCACCAAGCTGGTGTTCGTAACCGGTAGTTCCAAGCGAGCGATCGAGGACCATTTCGACAGTGATCCGGAACTCGAAACTGCGCTGAAAGAGGCGGGCAAAGACGATTTGCTGAAGACCATACAGGACATCGTTCCGAACGGCGTGTCCTGTATTTACATCCGCCAGGGAGAGCCGCTCGGCCTCGGCCACGCCGTGCTTTGCGCGCGGCCCGCCGTCGGCGACGAGCCGTTTTTCGTGCACCTGGCCGACGACCTGATCGCGGGCGATACACCCTGCCTGACACAGATGGCCGCCGAGCATGCACGACACGGCGGTGGCGTCATCGCCGTTGAAAACGTGCCGCCCGAAGACACCTCCAGCTACGGCATCGTGGCGGTCGACGAGGCGGACGACAAGCGGATTATCCGCATCGTCGAAAAGCCGGCGCCGGAAGATGCGCCGTCGAACCTCGCGGTCGTGGGCCGCTACCTCCTGCCTGGGGCAATCTTCGACAAGCTGGAGACGACGGGCCGGGGTGCTGGCGGGGAAATACAGCTCACCGACGCGATTGCGGACCTGTTGGAGGAGTCACCGGTCTACGCCTATGGCTTCGAAGGCGAGCGTTTCGATTGCGGCAGCAAGCTCGGCTACCTGAAGGCGACCGTGGCGTACGGGCTCGAGCATCCCGATACCGGCACAGCATTCCGCAAGTACCTCGGGGACGTAATTGCCGGTTGATGCCGAGGCCGAATCAACCAATCCCTCGCGGAGAAAGTACATGCGCAAAGTATCGACGCTCCTGCTGCTGTTGCTGCTGAATTCAGCCGGCGCGCAGCAGTCCTACCTGGTCGACTGGGATGCTGTGGGCCGTGAAGCGGTCGACCATCTTGTCGAACTGGTCAAGATACGGTCGGTCAATCCGCCCGGCAACGAGACCGAGGTCGCCGAGTACGTCAGGGCCGTGCTTGCTGCGGAAGGCCTCGAGTCCCGGCTCTATGCGCTGGACCCGGAACGCGCAAATCTCGTCGCACGACTGGAAGGCAACGGCAGCAAGCAGCCGATCCTTATCATGGGCCATACGGACGTCGTCGGCGTGCAGCCGGATAAATGGTATGCCGACCCGTTTTCGGGGATGCGCGAAGACGGCTACATCTACGGGCGCGGCACGCTCGACGACAAAGACAACGTCGCCGCCGGCATGATGGTGATGATTCTGCTCGAGCGTCTCGGTGTGAAACTCGACCGTGATGTCATCTTCCTGGCCGAGTCCGGCGAAGAGGGAACGCCGGAAGTCGGCATCAACTTCATGGTGGAAAAGCACTGGGACGTGATCGCGGCGGAATACTGTATCGCCGAAGGCGGCCAGGGCGTTATACGTAACGGCAAGGTTCATACCTTCGGCGTCGAAACCACGGAGAAGATGCCGAGGCGCGTGACGCTCGTCGCTCGCGGCACCCCGGGGCACGGCTCCATACCCAGGCTGGACAATGCCGTGATGATTCTCGCCAATGCCGTTGCCAGGGCGGCGGCCTGGCAGACGGAGATGCGGCTCAACGAAACGACCGAGACCTATTTCCGCCGGATGGCGGCTATTGCGCCCCCGGAAGAGGCCGTGCTCTACGAGAACGTCACCAACCCGGAGATGACCGACGCGATCCAGCAACAGTTCCTGGAGACCTTCCCGTACCACTATTCGATCCTGCGCACATCGGTCGTGCCCACGGTGATCGATGCGGGCTTCCGCCGTAACGTGATCCCGTCCGAGGCGTCGGCGATCCTCGATATTCGCATGCTCCCGGACGAGGACGTGGAAGGCTTCTATGAGAGCCTGGCCGAGGTGATCGACGACCCGCGGGTGGAAATCGTTCCGGAACCGATTTACCGGCCAGCGGCGCCGCCATCGGAAATCGATAACGAGATGTTCCAGACGCTCGAACGCGTCGCCGTGGAAATGTACCCGGAGGCAACGGTGCTGCCGATAATGAGCACCGGCGCCACGGACATGGCGCAGGTTCGCGCCATGGGCATGCAGGCTTACGGTATCGGACCGGCGCGGACGATCGACGAGATCAATAGCGGCTTCGGCGCGCACGGAGACAACGAGCGGGTCGCGGAGGCCGCGTTCATCAGCATGGTCGAGTACCTCTGGCGTGTGATCCTCGAGATGGCCGCCAGCGACTAATCGAGGAACGTTCGCCGCGTGATTCGGTCGATAGCATCACTGACTTTTATCGGGAAATACGAATGAACAAGAATACGGCTCTCGCAGTCTCCCTCCTGGTGTTCGCAAGCCTCGCCGTCGCCGACGAAGGTATGTGGACGATCGACAACTTCCCGTCCGACCGGGTGGAGGCGAAGTACGACGTCACGATCAATGACGCCTGGCTACGGTCGGCCCAGCTTGCCACGACGCGTCTCGAAAACGGCTGCACCGGCTCGTTCGCATCTCCCGACGGGTTGGTACTGACCAACAACCACTGCGTCTGGGGCTGCATCCGCAATCTCAGCAGTGCGGAGCGAAACCTGTCGGACGAGGGTTTCATGGCGGCGGGGCGCGAACAGGAACTGCGCTGCCCCGGGCAGGCAATTTCGGTACTCGTGGATCTCGATGACGTTACCAGCACGATAGCCAGCGCGACAAAGGACCTTGACGATGCGAAGGCAAACGATGCCCGCAAGGCTGCGTTAACGGAACTCGAAACGCAGTGCGAGACGGCCGCGGATGGTGAAATGAAGTGCGAAGCCGTCTCGCTGTATAACGGCGGCCAGTACTTCATCTACAAATACAAACGCTACGACGACGTTCGCCTCGTGTTCGCACCCGAGGTCGATATCGCGGCATTCGGCGGTGATCCCGACAACTTCAATTTTCCCCGCTGGTGCCTCGACATGTCCTTCCTGCGCGCCTACGAAGATGGCAAACCGGCCAGCACGCCGAACTACCTGCAGTGGCGGCAGGGCGGTCCGATGGCTGGAGAGCCGGTCTTCATCTCCGGGCACCCGGGCTCCACGGACCGATTGCTCACCGTCACGCAGCTCAAGATGCAGCGCGACGTGATGTGGCCTCTCTGGCTGCTGCGCTACTCCGAATTGCGCGGCCGCATGCTGGCCTGGGCAAACACCGGTGACGAAGCTGCCAGGACCGTGCAACAGCGCATCGCGAGCATCGAGAATGGCATCAAGGTGCGCCGCAATCAGCTGAAGGCCCTGCACAACGACTCGATGATGGCCAGGAAAGAGCAGCAGGAGCAGGAGTTGCGTGCGGCAGTGGCCGCGGATCCCGAACTGCAGGCGGCTTATGGCAAGGCGTGGGACCTGGTCGACGAAGCCATCGGGAACTACCGCAACTTCTACGAGGAGCACCTGTTCATCGAAAGCGCTGCGGCCTTCAACAGCGTGCTGTTCGATCATGCCCGCACCATCGTTCGCGGCACGGCGGAGCGCGAGCTCCCCAACAACGAACGCATGCGTGACTACACGGATGCGGCCTTGCCCAGGGTGGAGCAGGACCTCGAGGCCGAACGCCCGATCGACAAGGATTACGAGAAGCTCACGCTCACGTTTTCGCTGGAAAAGATGCGCGAATGGCTCGGCCCGGACAGCAAGTACGTGCATACGATCCTCGGCAAGCAGTCCCCCGAGGGGCTGGCGGCGGCGCTCGTCGACGACAGCCGGCTCGACGATCCCGAGGTCCGCATGGCGCTCTGGGAAGGCGGCGTCGATGCCGTCAAGGCGAGCGATGACCCGATGATCAGGGTGGCGCTCGCCATCGATCCGCAGGCTCGCGCGCTCAGGGAACGTTACGAGAACGTGGTCGAGGCCCCGCTGACTCGTGGCGAAGAAATGATTGCCGACGCGCGATTCCGGATCTACGGATCGGATACCTATCCCGATGCGACCTTCACGTTACGTATTACGTATGGCGCCGTCGAAGGCTGGGAAGAGAAGGGCGAAATGGTCGACCCGTTCACGCCCACCAGCCGGCTGTTCGAGCGCGCAACCGGCGAGCGGCCGTTCATGTTGCCGGATACCTGGAAAGCCGCCAGGGAAGACCTGGATCCCGATACGCCGTTCAACTTCGTCGCCACCACTGATATCACGGGGGGCAACTCCGGCAGCCCGATTGTCGCCGCAGACGGTAGCCTTGTCGGGCTCGCATTCGATGGCAACATCCATTCGATCGCCGGCGATTACTGGTTCGACCCGGAGATGAATCGCACGGTGGGCGTCGATACTGCAATCATGCTGGAGGCGTTGAAAACGGTATACGGCGCGGATCACCTGGTTAAGGAACTGACGGTCGTCGACTGAGGAATGCGATGAGAATAGGCGTACTGGGATCGGGAGTCGTCGGCAAGGTGCTGGCGGCGGGCTTCGCCGGGCAGGGGCACGAGGTCATGATTGGCAGCCGGCAGCCGGAGAAGCTCGCGGACTGGCTGCAGGAAAACCCGGGCGTGGGATCGGGCTTTTTCGGGGACAGCGCGGCATTCGCAGAGCTTGTCGTGCTTGCGGTCAAGGGAACCGCGGCGAACAAGGCGCTGAGCCTGGCCGGCGAGGAAAACCATGCAGGCAAGCCCGTCATCGATGCGACGAACCCCATTGCCGACCAGCCGCCGGTAAAAGGCGTGGTCACCGAGCTGCTCGACCAGTTCGGCTGGGAAACCGAGGATATGGGAGCCGTTGAAGCCGCGCGCGCCATCGAGCCGCTGTGCATGCTTTACTGTATTCCCTGCCTGACCCGCGACCAGTGGGGTCATGCTTTTAAGCTATTGAAATAAAAAGGAAAACAAGGGCGCCGATCGCTGCAAGAGTGCGGCTTGGTCCCCATAACGGCCTAGGCACATCCCGCTATTGTGAATTGGACCGGTCTGGTCACAATAAAATTCATGGGATGTTCCGATGGCGGATTCCACACTGAGCGACTTGCGCATGAACCGACACAAATTCAGCTTGCTGGCACTCGGCCTGGCGTTCGTCTACTGGTTCGCCGAATCCGTGATCCATCGCTTTGTCTACGCCGAGCAGTTCTTCGAGGTCGTGCCCTCGGACGGGAACGAGTTGTTGATGCGGCTGCTCATTATCCTGCTGATCGTCGCTTTCGGTTTTTTTGCAGACAACCGGGCGCGCAAGATCAAAGAGACGGAGCAGGAGAAGCAAGAAGTGTACGTCGCCACCGTCCGCTCCACACAGCACATCCTGAATAACCTCATGAACCAGTTGCAGCTCGCATTCCTTGACCTCGAGAAAGAGCATTGCCTGGAAAGCGAGACCCGGAAACTGCTCGAGAAATCGATCCGCGAAGGCAAGGAGCAGGTCGAGCGGCTCAGTTCGGTCTCCGAGATCAGCGGCGAATCCATCGAGAAATCCGTCCGCCCCAGGTGACTCCGTCCGACCGCGCGAGCAATAAAAAAGGCCTCGATGTCGAGGCCTTTTATGAATTTGGCTCCCCGGGCCGGACTCGAACCAGCGACCAATTGATTAACAGTCAACCGCTCTACCAACTGAGCTACCGGGGAATGGTACTTGACTGGAATCCCTGCAGATTCCGGCACACTCATGAGGGCGGGGATTCTCGTTCAGGCCCCCGTCGAAGTCAAGCCGCAGCGCAGGTGAGCAGCCAATGTGCCTGCAGGCCCGGCGGCCAGATGCTGTGATCGTCCCTAGATTCCGCCTTAACACACAGGCATAACGTCGAATAAGGTCTAACTATTTATTCGAAAGAATCTACGAACCCTTACTCGAAAGCGTTGACCAAGCGAGACGTCTCGATAGCGAAGCTACCAGTTGTGCACTATGCTCGGCTCCTGAGCATCAATAAATAAACAAGAAGATGTCGGCAGAGCCCCTCCAGCGAATTGTCTGCTCATCTCTTATCAAAAACGATGCTCATGCTTTTCCTGAGACCCAATAATAATTACTTAAATTAGTAGGGAGATAAGCCAATGATTCGGAGTCGAATTAGATCAACCAGATTATCCACTGTGCTTGCTGCCGCGGCGTTAGTGGTTTTTAGCGCCGGGCCGATTCTGGCTACAGCAGATTACACGAACGCGACCATAGATGGTCCACGGCCGGCGGCACCGGATCACAATGTTTATATCGTGACGATGGCTGCTGACCCTGCAATTGCCTACGAAGGGGGCATCAAAGGTTTCCAGGCCACGAAACCTGGCAAGGGCCAGAAAGTTAATCCGAACAGCGCACACGTGAAGAAGTACGTGAAGCTGCTCAATCAGACTCACGATGACGCATTGAAAGCAGTCGGGGCCGGCAAGAACAGGAAAATCCACGACTATGCCATGGCGCTAAACGGCTTCGCCGTGCAGCTCACCGAATCCCAGGCGAGTAAACTCGCTTTACAGAAAGGCGTGACGTCCGTTCGCAAAGACGAGATGCGATACAAGACAACGGACAGTTCCCCGACGTTTCTGGGATTAACTGACGCAGGTGGCGCGTACGCCAAAGGTTACACGGGTGAAGACGTCGTCGTCGGCGTCATCGACAGCGGAATTTGGCCGGAGCATCCGAGCTTTGCCGATGACGGCAGCTATGGTCCGTCGCCTGTTGGGCCGCTTGATGACAGCCGGCCTAACTGCGAATTTGGCAATACGCTTCATAACACTGACGATGTGCCATTCGAGTGCAACAATAAATTGCTTGGTGCACGTCAGATGCTTGATACCTACAGAGCCGTCATCGGCGCCGGCGCGGATGAGTTCGACTCGGCTCGCGACGACGATGGTCACGGTACGCACACCGCATCAACCGCAGCCGGGAACGCCGGTGTCGAAGCCAGCATGTATGGTATTCCACGCGGCGAAGTTTCCGGCGTAGCGCCGCGCGCGCGCGTAATAGCCTACAAGGGTCTCGGAAACCTGGGCGGGTTTACATCTGACCTTGCGGCCGCGATTGACCAGGCGGTTGCCGACGGCGTCGACGTTATCAACTATTCGGTTGGTGGCGGCGCGGGTGCTCCCGGGGGTGACGAAATTGCGTTTCTTTTTGCTGCTGACGCCGGTGTTTATGTCGCAACGTCGGCAGGGAACTCTGGCCCTGGCCCGATGACGCTCGGTAATCCGGGCACGATGCCCTGGATGACGACGGTCGGCGCGAGCACGCAAGACCGGTTCTTCGAGGGTACGGTCAATCTTGCCGATAGCAGCTCGTACACCGGCGCGTCCATCACAGCAGGCGTTGCCTCCGCGCCCCTGGTCGATGCCGCCGATGCCGGCGGCGACCTTTGCGTCCCCGGGACTCTGGATCCGGCAGTTGTTGCAGGAAAGATCGTTCTCTGCCGCCGCGGCGCCATCGCGCGCGCAGCGAAGAGCCTGGCGGTTGCGCAGGCAGGCGGCGTTGGAACGATTCTTTACAACAACGTTGACGAAGACAATCTGTTCACGGACACGCACTGGACGCCGACCGTGCACATCGACAATACACCGGGGCTGGAAATCAAAGCGTATATCGCCGGCGAAGGCGGCAGCGCGACTGCGAGCATCGACTGTTGCGGTATCGGCGAGTGGTCCACCGCACCCTCGATGACGATATTCTCATCACGTGGTTCGAATCCGGTGTCTCCTGACATTATCAAACCGGATATCACGGCACCGGGCATACAGATTCTCGCCGGTAATTCGCCGTTTCCCGATCCGGGCGGTTTCCCGGGTGAACTGTTCCAGGCCATTGCCGGAACCTCGATGTCGAGCCCGCACGTAGCCGGTCTGTTCGCACTGCTTAAACAGGCGCACCCCGACTGGAGTCCGGCGATGGCGAAGTCGGCACTCATGACCACTGCCCACCAGGACGTGAGAGACAATGATCGGATCAGCCCTGCGGATCCGTTCGACATGGGCGCCGGGCACGTCAGGCCGAACGGCCAGGCCAACAAGGGCTCAATGTTCCAGCCTGGCCTCGCCTACGATGCCGGTTTGTTCGAGTACGCGGCCTACACCTGCGGCGAAGGCTTCGGCGTCTTTAGTGCAGGGAGCTGTGATTTTCTCGAATCGATCGGGGTGCCGTCGGAGGCCTACAACCTGAATGTGCCTTCGATCGGTATTGCCGAGCTCGCAGGGTCGCAGACCGTAACTCGTACCGTGACCAGTGTCGCCAATGAGAAAGGCTGGCGCGATTACACCGCCTCGGTCGATGCGCCGCCCGGTTTCGATGTTGTAGTTTCGCCCTCGTCATTCAGCCTGAAGCCCGGCGAATCGGCTACTTACGAAGTGACTGTCACAAACGTGAGTGCGCCGGCCGGTGAGTGGCGCTTCGGATCGCTGACCTGGCAGGACAAGACCGGTCACTACGATGTCTACAGCCCCATCGCCGTCAAGGGATCGCTCTTTAGCGCTCCGGCGGCAGTTTCGGGCAGTGGCGAAAGCGGCGCGACGAGCTTCGATGTTTCGTTCGGCTACACCGGTAGCTATGCCGCCGCGGCACACGGCCTCGAGGCAGCAACCGTTACGTCCGACACTGTCGTCCAGGATCCGGATCAGGGTTTCGATCCGAACGATGGCTTCAGCAATCTGCACCAGTTCAACTTGTCGGGCGCGGCATTCCTCCGCATCGCAATACCGCCGGAGGCTACAGAAGCTGGCGCCGATCTGGACGTCTTCGTCTTCGATCCGAACGGCAATTTCGCGGCCTCGAGCACAAGTGGCGGCACGAACGAGCTGGTCGACATCGTGCTACCAATGGATGGTACCTGGTCCGTGTTTGTCCACGGCTGGTCGACGCCTGGTGGCGATTCCGATTACGACATGTATTCGTGGGTGATCTCGGCGACCCCGGGCGGCAACCTGGCCATCGATTCGGCGCCGACCTCGGCGACGATCGGTTCGATAGAGTCGGTCGATGTCAGCTGGACGGGGGCAACGGCAGGACAGTGGCACCTGGGTGCGGTATCACATACGGGTGATATCGGAGTGATCGGATTGACGCTCGTGGAAGTGGATAATCGATAACACGTCGATAGAGTAAGTGGAATCAGAGGGCGCTCCGTGAGGGGCGCCCTTTTTTTGTGCTACATGTTCCGCTACTTCTAGATGTCGACGCCGCCGCCATCACCCGGTACAGGCGGAGTCGGGTTGGGACAATAAAAGGGCGGCCGTGTACCGCCAGAGTGATAGTGGTAATCGACACCGTCGACAGTCAGGACAATTAACGAGCCGTTGACCAGCATCTGCTTGTACTTCATGTCCTTCCGTGGACAGCCGAGGCTGCCATCAGGCCATGTGACCTCATCAAAGCGCGTGAGCTTGATGCTGCCGGAATCGATATTGAGTCTCGCGGCAAGATCATTCTTGGCGATCAGGACAAGTTCACTCCCCGCTGCAGGCACGGTTTCTTTCATCTGAGCATCGTCGGTTGCCGGTTCCGGGGATTGCGCCCAGGTACATCCGGAGACTGCCAAAAGCAGGGTCGCTGCGGAGAAACCTGCAAGACTTCGTGCGTAACCCTGGCGCATTGACGTCTCATTTTGGAGCCGAATGTCGAACCATCCTACGCATACACTGCTGAAGCCGCCAACTTCCGCCTAGAGCAAGTGGTCAATTCGCGTAATCGCCTCTTCGAGCTGATCCTGCGCGGATGCGAAAGAGATCCTGAGGTAGCCGGGCGCGCCGAACGCCGCTCCCGGTACGCAAGCAACCCCTGCTTCATTGATCAGCTTTTTCGCCAGCGCGGTATCGTCGACGAGCCCCAGCCGCTGCAGGGCATCCTGTACCCGTGGAAACGCGTAGAAAGCCCCCTCACCGGGCCGGCACTCGAACCCCGGGATCTCGTTGAGTGCGGCTACGATGTAGTCGTGACGCTGCTTGTAGGCCGCACACATCTCGGCGACAGGCCCCTGGTCACCCTCGAGCGCAGCCTGGGCGGCTGCCTGGGAGACACTGCACGGATTCGAGGTGCTCTGGCTCTGCACGGTCGTCATCGCGCTGACAATGGCCGGCGGACCCCCTGCATAGCCGATGCGCCAGCCGGTCATCGCGTACCCCTTCGAGACGCCGTTGACCGTTACGGTTCGGTCGAACAGGCCGGGGCAGGCCGCTGCAAAGCTGTGAAACGGCTCGTCCGCCCAGTAGATGTGTTCGTAAATGTCGTCGGAGACCACCACGACACCGGGATAGTCTTCGAGCACGGCACCGAGCGCCTCCAGTTCAGCCCTCGTGTAGCTCGCGCCGGTCGGATTGCCGGGACTGTTGAGCACCAGCAGCCGCGTGTTGGCGTTCAACCGGGCTTCCAGCTGCGCTGGCGTTAGCTTGAAATCCTGCTCGATGCCCGCATCGATGATGACCGGCTGCGCCTCGGCAAGCCGCACCATGTCCGGATAAGAGACCCAGTAGGGTGCCGGGATGATCGCTTCATCGCCGGGGCCGAGCAACGCCATGAAAAGGTTGAACAGCGCCTGCTTGCCGCCACAGGTCACGATGATCTGCGAGGTGTCGTAATCGAGCCCGTTTTCGCGCCGGAACTTGGCCTGGATCGCGGCCTTGAGGGCCGCTGTACCGTCGATGGGCGTGTAGCGCGTCTGGCCGGCCGCTATGGCGGCGACGGCGGCATCCCGGATGTGCTGCGGCGTGTCGAAGTCCGGCTCGCCGGCACCGAGGCTGATGATGTCGCGTCCCTGTGCCCGCAGCTCGGTTACGAGCGCCAGCACGGCACCGGTCGGCGAGGGCCGTACCCCCGCCATGCGCGGCGAAACTGATAAACTCACTGGTTGCCTCCGGGAAACGAACGCCAAATGGTACGTGAAACCACCAGCCTGCCCAAGAAATCCGCGGTCGAAGACCGCGATGTGCTGAAGCTCGTCTCCGCCTACCAGCCGGCGGGCGACCAGGGTGCGGCGATTGAAGGGCTCGTGGAAGGCCTGCAGGACGGGCTCGCGCGGCAGATCCTGCTCGGGGTCACGGGATCCGGCAAGACCTACACGATGGCAAACGTCATCGAACGCCTGCAGCGGCCCGCGATCGTCCTCGCGCCCAACAAGACGCTCGCGGCACAACTGTATGGCGAGATGCGCGAATTCTTCCCCAGGAATGCCGTCGAGTACTTCGTCTCTTACTACGACTACTACCAGCCGGAGGCCTACGTACCAAGCTCTGACACCTACATCGAGAAAGACGCCTCGATCAATCAGCACATCGAGCAGATGCGCTTGTCGGCAACCAAGGCGCTCATCGAGCGCAGCGACGCGATAATCGTCGCGACCGTGTCCGCAATCTACGGCCTCGGCGATCCGGAGGCCTACTTCAGCATGGTCCTGCACCTCGTGCGCGGCGACCGGATCGACCAGCGTGCGATCCTGCGGCGGCTGGCCGAACTGCAATACCAGCGCAACGAACTCGATTTTTCGCAGGGCACCTACCGGGTTCGTGGCGACATCATCGATGTGTTTCCGGCCGAATCGGATCGTGACGCGGTGCGGATCGAGTTGTTCGATGAGGAGATCGAGTCGCTGTCGTATTTCGATCCGCTCACGGGGGAAGTGACCCGCCGTGTGGCTCGCCTGACCGTGTTTCCGAAGACGCATTACGTGACGCCGCGCGAGACCCTGCTCAAGGCATGCGACGCGATCAAGGTCGAGCTGAAGGAGCGCCTGGGCTACCTTCGGAAGAACGAGAAATTGCTTGAAGCTCAGCGGCTTGAGCAACGAACCTTATTTGATTTGGAGATGATCCAGGAACTCGGCTACTGCTCCGGCATCGAGAATTATTCACGCTACCTCTCCGGCCGGGCGCCCGGCGAGCCGCCGCCGTGCCTGTTCGACTACGTGCCGGATGACGCGCTGCTGATTATCGACGAGAGCCACGTCACGGTGCCCCAGCTGGGCGGCATGTACAAGGGCGACCGGTCCCGGAAAGAAACCCTCGTGGAGTACGGCTTTCGCCTGCCGTCGGCCCTCGACAACCGGCCGCTGCGATTCGACGAATTCGAGCGGCTATCGCCGCAGACGGTTTACGTCTCGGCGACGCCCGGGAATTACGAGACGGAGCATGCGGACAACGTCGTGGAACAGCTGGTGCGCCCGACGGGCCTCGTAGATCCTGATGTGATCGTCCGCCCCGCCAGGACGCAGGTCGACGACGCCCTGTCAGAGATTCACAAGCGGGTCGCAGCCGGCGAACGCGTCCTGATTACAACGCTGACCAAGCGCATGGCTGAGGACCTGACCGACTACCTCGGCGAGCACCAGGTGCGGGTTCGCTACCTGCATTCCGACATCGGCACGGTTGAGCGGACCGAGATCATCCGGGACCTGCGGCTCGGCGCCTTCGATGTGCTCGTCGGCATCAACCTGCTGCGCGAGGGCCTGGACATGCCGGAGGTGTCGCTGGTTGCAATCCTCGATGCCGACAAGGAGGGCTTCCTGCGCTCGGACCGGTCCCTGATCCAGACGATCGGCCGGGCGGCGAGAAACCTGCACGGCACGGCGATCCTGTATGCCGACAAGGTAACGGGCTCGATGCAGCGCGCAATCGACGAGACGAACCGTCGCCGGGAGCGGCAGCTCGAGCACAACAAGGTGCACGGAATTACCCCGGCGAGCATCGTCAAGCAGGTCGCGGACATCATGGAGGCCGCTTACCCGGCACCGAAAGGGCCGCGGCGGCGGGCCGCCGAGGAGGCGGCTTCGTATGCGTCGATGTCACCGGAACAGCTCATGAAGAAGGCGGCAAAGCTCGAAAAACAGATGCTGAAGCATGCACGGGACCTGGAATTCGAGGAGGCCGCGCGGCTCAGGGACGAGATTCGGCGGGTCCGCCAGGAGGGGCTTGGCCTGCCGGACCTCAAAGCGGGCTGAAACTCTTGCACCGCAGCAGGGGCTTCAGTATCGTATGCCGCCCGCCGGAAAGGGCGGACAACGGCACAGGGCGATTAGCTCAGGGGTAGAGCGCCACGTTGACATCGTGGAGGTCGCAGGTTCGAAACCCGCATCGCCCACCAAAACCCTGCTCGCAGCGTTGCTCCGAAGCAACAAAATGACTGATTCCTTTGAAAAAATCGGGGTTCTCCCGGTTGTTTCTTGCCCCCGGGCTATATAGAATCGCGTTCCCGTGTAGCTGCCGCATGGCGGCTGCCGGGACACCTGTTGGTTTGAGGAGGACACTGGGATCGCAGTCACGAAGCGCGTAAGGCGAAACGAAGAGATCGATGCCCACGAAGTCAGGGTTATTGACTCGGAGGGAGAACAAAAAGGGGTCATGTCGGTTGCTGATGCGATCGGACTTGCCAAGGACGAAGGCCTCGATCTCGTAGAGGTTGCGCCTACGGCAGATCCGCCCGTTTGCCGGATCATGGACTTCGGCAAATACTTGTTCGAGCAGAACAAGAAAGCCCAGTCGGCCAAGCGCAAGCAAAAACAGGTACACGTAAAGGAAATCAAATTCCGTCCCGGGACGGAAGAAGGTGATTACAAGGTTAAACTGCGCAAGCTCATCGAGTTTCTCGAGAACGGCGACAAGACCAAGGTCACCTTGAGATTCAGGGGCCGGGAAATGGCGCACCAGGAACTGGGTGCGAATTTGCTGGCGCGGGTCAGGGATGATCTGGTGGAATACGCTTCTGTCGAGCAGATGCCGCAGATGGAAGGGCGGCAGATGATCATGGTGATGTCACCGAAAAAGAAGTAAGTGTTGCCCCAGGGCGTCGCGCCCCGGGGCTGTCCCCGCCTGCAGCGGCCGGATGATCGAAGGGTGGTCCGGTACGTGGCATGGCCAACTAAAGTGGAGACGACAAAATGTCGAAGATGAAGACCAACCGGGGTGCTGCCAAGCGCTTCCGGCGGACGGGCAAGGGTGGCTTCAAGCGCGCCCAGTCCCATCTCAATCATATCCTTACCAAGAAGCCGGCCAAGCGTAAGCGTCATCTCGGGTCTACCGAGCAGATCGCCGATGCCGATGTGAAGAGCGTGCGCCGCATGCTCCCCTACAGCTAAGAGGAGATTGAGAAATGGCACGAGTAAAGCGTGGCGTTACCGCCAAAGCACGCCATAAGAAGGTCCTCGAGGCAGCCAAGGGCTACTACGGCGCTCGCAGCAAGCTCTACAAGACCGCGAAGCAGGCCGTCATCAAGGCCGGCCAGTACGAATACCGCGACCGCCGCCAGCGCAAGCGCCAGTTCCGTGCGTTGTGGATCACGCGCATCAACGCGGCAGCACGACTGCACGGCCTGTCCTACAGCCGGCTGATCAACGGCCTCAACCTGGCCAGCATCGAAGTCGACCGCAAGGTGCTTGCGGACATCGCGGTGCATGACCCGGAAGGCTTCGGAGCGATTGCCGACCAGGCAAAAGCAGCCCTCGCACAAAAGAGCTGACTGCAGACCGGCCGAGCGCATAGTCGCCCCGGGATCTGACATCATGCAGGCATTGAGTGAGCTGGTTGAAGCGGCCGCATCGGAAATCGATGCGGCCAGCGACCTGGCTGCGCTGGACGCGGTCCGGGTCTCCTATCTCGGCAAGAAAGGCCAGCTGACGGCACGGCTCAAATCGCTGAGCCAGCTGCCGGCCGACGAACGTCCCGCTGCGGGGCAGGAGATCAACCGGGCAAAACAGGACGTCATGGGGCGCATCAACGCGCGCCGTGAAGCGCTCGAATCGGCCGCGCTCGAAGAACGGCTGGCGAAAGATGCCATCGACGTTACGCTGCCGGGCCGCGGCCAAGCCATCGGCGGCCGTCATCCCGTGTCGCATGCCATGTCCCGTATCGAAACGATATTCAGGAATGCAGGTTTCGGCGTGCGCTCGGGTCCCGAGATCGAGGACGACTTCCATAACTTCACCGCGCTGAATATTCCCGAGAATCATCCGGCGCGGGCCATGCACGACACGTTCTATTTCCCGGGCGGGCGACTGCTGCGTACGCACACGTCGCCAGTGCAGATTCGTTCCATGGTGGAGGAGGGTGCGCCGATACGCATCATCGCGCCGGGGCGCGTATACCGTTGCGATTCGGATCAGACGCATACGCCCATGTTCCACCAGGTCGAAGGGCTCGTCGTCGATCGCGGTATAAGCTTCGCGAACCTGAAAGCCGTCCTGCACCAGTTCGTCGAGGCCTATTTCGAGCGCAAAGCCGAGTTGCGCTTCCGCCCGTCTTATTTTCCGTTTACCGAGCCGTCCGCCGAGGTGGATGTGCTGTGGGAAGAGGGCAAGTGGCTGGAGATCCTCGGCTGCGGGATGGTGCACCCGAACGTGCTCGAAGCGGCCGGCGTGGATCCCGAGGAATTCACGGGCTACGCGTTCGGTATGGGTATCGAACGTCTCGCCATGCTGCGCTACGGCGTGACCGACCTGCGCACGTTCTTCGAAAACGACCTGCGTTTCCTCAGGCAATTCAGGTAGCCCGCGATGAAGGTTGTTGAATCATGGCTGCGTGAATGGGTCGATCCGGATCTCGATTCGAGAGCGCTTGAGCATCAACTGACCATGCTGGGCCTCGAAGTGGACGGCGTGGACGTCGAAGGCCCTGGCCTCGAGGGCGTTGTCGTTGCCGAAGTCCTCGAAGTCGCAAAACATCCGGACGCCGACCGCCTAAGCGTGTGCAAGGTGAGCACCGGGGGCGATGACACGATTGACGTCGTCTGCGGCGCGCCGAACGTAACGGCAGGAATGAAGAGCCCCCTGGCGGTGCCCGGGGTCACGCTTCCGAACGGCGTCAAACTGCGCAAGAGCAAGATTCGCGGCGTCGTTTCCAACGGCATGTTGTGTTCGGCGGTCGAACTGGGCCTGGGCGAAGAATCCGACGGCATCATCGCGCTCGCGGATGATGCGCCGGCGGGCATGCCGCTGGCCGAGTATCTCGGTCTGCCCGATACCGTGTTCGATCTCGACCTGACACCGAACCGTGGCGATTGCTTCAGCGTGCTGGGCGTGGCCCGGGATATCGCAGCGCTCACGGGCTGTTCCCTCAGATCGGCAGACGTTGCAGCCGTGGAAGCGACCATCGGCGACACGCTGCCGGTCGAGATCCCGCTGCCCGAAGGCTGCCCGAGTTTCGCCGGCCGGCTGATCCGCAACATCGACCCCGCCGCGAAATCGCCTGCATGGATGCTCGAGCGCCTGCGCCGTGCAGGCCTGCGCGGCATTTCGCCGGTCGTCGATATCACCAATTACGTGATGCTCGAGCTGGGGCAGCCGCTGCACGCCTACGATGCGGCGCGCGTGCAGGGCGCCATCCGGCCGCGGCTGGCAACGCAGGGCGAGAAGGTCACGCTGCTCGACGAGAAGGAAGTAACCGTCAACGACGACACGCTCGTGATAGCCGACGACAGCGGCGCAATAGGCCTTGCCGGGATAATGGGCGGATTGAGCACCGCGGTGAGCGACGCAACGACCGACGTATTTTTCGAAGCCGCATTCTGGCCGCAGGCATTCATGGCCGGCCGCGCGCGTTCGTACGGCATGCATACCGACGCGTCATTACGGTTCGAGCGCGGGGTCGATTTCGAAGGGCAGGGCCGCGCGGTCGAACGAGCGACGCAGCTGCTTCTCGAGATTTCTGGCGGTGAAGCAGGGCCGCTCGTGCACCAGGTTTCGGAGCCGCACTTGCCGCACCGCGAGCCGATCATGCTGCGCCGTTCACGGGTGTCGATGCTGCTCGGGCTGGATATCGACGACGACGTCATCGCGGGCGTACTCACGCGCCTTGGGCTCCGCGTTGCCGAGAATGAGGACGGCTGGGAGGTCGTCGCGCCGAGCTATCGATTTGACATTAATTCTGAAGTCGACCTGATCGAGGAAATCGTGCGGATTCACGGCTACGAGGCCGTGCCTGAAACGACAGAGATTGCCGCGTCGCCCCTGCAGCCCGTCACGGAGTCCCAGGTGGACCTGGACCGGGTCTCGGCGACGCTGGTCGCGCGCGATTACGAGGAAGCGATTACCTACAGTTTCATCGACGAGCGAAGCAACGCACCGTTCGCCGACGGTGAATCCGAACTCGTTTTGAGCAATCCGATTTCTTCGGAGATGTCCGTGATGCGTTCGTCGCTGTTACCGGGACTCGTGTCCAGTGCCGCTGCGAATATCGCGCGACAACAGGATCGGGTGCGACTGTTCGAGATAGGCAAGTCGTTCCACGGCACGCTGGAAGCACCGCACGAGGTCGTGCGTATTGCGGCCGTTGCGGCCGGCACGGCGATGCCCGAGCAATGGAGCATTACCTCCCAGGTTATTGATTTTTTTGATATTAAGGCGGACCTCATCGCGCTTCTCAAACTTGCCGGAGACACATCCGACGTCGCGTTTCGTCCGCTCGAGCATCCCGCGCTGCAACCCGGCCAGGCAGCAACCGTACTGCGTGACG
>Ga0316191_10000589_pt1 | contig 23876 bp, 20 predicted proteins | sample Eddworburr2cm_MG_FD_204928 | JGI IMG/M metagenome (GOLD analysis project Ga0316191, IMG submission 204928) | Coastal sediment microbial communities from Maine, United States - Eddy worm burrow 2 cm | ecosystem: Environmental > Aquatic > Marine > Coastal > Sediment | place: USA: Maine... | reverse complement strand
ATGCTGCACGCATCGTCGAGGATTTCGGCTATGACCAGTTGAACCTGAACGTCGGCTGCCCGAGCAGTCGCGTCCAGTCCGGCCGCTTCGGTGCCTGCCTGATGGCGGAGCCGGTGCTGGTGGCGGAGTGTTATCGGGCAATGGCCGACGCGATCGCTATCCCGGTGACGATAAAGACCCGGATTGGCATCGACGATCATGATGACTACGAATTCCTGCGCATATTCGTGTCGACTTTGGCCGAGGCTGGCTGCGAGTCTTTTTATGTCCATGCGCGCAAGGCGATCCTGCAAGGTCTTTCGCCAAAGCAGAATCGCGATGTGCCGCCGCTGCGTTACGACATCGCGCTGCAGCTGAAGCGCGAATTCCCGAATCTGCAGATCGTGCTAAATGGGGGCCTGCGCACGGTGGCGGATGTGCGCCACCATCTAGCGGATTTCGATGGCGTCATGGTCGGACGCGAAGCCTACAATAATCCGTATGTGTTGGCCGAGATTGAGAACGACCAGTACGGCACGCCATTGCCCGGGCGCGACGACGTGGTCAGGCGTTTTTTGCCTTATGTAGAGCGACAGCTGCGCAACGGTGTGCGACTACACGCGATGACCCGGCATATTCAGGGCTTGTATGCCGGTGAGCCCGGCGCGCGCCTCTGGCGCAGGACGTTGAGCGAGGGGGGCGCAGACCGCGCGGCCGGCGTCGAGGTCATCGAGCGGGCCCACGCGGCGCGTCTCGCTGCCGCGGCCTGATAGCAACGCCACCCGCCAACGATAATCAGCGATCGCGTCGTTTCTGTTTGTGATGCAGCCTGAACTGCGTCGACCCGCGGCCCCCGCGATCGAGGCCGGCAAGCCTATTCGGAAACTGGGGGCGGCAACCTGCCAAAATCCTGCTCGACCGCGGCCGCGATATAGGTCAGCACGGCATAGGTTGCCACATTCTGGTCGAGGCCCTCGCGGCTGATCTTGTCCAGCGTATCGTTGACGGTGTGGTGAACCTCGAAATACAGGCTTGCATCCTGGCGCGGCCCAAGCACTGGCATTCCCAGGTCGCGCATCGCAACCAGGTCGGCACCGCCATAGGCCTCGTTGTTGCCACGCGCGATACCGAGAGGTTCGATCAGCTTGTGCATTTCATTAACCAGCGGAAGAGCCTGTTCGGCGACCCGCGAATCGAAGCGCCAGACCTTGCCCGGGCCAAGGTCTGCTTCGAGTCCAATGACATGTTGCGCCACCTGCCCCGAGTATTTTTCCGCGTACGCTTTGCCGCCGCTGACACCAAATTCCTCGTTGGCATAGAGTACGACCCGGATAGTTCGCCGTGGCCGCAATCCGGCTGCGCGAATCTGCCGTACCGCCTCGATGGCAATTGCCACGCCGGATCCGTCGTCCACGGCGCCCTGGCCAAGATCCCAGGAGTCCAGGTGGGCGCCAATCAACACAATTTCGTCGCGGGCATCGGTGCCGCGCAACTCGCCAATCACGTTGGCTGAACGGCGCGGCTCGAGGTGGCGACTGGTCATGCTGATCGACAACGTAACGACGTCTCCGAGCTCGATCTGGCGCTCCAGCAGATTGGCGTCAGGGTTGGATATCGCAGCCGCCGGGATGCGTGGCGCGTCTTCGGCGTAACGCAGGGAACCCGTGTGGGCGATACGATCGTTGGATGTGCCGGCCGAGCGGGTGATGGCGGCAACTGCGCCAAGACGGGCCGCGGCCGACGGGCCATAGGCGCGATTTCTAACCACCCGCGAATACGACGAGGCATCCCTGGTTGGTTCCATGCGGTCATTGAAGAAGACAATCGTACCTTCGACCCGGCTGCGCGGCAGTTCCTCGAGTTCAGCGATATTGGTCACCATCAGAACCGGTGCCTCGATGCCGTCTTTGTCGGTTCCGAAACTACCGCCCAGTGCGGTGGCGACAAGTTGATGCGGAAATGGCGCCGTAATCTGTACTCGTGTTTCGCCGCGTTCCCAGTGCGGGACCTCGACATCTTCCGCGCGGACATTGTCGAATCCGAGTTCTTCGAGTTTTAGCAAGGCCCAGGCCACCGCCGCCTCGTCGCCCTTGGATCCTGCCAATCGGGGGCCGGCTTCAAGGACGAGTGACTCGACGATCGCATAGGCATCGGATTCGGCCAGCGCACGCTGGCGCAATTGCTTTGCGTCGTCGCGTATCGAGGCTGGAATATTGGCGGCCAGGGTCAGCCCGGGGGCCAGCAGCACCAGGACTATGCCCAGGCGTGTCATGGATGTGCGCATCATAGTGGGAATCCGGCTGCGTAGTTTGAATCGCGCGGATTGTAAGGACTCGCAGACCTGTTTGCACCTTTGCGCCCGGGATGGCGAGCGGAACAAAGTTCCAGAATCTGCTGGCCAACGCAACACGGACCGTTACAATGTCGCTCCCCAAGCCCAACGCCGGAACCAGCGATGACCAGGAAAAAGAGGAAAACCAAGTCACTGACCATGGCCCAGCGCGCAGACCGCCACGTCCTCTATGAGCGCTCGGTCCAGGCAGTCGACTTCGAGGTCGAGTTTCTTGAAAAGACCTACAAGGAAATCCGTGGCCGGCGGCCAAAGAGCCTGCGCGAGGATTTCTGCGGCACTGCAGCGGCCGCCTGCGAATGGGTAAGGACCCATCGCGACAATCGTGCGGTAGCGGTGGATATCGATCCCGATGTTTTGCAATGGGGCAAGGAAAATAATGTCGCGAAACTAAAGCCCGCGGCGCGAAAGCGCATCCAGTTAAAAAATGCGAATGTCCTCGACGTGCGAACCCCGGCTGTCGATATGCTCGTTGCATTCAACTTCAGTTACTGGATCTTCGAAAAAAGAGCGTTGTTAAAACGGTACTTTGAAACGGCGCGTTCGGCGTTAAAAAAGAACGGTGTATTTTTTATCGATGCCTATGGCGGCTACGAGGCGTTCGAGGAGCAAGAGGAAGAGACCGAGTACGACGACTTTACATATGTCTGGGACCAGGCGCTCTATGATCCCATTACCGGTCACGCGGAGTGTCACATTCACTTCAGGTTTCCGGATGGCTCGGAACTCGACCGGGCGTTTTCCTACCAGTGGCGGCTGTGGACGGTGCCGGAGTTGCTCGAGTTGCTGGTTGAGGCGGGGTTTAGAAATCCCGTTGTTTATTGGCAGGGCGCCGATAAGGACGGAGAGCCCAACGGTGACTTTTTCCCGGCGAAGCACGGTGAGGCAGACGCTGCCTGGATCGTTTATATCGTCGCCGAGCGCTAGGGGCCGTAATTCATACCTTGGATTGGCTTGATCCCGTAGGCCGTTGTCTTTAGTTGAGGTTTTTTGACTATAATGCCGGAGACGACAGAAATGTCGGGTCGGCGTCGAAACACGGGTCGTTCGCGCCGCCAAACCGGGTGAAAGCCCTTCTGCAGGGAATATGGGCAAGGATATCGAGTTAGCGATTCTGTTTGCCGACGTGGTCGGGAGCACGCAGCTTTACGAGGTGTTGGGGGACGCCCGGGCGCGCGAGACTGTGGCAAGTTGCATCGAGATCATGCAATTGGCTACCGAACAGAATAATGGCACCGTGATCAAGACGATGGGCGACGAGATCATGGCGACTTTTCCGGGCGGCGACTCCGCGTTGAACGCGGCTTCCCAGATGCAGAAACTGATAAGCGATGCAAAGGACCTCGATATTGAGGGCGGTGCCCATGTCGCGATCCGGATCGGCTGTCACTTCGGGCCGGTCGTGCTCGAGAATCGCGATATCTTCGGATCCGCTGTACACACGGCCAACCGGATGACCAGTCAGGCGAAAGCCTCACAAATAATCATCACCGAAGAAGTCGTAAGACAGCTATCGCCCGAGTGGGTCCAGGCTGTCCGGCAGATCGATGTCGCACCGATCCGCGGCAAGAGCGACGAGCTCGGTCTGTTTGAGGTGCTATGGCAGACCGAGGACGTCACGAGCATGGTACCTACGCTCAATGTGACGGAGGGGCGTACGGATGCGCCGGGGAAGCTGGTTGTCGTATGCCAGGGCAAGGAAGTCGTTCTCGACGAGTCCAAATCGAGCCTTACCATGGGGCGTTCGGACGACAACGATATAGTCGTAAAGGGCAACCTGATTTCGCGTATTCATGCGCGGATCGAGCAAGACCGGAACAAATACCTTCTTATCGATCAGAGCACCAACGGCACGTTCGTTCACCAGGCCGAGGGCGAGGATCTTTTCGTCCGCCGTGACTCGATGCAACTGACCGGCAACGGCATTCTCGGCCTCGGCCGTGCGACCGAGCACGACTCTCCCCTGGCGATACACTTCCGCACGGAAAAATAACCCGCCAACACCGGGTTTTGCGACTGCCACACCTGCGCGTTCGCTGCGTCGCCCCCGACGCGCGCAGAGGTGTCAAAAGAATGCGAGCCTATGCGGCGCGGTCGGTAAGGTCCTTCTCTATCTTGCGCCGCATTTCCAGTAGCCTCGGCGGCAGACGATCACCGAATTCCTTGAAGAAACCGGCGATTTCGTCGAGTTCGATACGCCATTCGATGTGATTGACCGACAATAGCTGCTCGAGCGTTTCGGCATTGATATCGAGACCGTTGACATCGAGATCAGCCGCGTGCGGGATGTGTCCAATCGGCGTATGGCGGGCGTCGACCCGACCCTCGCAGCGGTCGATGATCCAGCGCAGCACACGCAGGTTCTCGCCGAAGCCAGGCCACAGGAACTTGCCGTCTCCGTCTTTGCGGAACCAGTTGACGTGGAAGATTTCGGGGAGTTTGTCCGACTTGTTTTCGAATGACAGCCAGTGGTTCCAGTAATCGGCAAAGTTGTATCCGCAGAACGGTTTCATGGCCATCGGGTCGCGTCGCACGACGCCGGTCTTGCCGGTCGCCGCAGCGGTTGTTTCCGAGGCCGCGCCGGCGCCGACCAGGACGCCATGCGCCCAGCCGCGCGACTGCAGAACCAGCGGTGCCAGGTGCGCACGGCGCCCGCCGAAGACAATCGCCGAAATCGGTACGCCGTATTTTGCCTCCGCTTCGGGGGAATAACAGGGGTTCTGACTGGCCGCTACGGTGAAACGCGAATTCGGATGGGCCGCGGGACCGCTGTGATCATTAAAGGGCCGGCCCTGCCAGTCCCACGTCGCATGCTGGCCATCGTTCTTGTTTTCCCACCACGGCTGCTCATCCAGTGTCGTAGCCGTATTGGTAAATATCGTGTCATGCGTAATCATGTCGTACGCATTGCGATTGGTATCGGCATTGGTTCCGGGGACCACGCCGAAATACCCGGCTTCGGGATTGATTGCCCACAGCCTGCCGTCCTCGCGCAAGTGCATCCAGGCGATGTCGTCGCCAACGGTCCAGATTTTCCAGCCTTGCTGGGATTCGGGCGGGATCAGCATTGCGAGATTGGTCTTGCCGCAGGCGGACGGGAAGGCGGCCGCAATGTAGTGGGTCTCTCCTTCCGGGCTCTGCACGCCAACGATCAGCATGTGTTCGGCCAGCCAGCCCTCCTGACGAGCCTGGTAGCTGGCAATGCGCAGGGCATGACACTTCTTGCCGAGCAGGGCATTGCCGCCGTAGCCGGAACCAAAACTCTTGATCGACAGTTGTTCGGGGAAGTGCATGATGTAGCGGCGGTCGGGATCGAGTTCACCGATAGAATGCAGACCGCGTACGAATGTACCTTCGCGCTCGATTCGCTCCAGCGCGGCCTTCCCCATGCGGGTCATGATCTTCATGTTGACAACGACGTAAGGGCTGTCCGTGATCTCGACGCCGCAGCGTGCATACGGCGAGTCGATCGGACCCATGCAATAGGGAATGACGTACATCGTCCGTCCCCGCATACAGCCTTCGAAAAGACCGTCTATCAGGGCGTTGGCTTCAGCCGGTTCCATCCAGTGGTTGTTCGGGCCTGCGTCTTCGGGGTTTTCGGTGCAAACGAACGTCAGGTGTTCGACCCGTGCCACATCGCTTGGATCCGAGCGATGCAGGTAACAATTGGGATGAGTTTTCTGATTCAGTTCTCTCAGATCTCCGGACTCGAGCATCAGGCCGATCAACTCCTGGTACTCCTGGTCCGAACCGTCACACCATCGAATCTGATCGGGACGGGTGAGTGCTGCGACTGCCTCGACCCACTGGCCGAGAACTTTGTTGTTGGTCATCAGAATTGTCTCTTTATTAAGGAGCGCGCCGCGCCAGTCGTGACTGGCCGGACTGCAATTTAGAGGATCCATGCGAAAACTTGAGGGCATTATAACGGTAGGAGGTCGCCGATTGGCACCCGGATTTCGCTTCCGCGAGCGATTTGCGTCACGGTTTTTGGTTGCGGCCGGGGCAAAAAAAAAGGCCCTCTCGATTGAGAGGGCCAAACTCTGGGAGGGAGTAAATCGAAATTCAGATCAGGCTGCGCGTTTCGCCGTGGTTTTTCTGCTGGTCCGGCGCTTGGCGACGGCCTTCTTCGCTGCCGGCTTTTTCGCAGTCGTTTTTCTGGCGACGCGGGTCTTGGCCTTCTTGCGCGCGGGCGCCTTGCGTGCGGCCGGCTTGGTGACAATCTTCGCTTTCGGCCGGATCGCTGCGCCAAAATCCTCACGCGCATCGGTCACGATTTCACCGGTTTCGCGCAACCCCTTGGCCAGACGCTCCACAGCTTCACGGTTGAGGCTGAACTGGGTCTGCCAGAGCTCGGCGAGGCTGTTGGCTTTGGCAATGGCGCGCAGTCGCTTGCTGCTTTCCTCGATTGCCGCGTCGATCAGCACGAACTGCTGGCGAATAGCGCGGGCGAGGTAGTGGTGAGCCACTTCGTTTACCGCGAGACCACGTTTCTCGAGTGATTCCACCGGGCCTTTTGCGCGTTCGACCTGCTTGGCGAAACCGAGAGTCATGTCTTTACCCTGCTTGAGGGCGCCTTCGAACTGACGAGTCATAGTGTTGAGCATGGTTGTGTCTCCGTAAAACCGATTCAACGGTATGGTGCAGTGCAATATGTTGCGATGCAGCATAGCTCTGCGGTTGCAGCTTGTCAAGAATTTGCAGAGCCCCTCCCGAGCCTCGTTCCAGCTCAGCAGTGAAGACCGGTTTCGATTGTGAGAAACTAACCGTAAGTGGCCATAAAATATACATTTCGAGGCTTTTCCCCCGGATGTTCCCGAGGCGCGGCGCCGGGCGCCCCATGGCGTCGGGTTTGGCTATCCGGTCTGGTTTGCGCAGTTTTCCCGGCCTCGTGCATTCTCGCGTCGGAAATGCCGAATCTCTTCCAGTTGCTGCGCGCGGAGAAGCAAATCGAGGTGCCCGGTGAGGATGGCTGGAACGAGCCATATTTGTTGCCGGTCCGGGAAATCGCGGTGGGGGAAGAGGTGGTTTACACCGTCGAATTCGCAAATGATGGCGGCATTGAAGTCGAGCGACCGGTGATCATATGTCCACTCCCGGATTTTATGGTTTACGTACCCGGGACCGCCATAGGGCCGGGGGCTCGAATCACTTATTCGGTCGACGGTGGCAACAGTTTCGCCGAAGCCGGCGAACTCCAGGTCGCTATCGACGGCAAGCTCGAAACCGCTCCCGTAGAGCGCTACACGCATATTCGCTGGGCATTGGATCGTCCGCTTGCGCCGGGCGCTCGGGGTTTTGCCCGATTCCGCGCGCGCCGCGCTCCACTCCATGCTGAACCCGCCTCCTGATTCCGCTGGCCTGAACCGATTATCGGGGCGGCCCGGTGCGAGCATGTCTGTCACAATGCCGCCATGATCGATATCGACAGCCTTTTTGCAGACGACGGAGCGCTTGCGCGCACAGTGCGGGGTTATGCCCCCAGACCGGCGCAACAACAAATGGCGGCGCGCGTGGATGCGGCGATTGCGGCCCGAGAAACCTGTGTCGTCGAAGCCGGAACCGGCACGGGGAAGACGTTTGCCTATCTCGTTCCGGCGCTTCTGTCCGGGCGCAAGGTCATCGTGTCGACGGCTACGAAGACCCTGCAGGAGCAGCTTTTCCGCCGCGATCTTCCGACTGTAGCCGGGGCGCTCGGTATGCCTGTCACGGTGGCGTTGCTAAAGGGGCGCGCCAACTACCTGTGTTGGCATCGGCTTGCGCTGGCGCAGGAGTCGGCGCGGTTCAGCGCTGCCGGAGCGGACTCGAGACTGATGGAGATAGGCGAGTGGGCACGGGTGACCCGAACCGGCGAGATCAGTGAAATAGCAACGATCAGCGAAAGCTCGCCGCTATGGCCGCGCATTACGTCCACTGCGGACAACTGTCTTGGACAACGGTGCGATGACTACCAGCGCTGTTTCGTCGCAGAGGCACGACGCGAGGCAATGGAGGCGGACATCGTCGTCGTCAATCATCATCTGCTGCTTGCGGACATGGCGTTGCGCGAGGAGGGCTTTGCCTCCCTGCTGCCCGGCGCCGATGCGGTCATCGTCGACGAGGCACATCAGTTTCCGGATATCGCCATGGAGTTTTTTGCTATCGCGGCCGCTAGCCGCCAGCTCTTGCGCCTGGTCGAAGACGCCACCGCGGAAGGTCTGAACTTGCTCGGTGGCGGTGGTCGGCTGGAGGAGGATCTGGCGGCGGTAGAGAAGGCCGTCAGGGATGCAAGACTGGCACTGAATAGTTGGGCCGGCCGCTGCGACTGGCGGGAGATTTCGCAAGCGGCCCCGGCGCTTGGGGAGGTGGGTGACAGGTTGGAATCTCTCGCGTCGACCCTCGACGGACTCGCGGAGAGCAGCCCGGGTATTGCCGCGTGCGCGCGCCGTGCGGCGACCATGACGGCGCGCTGGCGCGACATTGGAGAAGAGGAAGCAGTGGACGGTTTGCGCTGGGTGGACATCAGCAGAAACGGATTTACGCTGAATCTGACGCCACTCGATATCGCGGGTAATCTGCAGGAGTTTTTCGATGCCCGACCCTGCGCGTGGATTTTTACGTCGGCGACGCTTGCCGTGGGTGCCGATTTCGCCTATTACAAGCGGCGTATCGGCATCGACGCGGCGGATGAACTGCAGCTCGACAGTCCGTTCGATTTCGAGCGGCGCTCTTTGTTGTATCTGCCTGCCGGGATGCCGGAACCGGCGAGCCGCGACTACACGCGCGCGGTGGTGGAGCGCTCGCTGCCTTTGTTGACGGCGGCAAATGGCGGGGCGTTTCTGCTGTTCACCAGCCACAGAGCGCTGCGTGAAGCCGCAGATTTGCTGCGCGATGCAACTACGCCAAGCAACGATTGGCCTATCCTGGTGCAGGGAGAGGCGCCACGTGAGCGGTTGCTGAATCGTTTCCGCGAACATGGCAATGCGGTGCTCCTGGGCACATCGAGTTTTTGGCAAGGCGTTGATGTGCGCGGCGATGCGTTGCGGCTCGTCGTAATCGACAAGCTACCCTTCTCGCCGCCGGACGAACCGGTCACCCGTGCCCGCATTGAGGCGCTGCGGCGCGAAGGGCGCAACCCGTTCCGCGAACACCAGTTGCCCGAAGCCGCGCTGAATCTGAAACAAGGTGTCGGTCGCCTGATCCGCGATGTTTCCGATACGGGTGTCGCGATGCTGTGTGATCCGCGTCTGTCCAGTCGCGCGTATGGCAGACTCTTTCTTTCCAGTTTGCCGCCAATGCCGCGCACCGCGAATTGCGAGGAAGCGGCCGGATTTCTGTCATCCCGGCGGCTCAGCCTCGAGGCGGCACTGTGAGTTTCCGGATACTCGCGCTCGAGACTGCCACCGAGGCGTGCTCCGCGGCGGTGCTCGCGGACGCGGCCGTTTATCAGCGCTTCGAGATCCGTCCGCGTGCGCACCTTCGTTTGCTACTGCCAATGGTCGAGAGCGTGCTGGCGGAGGCAGAGCTCGCCTTAAGTGATATGGACGCCATCGCATTCGGCGGCGGGCCCGGCGGATTTACCGGATTGCGAATCGCTGCGGGCGTAGCTCAGGGGCTTGCCCTGGGTGCGCAGCTCCCGGTGATACCGGTGTCCAACCTGGCCGTGCTTGCTGCTGCAGCGTTGCAAGATACGACTGCTCGCAAGGTGCTCGTTTGTCAGGATGCGCGAATGGGCGAGGTCTACTGGGCTCCGTTCGAACGCGGCGAAGACGGTTTGCCGGTTGCTTTGGGGCCGGAGCGCGTAGGGCCGCCCGAAGACGTTGTCGTCGAGGGCTCCGACTGGCTCGGCGCGGGCAGCGGCTGGATCGAATTTCCACAGCTTCGCCTGGGTTTCCAAGGCGTCATCGAGTCTGTCGCGCGCTGGCCCAATGCGGCCGACGTGGCCGCTATCGCGCTGACAGAACTGCGTGCGGGCCGGGCCGTGGCTCCCGAGCATGCTGCACCGACATATGTCAGGGACAGCGTCACGCAATAAAATGATTCAGTCCGGACGTATTGGTTTTGCAATACTTTTTCCGCTCACGTAACAAATTTGTAATGGGCTGCTGATTACACTTCCGCAACTTCAGGATTTGACCCGATTTTTGACTGGTGTCACCACGCGCTCAAATTTGCTTTCGCCACCGTATGCAAGTGCAGAGCGAAGATCGGGCGCGGAGGTTTGCAACAGGGACATAACATGAGTGCGAAACGGATTTTGATCGTCGAGGATGAAAAACCGATCAGGGATATGATCGCGTTCGGTTTGCGTCGCGCCGGATTCGATGTTGACGAGGCGGAAGACTGCTACGCCGCGCGGGCCTCGATCGCCGACCACATGCCGGATCTGTTGCTGGTAGACTGGATGTTGCCCGATATGAGCGGTCTGGAGCTGACCCGCTCGCTCAAACGCGACGATAACACGCGTGAAGTTCCGATCATCATGCTGACCGCGCGAGCTGACGAAAACGACAAAGTTTCGGGTCTCGAGAGCGGCGCCGACGACTATGTCACGAAGCCGTTTTCGCCGCGCGAACTGTTGGCTCGAATTCATGCGGTTCTGCGCCGGGTCAGCCCGACCGGCGACGACGAGGTCGTCAGTGCCGAAGATCTGCGGCTCGATGCTGGAAGTCACCGCGTGACCGCCGGAAACGAAAATATTGCACTCGGGCCGACCGAGTTTCGCCTGTTGTCTTTTTTCATGACTCATCCGGAGCGCGTTTACAGTCGTGGCCAGCTGCTGGATCGGGTCTGGGGCGGCAATGTCTACGTCGAGGAGCGCACCGTTGACGTCCACATTCGCAGGCTGCGCAAGGCACTGGAGCCGCATGCCTACGACCGGTTCATCCAGACGGTCAGAGGGGCGGGCTACCGTTTTTCGACGCGCGCCGGCTGAGCCGGAATGCCAGTGGCCTTTGCCCCAATGCGGCGGTGCCAGCTCGAAAGCGAGGCAGGCGTCGTGGCTTTCCGGCGGTCGCTTGGATGATGCCGAATCGCTGGGGACGCCTCATCGTCGCAACACTGCTGGTTTTTGCCCTCGCCGCGGTTGCGGGATTGTATTTTGGTGGACTGGCCTGGTGGCTGCTGGCCTCCGCATTGGCCTTGCTGGGGTGGCATCTCTTGTCGCTATACCGGCTCGATCGCTGGCTGCAGGGGAATATGCAGCCGCCGGCGCCTGCAATGCCTGGTGTCTGGGGCCGCGTCGAATCGCTGATTGTTGATTTGCGCCGGCGACTGCGACGGCGCAAGGCCCAGTTTCGCAATGTGAGCGACCAGTTCCGCCGCTCCGCGAGCGCGTTACCCGACGGTGTCCTCATCCTCGATTCGGGACATGCGATCCAGGGCTTCAACGAGCGCGCCTCGGAGATGCTGGATCTCGTACGCCGCGACCGTGGACGGCGGATAGAGAACTACATCCGAAACCCTGAATTCGTCGACTACCTCAGGGTTGGCGATTTCTCTCAGCCGATTCTGACGCGTTCGCGCAGCGAGCCCGATACTTTCCTATCGTGCCTGCTAGTGCCGTATGGCGAACAGCAATACCTGATGCTGGTGCGCGATGTCACCGTTCAGACGCGCATGGAGCGAGTCCGTCGCGATTTCGTTGCCAATGCATCGCACGAATTGCGTTCGCCGCTCACGGTGCTGAACGGCTATCTCGACAATATGGCCGACGACCCGCAAATCCAGGACGGCTGGGTCGGGCCGATTGACGAAATGCGCCGGCAAACGAGCCGCATGACGGCGATCATCTCGGACTTGCTCGAGTTGTCACGTCTCGAGGCGGAGTCCTCGCGCGCCGGACACAGCAGGGTGGACGTACCGGGCCTGCTATCGATCGTTCGCAAGGATGCGCTTGCGCGCGTTAATCGTCCGCAGGTGGTCGAGTTTTTTCTCGACTCGGAACAGGGGCTGCTGGGTGAGGAACGCGAGCTGCACTCGATATTCAACAACCTGGTCGACAATGCGCTCAAATACACTGGTAAAGACGGTCGCGTCACCGTCCGCTGGTCGGTGGACACGGCGGGAGGTCATTTTTCCGTCGCCGACACCGGCGTCGGGATCGACCCCGATGAGATTCCGCGGCTTACAGAGCGGTTCTATCGGGTCGATCGCGGGCGCTCTCGCGGCAAGGGCGGGACAGGACTCGGATTGTCGATCGTCAAGTACGCCTTGCAACGGCACCAGGCCCGACTCGAGGTGACGAGTGCACCGGGCGAAGGCAGCCTGTTTACCTGTCATTTTCCGCCCGTCCGGCTTTGCCATCCAGGATCGTAATTGCGCGCTCGCAGGCGTCCGGACGTCACCGTTTGTTGTGAAAGCGCAACAAAAAGTTTGTGAGAAAGTCTGCGAAATGCTTCATCTTGTTGCGAGCAAGCCATACCATTGGAAAGGACATGGCAGTGTCATATTTCTGCAATGTCTGCTACCTAGACTGCCGCGCAAATGATGGCCCTTTCGGGTTCAAACGTTTTTTTTCCCTGTATGGAGCGAATCATGAAACTCAAGAAGCTGGTAGCCCTCAGTAGCGCTGCCCTGATTGCGACTGCCGCCGCTTGGCCGGCGCAGGCAGAGATGACCGTCAATGTTGGCGGGCGCATCCAGGTCGATGCCGCAGTGTATGACGAGGATGAAACCGATCTCGGCGATGGCACCGAGTTCCGCCGGGCCCGGATTTTCGCTGACGGCAACATCGACGACAGCTGGAAGTACAAGCTGCAGATTGACTTTGCTGATAACGACCTTTCGATGAAAGACGCCTTTGTCCAGCATTCCAGCGGCCTGAAGATCGGTCAGTTCAAGGCGCCGTTCAGCCTGGAAGTTCTGACGAGTGGCAAGTACACCACGTTCATGGAGCGGGCGATGGTCGTCGATACGTTTGCACCGAGCCGGAAGATCGGTATTGGCTGGGGCACGAAGGGCGATGCCTGGACGTTCGACGTGATGGGCCACGGCCAGGATGCCGATAACCAGGAAGCGCCGGCTGACGAGGGCTGGGGCGCCGCCGGCCGCTTCACCTGGGCCGCTCTGAACAACGACGAGATGGTGCTGCATTTTGGTGGCGCGGTATCGTGGGAACAGGCGGCGAACGGGGACACCGAGGCATTCCGTTACCGTGCCCGACCCGAATCGCATGTGACGAATCAGCGCCTCGTGGATACGGGCAGGATTGACGGTCTCGACTACCAGCTGCGCACCGGTCTCGAGGCCGCCTGGGTTTGGAACTCGCTGTCGATCCAGGGTGAGTACATTATGACCACAGTCGAATGTGACGATGCCTGCTTCGATGCCGGGTCAGACTCCAACGGCGACGGTATCGATGACCGCCTGAAAGACGACAGTTATGACCTTTCAGGCTGGTATGCCTATGTGTCGTGGCTGACCGGTGGCAACAAACGCGCTTACAAAGACGGCGTATTCGGCCGCACCAAAGCCAAGAACGCCTGGGAATTCGCCGCACGCTGGAGCAACATCGATCTCAATGACGGCACCGGCGGATATGACCCGGTCACCGACCGCGTACAGGGCCTTGACGGTGGTGAGGAGGACAACATCACGTTGGCGGTCAACTATTATGTGAATCCGTATCTGCGCTTCATGTTCAACTACATCATCGTTGACGACATCAGCGACGGCCCGAAGGACGGCGAAGACCCGTCGGTATTCCAGGTTCGCGCTTCGATGGATTTCAAATAAGTCCGGCGACAGCGGTCTGTACCAGAACGGGCCCGGAGACTTTCTCCGGGCCCGTTCGCATTTGTGGCGGCCTCTGGGTTGGGCATATCATCAAGCTGTAACAACCAGTCACTATTTTCACAAGGATTGGGGTCGGGAGCAGACTGCCGCCGCACCTACGCCCAGTCCGAAACAGAGAGTCAAAACGCCATGGATACCACGGAATTCTCAGGACACATTTCGCGCGGATTCAACGAAGAGCTGGAGTCACTGCGGTCAAAGGTCCTGGAAATGGGCGGTTTGGTCGAAAAGCAGATCGAAGGTGCAATTGACGCGGTCGTCAAGGGCGACAGCGATCTCGGGCTGGAAATTGCGGATAACGACGAGCGGGTCAACAAGCTCGAAGTTGAGATCGACTCGGAGTGCGCGCGAATTCTCGCGCTGCGGGCACCGACCGCGGTCGATCTCCGCCTTATCCTGGCGGTAATCAAGACCATCACCGATATCGAGCGAATGGGTGACGAGTCCAAACGCATCGGCATTATCGGCTCACATCTCGCCTCCATCGAACGCCCCGCCAGCAGCTATCGTGAGGTGAGGAATCTCGGCCAGCTGGTCAAGCTGATGGTGCGCGATGCGCTGGATGCGTTCGCACGCGGTGACGAACAGGCGGCGGCCAGGGTCAAGAAACAGGATCGTGCGATTGACGAGGAATATGATGCCGTTTCCCGTCAGTCTGTCACATTCATGCTGGAGGATCCGCGCACCATCAGCCGTGTTCTCGATGTCATGTGGGTGATCAGGGCATTGGAACGCATCGGAGATCATGCCAAGAACATCTGCGAACATGTGGTCTATATGTCTGCGGGCAAGATCGTCGCGCACGGCGACATCGATGCTATTGCGGCGACCGTATCCCGACCGAAATAACTTTTGGCGAGTCACGGTTTCACATTCCACTGCCTCGTGCGGTCCTGCGGCCGCAGCCATCTGTTGTACTATCCCCGCTTTTAGTGACAGTCACATCTGAACCGGCAGCGGGGGAACTATGGCAGTGACGAGGAAAATGGCGAATGGCATCGGCGCAATAGCCTGCGCCGCCTGCATGGCATACGCCTTGTTTGCGCAACATGTGCTGGGTCTCGAACCCTGCCCGCTGTGTGTGTTGCAAAGAGTTGCGATGATCGCGCTCGGGCTCGTGTTTCTTGTGGCGTTCCTGCATAACCCGGAGCGTGTCGGCGCGAAGGTTTATGGTGTTTTGATCTTCCTCGCCGCGGCTGTCGGCGGTTCCATCTCGGCGCGCCACGTATGGCTGCAGAATCTGCCGCCAAGCGAGGTGCCCGATTGTGGCCCGGGTCTCGAATACATGCTTAGTTCGTTTCCGCTGGGCGAGACCCTGAACATGATCCTGTCAGGATCGGGGGAGTGCGCCGAGATCGTCTGGTCTTTCCTTGGGTTCAGCATGCCGGCGTGGGTTTTTGCCTCTTTCGTATTCCTTGGTGTTGCGGGATTCTTGTCCAATTTGCACCTGGATCGGACTGCCGGGAATTAAAGGCGTTGCAGCGCTTTCGCAACCGTCGATTTCAGGTTTTGCCCCCCAGCAGCCTATCAAGCAGTTCGCGATAAATCAGCGCGAGCGTCTCGATATCCGCCACCGCCGCGGATTCGTCGGCCCGATGAATTGTCTCATTGCGTAACCCGAGCTCCACGACCTGCGCGCCGGTCGGGGCGACGAAACGACCATCGGATGTACCGCCGCCGGTGGATTTTTCGGGGTCGGTTCCCGTTATCGCCCGGACGGCGGCGCGGGTTGCCGCTACCAAGACACCGTCGGCGGTGAGAAAGGGCTCGCCGGAAAGTGTCCAGTCGAGCGCGAACTCGACTCCCAGCGCATTGAGTTCCCGTTCGACCCGTAGTTTCAGATCTGCGGCCGTAACCTCGTTCGAATAGCGAAAACTGAATTCGATCTCGAGTTCCCCGGGGATAACGTTCAGTGCACCGGTGCCACCGCGGATATTGGAAATCTGACACGAGGTCGCGGGAAAATATTCGTTGCCTCTGTCCCAGGTCGTATGACTGAGCATGTGGATGACGTTGCTCGCTGCGTGGATCGGATTGCGTGCTTTTTCCGGGTAAGCGACGTGGCCTTGTATGCCTCGCAGGCGGAGATGACCATACAGCGACCCGCGTCGCCCGACCCTTATCGCGTCGGCTATCCGCTTGTCGCTGGACGGCTCGCCCACGATGCACCAGTCTATGGTTTCATCGCGCTCGACAAGCGTCTGGATGACCCTGCGTGTTCCGTCAACGGCGGGGCCTTCCTCGTCGCTGGTCAGCAGCAATGCGATTGAGCCGGCGGGCGCCGGTGTTGCCGCCAGGAATTGTTCTACGGCGACCAGCATGGCCGCGATTGCTCCCTTCATGTCGGCGCTGCCACGTCCATACAATAACCCGTCACGGATCTCGGGCTCGAACGGCCGTGAGGACCACGAGTCTTCCGGCCCGGGGGGAACGACATCCGTGTGACCGAGAAAGCACAGGAGCGGACTATCCTTGCCATGCCGTGCCCACAGGTTGCTCACTTCCCCGAAGGGCATCGACTCGCAAACGAATCCAAGCGGCTCGAGGCGAGCGGCAATGTGGTCGAGGCAGCCCTCGTCTGCCGGTGTTACCGACGCTCGCGCGATCAGTTCCTGCGCGAGCCGAATGAGCGCGCCCTGGTTACTCACTGAAGATGTCCGCATACCGGTCGGGCGCAAATCCGGCAACGACGACGGAGCCGGCGACCAGCACCGGGCGTTTCATCAGCGTCGGGTTGGCGGAGGCCAGATCAACGGCCGTGGTTGCGTCGCAGGCGGTTCTGGTTTTCTCGTCCAGGTTGCGCCATGAAGTACTGCGACGATTGATAAAAACCTGCCATCCGACCGCGTTGCACCATGCTGTGAGAGTAGCCTTGTTCGGAGTGTCAGTGCGGATGTCGATAAATGTGTGGTCTATCGACCGAGCGCCGAGCCAGCGCCGCGCATTGCGGCAACTGTCACACGAGTTCAGTCCGTACAGGTAGATTTCGCCTTCCATTGTTATCGGGTCTTGATTTGAGAAAGCAAGCTAATTGACTAAATATATTAGTAAAAACAAGCGGATTCGTCGGGCACCAATGCAGCGGCAGACATATATATAACCCGGTACCGCAATAATTCTTTAACAATTGGTCACTACCTTCTGCCAAACGAATCGGGCGTCGACTTCCGCCCCGATTTTTTTCCACGCGGCGAACCCGGTTGGGGTGTCGCGACTCGCGAATATTTGGAGGTTCCTCTTGATTAAGAAAACTCTCGCCGCGGCCGCCCTTTCTACGCTTGCTGTCGGCAGCATTGCCTATGCTCAGACCGCCCGTGACTACATCTCTATTGTCGGATCGTCCACAGTGTATCCGTTCGCGACCGTTGTCGCCGAAAATTTCGGCAGAAAGACCAATTTCAAAACACCGAAAATCGAATCTACCGGTTCGGGCGGCGGTTTGAAGCTGTTTTGCGCCGGCGTGGGTGTCGAGCATCCGGACATCACCAATTCCTCGCGCCGGATCAAGCAGTCGGAAGTCGATCAGTGTGCAGGGAACGGCGTGACCAATATCGTCGAAGTAAAGATCGGTTATGACGGCATCGTACTGGCTAACTCGAAGAAGGGTAAAGAGTTCGAAGTATCGCGGAAGGATATCTTTCTCGCGCTGGCCAGGGAAATTCCGTCGGGTGCGGACGGCAACCTGATTCCCAACCCGCACAAGACCTGGAAAGACGTAAACTCGTCACTGCCGGACATGGCGATCGAGGTGCTCGGTCCGCCGCCGACTTCCGGAACCCGCGATGCGTTCGCCGAATTGGCGCTCGAGGGTGGATGCAAATCCTTTGCCTGGATCAAGGATATGAAGGATGCCGACAAGAACAAGTACAAGACGATTTGCCACACGGTCCGTGAGGACGGCGCCTATGTCGAAGCCGGCGAGAACGATAACCTGATTGTCCAGAAGCTGGTGGCGAACCCCTCGGCGCTCGGCGTGTTCGGTTTCAGTTTCCTCGACCAGAACACCGACAAGTTGCGTGGATCGAAGATCGACGGCGTCGCACCCGAGTTCGACACCATTGCCGATGGCAGCTATCCGGTCTCGCGGCCGCTGTATTTCTACGTGAAGACAGCGCACGTCGGTGTCATCCCGGGCATCGCCGAATATCTCGATGAGTTTACTGCGGAGGATACCTGGGGTCCCGACGGTTACCTTTCGGACCGAGGCCTGATTCCTCTGCCTGACCCGGAGCGCAAGGCTGTCGCCAAGAGTGTCAAGAATCTCGATAATCTGAAGCTCGCAGCCAACTGATCGGTGCGCCACAGTGCCGGTTCGCCCCGAACCGTCGCGTACAAAGCTGCGGGCAGCGGCCGTTACCCTGGTCGCTGCCCGCTCTGATTTAGGCAATTTTTCGAAGGCTGGTTGCGGACGATGCAGGCTACCTCTCTAATCCTCGTTCTGCTGCTGTTAAGCGCTGCCGCCTACTATTTAGGCAAGCGCAGATCGCTGCAAATCGCGGACAGCCACGGTGGAGTAAAAAATCTGCATTCGCTGCCCAGCTACTACGGTGCATGGGTCGCTTTCTGGGCGGTCGTTCCCGCGTTGCTGATGTTGTTGGCGTGGAAGACGATCGAACCACGTGCACTTAATGCGATGTTGACCAGCGACTTGCCCGCCGAGATGCGTGAGCAGGCACCCGAACGGGTCGGCTTGCTTGTCAATGACATCAAGAATCTCGCGAATGGCAACGTCACTTCGGGAGAGGTAACTCCGGAAATCCAGGCCGCTGCTGATCGATTCAATGATCTCCGCAGTTCGAGCAGCGTGGCGATGACGTTACTCGCGCTTGCAATGCTCGGTGTCGGGGGGATCTGGACCTATCGCCGGATCCACCCGAATGTACGGGCGAGGAACGATGTCGAACGCTACGTGAGAATTGCACTCATCGTGTGCTCCAGCATCGCGATACTTACAACAGTTGGCATTGTCCTTTCGGTTCTGTTCGAGGCGATACGATTTTTCCAGAAGGTGCCGTGGACCGAATTTCTGTTCGGAACCCAGTGGAGTCCGCAAACGGCGATTCGGGCCGACCAGGTGGGCTCGTCCGGTGCCTTCGGTGCGGTGCCCCTGTTTACCGGTACATTGCTGATCGCAGTGATCGCGATGATCGTCGCGGCCCCGATCGGTTTGATGTCGGCGATCTACCTGGTCGAATATGCGAATCGCAGGGTCCGGGCGGTCGCGAAACCCCTGCTTGAAATCCTGGCGGGGATTCCGACCGTCGTTTACGGGTTCTTCGCGGCGCTGACGGTCGCGCCGCTGGTGCGTTCCGTCGGCACGTCAGTGGGTCTCGATGTCGCATCTGAGAGCGCGCTCGCAGCCGGACTGGTGATGGGCATCATGATCATCCCGTTTGTATCCTCGTTGTCTGACGATGTGATCAATGCTGTTCCGCAGGCAATGCGTGACGGCGCCTACGCCTTGGGGGCGACCAAGTCGGAGACGGTCCGCCAGGTCGTCATCCCGGCAGCGTTGCCCGGTATCGTTGGTGGCCTGCTGCTGGCGGTCTCGCGCGCGATCGGCGAGACCATGATTGTAGTGATGGCGGCGGGGCTCGCCGCCAACCTGACTGCCAATCCTCTCAGCGCGGTCACAACCGTAACGGTCCAAATTGTCACGCTGCTGACCGGCGACCAGGAGTTCGACAGCGCGAAAACGCTGGCAGCATTCGCGCTTGGTCTCGTCCTCTTCATTCTTACGCTTGGGCTGAACGTTGTGGCCTTGTTTGTCGTCCGCAAATACCGTGAGCAATATGAGTAATCTCAACAACGCATCAGCCGCCGCGCGTCCGGCGATCGCGGACAAGGTCCGGGAGTCTCTGCACAAGCGCTATCGTGCGGAGCAGAGGTTCCGGTGGTACGGGATCATTGCGATCACGATGGCTTTGTTATTCCTTGGATTCCTGTTTGCCTCGGTCATCGCGCGCGGAATCAGCGCTTTTCAGGCAACCTACGTCAATCTGGAGATCAACTTTGACGAATCCGTTCTCGATCCGGATGGCGGACGCGACCCCGAGGTTCTGCGCCAGGCGAGTTATCGCGGCGTCCTGCGTCAAAGTCTGCAGGAACTGTTCCCCGAGGCGAGCGGCCGCAAAGAGCGGCGCGCACTGCTGGCGCTGGTCAGCAACGGTGCAGAATTCCGGCTCCGCGACCTGGTGGTGGAAAACCCGGAGCTGATCGGTACGCGAACGGAAGTCTGGTTACTTGCAGCCGCCGAGGTGGATGCGGTCGTCAAGGGCCAGATCAATCTTGATCTGGATGAGTCGGAACGGCGGTTGTCGGATCAGCAGGTAGGTTGGATCAGCGCCCTGCAGGAAGATGGCCGGGTAGAACGGCGATTCAACACGACGCTTTTCACCAACGGCGATTCTCGTGACCCGGAGCAGGCGGGCCTGCGGGTGGCGCTGCTCGGATCGTTTTATACGCTGCTCGTGACGCTTGCGCTGTCATTTCCGATTGGCGTTGCAGCGGCGGTTTATCTCGAGGAGTTTGCGCCGAAAAACAAATGGACCGATTTGATCGAAGTCAATATCAACAACCTTGCGGCGGTGCCGTCGATCGTCTTTGGACTTCTCGGTCTCGCGGTTTTCATCAATCTGTTCGGGATGCCGCGCTCGGCGCCGCTGGTCGGCGGACTGGTGCTGACACTGATGACGTTGCCGACCATCATTATTGCCAGTCGGGCGGCGTTGAAGTCAGTACCGCCCTCAATACGGGAGGCGGCGCTCGGTGTCGGCGCGTCGCAAACACAGACCGTCACCCACCATGTGCTGCCGCTGGCAATGCCGGGTATGCTGACCGGAACGATTATCGGTATGGCCCAGGCGCTCGGTGAGACCGCGCCGTTGCTGATGATCGGAATGATCGCGTTTATCGTCGATCCGCCGTCCGGCGTAACCGACCCGGCAACGGTGCTGCCGGTGCAAATCTATCTCTGGGCTGACAGCCCGGAGCGAGGATTCGTTGCCAAAACATCCGCGGCCATCATGGTCCTGCTGGGGTTCCTGATTCTAATGAACGCGATTGCGGTATTACTCCGCAAACGATTCGAACGGCGTTGGTAGTGCATTGATGTTACTCTCACGACCCGATCTGGAGTTGCAATGATGAGCGAGGCGACGACCTTGACGGATCCGATAGCATCGGCGCAGTCACGTGTGCCCGAAATGTCGATAGCGGACATCGATTTACCCAAAGAGACGGTCGGCGATATTACGGCTGAACATCCGGCTATGACGGCACGCAATGTCAATGTTTTTTATGCCGAAAAGCATGCCATTATCGACGTCGGTCTCGATATCGGCCTCAATGAGGTTGTGGCGATGATCGGTCCTTCGGGCTGCGGCAAGTCGACTTTCCTGCGTTGTCTCAACCGGATGAACGACACGATTGATATTTGCCGGGTCAGCGGCGACATCAAGCTCGATGGGGATGATATCTACTCCAAAGCGATGGACGTGGTCCTGTTGCGGGCAAGGGTTGGCATGGTTTTTCAGAAACCCAATCCCTTTCCCAAATCCATTTTCGAAAACGTCGCCTACGGACCACGAATACATGGACTCGCCAGGGACAAGACTGAACTCGAAGAAATCGTGCATAACAGTCTCGAAAGAGCCGGGTTGCTGGGTGAGGTGAAAGACCGCCTCGATCAGCCGGGCACGGGGTTGTCGGGTGGCCAGCAACAGCGTCTTTGTATTGCCCGCACGATTGCCGTCAACCCTGACGTTATTCTGATGGATGAGCCGTGTTCGGCGCTCGATCCGATCGCGACGGCACGCATCGAGGACCTGATCGACGAGCTAAAGCAGAACTACGCGATCGCAATCGTTACCCACTCGATGCAGCAGGCCGCCCGCGTCTCTCAGAGGACGGCGTATTTCCATCTCGGACACCTGGTGGAAGTCGGGCAGACCGATCAGATTTTTACCAATCCCAGGACCAAGCTGACGGAAGATTACATCACCGGTCGCTTCGGCTGAGGGCCGATCCGATCGCTTGCGGCGTTATGCCGCGGAATCGTCAATCGTCGCGGCGTCGTTGTCCCGGGCGATACGGTCGATACCGCCGGTCTGCGAGTACACATCCATGAAACCCCGCCGCCGCAGTTCTATTGCAAGGCTGCGGCTGCGATTGCCGCTGGCGCAGCACAGCAGATAGCGCTGATCGGATTCGATCGGCGGGTCGTCGAGCGAGAACGCCGACATTGCGATGTGGCGATGGGGCAGGGCAGTCAGCGGCCGGGCCGACACCTCGTCGTGCTCACGGATGTCAATGACAACATAATCATTACGCAAGCCCGGGCCGATCTCCGCAAGATCCATATCGAGAGCGATCTCGAGCTCGCCGGGTCGCGGCAGCTCGATCTGATCCGGGGGCTGGCTGCAGACCTCGCAATCGGCAAGGCGGCTGGCGCTGATCTTGGTGCTGCGAAAGCTCAGCAGATCCAGCATCAGCAACTCGCCGCGTAATTGTCCGGGCAGCGAGAGTAACTGCTTGAGGGCTTCCATGGCCTGCAGGCTGCCAAAAACCCCGGGAACCGGGCCAAGCACCCCGGCCTCATTGCAGGTCGGGGCGACGCTGGGTTCACGCGGCCACACGCAGCGCAGACAGGGTGACCCGGTGCGCGGGTCAAATACATGCAACTGGCCTTCGTACTGATAGACGCTGGCGAACACGACCGGTGTCGAGGTGCGCAAAGCTGCGGCATTGAGCAGGAACTTGAGCTTCAGGTTGTCACTGCAATCCAGCACCAGGTCATGCTGATTGAAAAGGCTTTCTGCATTGTCGGCATCCAGACTGACGTCGATGACTGTGATTTCGGTATCCGGGTTTAACTCGCGCAGTTGTTGTGCGGCGATGTGTGCCTTCGACTGACCGATGTGCGAGCGGCGATAAAGAACCTGGCGATGCAGGTTGCTGGCCTCGAGCGTGTCGCCCTCGCAGATTCCGATGTGCCCGACACCTGCTGCCGCGAGGTACATCAGTGCCGGGCTGCCGAGCCCGCCGGCACCGACCACGAGAACGCGTGCCTCGGCGAGCAGGCGCTGACCGTTTTCGCCCACTTCGCTCAGCGCAATCTGTCTCGCGTAAAGTTCTTGCGTCGCCGTGGGAATTGCCGGCCGCGGCGATTCTTTTCCCGAAACGCGTTCGCAGTTGACCCAGCCGGTTACGCCGTCCGAGTAATGCTCTTTCTTCCAGATCGGTACGCGTGCCTTTATCTGGTCGATGATGTAACGGCACGCGACAAACGCCTCGCCGCGATGTTCCGCGCTGACTCCGACCCAGACCGCAAGGTCTCCAATCCGAAGATCGCCGACCCGGTGAACACAATGTGCGGCGGTTACACCGAAGCGCTCGACCGCCTCTGTGACGATGCGCGTACCTTCCTTTTCCGCTACCGCAGCGAATGCTTCATATTCGAGACGCCCGACGTTGCGCCCTTCGTTGTGGTTGCGCACCCAGCCTTCGAAAGAGGCGAAGCCGCCAGCGCGCGCATGGCGCAGACCATTCTTGAGCTGCTCTGTATCGAGCGGCTCGGTGCTGAGATCGAACCGGTTCATCCGCCCGCCACGGGGGGAATGAAAACCACCCGATCGCCTTCGCTTATCGGCGTGTCCCAATCGGCAAATTCTTCGTTTACGACTGCACGAAGCGCGTCGGCCGGAAGGCTGAAGTTATGCCGGTCACGCAGTTCCGCATAGAGTTCGCTTGCGGTCCTGGCGTTGGTATT
>Ga0316191_10000587_pt1 | contig 23911 bp, 23 predicted proteins | sample Eddworburr2cm_MG_FD_204928 | JGI IMG/M metagenome (GOLD analysis project Ga0316191, IMG submission 204928) | Coastal sediment microbial communities from Maine, United States - Eddy worm burrow 2 cm | ecosystem: Environmental > Aquatic > Marine > Coastal > Sediment | place: USA: Maine... | reverse complement strand
GTGGCCGACGTTGTACTGAGGGATGGCGACGGGCCAGTGGGTTGCGCTGGTGAATACTGGCGCTTCGCGGATGCCGAGCAGGTCGGCGAGCTGACCTGTCGCCAGACGTACCGCTTCTGACTCACTGACGGCAGCACAGTCGGGCATCGTGGCGCCGCCCATAAATATCATCAGCGCCACGTGGCCAGCCGGCGCGCGACCCGGAAACAGAGTGGATGAAAAAATGGCGCCCAAAACACGGCGCTTCTCGACCAGTGGAATCAACATGCCGAAGCCATCCAGCGGGTGCTCGATCTGGTCACGCCGATAACCGAGCACCAGGGTTGTCACCGGCGGATAGTGAACGCGCGGTATTCGGCTGATCTCGGCTGCGATCCCGGCAGGCCAGGGCAGTTCCTGATGCACATGGGCCGGCACGGACACAATCAGGTCGTCAAACTGGCCGGATTGCTCTCCGGATGACTCCTGCCAGCGAATCGACCAATGATCTTCATCTCGATCTATCGCAAGCAGGTTCGCTTCAGTCCGCAGCTGAGCGCTGGCCGTCGCCGCAAGACGGCGGGTCAGGGTCTCAATTCCGTCCGCGAACGATATCATGCGCGGCTTGTACGCGATCTCGCCGCTTCTCTTGCGTTGCCGCCGCAGTTTGATCGCGCCGCCGATCAGCGATCCGTAATTGGCTTCCAGATTCCAGACCTTTGGAAACGCATGGCGGATCGATAGCCGCTCCGGATCACCGGCATAGATTCCCGAGACCAGCGCGGCGATGCCGTAGTCAAGGAACTGGCGGCCCATGCGACGGGTGACAAATCCGGCGACGCTTTGGTCCTGATCGGCTGGCGCGGCGCGGATAAAGGGCTCGGCCAAAAGGCGAAATTTGGCGCCGGGCGTGTACAACGGCGTGGTGATACCGCCGGTCAGGGACGTTGGCAGCGGCAGCACGCGACCGTTTCTGACCAGGAATCGCTTGCTGGCAAGCGGATTGGCGTCAAGGATCTCTTCCCTTAGCCCCAGATCGCCCAGAAAATTTTCCGCCTCCTGGCTTTTCAGCAGCATGGAGTTGGGCCCGGCTTCGCACAGAAAACCGTCTTTGAGAATGCTCCGGATCACGCCCCCTGTGCGGTCCGTCTTCTCGATCAGGGTGACCTGGGCGCCGGCATTGCCTAGCCGCCACGCGGTCGCCAGACCGCACAGGCCGCCGCCGATAACGGCGACTCTGTGGTGATTAGCTGCGCTGCCGATGTTTCCGGGCTGGTTCATGCGGGGTCTCGGCTCACGGCCTGTAACTCATGTTCCCTGGCGGCGCGCCGGGGGCATTGCGAAAGGCCAGGGAGAATCCGGGACACCGGGTCAGCACGAACGGACCCGGTGTCCGGCTGGCGATTCAGCCGCCGCGCTTCTCTTTCTCGACCAGGAAATTGATCACTTCCAGCAACTGCTTGTTACCGCCGGCCAGATCGGCCCCGGTCACGTATTTGCCATTCACGACGACGGCGGGGACGCCGCTCAGGCGAAAACGCTTTACCTGCGCATCGGATCTGCGCAGATTGGTTTGCACGGCGAATGAGTCCCAGGCCTCGGTAAATGCCTGCTCCGAAACATCAAAGCGGGCGAAAAACTCAACCATACGTTCCTTCGTATTCAGTGGATTCCGGTTGACGTTGATTTCGCGGAAGATCGCCGGGTGTACCTCTTCGAGCTTGCCCAGCGCTTCTGCGGTGTAGAACAGCCGCGCGTGGATCTGCCAGCTCGGATTCAGGCTGGCCGGGATTTGTACAAAGATCGTGTCGTCCGGAATACCGTTCAAACGCCATTCCTGGATGAACGGCTCGAGCGTGAAGCAATGGGGGCATCCGTACCAGAACACCTCGGCCACCTCGACCTGACCCGGCGCCGCGCTGGTCGGCTGAGCGACCGGCAGCGTGGTGTAGTGGCGGCCCTCCTGATAGCGCTCCAGCGCTTTCGGCACAGACGGTTTGGCTACGGCCGCCACGATCGGCTCCTCAGGCACAGTTTCTTCCTCGGCCATGGCCTGCGCCAGGCTAGCCGCGTCCTGTTCCAGCTCGTCGATCTGTTCGACCACCACTGATTCTTCCACCATCTCGTTCGTCGTCGTTTCGCTTGCGACCTCTGCGGCTGCGGGTGGCGGGGCCTGCGGCTCCTCCCTGCTGCATCCGGTCAGGGCGAGCATGGCAAAGGTGATGGCGGCAAGTCTGATCATCGATTTCTCCGTTGTGCAGTAGTTAGGCAAGGGCGTCGCTTCAACGCAGCCCCTGCATGTATGCGGTGACTGAGCGGATGTCCTCGTCGGTCATCCGACTGGCAATGCTGCGCATCATCTGGTTCGGATCCGATGTGCGCTCGCTGTTAGCGTATAAACGCAACTGGCCGGCAAGATAGGGCGCATACTGACCGGCCACCGCGGGATATTTGGCAAGCGGGTTGCCGCTGCCGGTGGGTCCGTGACAGGCAATGCATGCGGAGATGCCGCGCGTCTCATCGCCGCCGATATAAATACTCTTGCCACGCTGGACGAGATTCGGATCGGCTTCCTTTGGCGTCAATGACTGTGAGGAGTAGTAGGCGGCCAGATCGGCCTTGTCCTCGTCCGACAGGTTCATCGCCTGCGGCGTCATCAGCACGTTTTGACGCTCGCCGGACTGGAATGCGGTGAGTTGCACAACAATATATTCCGCGTGTTGGCCCGCCAGTGACGGCCACTCCGGATTGATGCTATTGCCGTCCATACCATGGCAGGCAGCACAAACAGCGGACTTGGCCTTACCGGCCTCGGCGGATCCTTCGCCCAGGGCTACGCTTGTATGTGACAAGGCCAGGGAGGCAAGAACGATGGCGGAAAATTTGTTCATAATCGGTCAACTCCGGCATTTCGCTGGGCCAGCTTGAAGCAATTTGGTCGCGGTAGGCCCGTGCTAGACTCCGCGCGGGCCATATCAGCCGACAATTTTACACTACCGGAACACCGCAGCGTCCATTGATCTCGACCATGGCTGTTTTCTCCGAAGCTCACTTTTTAACCAGCGCCAACCGGCCGGCCCAATTTCTGCCTGATGAAGGCAGGGAAGTCGCCTTTGCCGGGCGCTCGAATGCGGGCAAATCCAGCGCCCTGAACGTCATCACCGGCCGTCGCGGTCTGGCACGGATCAGCAAGACACCGGGCCGCACCCAATTGATCAACTTTTTCGGTCTCGACCCGACTCGTCGCCTGGTCGATCTCCCTGGCTATGGTTTTGCCAAGGTCCCCGAGGCCATGCGTCAGCATTGGCAGCGCCTGATGGAGGCCTATTTCTCGGACCGCGAGGCATTGACGGGTCTGTTCGTGATCATGGACAGTCGCCGTCCGCTGACCGATATCGACCAGCAAATGCTGGCTCTGGCCATCGCAGTCGCCTGCCCGGTGCATGTGCTGCTGACCAAGGCTGATAAATTGTCCCGGGGCAAGGCGGCTGCGGCCCTGGAGGCGACCCGCAAGGAATTGGGTGACCAGGCTTCGGTACAGCTGTTCTCCGCATTAAAGGGCCAGGGTGTGGACCAGGCCCGGGACGTACTCGCGGCCATGCTGGCTATGGACTGAAGATGAACAATAGGGGTCGAACAATAGGGGTCAGAGACATTTGTCTCTGACCCCGGTCTTATACGGTCTTATAAAAAAGCCCCGGGCTCTGCCAAATTCGGCGAACCCGGGGCCAATCGTCGCATCCGGCGGGGGATCGCCGGGCGGCCGGCCCGCTCAGGGAGGGAAGCGGGCGAGCGTTTCAATAGCGCTCAAAAGGATAGACCGCCGCCTCCGGCCCGAGTTCCAGCCACGGCATGGCGAAATTTTGCCGCCGTTTTCTGAGCAGCCTGCTCGGGTCCCGATCGAGAAGACCTTCCTTGCTGACGGATCGCCCGCGTCCAGGCAACTGTGTCCGAAAAATAGGGGTCAGAGACGATTGTCTCTGACCCCGTCTCACGAACAGGCCCTAGTGCGCCTCGTCCCAGTTGTGGCCACGGCCGGTGTCGACCTTTAGCGGTACGGACAATTCGGCGGCGCCGGTCATGCAGTCCACCAATGCCTGATCGGTCGCATCTGCGGCATCTGCAGGGACTTCCAGTACCAGTTCGTCATGTACCTGCATAATCATGCGTGCGGCCGAGCCGCTGCTGTTGATCCAGCGATCAACGGCAATCATCGCCAGCTTGATGATATCGGCCGCGGTACCCTGCATCGGCGCATTGATCGCGCTGCGTTCCGCATACTGGCGGCGTTGAGCGTTGCGCGACCGGATTTCGGGCAGGTACAGACGCCGCCCGAATACTGTTTCCACATATCCCTGATCCCTGGCCTGTTCCCGGGTACGCTCCATATAGGCTTTGACCCCCGGATAGCGGTCGAAATACAGATCTACATAAGACTGCGCTTCGGTACGTCCGATGCCGAGCTGGCGCGCGAGGCCAAACGCCGACATGCCGTAGATCAGACCGAAATTGATCGCCTTGGCCGAGCGCCGCTGGTCGGTGGTGACGGCCTCGGCTGCCACCCCAAATACCTCCGCGGCGGTTGCCCTGTGGATGTCGGCATCGGCCTTGAAGGCTTCCACCAGGCCGGTATCGCCAGACAGATGGGCCATGATCCGCAACTCGATCTGTGAATAGTCAGCGGCCAGCAGGCAATACCCCTCGTCTGCGATAAATGCCTGGCGAATACGGCGGCCCTGCGGCTTGCGTATCGGGATGTTCTGCAGGTTCGGATCCGATGAGGACAAGCGTCCGGTTGCGGCCACTGCCTGGTGGTAGGAGGTATGGACGCGGCCCGTCACGGGATCGACCTGCCTGGGCAGTTTCTCGGTGTAGGTAGAACGAAGTTTCGCCAATTCCCGGTATTCCAGGATCAGTCTTGGCAGTTCGTGTTGATCCGCCAGCTCGGCCAGCACGTCTTCCGCCGTCGACGGCTGACCCTTGGGCGTTTTGCGCACCACCGGCAACTCGAGACGTTCAAACAGGATCTCCTGCAGCTGCTTTGGCGAGCCGAGATTGAATGGTCCGCCCGCGGCCTCATGCGCTTGTTGTTCCAGCTTGTGCATCTCCGCGCCCAGTTCCCGGCTTTGCTTCTCCAGCATCGGCACATCCAAACGCACGCCGCCGTGTTCGATCGCGGTGAGGATCGGAACCAGCGGCATTTCAATGTCTGCGTAGACTTTGAGCAGATCGCCGGTCCGCTCGAGTTCCGGATACATCGTACGGTGCAAGCGCAAGGTGATATCCGCATCTTCGGCGGCATAGGGCGACGCCTGCTCGATGGCGACCTGGTTGAAACTCAGCTGCTTGGCGCCTTTGCCGGCCACCTCCTCGAACTTCACGGTTTTCACGTGCAGGTATTCCATCGCCACCGAGTCCATGTCATGCCGGGTCGCGGTGCTGTTGAGCACATAGGACTCAAGCATGGTGTCGTGACGAATGCCGGCCAGCGTAATGCCGTGGTTGGCCAGCACGTGTGCATCGTACTTCAGATGATGTCCGATCTTGCCGCGCTCGGGATCTTCAAGCAGCGGGCGCAGACGCTCGAGCACCATGTCGCGGTCCAGCTGATCCGGCGCGCCCGGATAGTCATGGGTCAGGGGCACATAGGCGGCCCGGCCCGGCTTTGCCGCAAAGGACACGCCGACAATACTGGCCTGCATGTAGTCGAGCTTGTCGGTCTCGGTATCGAAAGCGAACTCTTCGGCCTCGGTCAGGGTTTGTACCCAGGCATCCAGCGCCGCTTCGTCAAGCACGGTGTCGTATTCAACTTCCACGGCATCTGGCGCCGGGATTTTGGAATGGCCGGCGCCGCCAGACGGGTTCGCGTTGTCAGCATCAGGCTTGCCCGGATTCGCATTGCCCCGTGAATCGTTAGTTCCGGCATCGGCCTGGCCAGTATCCGGCAGCTGACGCAGCAAGGAATTCAATTCCAGACGCTGGTAGATACCTCGCAGGGCTTCGGTATCCGGATCTTTGCGCCGCAGACTTTCCGCGCCCAGATCAAGCTCAAGATCACAGACGATGGTGGCCAGCTTTTGCGACAGCTCAAGCTGCTCCAGATGCTCTCGCAGACTCTCGCCAACCTTGCCGCCGATCTCGTCGGCATGGGTACGAATCTCGTCGACCGAGCCGTATTTGGTCAGCCATTTGGCTGCGGTCTTGGGTCCCACTTTGGGCACACCGGGAATGTTGTCCGAGCTATCCCCGATCAGCGCCAGATAATCGACGATCTGGTCGGGCCGCACGCCGAACTTCTCCTCCACACCAGCCGGGTCCAGATACGTATCGGTCATCGTATTGACCAGGGACACCCGCCCGTCGACCAGCTGCGCCATGTCCTTGTCGCCGGTGGAAACCAGGACCTTGCCGTCGACATGCCGGGCCAGTGTGCCGATCACGTCGTCTGCTTCCACACCGCCGATGCGCAACAAGGGCAGGCCCATCAGTTCTATGGCCTCGAGCAGGGGTTCGATCTGTGACCTCAGTTCATCCGGCATCGGCGGCCGATTGGCCTTGTACTCCGCGAACATTTCGTCGCGGAAAGTCTTGCCCGGCGCGTCAAATACGACTGCCATGCGCTCTGGCCGATACTCGTTGACCAGCTTATGCAACATATTGAGCACGCCGAGTACCGCGCCGGTAGGCTGGCCTTCAGCATTGCTCAGCGGCGGCATGGCGTGGAACGCCCGGTAGAGGTAGGACGATCCGTCGACCAGGATCATCAGTTCGGGATCGGGCTTGATGGCCATATTGTTGCGACTGGCGTGAGTGTTGACAGGCTTTATTCGCCTGGCTCGGCGATGGCTTCGTCCATTGACTCTGCCCCCTCGGCTTCGTCTTCAGTCTCGTCCGGTGCGGCTTCTTCCAGCGGTTCGAACTCCGGCTCAGGCGCTACTTCCGGTACTGGCGTCTTGCCGTCGGTCTCCGGCAGGTACAAAGCACCGCGCTGGCCACAGGCGGTCAGAGACAAGATCACGACGAGCAGCAGGCTGCGCATAGAACTTCACCAGCAGGGATTGCGATGGACCAGTATAACCCCGGCGTCAATCCACGCTGGCGTCGGATCGTTGCCATACCTGCCAGCGTTCGCGGCCGGCAAACACCGGCAACGACCCGCCGGAAGGGCGGTCTTCAAGCTTGCTGAACCAGGGCATGAGCAAGCGCTCGAGTTCCGGCTCGCTGGTCCCGAAGGGCGGGCCGTCAACGGCAGTCGGATCGGTAAAGAAGAAACCGGCAAGCCTGCCGCCGGGCAGCAGCAAACGCGCGCACTGCCGGACCCATTGGGTACGTTGCGACGGCGCCAGCGCGCACATAAAGGCCCGCTCGTAAATCAGGTCATAGCGGGGCTGATCCAGGGTAAAAAAATCCGCCTGCGCAATCACCGCGCCGCTCCCCGCCGTTACCTCTTGAGCGCGGCGCACCGCCGCCGGGCTGAAATCGACCGCCAGTACCGCGCATCCAGCGTTCGCCAGACAGGCGGCCTCATAGGCAGAGCCGCAGCCGGGCACCAGCGCGGTCAGTCCGTCGAGGCTGTCGTCGACCCAGGTTTCAAGCGCTTTCGGTACGCCGCCCACATCCCAGGGCATGCGACCTTCGCGATACAGTTTTTCCCAGTGCTCGGGTCCCGACTCGGTGGCGCTCATGCGGTGCTTGCATCGTCCCGTGCCAGCACGGCCAGGGTCAGGCGCGAAATACACACCAGTCGCTTGCGCTCGTCTTCGATGCGGATACTCCAGACATGACTGCGGCGCCCGATATGCACCGGTTCCGCCCGGCCAAGAACGTCGCCGTGGCGTACCGGCCGGATGTGGTTTGCGTTGATCTCCTGACCGACGCAGTAATACCTCTCGGTATCTACACAGAGCGTGGCGCCGGTGCTGCCAAGACTTTCCGCCAGCACCACGGACGCGCCGCCATGCAAAATGCCGAAAGGCTGGTGGGTGCGTCGATCCACCGGCATGCGCGCCTCGATATAGTCCTCGCCGAAAGCGGTGAAATGAATTCCCAGTACATCAAGCATGGTGTCCGGATTGAGGTCATTTAGAAATTCGAGATTCGGTTTGCGAAACCAGATCGACATCGGCAACTCTCCGCTCTATTCAATCCTTGCCCGGACCGAAGCGGGCACCCACCTTGCGGTATGCATCCCTGAACGGTACGTTCTCGTCCACCGCAATGCGGTAAGCCTCCTCGGTGGCGTAGAGGCTCTCTTCCATGGCGATATTCTCCGGAATAAACCGAATCTCCGGCAGCGCCCGGACCAGAACCCCAAGCACATCATTGGCGAGATCGATGGCGCGGAATAAGGGCGCCTTGATCAGCTGCAGATCGCGATGATAGCCAGACGGCAGTTTGGCGCCGATGTTGAGAATCTCGGTCAGGCAGGCGAGGGAGGTCGAGGTACGACCGCGGATCAGTTCGAACACATCCGGATTGCGCTTCTGCGGCATGATCGAGGAGCCGGTGGTCATGCTGTTCGGCAGCGAGACAAAGCTGAATTCCTGGGTGCAAAACAGGATCAGATCCGAAGCCAGGCGGCTGAGATCCGACATCAGCAAATGGATCTCGAACACGAGTTGTGCCTCGCCCTTGCCGCGGGACAGCTGCACCGCCGTGACCGGCTCGTGAATTTCGGCGAAGCCCAGACGTTCGCGAGTGAACTCCCGGCTCAACGGCAAGCTGGGTGCGCCATAGCCGGCCGCGGATCCCAGCGGGTTCTTGTCGAGGCGTCGACGGGCCGCCAGCAGGCCGGCCGCGTCATCATGCAGTTCGCTTGCGTAGCCACCGGCCCACAATGCAACGGAGCTGGGCATCGCGGGTTGCAAATGGGTGTATCCGGGCAGCTTGGTCGCCGACTCTCGTTCGGCCAGTTTCTCGAGCGCCTGCGCCGCGGCTGTGGTGCCGTCATGCAATTGTCCGCAAACATCCAGCAGGTATAGCCTCAGCGCGGCCAGCACCTGATCATTGCGCGAGCGACCCAGATGCAGACGCGGTCCCGCTTCAGGCGCCCGACAGGACAAGCGGGTCTCCAGCGCAGTGTGCACATCCTCTTCTTCCAGGCTGACCCGCCAGCCGCCAGCGGCGTGCTCGCTGGCGAGTTCCTCGAGTCCGTCGCGGATCTGCCGCAGATGCGTCTTGCTGAGTAAACCGCTGGCCTCCAGCATCTCGGCGTGAGCGATCGACGCGCGAGTGTCATAGGGCACCAGACGGTTGTCCAGTTTGTGATCTTCACCGGCGGTGAATTCCAGCACCTCCTGGTCCAGCGGATCGCCCTTGTCCCAAAGTCTGCTCATTGTCTTCGACCCCCGGCCCAGTCACTGCTGAGCGCCAACGTTCTGCCGGTCACCATTGTGCGCCTGTTTCGGTGCATCAAGGTCAATCCTGGGCGCCGGCGTTTTGCTCGGCAGGGGTCAGACTCTGGATATCGTCCACCACCAGCGTACCGGTACCCTCGTTGGTGAATACTTCGAGCAGCAGGCTATCCGCGAGATCATGGGAGACCACATGCACACGGCGCACACCGCCGCGCACCGCGGCCTCGATCGCATCCGCCTTCGGTCCCATGCCGGCAGCCAGCTTGCCGGCCTTGCGCAGGCGGGCGAGGCCGGCAAGATCGATAAACGAGATCAGCGAGTCCGGATCCTCGGGATCTTCAAGTATGCCGGGTGCCGCGGTCGCCAGGATCAGCTTTTCTGCGCCCAGCGCCGCGGCCAGCGCGGCGGCGACCGTGTCGGCGTTGATATTCAGCAGCACACCGGAGTCGTCGGCGGACAACGGGCTGATGACCGGCAGAAACCCGGCATCGAGCTGCCGCTTCAGCACATCACTGGAAACCAGCTCGATGTCGCCGACAAAACCATAGTCGACCAACGCATCGCCCGAGCCCGGCACGTCCACGGGTGGCCGCCGGGTGGCCTTGATCAGTCCGGCGTCCACACCGCTCATGCCAACAGCCTGCAAATCCAGATCGCGGCAGGCAGCCAGGATGCGGGTGTTGACCAGGCCGTTCAACACCATCGTGGAAATCTCCAGAGCACCGGCGTCAGTGACCCGGCGACCGGCGACAAAGCGCGACGGCACGCCCAGCGCCTCGGCCAGCTGAGTCGATTGCGGTCCGCCGCCATGCACCAGCACGACCCGGATGCCGAGTTCGTGCAACAAGCCGACTTGTTCTACGAGATGCCGCGTAGCGATCTCGTCGGCAAACACCGCGCCGCCGCACTTGATTACAAACACCTTGCGCTTGAACATGCGGATATACGGCGCGGCGTCCTTAAGTGCGGCGACGACAACCGCCCGATCATCCCGGGTCTTCACGATTTCTTGCTCCTGCTCAACAGGCGATGCAGGACCGCCATTTGTGCGTACATTCGGTTCCGGGCCTGGGGGATCACCCGGCTGCGGGGACCTTCCAGTACCTTGCCAGAGACGACCACTTCACGCCGCACCGGAAGGCAGTGCATGAAATAGCAGTCCTTGGCCGCCGGCCTGAACCAGTCTTCCTCTACGGTCCAATCGGAATAGCGCTTGCGCAATGCGGCGTCGGCTGCGGCATCGCCATAGTCGGACGTGCAGCCCCAGGACTTTGCATACAGCACCTGGGCGCCCTCCAGGGCGGCTTCGCGATCATCTGTTTCCTGTACCTGGCCACCGCTTTTGGCCGCAGCCTTGCGCGCGCGGTCCATGATCGGTTCCGGCAATGCAAAGCCTTCCGGGCGCAGTACGGTTACATCCATACCGCGCAACGCGGCCATATGCACCGCGGCCGACGGTACGGCTAGCGGCAGGGCCTTGGGATGATTGGCCCAGGAGAGAACGAACTTGCCACCAGCGGACGGTACGTCCAGATCATCCAGAGTCTTCCAGTCGCCCAGCGCCTGACAGGGGTGATTGGTCGCCGACTCCATGTTGATCAGCGGCACCGGGCATAGGTCGGCCAGCGCGCTGAACACTGGCTCGGTCAGGTCTTCGGCCAGATCCTGCCCGTGCGCAAAGGCGCGTATGCCGAGCACGTCGGCATAGGTTGCAAGGACCGGCACAGCCTCACGGACATGCTCGGCGGCGTCGCCAATCATCGGCACCCCATCGCGGTATTCCAGTTGCCAGCTGGAACCCGTGGAAATGACAAAGCTGTTGCCGCCGAGTCGCGCCATCCCGGCCTGAAACGACGCCAACGTGCGCAGTGACGGATTCATAAAGATCAGACCCAGCACCCGTCCGGCCAGCGCCTCGGGTTGCGGGCTCTGTTCCAGACGCGTGGCCAGCGCCAGTAGCGAGCGTATTTCGCTCAGGCTCAGGTCGGCGAGATCGAGAAAATTTTTCAAGGCCGAATCTCCGTCAGGGTTTGCACTAACTGGTCGACATGAGCGTCTTCCAGCACTAGCGGGGGGAGTAAGCGCAGCACATGGGGATCCCCGCTGGTACCGGTCAGGATATCCCGTTCCAGCAAGGCATCGCGGATCTGCACGGCCGGGCGCGTGGTGCGCAGACCGAGCAGGAATCCGGCTCCCTGCACCGCGGTCACCGGTCCGGTCAGGCATTCGTCCCTCAGTCTGGACGACAGACGGCGCACGCTTTCGAGCAGGCTCTGCTCGCGGATGGCGCCGATCACCGCTTCGATGGCCGCGCAGGCCAGCGGTCCGCCGCCAAAAGTCGTGCCCAACTCACCGAAGCCAAGCTGGTCGGCGATTGCATTGCTCATGATCACCGCGCCGGCCGGCAATCCGCCGGCCAGACCTTTTGCCGTGGTGAGCAGATCGGGCATGACGCCGGCGGCATCGGCAACGAAGGGATAGCCGCTGCGCCCAACACCGCACTGCACCTCGTCAAAGATCAGCAGGCTGCCGTGCTCCGACGCCAGAGTTCGCGCTGCACGCAGATACTCATGACTGATATCCACCGCGCCAGCGACACCCTGTATCGGCTCGATAATGACCGCGGCGACGTCGTCGCCCATCGCGGCCGCAAGCGAAGTGGGGTCGTCACGCGACACAAAGCTGACATCGAACGGCAGGCGCGGGAATCCATACCAGCTCTCGGCACCCCAGGTCACCGCGCCGCAGGCGCCGCTGCGCCCGTGGAAAGCGCCTTCCAGCGCGATCACGCGTTCGCGCCCGGTACGTCGGCAGGCGATGCGTAACGCGTTCTCGTTGGCCTCTGCGCCGCTGTTAACCAGAAACACGCGATCCAGCCCCGGCGGTGCGAAATTGGCCAGTGCACGGGCCGCGCTGGCGCGCACATCCAGCGGCACCACATTGCTTTGAAACAACAAACGCTGAGCCTGTTCGCTAATTGCAGCGGTCAGACGCGGGTGGCCATAGCCGAGGCAGGCCACCGCATGACCGCCATACATATCCAGAATCCGGCGGCCGTCCCGAGTGAGCAGAAAAACGCCTTCGCCGGCGACTGGCTGCAGCGGCAGTTGTGCATAGACCGGCACCGTATACGGCGCCTCATCAAAACTGCCATCCATCGTTGTGCTTGCTGTTGCCATCTCAGATCCAGGCCGGCCCGGCTGCGTTCAATCCCTCGGTTTCGTCGCAAGCAAGCAAGCGGTTCATCCACTGCATCGCTCCGCCGGCCGCGCCCTTGACCAGATTATCGATGACCACCATCGCAACGTAGCTGTCCCGATTCGCCTGAACATGAATGCGCGCGCGATTCGATCCCACGACATCCTTGATGCGAGGCGGCGCGTCGACAATTTCGACAAACGGCGAACCCGGATAAGCCGCAGCCATCGACTGGGCCAGTTCGGCATTGTCCGTACCAGCTCTGGTCTGGCCCTGGATCGTCACATGGATACCGCGGGCGAAAGGTCCCGAATGGGGTACAAAATTGACCTGCGGCTCGATCCCGGTGGCCAGCGCCGCCAGCGCTTCCACTTCCGGCGCATGGCGATGGCCCAGCGGCTTGTAGGCGAACAGATTGGAGTGGCGCTCGGGATGATGGGTGGTGGCCAGTGGTGTGCGGCCTGATCCGGTGCTGCCGGTTACGCCGGCAATAAAGAACTGCCGCTCGACCAGCCCGCTGCGCAGCAGCGGGACCAGCGCCAGCAACATGGCGGTGGCAAAACAGCCCGGTTGTGCGGCATGCCGGGTAGGCGTGCCCGCAAGATGCTCCGGCACCGCGCAACTGAATGCTTTCTGTAAGCCGGGCGCATCGTGGCTGTGACCATATATCGCCTCATAGCGAGAGACGTCGGCAAAGCGAAAGTCCGCAGAGGTATCGACGATTCGGGGCCCGTCTGCGCCGCACTCATCCAGCAGTCCGGCGATCAATGCTGCCGCGGCGCCATGCGGCGTTGCGCTGAACACGCCAGCAAGATTCCCGGCCCGCGCCTCGTTAGTCAGCGTCTGCGGCGTAACAAACCGGCTCGCGCCGATGCAGCCACTCAGATTCGGGAATGTCGTCGCAACCGGCTCGCCGGAACGGCTTGACGATGCGACCGCGGCCAGTTCAAGACGCGGATGGCCGGCGATCAGCCTGAGCAGCTCGCCGGCCACATATCCAGTGCCGCCCAGAACCGCTACCGGCAGTTTGTCTGTCACCTCGGTCTTCTCCTTTAGCCGCGTTCTGGAAACAATGCTTCGATCAGAACCCCGGCCAGCGCAGTCTCCTCGGTCAGCGCATTATGCGCCGGCACCTTGAGCTGCTCACGGATCATGTCGGAGCCCACCGTGTTGTCGGTCGCCCGTCCGGTAACGGCGGCAGGCTCGATGCCAAAACGGTCGCGCAACAACGTCACTCCGCCCCAGGCCGCCACCGGGTCGTTGGCACACAGCACTACCGCATTGAGCGCCGAGCGGATCTCTTTGTCATCGAGGATCGCCTGGACCCCATACGCACCGAGCAGACCATCGCCGAGTTCGAAGACGATGACATCCGGCCCCTGAGCCGCGAGTTCGGTCATCAGCGACCGGGTCAGGGCGGGACCGCTGGCTTGTGTAGTGGTGACGACGCCGTAGTCGGTGAAGATTCCGGTGTCCTTTGCGCCGGCATCTTCCATCGCCAGCACATCTCGCCGCAGCGACACGCCTGTGGCCTTGAATGCGGCGACCCGCAAACCGCAATGCGTAAAACGGCTGATGATCGCGCAGGCGGCAGCGGTCTTGCCGGAGTCCATACAGGTTCCCGCCAGCGCGACCACCGGTATGCCCCGGGTATCCAGTGCCGGATTGCTCTCAAGCGTCAGGCTGCCGATGCGTGCAGGATGGCCGATGCGTTCACCCAGATACGGGAAGTGGAGCACACTACCCAGCACCTCGCACTCGAACGGCTGGCCCCGATCCGGATTGACCGAATCGCAAATCCCCAGCACGCCGCCCAGGTTGAGGATATTGATCTTATCGCCGGGGGCCAGGCTGGTGGGCAGGTGGCCGGAGTAGCCGAACAGGGCATGCCGGTGACCCAGTGCGCCGACGACGACATCTCCCGCCTTGACCTGGGCCATGCGCCCGGAGGTGAGTTCCAGCTGGTTGTAGCTGGACTTGTTGTTGAGCACCTTGACGGCGACGACGATGCCTTCCTCGCAAGGTATATCCGCTGCGATCCGGACTTCACGGCTCAGTTTGCAGCTGGCCGCCACTGAGGCCACCTTGTCTACGACGAGTGATTTCATGATTTCTGTTTCTTGCTGGTGCGATCAGGCAGCCCGGGTGTAAAGCACGCCGGGGAGTGACAAAAGCCTGGAGTAGCCAACGGCGTCCGCGGCGGTCCATTCGCCAGCCGCCTCGCCATATGCGCCGCGGCTGGCAGCCATCAGGGAATGCGGCGAGGTGACCCCCTCAACGAAGATTTGGCCGGGCCGCAGCAGCAGATTAACTGCTCCGCTTACCCGGGCCTGTGAGCTTTCGAGCAGCGACTCGGCATCGCGGCAGGCCGGATCCAGATGCTGCCCCACATGCACCATTTCGCCGTAGAAGGCCGCGACCTGGTCCTTGAGTCGTTGCTGGGCTCCGGAAAGCGTCAGTTTTTCCAATTCCCTGTGCGCGGTCAGCACGATCTCCGCCGCCGGCGCCTCAAACGCCACCCGGCCCTTGGTCCCGAGAACAGTGTCTCCAAGGTGGATGCCGCGACCGATGCCGTAGGCCGCGCCGAGGCTTTCCAGCGCTTCGAGCAGAGCGATGTTGTCCATGGACTCGCCGTCCAGCGAGATCGGCACGCCGGCCTCGAAGCCGAGCACGTGACGCTCCGGCGCTTGTGGGGAATCAAACGCGGTCTTGCTCAATACCCAGGCAGACTCGGGGATCGACTCGGCCGAACCAAGGGTCTCACGACCACCGATGGTGACGCCCCAGAGCCCGCGATTGATCGAGTACTCCCCGCCGCCGGGGGGTTTGGGCAAACTGTGTTCCTGCAGATAGGCAATCTGATCCGAGCGCGCCCAGGTGTGGTCACGCACCGGTGCCAGGATGGTCAGATCGGGATTCAGCGTACGCAGTGCAACTTCGAAACGTACCTGGTCATTACCCGCCGCGGTGCATCCGTGAGCAATCGTGTCCGAGCCCAGGTCAGCCGCTATCCGGGCCATGGTTTGCGCCTGAATGACCCGCTCCGCACCGACACACAGCGGGTACAAATTGCCGCGGCGGATGTTACCGAATATCAGATAGCGCAATACCTGATCGAAGAACGCCGAGCGCCCGTCGACGGTCTCATGACGCAGCGCGCCCAGAGCCAGCGACCGCTGTCGCAGATCATCTGCGCCTTCGCTGTCGAGACCACCGGTGTCGACCGTCACGGTGACTACCGGGCGGCCATAGGTCTCCTTGAGCCATGGCACACAAAAGGATGTGTCGAGGCCGCCGGAGAAGGCAAGTAATATCGGATTGTCGTTACTCATGATCTGCGCGCTCCAGGAAAGGTGGCGTCCAGGCGGGCCAGCAACACTTGTTGCTGGCGCAAGGTCGCCGTAGCGACAAAGATGGTGTCGTCGCCGGAAATGGTGCCGACGATTTCGGCCCAGCCCGCTTCATCCAGCGCCACCGCAACGCTTTGCGCAGCGCCTGTCGCGGTCCGGATAACCGTTATATTGGGCCCCGCTGCGGCCAGGTTCTTGACAAAGCCGGCGAGCAATTCGAACGGCGGGTTGCCCGGCACACGGACATTTTGTGGCGCTACGTAACGTTCCCCGACCTTGGCTACGCCCAGTTCCTTCAGGTCGCGGCTGATACTGGATTGCGTCGCATCCAGGCCCCGATCGGCCAGGGCTCGGACCAGGTCATCCTGGCGGGTGATTTCGGAATTGCCGAGGATCTGTACGATTGCCTCGCGACGAGCGATTTGCTGACGGAGATCGGTAGGCATGGCGAGAATACTCAGGAATAAAGATGCGCATATTTAATACTAGATGCGCATAGATAGTCAAGCCTGGGTAAGATCGTGAGGAGTCGATAGACTGCGGCGCCCGGATAGTTCTGGCAGGAGATCCCATGAGCGAGTTTGATACCGTCGAGTTGAGCACTGGCCCAAACCCCACCGCAGCTCTGGTCTGGCTGCATGGTCTTGGCGCCGATGGCAACGATTTCGCGCCAATCGTGCCGCAACTGGCCTTGCCGTCCGGTCCGGATTTGCGCTTTGTATTTCCCCATGCGCCAGTGCGCCCGGTCACCATCAACGGCGGCATGCCGATGCGTGCCTGGTACGACATCGTCAGCCTCGACAGCCGGCCGCCCAGTGATCAGACCGGCATCGCAGCCAGCGCGGAGCTGGCCTCCCGCTTGATCGAACGCGAGGCCGCGCGCGGCATCCCCCCGGAGCGAGTCGTGCTTGCGGGCTTCTCCCAGGGCGGTGCTATCGCCCTGCACGCCGGGCTCCGGTACCCGCAGACGCTGGCCGGGATCATGGGGCTGTCCACTTATCTGCTGATGTCTGAGCAATTGGCCGAAGAGCGCAGCGCAGCCAACCTGGCAACCCCGCTATTCCTGGCTCACGGCAGCCTCGACCCGGTGGTGCCGATTGCCGCCGGAGAGCGCAGCCGCGACGTGCTTGCCGGACTCGGATACGCGGCACAGTGGCACAGCTACCCGATGCCGCACGCGATTTCGCCGCAGGAAATCGAGGATATCCGGAACTGGATCGGCGAACGCTTTGTCGGCGTCTGATCGATCCGGGCCAGTGATCGAGGGCGAGCTCAGTCCAGATTGAAAATTTCCAGGTCTGTTTCCGTCGTATGCGGCAGGCCGAGAATTCGACAATAGAACTGGTACTCCGCGAGCAGTGAACGTCGGATCGCGCTGGCTTCGCGGAAGCCATGGGCTTCGTTCTCAAATTCGAGATACGCAACCGGGATGCCGTTCTTCTTCAGTGCATCGACCATCAGTTGACTCTGATCCGGTGGCACCACTTTGTCCTTGGCGCCCTGAAAAAATATCACCGGGCTGCTTATCTGGTTAGCGTGGAACAAGGGCGAGCGCGCTTTATAGAGTTCCTTTGCTTCAGGATATGGGCCGATCAGCCAGTGGTCGTAGCGTGACTCGAACTTGTGGGTGGTCTGGAACATCCGTTCCAGATCGGCGATGCCGAAATAGCTGGCACCGGCGACAAACGCGTCGGTAAACGTGAGTGCGCAGAGAACCGTATAACCACCAGCGCTGCCGCCGCTAATCAGCAGGCGTTTGCCATCTATCAAGCGCTCGCTGGCGAGATATCTGGCGCCTGCCACAGCGTCCTCGACATCGGCTTTACCCCAGTGGCCGTAAAGGCTTTGTCGGTACTCGCGACCATAACCAGTGCTGCCGCGATAATTGAGATCGAGCACGGCAAAGCCGCGACTGGTCCAGAACTGGTTGCGCAGATCCAGTGAGGTGCTCGTTGCCCCGGTGGGTCCGCCGTGACAACGGATAATCAGGGGAGGAGATTCGTCACTCCGAGCACAGAACTCCGGATTGGCTGGAGGGTAAAACATTCCGTAGGCCACGGCCTCATCGCCAGTGGGGAACTCTACCGGCCTCGGCTCAGAGATATAGTCGTCGTCGATTTCGCCGTTGCTGGTGCGGATCAGGAATCGGGGGCCTGTATCATCGAGTTCCACCAGCGACGGTGCGATATGCGGGTTGCCGGCCAGAATCACAATCCGGCCATCGCCGGCCACCAGGTGATCGATTGCGTTAAGGCCTGTCTCCAGCGGCTGCGGCTTACTGCCAGGCAACATGACCCGGTAAACCTGCCAGGATCCGTTTTGGGTCGCCGCAAAAGCGACGATGTCCGGCTGAGGAAATCCGTAAAGCGACTGGCCAAAGACCCATTGCGGCATACCGGCCTCGGCCTCAAGGTCGGTCAGGCGTAGCGTGATATCGCGATCCCAGGCATAGATGTTCCACCAGTTGCTGCGATCGGACACGAAATACAGGCGTCCGTCCGGGCCCCAGTCGGGCTGGAAGATCGATTCGTCAGCGCCCCCGGAAATCTGCCTTGGCGTGCCTATCGACCCGTCGTCCTCCACCGGGCCGAGCCATAGTTCGGTGCCGTCCCAGGGCAACTGGGGGTGGCTCCAGGCCAGCCAGGCGATGCGGCGGCCGTCGGGGGAAACGCGTGGTGAGCTATAGAAGTCCCTGCCTCGGGTAAGCACGGTCTTGCGCCCATTGGGCTCTATCGAAACCAGCATGTTGACCGGCTCGCCGTCGCCGCTGTGGTCTTCGCAAACGCAGACAATCCGTTGTCGCGTTTCGTCCCAATGCAGATCTGCGTGACGATGATGGGTTTCCATCGTCAGGCGGCGTGGTGGCAGTCCCTTGACGATCAAATAGACGGCCTGATCGTTGTTATCGACGAAGAACACGTAGTCTCCGGCCACCCGATACGCGCCGCCCCCGTACTCGTGTACCCGGCTGCGGATGCTGAACGGCTTCGGGACCACATCCTCCGGCGTGCCGTCCGTGCCTTGCCGAACCAGTGCAGTCCGTCCGTCTTCACCCGGCCGGGTCTCCAGCCAGTAAAGCTGTCCGCCAGCCAGTTGCGGTTGAAACAGGCGGTTGCCCTGGCGCACCACGGCCTCGGCCGAAATCGGGGAAGGCCAGCTGCCGCAGGCCCTGGGTTCGCGTCCTTGCATGTCTACCTCTACTGCTCTTTCGCCGTTTTTGCGGTCTTTGTGCAAAATTCGAAACTCGCGTTGCCGGCGGGCTCCCCGTTTGGGTCAAAACGGCGCTCCTGAAAAAACACCCGGTTGTCGTTGTCGATCATCAGCACGGTGCTGGCGCGCGTGCCGTACGCAGGATGCACGATAAAAGCGGCCGAGAGAAGTCGCTCCCAGTCATCCGGCAATCCGGTGCGCGGCAGTGCTTCTGGAGGCGCGCTTTGGCGATCCGCGAGCAATTCGAACAGGTCTTCGGGATTAATCTGATCATCGCGGATGCAGGACTCGAAACCTTCCCGCGCCCGGGTGAGCTTTGGCCAGGGCGTATCCAGGCGATGGTTGCTCAGGCCGTGAACTCCAGGCGCGAGAGCCAGGTCCCGCTGCCCGCGGTTGCTCAGATAATGGCCCGCTGCCGGCGAAAACAGCAGCAGATTGAAGCCGGCAAACAGCGTCTCGTCGATGCTCGCCGCCCAACGGTCCGGTTCGTCAGGCTGGCGCAAAAAGCCGGCAACCAGGTCGCCGCGACTGCGTCGGGCGGGCTCCGTCGCCGGCGTTTCCCGATAGTTGGTCACTACCGCCGCAAAGCCGCCGCGAGACACACCCAGCCACGCGCCGCCGGCTTCCAGATCTCTGCCGGCGAGCAGATCCGGATGCTCCGGCCACCATGTCGCCGCGGCAGCCGGTCGTTGGTGAAACTCGTCCCGGTTACCTGCCAGCACCAGGCGATAGCGTGGATGACTTTGCCAGGCGAATACGAGCAGGCACATCTCAGCGGCTCCGCCCACCGCCGGGCAGCTCCCATCCACGAACTGGTACCCCCCACCAGAGATGGATCATCACCGCCACCGCTGCTGATACTTTCCGGTGTCACGTTCCAGATCGCGACCGGCCTCTTCGTTGTACCAGTCTCGGACCAGGGTGTAGGCGATGGACATCGGTGTAGGCAGGCCGACCGTGCCGCTGGCCATGTCGTCGCGGCTTACCCATCTGGCTTCTTCCAGTTCGGCATCCACCAGGCGGATTGCTCCGCTGGTCGCGACCGCCGTATAGCCGAGCATCAACGACGAGGGAAACGGCCACGGCTGGGAGGAGTGATAGCGCGCATCCGTGGTATGGATGCCTGTCTCCTCGTACACCTCGCGTCCGACTGCGTCCTCCAGGCTCTCGCCGGGTTCGACAAAGCCGGCGATGGTGGAATAGCGGCCCTGGGGCCACGACGGCTGGCGCCCCAGCAGGCAGTGATCGCCGCGCGTCACCAGCACGATGATCGCGGGGTCCACTCTGGGAAAATGCCGGATGCCGCAGCCAGTCTGTTCGCATATCCTGGCATGACCGCTGTCTACCGGTCGGGTGGCCGAACCGCAGCGTGAGCAGAAGCCATGATGGTCATGCCACAGCACCATGGCCCGCGCATAGGCGAGCAGGCCGGCATCTTCCTGCGGAAGCTGGTGGGCGACGCTGCGCAGTCCCTGGAATTCATGCTTCGGCGGCGGCAGCACATGTTCCGCGACGGCCACGGCGAACATCAGCCGGTCGCCACGCATACCGAGCAATATCGACTGCTCGTGGCTGGCGCCAAGACTTTCCAGCCCGCTGGCAGCGATACGGGCGGGTTGCAGATCGTCGCCGAGCCGAATCAGATTGCGGCTGCCCTGCACCGGCAGATAATCGACCCGGCCGGCCAGTAACAGGCGCTCAAGCCATTCCGACTCAGCCCGGCGATGGCCGACGCGATCGACGCCGGTCGACGCCAACGGGTTAGGTGGTCGGCGGTCCGTCATCTGCTTGCCCGGGGCACAAGGGGGCCCAGCTCAGGACTCTTTGTGCAGCGCCTGATGGGCCACCAGTAATCCGTCTTCATCGACATACAGATAGTCGCCCGGGCGAATGGTAACGCCGGCAAAGCTGACTGAACCGCCTTTTTGTCCGTCTCCGTTCTTGCGGCTTTTCTGCGGGTGTGTCGCAATGGCGAGAATGCCGGTGCCAAGCTCTGCGATTTCCGCGCTATCGCGGACACAGCCGTTGATGATGACACCACTCCAGCCGTTGTCTGCCGCCAGAGCCGCCAGACGCCCGCCCAGTAGCGCACACCGGTTTGAGCCGCCGCCGTCGACGACCAGAATGCGGCCTTCTCCGGGCGTTGACACCGCGTCTGCCACCAGCACGTTATCCTCGTGCACTTTCAGCGTGACGGCGCTGCCATGGAAGCGCTTGTTGCCGCTGAAATGGCGAAACAATGGCTCGGCGACCTCTACCTCGCTGGCGTACTCGTCACAGATATCGGCGGTAAGAATTTCCACATGCGGGTCCTGTCAGAGGATCGAAAGGGCGCCTATTGTATGTCCTTGGTGCTTATCCCTGCACGTCGCCGTCGTCGGCACGGCGGACAGGCGCCGCGATCCAGGGCCAAAACGTCATGGACATAGATATTGCCGCAATGGTCGCAATCCGCCAGCAGCAGTTCCTCCCGCTCGGTTAGCGCCAGCAGCAAACTCCACGCATGCTCGAACGAGACGCGCCGTCGCGGATGAACTGACTGATAGACCTCGTAGGCGAGGCAGAACCGATGGCCGAAATCCAGCCCGCCGGCGCGGCCCAGCAGACGCGCCTCAAGGCGCTCACTGATATGGATCAGACCGTATAGTGCGTAAAGGCTGGCCAGGGTGCCGGCGTCGGTCTGCACCCGGGCATTGCGCATAAAGAAGGAGACGCTGGAAGGCGATTTGCCGCGTTGCCGGCGGATCTTGCCCTGGCTGCCGTCGCGGAAATAGGTGGCATAGAGCTTTCTTATCCGATCCTGCGAAAAGCCGGTACAGCGCGAGATGATGTGAGTACGGGCCTCGTGGGCAATCAGCCTGACGGCGAGATCGAATTTCGCCTGTTCGCCGGCGTAGCGGTTATCGGTGTGGCGCATAATTCTCCCTTCCTGTAGATATATTGGCAAAAAATACCAAATATGGTATAACACGCCCATATATGGAACTCCAGAACGATTTCTCGCCAATGCGCATCGTTTTGTCCAAGCGGATCAGAAAATTGCCGAATTGACCGGAAACGTTGGTTGGCGTCTGCCAGGGGCCCGAGCAGAATGAACCTGCGGTCCGAACAGGAGACAGACAGTGAAACACCGGGGCATTGATGAGCAGACGACGGACGAAGTCAGCGCCGCCAACCTGATCTTTCTGTCGCTGATTCGGCAGTGTGCTGCTGCACACCCGGAGGCCACATGTTTCGGTCTTCAGCCGGCGGCTGTTTCGCTGATCGGATCACTGAAAGAACCGGGTTTGCTGCGTTTGAGCCGCTGCCCTTTTGCCCTGTTCAGCCTGGGTTTCGAGGACCAGGAGGCCTGGGCGGCGCTACTCGGCCGTCGTGTATCAGAGACTGGCGTGGCCCAATGGCGGGTCACCGACCAGCAGGTCAACCAGTTTCTGCTGCTTGCGCTTGCGTCGGTGCACAGCGTTGCGGCGCGAGATGTGTTTACGGCGCGCCTGCTCTACGGGATACCGGAGACGCTGTGCGAGCCACTGGCCAGGCTGGATCTGGCTGTGTTGCCGAATCTGGCGCCAGCGGTGAACGGCCGGCTTCAGGCCCGGCTCGCAGCCTGCCCCGATTTCTGGCGCGATCTGCTCACCGGCGTGTATACCGGCGGGAGCGACGCCGATCTCAGTGCCATCCGACATCTGGGTCTGCAGCTGACGCTGCAGCGAGGTCTTGGCCTGCGCGGCAGCCGCAGCTTTGACCGGCGTCTGTGCCGCGGTGTTTGACCGCCTTGCCTTGCAGCGTCGATCAGGTCTTCAACGAATCTGTGTTCCAGCGGCTTGTCTTTCATGCCGCTGTTTTCAACCGACCTGTCACCGGGCCGAAATCTACATGCCGGCGGCTAGCTGATAATCGCCTGCCGAAGAAACGGCAGGTAGGCCGCCAGCACCTGATCCGGCGCCTCAAGTTGCGGATAGTGTCCAACCCCGGGCAGCTCGGTGAGGGCGGCTTCGGGCAACAACTCGCGCCAACGGGCGACCATATTCTCTCCTGACACCGGATCCAGCGTTCCGTCGATAAGCATCAGCGGCACCGGACAATTTACGAGAGCATCCACCCAGCGATCGCGCCAGGTCATACGTTCGCGAAGATAGCTCAGCAACAGTGGCATCACCCGCCGGCCATGGGCATGATCCATCAAGCGCCATAGCGCATCCTGTGTCGCCGCGTCCGGCTGGGTTTCAGGTCCAAACACTCTGTTCAGGCTGCGCAGCACCTGCTCCTTGCCAATCAGGCGGCAGAGCAGCGGGCCTAGCGGGCCGGCCAGCATCTTCTGGATCGGGCGCGGTTGCTGACGCTCAGGGAAGATGCCGCCATTGAGCAGGCAAACGGAAGTCAGCTCGCCTTCAGACCGGCCACCCCTTCGCGCCAGCAACTCCTGCGCGACGGTGTCGCCATAATCGTGGGCCAGGACATGAAAACGGCCGACAGACTTCGCCGCCAGCACCGCTTCGCAAAGATCCGCCTGCAAGGCAAAGCTGTACTCAATGTTTGTGGGCTTGTCGGAGAAGCCGTAGCCCAGCAAGTCCGGCGCCACCAGTCTGTAGCTTTCGCCCAGCGGACCCCACAAGCGGTGCCAATCCCACGCCGCTGTGGGAAAACCGTGGATCAACAGCAAAGCGTTACCCTGAGCTTGCCCTCCCTCGTAGACCCTGACCTGGTGGCCGCGAAACTCGAACGTGGTGCCCGAATCCCGCCAGTCGTCTAGTGAAATCACCGGATGTTCTCCACTGCGTGTAGGACAAGATTTGTTGACTGACGCGAGCCATGCCGGTC
>Ga0316191_10000585_pt1 | contig 23934 bp, 19 predicted proteins | sample Eddworburr2cm_MG_FD_204928 | JGI IMG/M metagenome (GOLD analysis project Ga0316191, IMG submission 204928) | Coastal sediment microbial communities from Maine, United States - Eddy worm burrow 2 cm | ecosystem: Environmental > Aquatic > Marine > Coastal > Sediment | place: USA: Maine... | reverse complement strand
GTCCGGTCTCGAGGAAGGTGACGAGGTCGTGGTTTCGGGGCAGTTTCTGATCGACTCGGAGTCAAACCTCAAGGCAAGTTTCCGACAGATGGCGGATTGACGACCCATGCCGGCTCGCCTGATCCGCTGGTCCATCGAGAATCGCGTGCTGGTGCTGATCGCCAGCCTGCTGGTGGGTGGCTGGGGCTGGCTGGCGGTGAAGCAGATCCCCCTGGATGCCATCCCCGACCTTTCCGATGTGCAGGTCATCATCCGCACCAACGCCCCAGGCCAGTCTCCCGGGGTGGTCGAGGAACAGATCACCTACCCCATCACCACCACCATGCTGGCGGTGCCCGGCGCCCGGGTGGTGCGGGGTTATTCCTTTTTTGGCGACTCCTACGTCTATGTGATCTTCGAAGACGGCACCGACCCTTACTGGGCCCGGTCCCGGGTGCTGGAATATCTCAGCCAGGCCGCCGCCGACCTGCCCGACGGGGTACAGCCCCGCCTCGGCCCGGACTCCACCGGTGTCGGCTGGATCTACAGCTATGCCCTGGTGGACCGTAGCGGCCGCCACGATCTGTCCCAGTTGCGCAGCATCCAGGACTGGTTTCTCAAATATGAACTGCAGACAGTCCCCGGTGTCGCCGAGATTGCCACCGTCGGCGGCATGGTCCGCCAGTACCAGGTGGTGGTCAACCCGGAGAAGCTGCGCGCGCACAGCATTCCCCTTTCCCGGGTAATCGAGGCCATCCGCGCTGCGAATCGCGAGGTCGGCGGCTCGGTGATCGAACAGGGAGAGGCAGAGTATATGGTCCGCACCCGCGGTTATCTGCAGAGCCTGGAGGACATTGAACATATTCCGGTGAGTCTCACCGAGAACGATATTCCCATCTTGCTGCGGGACGTGGCCCGAATTCAGCTCGGCCCCGAGATGCGCCGCGCCGTCGCGGATCTCGACGGTGAGGGAGAAGTAACCGGCGGCATTGTGGTTATGCGTTACGGTGAGAACGCCCTCACCACCATCGCCGCAGTCGAGAAAAAACTCGACTCCCTGCGGCAGGGGCTCCCTGAGGGTGTCGAGATCATACCGACCTATGACCGCTCGGGCCTGATTCAGCGGGCGGTCGACAACCTCCAGGACAAGCTGATCGAGGAGTTCCTGGTCGTGGCACTGGTATGTGTGGTGTTCCTGTTTCACCTGCGGTCGGCGTTCGTTGCGATTATCACCCTGCCGCTCGGAATTCTGACCTCGTTTATCATCATGCAACAGCAAGGCATTAACGCCAACATCATGTCCCTCGGCGGCATCGCCATCGCCATTGGCACCATGGTGGATGCGGCCATCGTCATGATCGAGAACGCCCACAAGCACCTGGAACGGGCCGGCCCCGGTCTTAACAGTGAACAGCGCTGGCAGGTGATCACCCGGGCAGCCGAACAGGTTGGCCCGGCCCTGTTCTATTCTCTGCTGATCATCACGCTGAGCTTCCTGCCCGTCTTCACCCTCGAGGGCCAGGAGGGACGCCTGTTCGCGCCACTGGCTTATACCAAGACCTGGGCCATGGCCGCCGCGGCCGGGCTGGCGGTTACCCTGGTCCCGGTTCTGATGGGGTACCTGCTCCGTGGCAGGATTCCCTCGGAGCAGGAAAATCCACTGAATCGTGTGCTCATCCGGCTGTATCGGCCAGCCCTGGCACGGGTTCTCGGGGCACCGTGGACCACTCTGCTGGCCGCCCTGCTGCTGGTACTCAGCCTGTTCATCCCTGTAGTTGGCATCACCGGACTCGTGACGCCGCTGAAATGGCCCCTGCTTGCCGCCGAATATGCCGGTTTCGACAACGCCGGACAGGCCGCCAGCCGTTTCGAAACCTGGCAGGATCAGGCAGAAAACAACTGGCGGAAACGTTTCCGAGATCATCCCCTGCTGTCCCGGCTGGGGACCGGCCTGGGTACGGAATTCATGCCCGAGTTGTTTGAGGGCGATCTCATGTACATGCCGACGACCCTGCCGGGCATTTCCATCGGCAAGGCCCGTCAACTCTTGCAGCAAACCGACCGACTGATCGGGCAGCTACCTGAAGTCGAACGCGTCTTCGGCAAGATCGGCCGCGCCGAAACCGCTACCGATCCTGCTCCGCTGACCATGATCGAGACCCTGATCCAGCTCCGGCCACGCGACCAGTGGCGTCCCGGCCTGACACTGGAGAAGCTGATCGAGGAACTGGATTCCAGTGTGCGCTTCCCGGGACTGACCAACGCCTGGATCATGCCCATCAGGACCCGCATCGATATGCAGGCCACCGGCATCAAGACTCCGGTAGGCGTCAAGGTCGCCGGACCGGATCTGGCGGAGATCGAACGCATCGGCCGGCAGCTGGAACAGGCTCTGCTGCAGGTGCCAGGGACCGTTTCAGCCTACTCGGAACGGGTCACCGGCGGGCGCTACATTGAGATCCTGCCCCGGCGGCTGGAGGCCGCCAGGCTCGGTCTCAACATCGATGACATCAACCAGGTCGTGAGTGCCGCCATCGGCGGCATCAATATCAGCGAGACGGTGGAGGGGCTGGAACGCTACCCGGTCAATGTGCGCTTTCCTCGCGAGCAGCGTGATGATATTCATAAACTGCGCGAACTGCCCCTGATTACCCCGGCTGGTGCGCAAATCCCCCTGTCGCAGATCGCCGATGTCAGGGTGGTGGATGGTCCACCCATGCTGAAGAGCGAGAATGCCCGCCTCAACGGCTGGACATTTGTCGACATCCGCGGTGTCGACCTGGGAAGTTATATCCACGAGGCGCAGCAGGTGGTCAGGGACCGTGTTTCCCTGCCGCCGGGTTATTCCATTACCTGGTCCGGACAATATGAGTATCTGCTGCGCGCCCAGGAAAAGCTCGCCCGGGTATTGCCGCTCACCCTGACTATCATCTTTGTGCTGTTGTACCTGATCTTCCGCCGCACCGGGGAAGCGGCCCTGGTAATGCTCACCCTGCCCTTCGCCCTCGTCGGGGGCTTCTGGTTGCTGCTGGTGCTTGGTTACAACCTCTCTGTAGCCGCAGCCGTGGGTTTCATCGCCCTGGCCGGTATCGCAGCCGAATTCGGGGTAGTGATGCTGATCTACCTGAACAATGCGCTCGAGAGCTGGCGTGAACAGGGCCGGCTCGTAACCGAAGACGATCTCAAGGCAGCCATCATGGAAGGCGCGGTGCAGCGGGTGCGGCCCAAGGCGATGACCGTGGCCGTGGTGGTTGCCGGCCTGCTGCCGATCATGCTCAGCGAGGGCACGGGATCGGAGGTAATGCAGCTCATTGCCGCCCCCGTCATAGGCGGCATGATCACCGCTCCCCTGCTCTCCCTGTTCGTCATGCCGGCGATCTATCTGCAATGGATGCGGCGCGAGCTGGGTTAATATCCCGGTAGCTGCTGACGGGGTCGCTTCAACCACTCCCGGGAACGGCTGTTCCGGTGTCCGTCGGCGCGACCTCATCGGCCTGCTTCTGTCCAGGCTTGATCCGCTGGTAGGTCTTCGGGACCTGCATGAGTTCATTGTCTATGTACTCGTAGGAAACCGACTGGAGCATCTGGCCAGCTTCACCATCAAGCAGGCGGCTGTTGATGGAAACGATCCGTTCATCTGCGGTGGCGGCACCCACCCACCCAAGGCCCAGGCGGCGGGCCGTAGTGAACATACGCGACAGGGTGATCATCTCACGGCTGGTCAGTCCCAGCTCACCGGTACCCGCCATACAATGCTCGGCAACCGGCTGCTTGTCGACTTTTTCGATGACTACCCGGCAGCCAATACCAGCCACACTCTCTTTCTTCCGGCTGGCCGCGAGTGTTGGCTCCGCGGCTAATATGGTAATCCCGCCGGCAACCTCATGTGCCGGGTCCAGTCCGGCTGTCTGCTCTGTTGGTGAGGTTGCCCCGGAAGGCGTCACCGTGGCTTCGGTTTGCTGTCCTGTTGCCGCCGTATCAGGCTTCTCCTCTGCGGCGGCAACCGCACCCGGCAGAATGGGCCGCGGCAATTTCTCGAAGGTATATTGCTGCCGGGACCGATCCACATCGGCGATCGTCAACAGGCCGGTATCGATCACCCAGTAGCGGTTCGGATCGGAATCCATATCCACTCTGATGAAACGACCTCGAATATTGAAAGTATGCACGGTCTTCCCCGCATTGGCCGTGACCGTCTCATAGACGAGCGTGGCATCTGCGCAGGCCATCGAGGCAACGGTAAAAAGCCCGGCAAAAGCAAGGCTGGTGAATGCGTTGATGTGACAAGTCATTTTTAGTCCTTTTGCAGTTTTTTTACTTTCAATCGATGTTTATATGAATACAATAACAAATGCAAGCTGCGGCCTCACTGCAATCTTGCACAGGATGGCTGCAAGGATTCATGGTCTCAACTGCAGGCAATTCAGGACGAGCACCACCTTGCAGTTTCCTCCCGGGGGACCCGCATCAAGGAAAATAACCAGGAGATAAAAACATGCGGTTAGCAACACCTGTTATACATAACCTCTGGCTGGCACTCGCAGTATACAGCCCGCTTTTTGCGGCTGAAACCGTCCCACTCGAAACCGAGTCTGATCGCATCAGTTATAGCCTTGGTCATCAGCTGGCCGGGGATCTGAAAGGCCAAGCAGTGGAACTCGATGAAGCAGTGATGCTACAAGGCCTGCGGGATGGTCTTTCAGGGAATAAACCCCAACTGGACACTGAGGAGATGCAGACCCTGCTCCTGAAGATGAAGCAGGAAATCCTTGAGAAGGACCAGGAACAACGGCTTGCCAGAATTGAAAGCCGCCGCATCAAGGCAGAACAGACCCGCAAGGAGGCAGAGGAGTTCCTCACGACCAATGCCAGTAAACCCGGCGTAAAGACCCTGCCGAGCGGACTGCAGTACAAGGTCATCGAACCCGGCAAGGGCAGGAAGCCGACCCTCTCGGACAGCGTCATCGTGCATTACCGCGGTAAACGTATTGACGGCAACGAGTTTGGTTCATCCTACGGCGGCGAACCGGACAGCTTCCTTGTCAAGGATGTCATCCCCGGCATGCAGGAGGCATTACAACTAATGCCAGAGGGCGCCAGGTGGGAACTCTACATACCACCGGATCTCGCCTTCAGAAAACGTGGGCCGCTGGAGGATCAAGCCCTGATCTACGAGATCGAGTTGCTTGGTGTAGGCAGTCCCGCGGCTGTGGAGAAAAACGGGCAGCCCTGAACTTCGCTGTCCGGCTAGGCGGCCTTCAGCCTGTGTGACGCCGACCCGGTTTCAAACTCAACGGACTGTAACAAAAAAATGGCATCCGCGAGGGACGCCATTAAGGGGGAAAAATAAATAACCTGCTTTACATCGGAGTAACTGCCTGTATTTACAGTTTCAGCGCCAGATCGTTCGAGCCGCCTGTCAATATGACTGATGGTCGAAACCGGTATCATCTGCGGGGTTACTGAATGTACGCATCATCTTTGCTGCAAGTCGTTTCCTGGTAGGTGTTCCTCTTTTTCAGTGGCTCCTTGATTGTTGCCGATATAGTCGCGTAGCCCCCGTGGGTTGCATCTTCCGGCACAACCAAGGTTGAATTGACAATATAGGTCACGTTGTACACGCCAGGTACTATCGTCGCGCTATTCGTTACATCTGACCCATCGTAGCTGGCGTTGATGGTGATCGTCGGGTTATGCCAAGCGCCGGTATATGACGGAACCCGGACCACCTTGACGGTGTATTTCATGGTTGGGACCAAGGGGCCATCCACCAGGATGCTGCATTCAGTTTGCGGAGTGGATTGGGGTTTTTTCGCCATGGCGATACCGGGCAGCAACAGCGCGCAACAAAGCGCCAGTATCGTGATCCGGGATTGCATGCCACGACTCGACTGCCAGTGGCAATTGCGGGAAGTATTTACTGTATTTGCATATATTCGGTTTACTGATTTCATGATACTCACCTCATTCAAATTTTATGGAACTGTTGGATGCATTACCTGCGCAATTCCTTTGCATCTCGCCGGATATTCTCGATACCCGGTAAAAATTCTGTGCAGATCCAGCTGCTAGTAACTGGAGACAATTGTACCTCTGGAATATTAAGATACACTTAAACATTATATTAAAATATACTAATTTATTTAATTACATGCTTCCCTAATACACCACGTCGGTACCTCCGGGTTCTGAAACAGCAGATCGCTGCATGAACAATGCTAGCCATACACCGGCTTTTTTACTGCAGACCACTTCTCAATTTCATCTAATGGAAATCGCTTGCAGCTTCCGGGTATATTTGCCCGCCAACACTATCTATGCGAGTTTCGTTCCAGTTTTATTTTTTCTTTTCATTTCATTGCATTGCAAAATCCAGCAGCACTGTCACTGCTGGACAACGATAAAAACGCGGTAATTGTGTAGCCTAACGGCGACAAAACTGCTCAATGGGAAGAAAATCTCAGAACCAAGAGGCAAACAAGAACAAGACGCAATACGCGCCACATGAACTTATTACCCCAAGATATTGTTTTACTTGAAAGACAGAGACAGTAATGTCATGTCATACGCAAGTCTGATAAGGTTTACTGTCATTATTGTCATGACAGGCAGCCAATCCTACGTTCCATAAATGTCGCCTACTGGCGACACCATAATTATGTCAGCCTTTTTGAACGACAGCGCAAGCAAACAGTTCTGAGCCTGGCGGGCAGATGCCCTTGGAGACTGGAACCCGCTTGTTACCACACTGACAATCAGCGACATCATTCCCTCTTGTCTCCCTCACAAACCGCCGGATCGCGAGGATCACCATACCCCGGACCGAATTAAGTACCATTTTCGCCTTCCCGGGATATGCTGTTCTACGCCTGAACGGTTATGGAACGGACCGTGTGACCTTTTTCACGTCACTGGTATTACGGTAATAAATCTCATATTCTTGTTATTGTAACTCGAGGAGAAAGCGGACAATCATGAAAACATCATTGTGTTTTGCATTGTGCGTTATGTCATTGGCTGGCTGCACGAACTACAAGCAGACCCATCTGGAAAATGGCGAGGTCGGCTATAGTATTCAGTGCTACAGTTATCGGTCAAAATTGTGGAATGCCTGTTATATCAAGGCGGGGGATATTTGCGGAGTGAGGGGCTATGAAGTGCTTTCAAAATCCGGCGGTGATATCTACCGGGACAGGAAAAACCTCTGGATCAAATGCAAGTAACCGAATGTGCATCATGATGTAGTCCCTGACAGACCCTGTACAGGGCGCAAGAACAAAAAGATAAAGCGGAGGCCCCGCCTGATAATCATTAAGAGCATCCAGCTAGTTTGATCATTGGCACGGATGACACAACCGGAGAACATGATTTATGGTGAAACCCGCTTCAACTCCCCTCATCCTATGCTCTGGGATATGATCCCCAAATATACCTGAATCAGGACCAGTGCAATGAAAAATATTAATAAAATTTTAATCACACTCATTATCCTGCTAACCATCTCTGCCTGTGGAAGTGGCGGTGGAAGTGGCGGTGGTGGCGGTGGTGACCTCGGTGATGATAACGAGGGCAATCCCGGTCCCATCCCCGGTCCGATCGTAGACCAGGGCACTCATCAGGTACTGGCCTTCAATGACCTGGGAATGCACTGTGCCGATCTGGACTATTCAACCTTTGTGATTCTGCCACCATTCAATGTAGTGCATAGCCAGGTAATCGAACGGGGCAATACACCCCGGATCAAGAATGCCACAGAAGTAAATGTCAGCTATCAGGCTGTCAGGGATGCAAGCGGTTCAATTAACTCGACCAGCCAGAACCAGGCCGGTGCAGTGGAAAAAACCAACTTCTGGGACATCAACCCGGACACAGGCAACAGCTATGTCTTTGACCTGTTTGGCCTCAAACCCCCACCCGATGAGGGTCTGGCCTTCGGACAGGCAATGCCCGGCATCCTGAATCCCTACATTGCCAATAACCCCCAACCCTTCAATCATTTCGATCAGAAAAAGGAATGGTTTGCGGCGGATGGCATACCAATTCTGCCCGTTGACAATTCCGGACAGCTCAACGCTTACCCACTGATGCGTGTCAGCGCGACTAACCCGGCAACCGGAGAAACCCTGGCCAGTCTGGATGTGGTACTGCCGGTCGCCTCCGAAGCAGACTGCCAGAACTGCCATGCGTTGGGAGAAGTTGCTGCACCGGTAGCCAGTCCAATTGACTTCATTCCGCCTGACGATATCAACGATTCCAATAACGTGCTGCAAGCGGCGAAACACAATATTCTGGCACTGCATGACGCCAAACATCGCACTAACCTGCTCAATGAAACGCCTGTGCTGTGTGCCGGTTGCCACTATTCCAAGGCACTGGATCTTGCAGGCACCGGTCCTGCGGGCGAACAGCGCAATAACGATATGATGTCAGAGGTAATGCATGGCCACCATGGCCAACTGCGGGATCCGGCTACGGGTAAAGAACTCTTCCCGTCAAATGGCACACTTGAGGACACCTGCTACCAGTGCCACCCGGGCAAGGTGACGCAGTGCCTTAGAGGTGCTATGGGTGGTGCTGGTATCGAGTGCAAGGACTGCCATGGCAGCATGCTGGCAGTCGGCAGCAACTCACGTGAACCCTGGGTGGATGAGCCCAGGTGCGAATCCTGCCATACGGGTGATGCCGTAAACCACCTGGGAAACAGTATTCGTCTGACACAGGCATGGGATGGTGATATTGATATCGCCACACCTCGCCTGGCAGTCAACAAGCGCTTCGCGGAAAATAATAATACGCTCTACCGCAACAGTCTGGGTCACGGCGACGTTGCCTGCGAAGGTTGCCATGGTTCTACTCATGCAATCTGGCCGAATGCACGTGCGTCTTCCAATGACAACCTGGCGGCCATCCAACTGCAGGGCCATACCGGCAGCATCATTGAATGCAGTGTCTGTCATACCAGCCTGCCGCTTACCCTGAATGGCCCCCATGGAATGCACAACGTCAACAGTACTGACTGGAACCTGGAGCATAAGCATTTCTACGAGGGTAATCGCAATGCCTGCCGGGCCTGCCATGGCCAGAATCTGGAGGGCACGGTGCTTTCCCGAACCGCAGAGGATCGGGATTACCTGCGGGACGATGATGGTGACAGAACCATTCACATCAGCAAGGGTACGCCGGTAAGCTGCAATTTATGCCATGAGAAGCCGTGATCCAGCTATGAGGTTGTATTCGTGGCTGCCGTTTTTTTGCCTTGGATATTGCCACAAAAACAGGTGGTATCCTCACCCGGCATGTCCCGATAGCACACGTGTTTGCTCAGGTACAGGGACAGTATTGATTGGCCGGGTAAACAAGTGCGCCCCGAGACGGAGGGGGCCCTGGGCGCGAAGTGACTAAAAGAACTACAGGGAGTTTTCATAGCCACTGACGAGTACCATAGTACGTGGCTAATGCCTGTGTACATTGTCCTGAAGTACAAGTGAACAAGAAACCCCGCCACAATGGATGGGGCTTAAATTCTTTCTGGTGGTCTTGTATGGATATGCATTATTCATATTCTCTAACAGAGCCCGACAGCCTGGTAGTGTCAAATATGTTTCGCACTTTTAATTGGCAGTGGCTCACGGGTTAAGCAGAATGTTGCTGCTCCAGTGACTGTTTCTCCAGATCCCCGCGATGTGTTGAAGGAGGGCTGCGACCAGCATCAGTGACGAGATGCCATCGGGGAGCGCACCGACAACCCGAATCCGTCGCCGGATCTCGCGCATGATGCGTTCCAGTGGGTTGTTCGTCCTCAGTCGCATCCAATGGGTTTGTGGGTATCGATTCACTGACGGGAGTAACAGCTGATCTTCATCAGGTACCCAACTCCCAGTTGCACAGTTTGCAAGACAAACATGCTTGCCCCATAGCACAGCTAACGCTCAGTAAAGTTTTACTGGTGAAATACCTGGCAAGGACAGACTGTCTAGCATTTTGCCGGATCACCCAAAAGCAAAGACCACCCTGAAGGATGGCCTGATATTTAGGCTGCCATCAAGGAGCTCGATATCAGAAACAGAATCACAACTATAAAAGCAATAACCGAACCTATTAAAAGTTCTAAATCATCTTCCATTATCGCTCACCTAATTATTGTTACTGATTGATACGATATCTTTGATCCATGTCTTTGCATGTTGTCCTGAGGTACAAACAGACAAAGGCCACCCCGAAGGATGGCACCTGCTTATACACAAGTACGCCCCAGCTTCCTTGCAGGGGCGTTAGCGGCAAAACTAGTGGGAGAGATAGTTGTGCCGCTTGTTAACAGGATAAGACGTGACCCAAGGGTTGCATATTGGCCTTTGGTACAAACAAACAAAGGCAATCCTTAAAAGGAGAAATCATGCTTCGTGAGAGATGTTTATTTGTGGTTCTTACCTTTAGCCTTGTCGGTTGTGCAACACAACCAGCTTCGACTCGGGACGCAGTTCCTGTGCCAGCAGAAAGAGTTATTGATTCCCGGTTTATGAACCCCTCACCAGACTCGGGAGAAGTGATTGTAAAACGAAATAGCGCTTTTTTCTGGCTCGGGCTGTTCTACGCGCATATACGTCAATGGTAAGCTTGTTGCAGATATCCAACCCTCAGAAAAGATAGTAATGTATTTGCCTGGGTGATCAGCATACTACCGTATAAAGCATGGGGGCTTAATAAAACGTTAAGGTTTCATTGCTAGACTCATTAACAACAGCAGCCCTCGTGAATTTGTTGGCTGTTGTTTTTACTCATGACCTCGTAAGTCATTAAGAAGGCGGAATAACAACAATGTGACCTGGTGGACATCTTTTGAAGAGCGAGTGAGAAGCACATCACCATTCGGACAAGCATGCATTCATTGATGTACCAACAGGCCGTTATCACCAACGCAATCATATTGAGGATATTGTCATGAAACATGCACTCACGTCTTTTGCCATCTGCCTAGCCTTACTGGTTCCGGGCATAACCAGCGCCAAGAAACCCGCACCTCCCGGCGATCCAGAGTGTGCCCTGCTGCTCGCGCCAGACCCGCTTTTTGTCTACACCGGTACGCCGTTTACGGTAAAACTGGTCAGGGTTCCTTCCTATCCTGGCGCGTTCCGCCAACCCACGATAACGATTGATGTCACCTACCCGATGCCCGCTGGCAGTGAAATCACGCAGAATTACACGCGTAGCATACCCAAGTTCAATGTCACCTATGAGGAAGCTGTCTTTACTGTCCCCTTGTTTGACAGCGGCATTCTAACCGGACAAGATGTCATGATCGCAGCAACGGTAGACGAGCCTGTAGGCAAGAAGAGTAAGAAATTCAAGACAACCAGTTGCACAACGAAAGCAACGGTTCTTGAAGCATTCTGAAGTTCCCTCGGAGAAGCTACTACAAGGGATGTACCATGATCAATCTAGTCAGGAGGCAGGAACTGCGCTCTGGATGTTTGTTTCTGGCATGCTGGGGCTAATCTGCATATCAAGACGATAAAGAACGGCATAATAAATGAACAGAGACGGCCCTTCGGGGTCGTTTTCATTTGCTGAGAATGTCCGTATATGAAGTTGCGGCATTTAAGGCCTTCCTGATCAGGCTGAATCGACACATAACTCCAGCAGCCGCCGTTCAGCCATGGTTAATTCTTTCATAACCGTTCATTCCAAGACGTCCTTGCCTGATCGTTATGGAGCATGTTGAGTCTGTTGGTAGGATGTCCTGTAGTCACTCTGAGTCGGGTCACGTCCTGAGTAGTCTTCGAGATGACTGCCTATGGCTTGGCTAACCGTCTTTCTCCTTCCACGGCCAGTAGCACATGCCAGGCTCAGTTTGTCCTCGCGGTCATGCTCTCTTGCGTAGTTGGTGGCGTCCTTCTTGGTTGGGAATGTCTTGCTTAGGTTGGGGTATCCATTACGGCGGATAATGGCGCTGTAGGTCGTACCCCGCTTGCCTTCGTTCTTCTGGATGGTGGCCATGGGTTAGAATTCCCCATGTTTTGATATAATTCGATTAACCATTTTCGTCTCATTGTAAGACGTTTTGATCAGGCCTCGTCAGGTATTCCAGTACCTTTCGGTGCCGTTTCATTTGAAGCACTCAATTGTGCTTTGCTGTACGCAATTATTGTGGGGTGTACGGAAAGTGTACAGATTACTTGTTTTGCGATTTAACGGCGGCTCGTAATAACCGCATAACCCACTGTTTTAATTGGCGGAGAGGCAGGGATTCGAACCCTGGGAGGGTTGCCCCTCAACGGTTTTCAAGACCGCCGCTTTCGACCGCTCAGCCACCTCTCCAGTGCGGCGCTAGGATACCGGAATACAACATGTTTTTACCAGCAATAACCGCAATATTCTGATGTTTTTCAAGTTGCTGTTTAGGGAAAGGGTGTTATCCTTCCTGTGAACTAACAGGTGATGCAATAGTCACATTACCTGTTTGGTCTTTCTGAAACGTGAGGAAAAATACACTATGAGCATGATGGACAAGACGTTAACAGCTTCGGAACAATCCGCACTGGCAACGAACAAGGTACTTCGCAGCACTTATACCCTGCTTTCCATGACCCTGCTATTCAGCGCGCTGTGTGCTGGTATTGCGGTCATGATCAAGATGCCGCCAATGGGCATGATTATTACACTGGTTGGTTATTTTGGCCTGCTCTTCCTGACGACAAAACTGCGCAATAGTGCCTGGGGGCTCGTGTCAGTTTTTGCCCTGACCGGCTTCATGGGGCTGACTCTGGGCCCGATCATCAGCATGTATCTGTCTATCCCGAATGGCGAGCAGATCGTGATGACGGCAATGGGTGGCACCGGCGTAATCTTTCTTGGCCTGTCGGGTTACGCATTGACAACACGCAAGGACTTCAGTTTTCTTGGCGGTTTCCTGATGGTGGGCATCCTGGTTGCCTTCCTGGCCGGCATCGCCAGCATGTTTCTCAGCATGCCAGGGCTGTCGCTTGCCGTGTCTGCCATGTTCATCCTGTTGATGTCCGGCCTGATTCTGTACCAGACGAGTGCAATCATTCATGGTGGCGAGACCAACTACATCATGGCAACGGTCACCCTCTACATTTCCATCTACAACCTGTTCCTCAGCCTGCTGCAGTTGCTGGGTGCATTTGGTGGCGATGACTGATAACGGTCGGCATCGATAACTGACAGGCCCCGCAATGCGGGGCCTCGTTTTATGGGATTCAGAAATGCAAGATACATTTGAAGCACGTAACGAAGTTGAAGAAAAGTTGTTGTCTGCCCAGGAAGGCCGGATATCGAGTGAGTCACTCATGGAATACCTGCTGGATGCCCAGCTGTTCATGCCAGTCAAGGATTCGATTGGTATCGAGGGCTTTACCAGCAGCGACAAGGCAGTGCCGCTGACGCTGAAAACCGAAGATGATATCGAGGTACTGATCCTGTTTACCAGCCCGGACCGGTCAAAGTTGTTTGTAAAGGACTTTCCCGGATACGATGGCGGGCTGCTGACCGAATTCAAATGGGTGCTGGAAAGAACGGGCAGCGGCATTGGTATCTCAATCAATCCTGACTGGCCTGTGGGTATGGACCTGGAACCGGAAATGGTTCAACAGCTGAAAAGCAACTGAGTGTCTTGATAAGGACGCACGCCGCGCCCCGGGTTCTCTGGCAGGATCCCCTGTTCCTGGCAGCATTGGCGGCCGGACTGCTTGCCTGGCTGCTAATGTTTTTCATTCAGCAACCGGCTGTTCAATGGAACTGGCCGGTCATCACCCCCTGGCAGTTCCTGTTACCCGTACTGTTCTACCCGGTTGCCGAGGAAATTGTTTTTCGCGGTTTGCTGCAGGAACTGGTACGTGACTATATCAGTCGCCGCTCGCTGGGACCGGTCACTGTTGCCAACCTCATCACCAGTGTGTTGTTCACCGGCTTGCATTTCATCTATCACGCACCGCTGTGGGCAGCGCTGGTCTTTTTCCCCTCCCTGGTGTTTGGCTTCTTCAAGGATCGCACCAATCACCTGGTTGCCCCGATCATCCTGCATGTCTTTTACAATGCCGGGTATTTCTGGTTGTTTTCAGTGCCACAGTAAAGACTGTAACGGGAATACAGGACCCACTGTGAATCGCGCCGGGGACGGCGCTTCTACAGTTGTTGCAGCTGTTCTATAAACTGCGTATAGCGACCAGACAGTTGCTTGTCCCGGTGCGGGATGAACTGCCTGCCGTTACCGGTGGCTGACCAGTTATCCGGGCAACCGGCTGCCTGCCAGGCAATGCCGCGGGCCGTGGCTTCGACCTGCACGGGACGTTCCACCTTGAGACCTGACAGGTTGGCGAGCCGCTGGCAAAGGCCATCCAGCGTGGACAGGCCGCCGCTGATTCTGATGCTATCGACCGCAGGGTTCAGTGCGGTCAGCAGTTCGATGTTGGCCTGCACCAGAAACAGGATGCTCTCGATAACTGCCACCATGGCTTCCGCTGCGGTGACATCAGCATCCAGAAAGTACGGTTCCGCTCCGTCCCGCCACCAGGGGGCTCCCAGCCCGCCAACTGTATTCATAAAGAGCGTGGGTGCCCGGATTTCTGCCAGCCAGCCGGGCAACCGCGCTTCCAGGTCACTGACTGCAAACCTGCCTGCGGCCCATTCCAGTGCGGTCATGGCACCATTGACCGTGCCTTCTACATAGTAGCTGGCGGTATCCTTGTCGCTGTACGAGATCCCGGCCAGCAGACCGGCCGGTCGTGCCGTCAGTTCGTCTACCGGTAGCAGCACAAAGGCACCCGTCCCGATATTGACCAGGATGGTACTGGTGGAGGGTTTGCCAAGGGCATAGAGCGCAGCCGTCTGGTCGCCATTGACGGCGCTGACGGGGATCTTTGCCTGTCGGGTTAAACCGTAGTCGGTACAGATCGGTATGCAAGCCGGTAGCACCTGCGGCGGGATGTTGAATAATTCGAGCAGTGCGTTATCCCAGTTGCGGGACTGCAGGTTCCAGAGCAGCGTGCGTGAGGCATTGGCATCATCGATGACGTCGTGACGTGCATCTGTCAGGTGGTGAAGCAGGTAACTCGCCAGGGGGCCCATCATCAGCGTACCGGCAGCCAGTGCTGCCCTGACTGCCGGAACATGGTCGAGTAACCATTCCAGTTTACCGGCACCGTAGTGCGGCGACAGGTGCAGGCCGGTCATTTCGCGGATATACGGATCATGATCCGCCATGGCATGCAGCTTGTCCGCGACACGCCTGTCCTGCCAGCTCAGTACCGGACTCAGGGGGGTGCCGGTGATGCGGTCCCAGGCAAGGACACTCGATCGTTGGGTTGCCATGCCGGCAGCCATTATCCGCCGCCGGTCAACGGCCGGATCGTTCAGGACCGCATGCACGACAGTCTGCATGGACTGTCTGATTTCATCTGGCGATTGTTCGATTTCCTGCCGGCTGCGACTGTGGAGCGCAACCGGCTGCCGCGCAATGCTGACTACCCTGCCCCCGGCATCGAAAATGATCGCACGGGTTGAGTGTGTGCCCTGGTCGATGGCAAGTATGAGCATGGCTATACCGGCTGCAACGGCAATTCGGCTGTGTTTGCGCGACGCTTGCGTTCGGGCAGGGTGCGTCGCAGGATCTTCATCACCTTTTCGGCCGCCGCACGGTAACCGGTGAGCTTGCCGCCATAGATGGCGACAGTTCTGGGTCGGGCCGGATCATCAGCGGGCAAGCGGGTCTCGCGGGTGCGTTTGAAGGTGCTGTTGCCCGATGCTGGCAGTACCCGCAGACCGGCGAAGCTGGCTACCACCTGTTGAGAACGCTCCGGGAAATAGTGGGCCATGACGGCAAGCAGATAGTCTTCTTCACTGGCCAGTGTGGTTACCTGTGCCGGATCACCGCGGTATACGTTTTCTGTTGTACCCAGCATGGACTGCTCCCCCCAGGGCAACAGGAACACGGCACGCCGGTCCCGGGGTGCCTCCATGTAATAACAGCCCGCGGTGAGGCTGCCTTCCAGAACAAGGTGGCTCCCTTGCACCAGGTCGACATCAATACCGGCAGGTTGCGGGCTGATACGCTCTGCTATCGTATTGACCCAGGGGCCACCGGCATTGACCAGCGTTGTTGCCGTACAGTTTCTCTCGGCAGTATTGTCCCGGAAGAGAATGTCTACGCCCTGCTTCCCGATGGTGGCGGTCAGAAACTCGGAGGGACAACTCAGGTGTGCGCCGTGGTCGATGGCAGATTGCATAACAGCACGCGTCAGATCGGCATCGTTGGTCTGTGCATCGTGGTACCGGTAGACAGCCTGGAGCCTGTCGGTAGCAAGGCCATCGAGCCTGCCCCAGTGGTCGCGTGTTACTTTTTTAAAACGACTGGACCGCTCAAGCCCCCCCAGCAAGGCATACAGGGTGAGACCGGCCCGTATGGCAGGCGGACGGCGCGAGGTCTCCGGGTAAACGGGTATATGGAACGGTTGCAGGCGTACCAGTTCAGGGGCAATCTGCAACAGGATCGCCCGCTCAACGAGGCTTTCACGAACCAGTCCGAAATCACCGCCCTCGAGATAACGCAGACCACCGTGAATCAGCTTGCTGGAACGACTCGAGCTGCCGGCAGCCAGTGCCGTTTTTTCCAGTAGTAATACGGAATAGCCGTAACAGGCAGCCGCCTGGGCAACGCCAACACCGTGGATGCCGCCACCGACAACCACAACATCATAGTGATCAGCCATGCTCGGGATTTTCCGTTACGGTGCCAGACAGTAATGCGCCAATGATGTTGGTTTCAATAAGGTCTATGCCCCGGTCCAGGTACGCTTTTGCCTCCCCGGCGTTATCGATCGTGTAGACGGCCCACTGCCAGGGTCCCCGCCACAGGCGCCCGGGTTCCGATGGCAGGCGTTTGTGGTTGCAGAACAGGTATTCCGGGCCCAGCTCAATCGCCCTGTCCTGACTGGTGGCTGACCATTCAGGCAGTACCCAGCCAACGGGTATCCGGTAGTGATTGCGGGTATAGACCAGTGCATCGTAGTCGAACGAGATCAGCATGCATTGTTTCGCAACGGTACTGATGACGTTCATCACGCTATCGATGACGCGGGCCTGGCCATGAGCAACAATGCTGGCATGCTTTATTTCAACGAAGGCCTTTACTTGAGGCCATTGTTTCAGCAGCGCAACAAGTTCATCCAGCCGTGCAATCCGCAAAGCCTGGTACCTGTCACCAAAGCGTTCCGCATAACCGGCCGGGACAGCCCTGATTTTCGCGTATACCGTTTCAGTAATGACTACATTCTGACCGGTAATCCGGAGTAATGAGGGGTCATGACTCAGCACCGGGATACTGTCTGCCGTGAGTTGTACATCGGTTTCGATATAACGGGCACCGGCTGTTAACGCGGCCTCGAATCCGGCCAGGGAATTCTCCGGCCAGCTATCCGGTGCACCACGGTGAGCGATCAGGACCTCTTTCATGCCGGGTTGTTGCTTCAGAATGAGACCAGTTGTTCGCAGGTGGGTTCGGCGCAGCAGTACCAGTTTTCCGACAGCCGCGGAATCGGCTTCCCGGTATGTTTCAACTCGAGTTCCGGTGCCGGCCGACCCGCGATGGCGTGCGATATCGTCCAGATCCCCTTGAATATATCTGCACGTGAAAGACCGTCGGCCTCTGCTTGCATGACCCAGGCCTGTACATCCTGCTGCAGTTTATCCACCCGCGGGTCCGGATTGGCCCAGGGGTGGCCCAGTATGCCGGCATCAAACTCGCCAATCATGCCATCCAGGTTATCGATATCGAGAATCCAGGAACCTGCCGGTACCAACAGGCGGATGGACAGCTGTACCGGTGCAACCGATTCGATCAGCTGCAGCTCGACGATGTGATGGAGCAGTTCCAGGTAGATTGCCAGTGTTGTCCAGGGAGTGAAGGCAACAAAGGTCGGGGTCAGGTCAATATCAATGTCGCGCAGGTATCCCAGGGCCTTAATGAAGTCTGCGCGTGTGTGTCCCTTGTCAAGATAACCGAGGATGTTATCGTCAACCGCCTCCACCGCCGACAGGATAAACAGGCAACCGGTTTCCTTGAGGACCTTCATCTCTTCCGGGTAGTTCACGATGTGTTCAATCTTTATGGTCGCGTCATAGGTAAGCGCCGGGAATTCACAGTGCAAGGCGCGGACTATTTTCAGTGCATGGCCGGGGCCGTTAAAGAAGTCCGGGTCACCAAATGAAATGTGCCGTGCCCCCGCAGCAACCTGGTTGCGGATGTCATGCAGGACGACATCAGCCGGGATGACGTAGAATTTGCCGTTATAGACCGGCACCACGGGGCAATGCCTGCAGTGATACTTGCAGCCACGGGTCGTCTCTGCAAAGCCGACCGTCATGGTGCTGCCGTCTGTATTAATCAGGCTGGCATAGTTTGACAGCGCCGGTAGCTTGCTGCGATCAGGCGCAATAAATTCAATTTTCTCCAGGCAGGTTTCTGCTTCAGTCTGCGTGTCCCCCGCGCCTGCCTCGATGCGTTTTGCCATTGACACCAGGGCGTTCTCGAATTCGCCTCCCAGAATTGTTTGTACGCCAAGAGAGCGAAACAGGTTTGCATTCATGGGTGCGTACAGGCCATAGACACACAGGCTGGCATCCGGTGCGAGTTCCTTTATCTTCGGGAGTGCCTCGATGGCAATACGGGTCGCCGTATGCATGGCAATGTAGATAGCAACGATGTCGGTGTCAGTCGTCAGGCAGGCACCGAGTTTCTGTATGGACAGGTCGCAACAGCTCACCGTGAATCCGGCCTTTTGCAGAAAGGCAGCCGGTTCGGCAAGGCCAAAGGGCTGACGCCCGAGCTCGTAGGGGTTGACAAGTGAAATTTTCATATTATTTCATTTAAACAATATGTTATATATATTAAATAGAAAATGGATTACATGTCTTGCCATGTCTTGCAAGGGTACCAGCGGTAAACGCCATATTAACGTGACCCGGGCAGAATACAGTAACCCGCTGCTGTTTGTTCTTTGCTTGCTTCGCCGACTGTCCGGCGCATAAAATGCACACGCATTGCACACCGCTGTTCGCGGATCAAAAGGACTTCATATGGCTGCTTACAAAGGTTTGACCCTGTCCGGATTTTTACTGCGCCTGCTGGCGGCGTCCATACTTGTGTTTTCAACATATAATCCCACAGAGTATTCCTACTACCACTGGCTAAGTAAGAATATTTCCAGTCTGACACCGTGGATAGCGCTGGTCGGTATCCTGTTGTTGATTGGCTGGACCATATTTCTGCGTGCCACTGCACGTTCTCTGGGTGTGTTCGGCCTGATGCTGGCCGCCGCCTTTATGGGTGTAGTCCTGTGGATAATGATTGACTGGGGCTGGTTTCACGCCGATAGCCTCAAGACAGTGACCTACATTGTCCTGGTCATTATTTGCTGGATTCTGGCCATCGGTGTTTCCTGGTCACATATCCGGCGGCGTATCACGGGCCAGGTTGATGTCGATGAAGTAGACGGGGATCTGTGATCGCATAGACCACATGACTTCTGCAAGCAATGTTCTGTATATCGATACGCCAGCCAGCCTGGATGCTTTCTGTCAACAGCTAGGCACGGCGGCATGGATTGCACTGGATACCGAGTTTCTCAGGGAAAAAACCTACTACCCGAAACTCTGTCTGTTACAGATCGCCACACCGGAAACTGTCGCCTGTATTGATCCGCTGGCACTCGAGGATCTGTCTCCCCTGCTTGCCATCATCTATGACGAAGGCATTACCAAGGTGATGCATTCGGGCAGACAGGATATGGAAATATTCTTCCATATACATGGCAGACCTCCCTCGCCGGTGTTTGATACCCAGATAGCGGCCCTGTTGCTCGGTTACGCCGACCAGATAGGCTATGCCAACCTGGTCAAGGAGATGCTGGGGATCGAACTGGATAAGCTGCACACGCGTGCCGACTGGTCAGTGCGTCCCCTGTCGGCAGACCAGTTGCAGTATGCCGCCGATGACGTGGTGTATCTGGCAGACATCTATCAGAAAATGACGGCACAGCTGGCTGCAATGGGACGACTGGCGTGGCTGGCCGAGGATTTTGAGCGCCTTGCAAGTCCTGACCTGTATGGCAATCCACCAGAGCTGGCATGGCTCAAGGTGAAGGGGGGCAACCGTCTGAAGGGGGCCAGTCTCTCTGCGCTGCAGGCACTGGCAAAATGGCGGGAAGCGACCGCACAACGCAAGGATCGCCCCAAGGGCTGGATATTACGTGATGATGCCCTGGTTGATATTGCACGGCACCGGCCATTATCAATAGAGGCGCTGGGGAAGATTCGGGGACTCAGCGAGGGGCTGGCCAGGAACTCCGGCAAGGTGCTGGTAGAGCTTGTCAGGGAGGCCGCCGACAGGCCGCCTGTCCCCTTTCCCGATACCGGCAAGCGGATAAAACCCACACCCGATCAGAATGTACTGGTGGATGTCATGATGGCGCTGGTACGCATGAGCGGCGAACAGAATGACCTGAACCCGGCAGTACTCGCCTCACGCAAACAGCTGGAGCAGCTGGTACACGGGGAAACCGATATCAGTCTGATGCAGGGATGGCGTAAAAAGTTTGTCGGCGAACAACTGGCCAGATTTCTGCATGGTGACCTGAATCTGTCTGTTGCCGATGGCAGGCTGGTTGTCATTAACTGATTCAGGGATATGCCACCCGGGCGGCGTAAAAAAATACTTTTGTAGGAGCGGCGCCTTCGCCGCGATTCGCGCCGGGGGCGGCGCTCCTACAGGGCTGTATCCGGTTCCTCCGCTGAACGGAAGTGCCTCGCCATGTAGGCAACGATGTCCCTGGATGAGACGATCCCGGCAGGCCGGCCGCTGCTGTCTACAATAGGCAGGTAGCGGATATCGCTGACGATCATGCGGTGGAGCGCGTAACCCAGTGGATGGTCCGGCTTGCTGCTTTCCGGGGCCGGGGACATGAAGTCCCCGACAACACATCGAGCAAGATCCAGGCCCAGCCCAGCCACCTTCTGCAACAGATCCCGCTCCGTCAGAATGCCGGTAAGCTTGCCGCCCTCTGCAGTGATCAGCACACAGCCGATACCGTGGTTGCGCATCAATTGAATGGCTTCTTCCAGTGAGGTCTGCAGCTCAACCGTCAATGGCCTGATCGGTTGCAGGCATTCGACCGGGTCTTGCATCAGGCTGCGTTCGACCTCGGTGTTGGCCTGTGGTACATCGTCCCGGGTCAGGCTGGTACTGCAATTCTCGCAGGCGTCAGCACCGGGCAGATTTTCGTAACCACAATATGGACATTGCATCGCTTGTCTCCGTCAGGTCTTCAGGGAACAATCCATGTCTCGCCCTGGCGAAACAGGGCCTCCAGGTCCGCCTCGGTACGTGCCTGTGCCTGGTGCACCTGCTCCGTGAGGAGTTGGCTGTAGACGGGTTTGTCGATGGCGCGAAACACACCGACCGGTAGCGGAAAGTCCGGCGGGCCCATGCGCGAGAGCAGGTACGCCAGGGTTGGCTCGCTGGCCTGTTCATCATGGACCAGCAGGCTCTCCGCGCCCACGTCGGCAACACGGACCACCTCGGGCCTGAGTCCATTCAGACATATACCCTTTTCCCCCTCCTTGCCAAAGCGCATGGGCTGGCCATGCTCGAGGTAAAGAACATTGTCGAGGCGGTTGTCCGGAGCGGTAATGTGTCCCCAGGTGGCATCGTTGAAGATGATGCAGTTTTGCGCAATCTCGACCAGGCCCGCACCACGGTGGTCCGCCGAACGTTTCAGCACCATGGACATGTGCTTCTGGAAGACATCCACAGTGCGCGCGATAAAACTCGCCTCGGAGCCGATGGCTATACCTACCGGGTTCACCGGGTTTTCGATCGAGCCATCGGGGCTGGAACTGGTCTTCGTACCGATCTCCGAGGTCGGGGAATACTGACCCTTGGTCAGTCCGTAGATGCGGTTGTTGAACAGCAGGATATTGATATCAATATTGCGGCGCAGTGCATGGGTAAGGTGGTTGCCGCCAATCGCCAGACCGTCACCATCACCGGTCACCACCCAGACCTGCAGTTCGGGGCGCGCCGCCTTGAGCCCCATTGCCAGGGTCGGTGCACGGCCATGGATGGAGTGAATGCCGTAGGTATTCATGTAGTACGGGAAACGGCTGGAGCAGCCGATCCCGGAAATGATCACAATGTTTTCGCGCGGGATGCCGAGTTCTGGAAGCGTCTTCTGCATCTGGGCAAGGATGGCATTGTTGCCGCAACCCGGACACCAGCGGACATCCTGGCTGGTGGCGAAATCCTTGCGGGTAAGTTTGACGGGGCCGGGTTCGCGCTTCATGACAACAGTTCCTCGATACGTGCCTCGATTTCCCTGACGCTAAAAGGCTGGCCCCTTAATTTCGGGAATGAAATGGCATCCACGAGATACCTGCCACGGACCAGCAGGGCCAGTTGTCCTGCATTCAGTTCGGGGATCAATACCTTTTCATGGCGGGCCAGCAGCTCCTCCATGTTGCGCGGGAAGGGGTTCAGGTAGCGTAGATGGGCATGGGCCACGGAACGGCCCTGTTGCCGGGCGTGCTGCACCGCCGTGAGCGCCGCACCACAGGTCCCGCCCCAGGTGAGCACCAGCAGGGTCGCCTCACGCGGACCATCGACCTGGAGCTCCGGAATGAAATCAGCAACCCGTGCCACCTTGTCTGCACGCAGTTGACACATTGCCGCATGGTCTTCCGGGGCATAACTGACCGCGCCGGTTGGCGGGTGTTTTTCCAGCCCGCCAATGCAGTGTTCCATCCCGGGGGTTCCCGGCAACACCCACGGCCGTGCCAGCGTCGTTGTGTCACGCGCGTACGGCTGAAACCCGTCGGGATCAACGGGGTGCCGGACGATAATGGGTTCCAGATCCTGCAGTGCAGGAATGCGCCAGGGTTCGCTGCCGTTTGCCAGGTAGCCCTCGCTCAGGACAAATACCGGTGTGCAGTGCCGCACGGCAATCCGGAACGCCTCGATGACGGTATCGAAGCAATCGCCCGGGCTTGCCGCAGCCAGGATCGGCAATGGGCTTTCGCCATGGCGTCCATACATGGCCTGCAACAGGTCGGCCTGTTCGGTCTTGGTAGGCAGCCCCGTGGAAGGCCCGCCACGTTGCACGTTGAGGATGACCAGCGGTAATTCCAGCATCACGGCAAGCCCGATGGCCTCGCTCTTGAGGCAGATCCCGGGTCCACTGGTTCCCGTCACCGAGAAGGCGCCGCCGTAGGCCGCCCCGATAGCCGAGCCCATGGCTGCAATCTCGTCCTCGGTCTGGATGGTGCGCACATTCATATGCTTCCAGCGCGACAGATGGTTGAGCACATCGGTGGCCGGCGTGATCGGATAACTGCTATAGACGAGCGGTTTGTCCGCCAGCTGTGCTGCCGTCACGAATCCCAGGGCAGCCGCTTCATTGCCGTTGATGATGCGCCAGCTACCCGCCTTGTTGCAGGCACCGGGAACCGTCCATTGCACTGCAAAGGCCGCGGAGGTCTCACCATAATGATAGCCGGCCTGCAGTGCCAGGCGATTTGCCTCGGCCACCAGCGGCATACGGGAAAATTTCCGCTCAATCCATTCCTGACTCTGCTCCAACGGACGATCATAGAGCCAGTACACCAGTCCCAGGGTGAAGAAATTCTTGCAGCGCATCTTTAGCGTGCGCTTGAGATCCAGTTGGTCCAGGGCATTGAGCGTCAGGGTGGTGGCAGGCACCGGGTGCAACTGGTAACGGGAGGCCAGTTCGGGGTCATCCAGCGGGTTGTTCTCATAACCTGCCTTGGCCAGGTTGCGTTCCGTGAAGGCATCCTGATCAATGATCAGGATGCCATGCGGCAACAGCCGTGGCAGACTGGTCTTGAGAGCAGCCGGATTCATCGCCACCAGTACGTCGGGACTGTCACCAG